>Ga0306924_10007121_pt1 | contig 11192 bp, 11 predicted proteins | sample sta12Can44000111_FD_203756 | JGI IMG/M metagenome (GOLD analysis project Ga0306924, IMG submission 203756) | Lab enrichment of tropical soil microbial communities from Luquillo Experimental Forest, Puerto Rico - statanox.12C.anox.44.000.111 (v2)... | ecosystem: Environmental > Terrestrial >...
TGCCCAACTGGATTTGGATATTGCCGTTCGCGTCGGCGACCGGGTTGTTCTCACTGGATTCCGTGAAGCCGGGCTGGAACGTAGCGTCGAAATACGAATAAGCTAACCCAGCGAGCAAACGGTTGGTCTTTAGCTGTGTATTGAAATTGACGCCTCGCCGCAGTGTTGTGCCGACGTTCTGAAAGAAGACGCACCCGTGAATCGGACGGCTCACGAACAACATGTCGTTGTTTTAACTGCTACAGTAATAGATGATGTTGGCAAACCCGGTAACACCCGCCGGCGGATGAAACTGGGTGCGCAGTCCCGCCTCGATGGTACGCGAGACCACTTGCTGCAAACTGGAATCGCCGGTGATGAAATTGGCCAGACTGCATTGGCCGGCGACACTCGCGCAGCTTAGCTCCGCCAGAGCCGGCTCGCGCAGTTGGCGTCGCCGTAACTAGCATAAACCATCAGGCCCGGAAGGATTCTGTTGGACAGTCCGCCACACGGATTGAAGCGGCTGAACCTATGGTGCCAGTTGGGGAGCTTCCAGCTGGTCGCTGAGATTGATCGGTGCTGGTCGTAGCGCCCGGACACATCGCCCGAACGCTGCGAGGTGAAGTCGAGCGTATTGGTGAAAAAGCCCCGTAATAGGAGCCATCGATCACCTGACACCATGCGATCTGACGATCAGGCGACCATCTTGCCGCCGGAATAGCTTTTCTCATCGAGCGTCGCCAGGACGTGCACGGTCGGCCGCGCGCAGGTTGCGGCGGAAATTGTGCTATTCGTCGTAACGCTGCCAGATCGTCGGCAAATTCTTCGTCGAGGGATGAGATGGATTCTCGATCCGGATCTCGGGGTGGCTGGCGAAATAGGCGCCGTCGAGCCGCGTTTACGAGGTCCACTGATACTCGGTGTAGCTGGCGGAGGGGATGCCAACGAACCCGCCGCCTCCTTGAATGTACAGTCCAAAAGCACCCTTCTGACGATTGTCGAGAACATAGCCCGTCGTATTGAAGAACACGACAAGCCGATATCGCGCTCGCTGCGCATCCGTGAGCCCCGGCCGCGTCCTCGGTGCTATCGACGGAGAAACCGTGCCGGGTACCCAGCTCCCAGGTGGCAGCCTAGATCTGTCGCAGCCGGCAGCCTCCGGTGAGGCAACCTAATGCTTCTCGCGGTTGTCCTAGACTCTGCCGCCGGCGGCGGCTTTCCGCAATGGAATTCGAACACACCGGCCTGCCGGCGCGCCGGACAGGATGACGCCGGGGGTGCGTGTGCGCTCGCAGACCTCGCTAACGGAATCAGCCAACGGCAAGGAGTGATTTGTTCTGAATGCCTCGCCCGATCTGCGCCTGCAGATCGAGGCAACAGCGCATCTACATCCGCGCGCGGGCTTGCAGGATCCGGGATTGAGCGAAGAGAGCGACAGTCTCGGGCTCGATGTTGCCCACGTCCAGTACTATGGCTGGGCATTGACGAACCGCGCGGCGCTGCTGCCGAACCGCCAACAGCTCGACACCGCGACCGCGACCGGCGATCCTGCCACACCGACCCCGCTTGCGCACTGTCCGCCGACCACGGGTTGCTCGCCGGGACGGACTGCGAGGCTGAACAAGCGGCGCCCGATTTCGTCTACCGCCAGCATTCCGGCGCGTCGCCGCAATTGCTCGAGCCGATGCGCCAGTCGACTGGCCAGGAGTGAGCCCGGTTCAGCACATCACCGGCACTGGAGATTGGCCTCGGCTTGGGCCCGCCGCAGCTCTTCAATGACCGCCTTGATTTGGGGCGGATCGCGAAACAGGCCGACCCGACCGCCGACCCCGCCACCGGCCTGCAGGCTGAGCGCAGTATCCGCTTGCTCGTAATGCGAGTAAGGCATCAGCCCCGCGATCGTGTCGATCGCGCACGAACATTTCAGCAGCGCCTCACGTGTGTTGCCGTTCGCCGCCATGCAGGCGATCACGTAATCCGCCCGTGCTGCGGTCGGGTAGTCATTCTCCGCAGCGCAGGCCCGCGCCGCTGCCGCAAGCGAGAGCAGCAAGCCGCCAAAGGCGGTTGCGAGAGAATGCCAACTTGACATTTCCTACCCCGAGAGTGGTCGAGCAGCGACAGGGACTATGCTCCACAGGCTAGCCGCACCGCGAAAGGGACGCCATGACCGCGCTGGTACTCGTATTCTGTCTACAATCGACGCCCTCCGCCTGTACCGAGCAACGACCGGCCGAAGCGCTATCACTGCTGGCCTGCCTGATGCGCGGTCAGCAGTATGCGGCAGAGTGGCTCGCCGAGCATCCGAAATGGATGCTGGCACGCTGGCGGTGCGAACAAAACGTGCCGCGGCAGGAGCCTGCGTGAAAAGGCACTTTCGCCGGCAACCAGCGCCGCGGAGAGGCTTGTGGATCAATCCGAAGTGACTTAGCATCGTAATAGTTAACGGGTCGGGCCCGGCCACCGTGGCCTGATCCCGATATCGGCTCCCGTATCGCCGCCGGCGGAGCACGGGCGAGTTCAACTATCTAGAGGGGAGGAGATGAAGCCGATGAGATTGTCCCGTTTATGGCTCGCGACGACGGGGCTTGCCCTCTTCGCGGGCGCAGCCAGCGCCAACGATGAGTTGAGCAACCTCTCGAAGGACCCCAATCAATGGGTCATGCCGAGTGGCGACTATGCCAACACGCGCTACAGCGTGCTCAACCAGATCAACAAGGACAATGTCAAAAATCTTCGTCCGTTATGGACGTTTTCGACCGGCGTATTGCGCGGCCACGAGGGCGGCCCGCTGGTGATCGGGGACGTCATGTACATCTCGACCCCGTTTCCGAACAACGTGTTCGCCCTCGACCTCAACAACAACGGTCGAATACTGTGGAAGTATGAGCCAAAACAGGATCCGACGGTTATCCCGGTGATGTGCTGCGACACGGTCAACCGGGGTGTGGCCTATGCCGACGGAAAGATCTTCTTCAATCAGGCCGACACGACTCTCGTGGCGCTCGATGCGAAGACCGGCAAGGAACTGTGGAGCGTCAAGAACGGCGATCCAAAGAAGGCGGAAACAGCCACCAGCGCCCCATTGGTGGTCAAGGACAAGGTACTTGTCGGAATCAGTGGCGGTGAGTTCGGCGTGCAAGGCCATGTCACAGCCTACAACATCAAGGACGGATCTCGGGCGTGGCGGGCCTATTCGGAAGGGCCCGACGACCAGATCTTGTTCGATGCCAGCACGACCGAGCTTGGAAAGCCCGTCGGCAAAGACTCGTCGGTCAAAAGCTGGCAGGGCGATCAGTGGAAGATTGGCGGTGGCGATACCTGGGGCTGGATCTCCTACGATCCGCAGCTCAACCTGGTCTACTACGGCTCAGGGAACCCAAGCACCTGGAACCCGGTGCAGCGGCCGGGCGACAACAAGTGGTCGATGACCATTTTCGCCCGCAACCCCGACACCGGTATCGCGAAATGGGTCTATCAGATGACGCCGCACGATCAGTGGGACTATGACGGTGTCAACGAAATGATCCTGGTCGACATCAACGTGAAGGGACAACCGACCAAGGCGCTTGTCCATTTCGACCGCAATGGGTTCTCATATACTCTCAACCGCGAGACCGGGGCGCTGCTCGTTGCTGAAAAATTCGACCCCAGGGTCAACTGGGCTTCCAAGGTCGACATGCAGACCGGCCGGCCGCAAGTGGTGGCCCAATACGCGCCGGGCTCGCAAGGCGAGGACCACAACTACACCGACGTCTGTCCGGCGGCGCTCGGCTCCAAAGACCAGCAGCCTGCGGCCTTCTCGCCAAAGACCGGTCTCTTTTACGTGCCGACCAACCACGTCTGCATGGATTACGAGCCGTTCAAGGTCTCGTACACGGCCGGCCAGCCCTATGTCGGGGCGACGTTGTCGATGTACCCGCCAAAGGGCGAGAACAATCTCGGCAACTTTATCGCGTGGGATCCGAGCGCCGGCAAGATCGTGTGGTCCGACTCGGAACCGTTCTCGGTGTGGTCCGGAGCCCTCGCCACGGCGGGTGATGTGGTCTTCTACGGCACGCTCGAAGGCTATCTAAAGGCGGTCGACATGCAGACCGGCAAGGAGCTCTACAAATTCAAGACTCCGTCCGGGATCATCGGCAACGTCAACACCTTCACCCATGGCGGCAAGCAGTACATCGCAGTGCTGTCGGGTGTCGGCGGCTGGGCCGGGCTCGGCATGGCGGCGGGTCTCACACAAGTTGCGAATGCCGAAGATTGGCATAAAGCAGTGAGCGGGACGCACCAGCCGACGGCGGCCGAAAAAGCCATCGACACCGCCGGTCTCGGCGCCGTCGGAGCGTACAAGGCGCTTGCCAACTATACCCAGCTCGGCGGTGTTCTGACCGTGTTCGGCCTCCCCGAATGACCGCGGATTAGCCTGCCGCAGCGAAAGGGCCGGCACCCGCTGGAGCGGCGCCGGCCTTTTTCGTCACCGGCGACCCCGCGGCATGTAATACGGGAGGGCCGAATGAGAACGGGTCAGCGGCTTTTTCTAGCCGTTGCGGCGTTGTTGCTAGAAACGGGCTTTGCACTGGGGGCAGAGAGCCAGCAAGCGGCGCAAAAGCCCTATACGATCGAGGATGGCAAGGTCGACAAGAAGACTTTCAATGGCTGGCGCCGCTATACAGAGTCCTGCCTGCGGTGCCACGGGCCAGATGGGGCGGGCAGTTCTTTTGGGCCGGATCTCGTGGAGTCGGTCAAGCACATGACGCAAGACGATTTCAACGAAGTCGTCGTCAACGGGCGGACCAACGTCAACACTGCCAACACCAGTGTCATGCCGCCCTTTGGCGAGGTCGAGGACGTCGTCACTTATCTGGATGATATCTGGGCCTATCTGAAGGCACGCGCCGATGGCGTACTGGGCCGCGGCCGACCGCCGCGGATCAGCGATTGAGATGGGCGGGTGGCCGAATTGTCTCGTCGGGCTTCTCGGCACGCTTCTCGTCTGCTGTGGCGGGCCGGCTGCGGCGCAAACCAGCGACCTCGTCGACCGCAGCGCCCTCAAAGTCTGTGCCGATCCCAATAATCTCCCCTTCTCGGATGAAAAGAAGGAGGGGTTCGAGAACAAGATTGCTGAGCTGGTCGGGGCCGAGTTGGGCCGCCCAGTTGATTACATATGGTTCCCGCAGGTGATAGGGTTCGTGCGCAATACGCTGCAGGCCCACCTCTGTGACCTGGTGATCGGCACGGTGGCCGGCGACGAGATTATGCAGACGACCAACCCCTATTACTTCACGACCTATGTTATGTTCTACCGCTCGGACAAAGGCCTCGCCGCTGACGGTGTGCAGGACCCCCGGTTGGCGAGTCTGCGCCTTGGGGTGGTCGCCGGAACTCCCCCGGCCGATCTTCTCGTGCACCACGATTTGATGTCTCGTACGAAACCCTACGCGCTGACCGTCGATACGCGCGCCGAATCCCCGACCCATGAGATGGTACAGGACGTGGTCGACGGAACGATCGATGCCGGTTTCTTGTGGGGACCGATAGCCGGCTATTACCGGAAGCACGACGCGCTGCCGCTGACCTTGGTCCCACTCAAGAGCGAGCCGGGTGCCGCTCGAATGGCCTACCACATCGCAATGGGCGTCCGCGCGAACGAACCCGAATGGCGCCGGCGCGTGAATGCCGCGATCGTCAGTCGTCAGGCCGAAATAACCGGGGTCCTGCGCGACTATGGCGTTCCGCTGCTCGACGAGCAGGGTGAACTCATCGGTCCATGAACGAAGACGACTATGAGGATATTGCTGGTCCTGATTTCGGTATTGCTAGCGCTCCAATTCGGTCCGCCCAAGGAGCGGATTTGACGGCAGAGCAGGTTCGCGGGATCTTGGCATCGGCGGCACCGGACATGCCTGCCGATCTTTCCGGGAAATCGCTCGAGAACCTCGATCTGAGCAAAGTCGACTTCAAACGTGCGAACTTGTCCGGAGCAAACCTGTTTGGCGCAAAACTCGACGGTGCGAATCTCACCGGCGCCAGCCTGTCCGGGGCCAAGCTCGATCTTGCGTGGATCATGCGGGCGAATTTCACGAATGCCGACTTGTCTAACGCGAGTCTCCTCGGTTTGGTCGTTTCATCCGGCCTAGAAAATAACATGGCCGAAGCGCCGATTTTCAAAGGCGCCAAGTTTGCGGGAGCGCATATCATCGCGCGGCTCAGCCGGTTCGATTTGAGCGGAGCAGACTTCACCGGCGCAAAAATGGCACCGGATCTTAGAAACCAATCAATGGGGTTGATGCGAACTGATCTTTCGGGTGCCAATTTATCCGGGGCTAATTTGTCAAAGGCGGATCTCGCCTTCGCGCTGATACGCTTCGCCAATCTGACAGGAGCCATTCTGACCGGCGCCAATCTGTTCGCCGCCGATCTTTCGGGCGCCGACCTCACCGACGCGGATCTGACCGGCGCCGACGCGACGGATGCCGATTTCGGCCGTACGGTGATAGGCAGCGCGCGAGGGCTCGAAACGGTAAAAGGGCTAACGCGGCCATGAGCGAGGATTTGATGTCACGGCCGCGCCGCGCTCTGCAATGCACGCGCCCATACCCCAAGGCGCGCATCAAGGCGGACTGGCGCCTCGCAGGCATAGCGGATCGTGCGCTGAACCTCCTCGAAATTGCGCGTAGTGAAATCGTGGCGCTGCTGTAGGTCGCTGCGCTTTGCGGCGGCTTCACCGGTTGCGTCGGGCGGGATCGAGTCGAGCTCTCTCGCGAGCTCCGCGGCAAGCTCGGCGAGCTCCCGTTGGCGCCGGCCGATTTGCTTCAGCCTATCGATCAAATCGGCACGCTCGCGGTCGGTCTCTTCGAGGAGCCCGCGAAAGACAAGGGCGAGTTGGTGCATGCGATCTCCGGATCGTGTCTTAGCAAATCCTGCGATCGCCTTCAGCCCATCTTCGACTGTAACCCGCCGCGGCGCGAGATTTTGAACGAGGGCGGCAACCTCGGGATCGGCCTGCCAATGACCTTGAACATCCAGCGGTCCGTTCCAATAGGCTGCCGCCGTCAACTTCGGGACCAGCCGCTGCTGGCAGGGCCAATCGGGATCCTGGGTGTGCGGCCCGGCCGCCGCAATCAGCGCGATGGCCAGCATCCCAACCACCGCCCGGGACGCCAAATTCAACCCTAATCCGCGGCGCGGCGTTGCATCAGCCCCTTTGCCGGATCGTATCCGTAAACTGCAAACGTCAGAAAGATCGCCGTCGCGGCGATCAGCACCATTGCCGAGATCGGCTCGAGCCGAGCATAGAGCGCAAAACGGATCAGCTCGACGGCATGGGTGAACGGATTGGCTTGACAGACATAGTAAAGCAGGAGACTCGCCTCCTTGACATGCCACAATGGGTAGAGTGCCGAGGACGCGAAAAACATCGGAAAGATCACGAAGTTCATCACGCTGGCAAAGTTCTCGAGCTGGCGGATCGCCGAGGACAGCAGCAATCCGAGCGCTCCCATCATCAGCCCCGACAGCACCAGCGCCGGGAGCACGGTGATGTAGCCATACCATGGCGGGGCGATATCCCAGACCAACGCGATCACGAGAAACGCATAGGCCTGGATTACCGACAGGACGCATCCCGCGAGAAGCTTGGCGGTCAGCAGGAACCAGCGCGGCAGCGGGCTGACCATCAAGATCCGCATGCTTCCCATCTCGCGGTCATAGACCATCGAAAGCGAGATCAGCATCCCGTTGAACAGCAGGATCATCGCGATCAGCCCGGGGGCGATGTAGACCGAGTACGGAATGTAGGTCTCGTAAGGCGGGATGATCGACACGCCGAGAACAAAGTGGAACCCGGTGGCGAAGATCGCGAGCCAGACGAGCGGCCGCACCAGTGCCGAAAAGAAACGACCGCGTTGATTGAGAAAACGCAGCCATTCCCGCGTCGTAATCCCGCCAAAGCAGCGCAGGTAGTGGATCGCATTCATGCCGCCTCGCGCTCCTGGACCAGGGTTTCGAATGCGGCGCGCATCGATGGCGTCCGAGTCTCGCCGAGCAGCTGGGCCGCTTCGCCCGCCGCTCGCACCTCGCCCTTGTGCAATACGACCACCCGCGCGCCCTCGCCGACTTCGTCGATCAGATGGGTGGCCCAGAGGGCGGCGATATTTTCCTCGCGGCACAGTCGGCGCACGTGGTCGAGCATGAATTGCCGGCTGGCGATATCGAGTCCGACCGTGGGCTCGTCAAGCAGCAGCAGACGGGGGCGGTGCAGCAGACAGCGGGCGATCTCCACGCGACGTCGCTGACCGCCGCTGAGCTGGCGCACCTTGTCGCGGCGCTGGCCGGCAAGTCCGACCCGCTCGATCTCGGCCGCACTGCGCTCCGCGGCCTCGCGATGCGAAAGGCCGTGCAACGAGGCGTGATAGAAGAGATTCTGCTCGACCGTAAGATCCAGATCGAGGGTCGGCTGCTGAAACACCACCCCGATCCGCCGTAGACACTCCGACGCTCTCTCGCGGATGTCCATACCAAAGATGCGGATTACCCCCTCTCGCTGGATATAAAGGCGGGTGGCAAGCGAGAAAAGCGTCGTCTTCCCGGCCCCGTTCAGCCCGAGCAGTACCGTGAAATCGCCGGATGCGACCGAGAAAGACACGTCCTTGAGCACCCGGCGCGGCCCGAAGCGGTGTCCGAGGTCCTCGATGCAGAGCGCGGGATCGATCGTCATGTAAGGTTCACGGACGCGACACCACCCCCCAGGGCGACTGGCCGACAGGGACCGATTTGATCGCTTTGAGGGATCCGACGTCTATCACCGTAATGTCGTTGCTGACCCCGTTGGTTGTGTAGAGGCGGCTTTGATCCGGGTTGAACGCCAGGCTCCATACCCGCTGCCCGACTAGCAGATAGCGCAGCACGTCATAGCTCTGCGCATCGATCACGGCAACGCGGTTGGCGGGTCCGAGCGCGACAAAGGCTAGTTTGCGATCACGGGTGATTGCGATCCCGACCGGCTGGATTGCCTCGGTCGGTACTCCCGGAACGGTGAAGCCGATCTGTTTAATTATCTCGCGTTTCGCAGCGTCAACGACACTGACCGTGCCGCCGATTTCGGCGGAAACCCAGAACTGCGCGCCATCGGCGGTCCATACGGCGCGCCGGGGGCGGCTATCGACGAGGATGTTGGCGACGACCTGCCGCTTGGCCGTGTCGATCATGTGCGCCATGTTCGTGGTTTCGGATGTGTTGACGAGGTATTTGCCGTCCGGGCTGATGCCCATACCCTCCGGTTCGACGCCAACCGGGATCTCGGTGACGACGTCGCCGCGATCGACGTCCACGATGGTGACGAGGTTGTCGTCCTCGTTGGCGACGTAGAGCAGCTTGCCGGTCGGGTCGAGCGCGAAATATTCCGGGTCAGTTCCACTCGGCAATGTGCGGACGACCGTGTCGGTGCCGAGGTCGAGCATTTCGATGTGATCGCTGTCGCTGGCGCAAATGTAGAGCGACTTCCCGTCTTTTGAGAGCAGGATGCCGCGCGGCCGCTGGCCGACCGGGATCGTCTTCACCGGCTCGAGGCTCGCGCCATCGACAACGGTAATCGTGTTGTCCTTCTCGTTCGACACATAGATCGTGTCGGCCGCGGCGATCGAGATCGCAAAGGGGAGACACGTAACCCCCGCGGCGCATCGCCGGGCGCGGCTTACCCCATGCGACATTTGGTCTCCGGCTTGTCGATCCCGAGCGTGTCGAGCTCGGAAAACTGGTGCAGGAACCCCGGTTGCGGCGATACCGAGACGAGTGACCGCGCATCGGCGAGCAGGATCGGCTGCCGCAGCTGGCCGTCCCACGACCGAAAGCTGAGGCGAGCACCCTTGTATGCGGCGAGCTCGAAACGGGCGCTGCGCAGGAAAGCCGCGATAGCCGCCGGGTCGGTCGATTTCGATCGCGTAGCCGCCTCGCCGATCCCCCGAACTGCCATCCAGGCTGCATAATCACGGTCGGTCATCCACCGTTTGGCCTGGCGTAGAAAGCGATCTTGCAGCTGGGTGGCGCCCCATTGCTCGTGCGGTCGGGCCCAGGCGATCGGCACCAGGCCTTGTGTCCCGGCGACAGGGCGCGGGTCGAACGTGCGATATGAAAGATAGTCGCCGAACTCGTCCTCCTCGTCGGCGACGACCAGCACATCATAGCTGATGCCCTGGGTGAAACGGGCGACCTCGGCCTGGATCGCGAAATGGCCGGTATCGGTACGCCGCGCTCCGGGAATGTACGTCCAGGGCTTCTCCTCGACGATGTGCGCCTGGAATTTCTGCGCGGCATGGCGAACGTCCCCGGCAAATTCGCGATCGCCCTCGCCATGGCCGACGACTAGCAAAAGGTTGGTCCAGCGCTTGGCGACGAGATACTGGACGAGCGCATCGGCGAGCATCGCCCGGCTCGGCAGCAAATGGAGGACATTGCCCCGGCAATCCTTGCCGCGTAGCCGATCGTCGGCGGTGGCGGCGTCGAAGATCGTTGCCTGAGCGGCTTCAGGGAGACTGGCGACCGACAGCAACTTTGCCGCAGCGAGGTCTGTTGCGACCAAGCGAACGCCCTTCGTCGAAAGATCGCGAAAGGCGGCAGCAATATCGCCGTCCTCTGGCACCACGTGCTCGACCAGCTCGAAGGACTGGCCGGTGAAGTGCCCAGTCGTATTGTCATCGGCAATACCGAGCCGCGCGCCCTGTACGCCCTCGTCCTCAGGCGGTTGATCGAGATAGGTTAGCGGCAAAGTCCGCTTGAGCGGCTGCCACAGCCAGCCGATCTGCACCGGCTGCCCATCGGCACAGACATTCCCAGCCGCCACCAACGGCGCGATGCCAACCAGCATCATGGCCCACAACGTGAAGCTCTGCCGGACCCTCATCGGCGCCGTGTTGTATCCTTGACCTGGTCGTCACTCACTCGCTCCCCGGAACGGCCCGTCAGAGCCAGGCGTCCGGAGAGGGGATCGAGGGCAAGCTTTGAAAGCTGCGCCCTTGGATATCCGCCTCCGCGGAAACGATGAGAGAACGCTGGCACGTGCGGGGCTTTAATCACTTCAGCGTCTCGAGATAGGCGATGACGTCGTCACGCTCCGTCTTGTCCTTGATCCCGGGAAAAATCATCTTGGTTCCCGGAACGGTCCCACGCGGGTCGGCAAGATATTTATCGAGGTTCTCCTCGTCCCAGACATGATCGAACTT
>Ga0306924_10007131_pt1 | contig 11185 bp, 6 predicted proteins | sample sta12Can44000111_FD_203756 | JGI IMG/M metagenome (GOLD analysis project Ga0306924, IMG submission 203756) | Lab enrichment of tropical soil microbial communities from Luquillo Experimental Forest, Puerto Rico - statanox.12C.anox.44.000.111 (v2)... | ecosystem: Environmental > Terrestrial > Soil...
GGCGCTGCCCGGGGAGGGCTTCGCGTCGTCGATGCTCGAGCGTGTGGTCCAGCCGGTCTGGGTGATCGACGAAGCCGGGCTGATCCGTTTCGCGAACGCCCCGGCGGTTGCCGCGCTCGGCTACGGTCATGCCTCGGACCTGCTAGGCAAGCCAAGCCACCAGACGATCCACCATAAGCGGCCGGACGGTTCTGCCCTCCCCGTCCACGAGTGCCCCATGCTGCTGCCGCGCACGACCGGGCAGGAGCTCTACGCTGAGGACTACCTGGTGCGGCGGGACGGGTCGCTGCTTCCGGTCGAGTTCTGGTCGGCGCCGATCGACCTGCCCGATGGCCGTGGCGTCGTGGTTTTCTTCACCGACGTCAGCAGGCGGCGGCGGACCGAGCGGGCGCTCGCCGAGCTGGACGCGATCTTGTCGGCGCTGGGACAGCCGGTCTGCGTGGTTACGCACGAGGGGGTGATCAGCTACGTGAACCCGGCAGCGGTCGCGACGCTGGGATTCGATGACGCATCCGAGCTGCTCGGCCGGAACGCGCACTGGCTGGTTCACTACAAGCACCCCGACGGGTCTCCCTATCCCATCGAGGACTGTCCGCTGACGCGGATCCGCCGGACCGGGGAGGCGCTTTACCTCGACGAGGACTGGTGGGTCCGCAAGGACGGCTCGATGATCCCGGTCACCTGCACGGCGATGCCGATCACCACCCCTGACGGGTACGGCGACGCCGTCGCGATCACCGATCTGACCGCGCGCCTGGCCGCCGAGCAGATGGCGCGCGAGCGGGAGGTCGCCGAGGCTCGTGCGGCGGAACTGACCGCCAGCGAGGCCCGCCTGCGAGGGATCCTGGATGCGGCGCATGACGGCGTCCTCAGCATCGACCAGCACGCTCGCATCACCTACGCCAACACCTCCGCCGAGCGCATCTTCGGGTACCGGGCCGATGAGCTGATCGGCCAGGAGATGGCCGAAGTGATCGTGCCGCCGTCGCTGCGCGAGGCGCACCGCACCGGTTTTTCCCGTTACATGACCACCGGCGAATCGCACATCCTGGACCGCCGGATTGAGATAACCGCCCTGCGCGCCGGCGGCAGCGAGTTCCCTGTCGAGCTGACGATAACCCGGACCGGCCTGCCCGGATCCCCGGCTTTCATCGGATATTTCCGCGACATCACCGATCGCCAGCGCGCCGAGCAGGAGCTGACAGCCTCACGCGCGCGCTTGGTTACCGCGTCCGATGCAGCGCGTCAGCAGGTCACCAGGGACCTGCACGACGGCGCTCAGCAGCGGTTCGTCAGCGCCATCATCGGCCTCCAGCTCGCCCAGCGGAAATGGGTATCGGACCCGGGACGCGCCCGCGAGCTGGTCGACCTGGCCCTCAGCGACGCCACGCACGGGATGGACGAGCTACGCGAGCTCGCCGCGGGGATCCACCCGGCGATCTTGACCCAGCGTGGCCTGTCCGCTGCTCTCGCCGCCCTGACCGGTAGGCTCCCCCTTCCGGTCCAGCTCGACCTGCCCCGCCACAGGCTTCCCGCCCCGATCGAAGCGAGCGTCTATTTCTTCTGTGCCGAGGCGCTCACCAACGTCGTCAAGCACGCCCGTGCCAGCTCCGCCTGGGTGAAGGTGGCGGCAGACGGCGAGCGGTGCACGGTGGAGGTCCGCGACGACGGGATCGGCGGCGCCCAGGCCCGGTCCGACAGCAGCGGCCTGACCGGATTGCGCGACCGCATCCGGGCCCTGAACGGGGTCATGAACATCGTCGCTCCCGCCGAAGGCGGCACCGTGCTGCACGCGGCCATCCCGCTACCGCTTGAGCCGGCGGGTGAGGCTGGCCTGGCGCCATGAGCCCGCCGCGGCAGATTCGCGTCATCGTGGGCGAGGACCAGGCCTTCGTCCGGGAAGGGATCGTGCACGTCCTCACCGACGGCGGATTCGACGTCGTCGGAACTACGGCAGACGCGGGTGACCTGGTCCGGATGGCCAGCGCGTACCGCCCGGACGTCGTCGTCGCCGACATCCAGATGCCCCCCGGCCATGCCGATGACGGGCTGCAGGCCGCACTGGCGATCCGTGCCGCCCAGCCGGGAGTGGGGGTGCTGGTCCTGTCCCAGTTCCTTGAGGACAGCTACGCCTTCGACCTCATGGCTGACGGCGCTCAGGGAGTCGGTTACATGCTGAAGGAGAAGGTCGGCAACCTGGACATGTTCACCGATGCCGTACGCCGCGTCGCCGACGGCGGATCGGCGCTCGATCCCGATGTGGTCGCACGGCTCGTAGGCCGCAGGCAGAAGGCAAGCCCGGTCGACAGCCTGACGCCGCGCGAGCGGGAAGTACTGACGCTGATCGCCGAGGGGCGCTCCAATGCCGGCATCGCGCACGAACTGGTGGTCTCCGTGGCCGCCGTGGAACGGCACGTGACCAGCATCTTCGATAAGTTCGGCCTTCATCAGTCCCCCGATCAGCATCGCCGCGTCCTCGCCGTGCTCACATACCTGAAGGCCTGATCCGGTGCCACTAGGTGCGACTGGCTCCCAGGAGCGCACGGAGGTCTGCGACGGCCAGTTCCTGCTTGGGCAGGAACGCGCTCGCGGCGCAGGTCTCCAGGACCTCGGCCGGAACCTGATCGATACCGGCTGAGATCAGCACGATCTTGGCGTCCGGGCAGGCGGCGGCCAGTGACGGTGCCAGCGCGAATCCGTCCGACCCGGGCAAGCTGATGTCAAGGAGTATCCCGTCCGGGCATCGCCCGGCCACAGCCGCAAGCGCCGCCAGGCCGTCCGCAGCCTCATCGAGCACATCGAAGCCCTGCGAGGCGAGTAGTTCTGCCGCCAGGGTGCGGAAGATCACGTCGTCGTCAACGATCAGGATGTGACCCGCCATGGCGTGAATCCTGCCGGGCGGCGGGCACGGCGGCAATCGGGAGAACCCCACAATTCCGGAACGTCGCTTGCGGGTTAACCCGATGCCGCATGCGGGAGATCCTGAGCCCGGATGTAAAGGTCGCTTCATTGGCCCCCGACGACTTACCAGGCAGGCTCCTTGGGAGGGACCGATATCGCGTATCGGCCGGCCCGAGGGAGTTGAGGTCATGACCGCACTTGACGAGCGGGCGCTCACGTCGTCAAGCACCGCCCTACCGTCCGCGGCGGGGGCGGCGCAGAGCATCGAACTGCGGCATTTGCGGTATTTCGTGGCACTGGCCGATGCAGGCAGTTTCACCCACGCCGCGCAACGGATCTTCATCGCCCAGCCCACGTTGAGCCAGCAGATCAGGCGGCTGGAGGAGATCGTGGGCACGCCACTGCTCCAGCGGCGTCGCGAAGGTCTTCGGCTGACTGCGGCGGGTCACGTGCTGCTGGACGCATCCCGCAACGTGCTGGCCCTGGTCGATCACGAGGTGAGCCGGACCCGGCAGGCGGCAGGTCTGGGGCGCCAGCGGCTACGGATGGCGATACCACCCCACCTTCCCGAGTCCATGGCAGTCGCCGCCGCCGCCGCGCTGCGGGCGGCAGCCGTGGCCGCCGAGGTGGACGTGGCCTGGCTAGAGGCGTGGCTGGACGCGGAGTTCTCGCTGGTCGGCACGCGGCGCGCCGACGCGGGCCTGGGCTGGCTGACGGCTGGACCGGAGACGTTGCCCGCCCCGCTGGATGCGATGGTCCTGGGCGAATTCGAGCCAGAGGTATGGGTTCCGTTGACCCATGACGCCGCGGGCCGCGGCACGATCAGCCTGGAGGAAGTGGCGAGCATGGAGGTCATCCACGGGCCGCGCCGTGCGGATCCCGGCACGTACGACGCGTGGACCAGGGCGTTGCAGGCGGTTGATCCGCGGTTCGGGTTCACCGATCCGCCATTCCGGTCCTCACTGCCGATGACCCTGGCTTTCGCCGCGGCTGGGGACCGGTCTGCCGCGGTGCTGACCGGGCCCAGCATCGTCGTCAACGGCCCCTCCCAGCTGGTCCGATCGCGGCCCGCGGATGCCTGCGGCATGACCCAGGTGGACCTACAGCACCATCCGCTGACCGCATCGGCGGCCCTCGTCTGGAACGGCGACCTGCCCCGCCTCTTGCAGCAGATACTCTTCGACGCCGCGGAGCGCCTGTCAGCCGTCCCCAGCCTGGCTGCACCCGCATTCGCACCTCGTTAGCCGACGGCTATGCCGAATCAGAGGCGTTCTACCGCCGGGATGCGGCCCCACGCCGCTACCCGCCGGGCCATCTCGAACACGGCGCGGGCCGGGTCGGGCTGGGTGCGGGCCAATGCCACCACCGCATACAGCGTGAGGTCTTCGAGCGCTCCCAGCAGCAGGAGCAGCTCCCGGTCTCGTCCGTCGCCTGCCAGGCCCAGGAGCACGATCCCGCCCGCCACGGCGTCGCGGCGGGTGCCGTACTCCGCCAGCCAGCGGCCCACCGCGCGCACCCGGTCAGCGGGCAGCCCCCGGCGGCGCACCTGCCCGCCGAGATCATCCGCCACCTGAAGGGTTGGCTGACCAGCCAGGGCCGCGTGCAACCCTGCGCACGCCGACTGCGACGGGGGCCCGGTCACCAGGTCCGCGACCAGGTCCGCGATCCGGGCCGCGGCGTCCGGGTCCGAGGCGCTGCCGGAATGGTGGGTCCGGATGCCATCCAGAACCGCGCCGACCATGAGCTGCTCCCGGGTCGGATCCTCATCCGGTAGCGGGTATCCGCCGTCCGGCCTGGGACCGGGGCCATGCCGGGTTTCCGGACGGGTTATGTGCGAGCAAGCCCATCGCCGCGGTCTGCCGGGTCGGTGGAGAGGCGCTCGGCCGCGAGCGCGTCGGCCGCTGCCTTGCTCATGCTGTTGCCGGTGACAGCGGTGAGGAACTCCTCCCGGCCAAGGGCGAGAGTGCGCAGTGGCTGCTCCGCCGTGATGGTCGCTGTCCGCGGGATGCCGCGGAGCAGCGCGATCTCGCCGAAGCAATCTCCCCTATGCAGGGTCGGCCGGGGCGCGCCGTGCACGTTCACCGTCGCGGACCCCTCGACGATCAGGTGGAAGTGGTCGCCGGTCTCCCCCTCGCGGATGAGCACTGTGTCGGCTGGGAACTGGCGCGGTTCGGTTTCGGCCGCGAGCAACTCGATCCGGGCCAGCGGCAGCGGCGCGAACATCGGCAGGTTCTGAATCAGCTCGGTCTCCGGGCCCGGCGCGGGTATGGCACGGTCCAGCCGCCGGAACCGGGCGGCATGGGCCAGCGCCAGACCCGCCAGCCCGCCGCCCAGCAGTGCAAGGGTGCCGCGGATTCCGAACAGGTTCAGCAGCAGAGGCGTCAGGATCGATCCGATGGCGAGCCCGGCCAGCGCAGTGAACTCCAGCGCGCCGAGCACCTTACCCTGCGTGCGGGGCCCGGCTAGCCGTGTGACCAGCGTGAAGCAGGAGACGTCGACGACCGCGTTGCCGATCCCGACGACGACCAGGGCCAGGTAGGCGATGGCCACGGTCGGCCCGAGGGCAAGAAAGGCCAGGGGCACTCCCCACAGCAGCATGCCGGCGATGAAGCTGCGGCCCAGCCGGGTGAAGCGGACCACCGCGGCGGCCACCACACCGCCGACCAGACCACCCGCGCCGAAGGCGGCAGTGAGCCAGCCGACTGCGGACCCGCCCAGGGCCAGGACGTGGACGGCGAGCACGGCGATCAGCACGACCAGCGCGCCGCGGAGCAAGGTCTGGGCGAACGCCAAGATCGCCACACCGCCAGGGGGAGCCATCCGCACGAACTCGGCCAGGCCGCTAGTGACGTCGCGGACCACGTGCACGGCGCCGCGGCCAGGCAGTTCCAGCGTATGGGGGACGGTCAGGCGCAGCAGCGACACGGTCGCGGCGGCCAGGCAGCCGGCCGCTGCCGCCATTGCCGCCGCCGGAGCTGCCAGGGCGAGCAAGCCGCCGGCCAGCAGCGGCCCGATCAGGGCGCCGGAGTTCTCCATCACCGCGGTGACGGCATTGGACGCGGCGAGCTCGGCGGGCGTGCGCACCAGCCACGGCAACACGGCCGCCTGGAGCGGACGGTAGGTCCCCGCGAGGGCCGAGCTGGCCGCGCCCGCGGCGATGACCACGGCCGGCGGCTGGCCAGACGCGGCCAGCAGCGCCGCGGCCGCCAGCAAGACCATGCGGACGGCGGTGATCCAGCGCAGCAGGCGATCGCGCCGCAGCCGGCTGGTGATACCGGTCAAGACCAACGCCACCCCCATGCCCGTCAGGGTTCTGGAGGCGGCATAAGCAGCCACCAATCCAGCGCCGCCCGCGCTGACCGCGTAGACGACGAGCGCGACGGTGCCTGCCAGCTCGCCGGTGATCGACAGGCCGTAGCTAAGCTCGATCCGCCGCATATCGGGGAGCTGCAGCGCGTCGCGGACTGTTCCCATTCTGCCCTCCCGTCGAGGTGGGCGCCTGCTGCGCGCGCCGCGGCCGCTGATGCCCGAGGTCCGGGGCCTCGTGCGGAGCCGTTGCCGGCGGGCGGGTTGCCCGCCATCGCGGCGGTGCGGCTCCCGATGGCCGGGTTCCCTCACCCCCCGGGAGCGTCGCCTCGCGATTCCAGCCAGGGGCGGCCGGCCGGGGCGCTCGAGGCGGTTCGCGGCACCGTCGGCGGCCTCACCGACCGCGCCGAATGTCACGCCTCCACCAGGGGTGGATGCCCCGCCACCGCCGTCTCGCCCAGCGGGACCTGCTCTCCGGGCGCGGCGCTGCTGAGGTCAAGCGCGGGCCGGAGGGTCGGTGCCGCCTCGAGGGCGTCGAGCAGAACGTGGCCTTCCACCCGGAGCAGCATCGTGTCCATCTCGGTGGTGACGGTGGCATTCCTGGGCGCACGATCGAGCAGGCCGCGCTCGCCGAAGCTGTCGCCGGGGCCGAGATGCACAACTGCCCTGCCGTCACGGTGCACCACGACGAGACCATCCACGACGGCGTAGAAGGCATCGGCCGGATCGCCCTGAACGACGACGTCGATCCCTGATGGCAGCGGGCAGAACTGCGCGGTCGCGGCGAGCTGCTCCAGGACGACCTGCGAGACTCCCACCGTGACCGGAAGGCCCTGGAGGACCTTAACCCTCGACGCGAGCGCTTCGGCACGCTGTGTGCTGAGCGCATCGAGTCCGCGCAGGCCAACCAGGCCGGCCAGGGTGATCGCCAGGGCGACGACGCCGAGGATCAGCAGGCTGGCCCGCAACGATGCGGACGCCGCGAGAACCGCCGCCAGGAGCGCGCCAGCGATGATCGCGGCCCTCGACACGGCGAAAGATGTGCCGATCACCCGCCCGAGCGCCTCGCGGGGGACGATCCGCGCCAGTGCCGTCTCGCCGACCACCTGGCAGGAGACGAGGCCGGCATTGCCGATCACGGTTACCGTCAGCGCGATCACCGGCACCTGCACGCCCGCGTAGGCGAGTTCGGCGGCGCACGCCAGGGAACCGGCGACGATCACGATGAGAGATACCCGTCTGCTCGTGGCCAGACGGCCATTGACGAGCGCGCTCACCAATCCGCCGGCACCCGCGGCCGTCAGCAGGACACCGTAGCCGCCACTGCCGAGCCCAAGCGATTGCCTGGCATACACCACGAGCTGCACGCTCTGGGCTCCATAGATGAATTCGACTATCGCCACGACCACGATCAGCCACCGCGCGAACGCCGTTGTGCGCACCGCCCGCAGCCCGGCGGTCAGCTGGGCAAACCCGGACGTACGCCTGTTGGCTGGAGCCCGGTCGGGACGGATGGCCGAGATCAGCAGCGCCGAGACGGCAAAGGTCAAGCCGTTCGCCGCGAACGCGACCCAGGCGGGCGCCACTGCGAGCAGGATCGCTCCGATCGCCGGGCCGATGACAACTCCGAGGGCCTGGACCGTATGCAGGAGCGCGTTGGCCGGGGCGAGCCGGACCTCACCGACCAGGCGCGGCAGGAGCGCCATCGCCGCTGCCTTCTCGGCGCTCCCAGCGGCCGACGTCAAGGCGGCGAACGCGATGACCACCGCCACCGGCCAGGCGCTGGCGACCGTCGCGGCGATCGCGGCCATGAGCAGCATCCGCAGGATGTCACCGGCCAGCAGTACGGTGCGCCGTGGAAAGCGGTCGGCTATGGCCCCACCGAACGGACCAAGCAGCACGTACGGGATACCCTTGCCGATCGTCGCGAGGCCCACCCAGACCGCCGAGTGGGTCGCACTGTACACGTATCCGAGCAGCGCGGCGTTGTACAGCCAATTACCGGTCTGCGACGTGGCGCTGGCCCCAATCAGCGCGCGGGCGCCCGGGATAGCCAGGACGTCTCGATACGCCCGTGCCGTCCGCTCACCCATCCCGCCCGGTTGCGAGTTCCGCCGGGCCCGCCATGTCTGCAGGGCTGTCATCTGTTGTCCTCCGTTGCCGCCCGATGGCGTACCGGCCCCCAGCCGCCTCGCTCGACTGCTTCTTCCGCGGTGAAGGCCGGCAGTACTCGAGTTCTGGCCTCGGTGCCGCAGCACGTCGGCTGGCGCCGAGATGCTGACCCGATCGGGCTCGGGCCCGGACATGGTGATCCTGGTTTGCGTGCCTGGCTGTTGTGGACGTGCATGGCCGGTTCCCTTCGGTGAGCCGTGCGCATTTCTGTAGCCTCATGGCGGTGGCATGCGGCTCGCATCGGGGATATCCGGCCGGGCACGGCTGCCGGGCTCGCGTGGCTGCGGTCGTGGTGGCGGGGTCGTCGCGTTGCTCACCTATGCAGCTTGGCCTGGGGGACCAGTTTCGCGCGTCAGGAATCCCGGCCCGGGGACCCTGAGGTTTTCCCTGATGGGTGGGGTACGATCCGGCTGTGACCGGGGCGGTGCTGCTAGAGCGGGAGACCGAGCTGGCCGTCCTGGGGGGGCTGGTGGCGCAGGCTGTGGGCGGGGAAGGGCGTGTGGCCCTGATCGAGGGCCCGCCCGGGATCGGCAAGACGTCGCTGGTGACGGCGGCCGCACAGCTGGCGGCGAAGGCGGGGATGCGCTGCCTGTCCGCGCGCGGCAGCCCGATGGAGCGGGCGTTCCCGTTCGGCGTGGTGCGCCAGTTGTTCGAACCGGTGCTCGCGGCCGTGCCCGGGGAACATGGCGAGATGTTCGCCGGGCCCGCTGGCCGGGCACAGCAGCTGCTGGCGGGCGGGGGCGGCCCGGCGGCCGCAGGTGGCGGGCCGTTCGCGGTCTACCACGGCCTGTACTGGCTGACAGTGAATCTGTCAGGTACGGGTGCGCTGGCGCTGCTGGTTGATGACCTGCAGTGGGGTGACCCGCCGTCGCTGGCGGCGGTGGAGTACCTGAGTCGGCGCCTCGAGGGCCTGCCGGTACTGCTGGTGATTGCCTCGCGCCCGCGCGAGCCGGGGTTCGACCGCTCCGTCCTCGACACCCTCGAGCGGGAAGCGGCAGCGCGCGAGGTGGTGCCGCGTGCACTGAGTGAGACGGCGACGGCGGAGCTGGTGCGCTCGCGACTTTCTGCTGCGACCACCGACCGGTTCAACGCTGCCTGTCACGCGGCGACCGGAGGAAACCCGCTGCTGGTCGCAGAGCTGGCGACCGCGCTGGCGGCGGAGGGCGTGACCGGGCGGGCCGAGGACATCGCCAAAGTCGCGCAGATCGGGCCGGAGGGGGTGGCGCGGGCAGTACGGCTGCGGTTGGCGGGCCTGCCCGGGGAGGCCCGGTCGATGGCGGAGGCGGTCAGCGTGCTGGGCGACGGGGCGCCGCTAGAGGACGCGGCTGGCCTGGCCGGGCTGGAGCTGCCCGTCGCGGCGGCCGCGGCGACCGCGCTGGCCGAAGTTGACCTGTTGCGCGCGGAGGAGAAGGTCGCCTTCGTGCACCCGGTGGTACGGGCCGCGGTCTATGCCGGGCTGGGGCCGTTCGGGCGGCGGGACGCACACGCGCGGGCAGTGCGGTTGCTGGCTCAGGCGGGGCGGCCGGCTGAGCGGATCGCCGCGCAGGTGCTGCGCTGCCCGCCCGCTGCCAGCCCGGACGCCGTCGCCGTCCTGCGCGCGGCCGCGAAGCAGTCGCTGGCCGACGGCGCCGCCGGCCTGGCGGCGGAGTATCTGCAGCGGGCGCTTGACGAACGGCCACAGGTGGAGCAGCGGGCGGAGGTCCTGGCTGAGCTCGGCGCCGCCGAGCGGCTGCTGAACGCCCCCCGGGCCGCTGAGCACCTACGCCAGGCGCTCAAGCTGAGCGACGACCCCGCCCGGCGGGCCCAGATCGCACGGGGCCTGGGCAGCGCGCTGGCCTGGGCAGGTCGGCCAAGCGAGGCAAACGCCGTGTTTGAGCAGGCGCTGGCCGACCCGTCGCTGGATGCGGCGCAGATGCGCAGCCTGGAGGCTGGCCTGGTCGTGATGGGTCTGTTCGAGCCGCAGCTGGCCCCGCTCGCCCGGCAGCGGCTGCGCCGACTCGACCCTGGCGCGCCGCTGACCGATTTCGATGGCCGCATTCTGCTCGCGTACGCCGCCTACGACCAGGCCCGTACCGGAACTAGCAAGGACATCGCGGTCGAGTGGGCGCTGCGCCTGCTCGGGGACCGGGCGATCCTCGATGAGAATGGCCAGGCTGCGTTTATCGTAGTGGCCGCGGTGCTGTGGGCCGCCGACCGTCTCGACGACGCACAGCGCCTCGGTGAGGACCTGACGCGCGCTGGTGAGGAATCCGGATCGGTCCTGTTGGCCTGCGGCGCATCGTGGCTGCAGGCCAACGTCCTGCACCGTCGCGGAGCGCTCTCCGAGGCCGAAGCCTGGTTTTCCTCCGCGATCGATACCGCCGTCGCCCACGGGTTCACACTTATACCCAACTGGGCCGGCTCGGAGTACGCGACCATGCTGGCCGACCGGGGCGACGGCCCGGCGGCATTGCAGGTGCTGCGCCGACTCGGGCTGGACAGGCCGTTGCCCGACACCGTCCACTTCTACTCGGCCCAGCTCGCCGCCGGGGTGGTCCGGGTCGCGTGCGGCCAGACCCGGGACGGCATCGACCAGATCCGCACGGTCGGCCGCCGGTGGGAGGAGATCGGCGCGCGAAACCCGGACCTGGCCCCGTGGCGCGCGCACTTGGCCCAGGCTCTCCTGCTGGCCGGACAGCGCGAGGAAGCGCGCGCGCTCGCCGACGAGCACGCAGCCCTGGCCCGGACTTGGGGAGCGCACCGGCCGCTGGCGCGCGCGCTGCGGGTGCAGGGACTGACCGCCGACGGGCAAGACGCAACAGCACTG
>Ga0306924_10007132_pt1 | contig 11185 bp, 5 predicted proteins | sample sta12Can44000111_FD_203756 | JGI IMG/M metagenome (GOLD analysis project Ga0306924, IMG submission 203756) | Lab enrichment of tropical soil microbial communities from Luquillo Experimental Forest, Puerto Rico - statanox.12C.anox.44.000.111 (v2)... | ecosystem: Environmental > Terrestrial > Soil...
AACGCGCCCCCTCACCGCGACCCCGACCCCCGACCCCGACCCCCGACCCCGACCCCGACCCCGACCTACGCAAACACGACGATCAGGTCCTCCTTCTCCACCTTCTGCCCCTCCTTGAACCTCACCTCCGCCACCTTCCCCTCCCCCTTCGCCTTCACGTTCGTCTCCATCTTCATCGCCTCGGTGACGAGGAGCACCTGCCCCGCCTTCACCTCCTCGCCCACCTTCACCGCGACCTTCACCACCTTCCCCGGCATCGGCGCCCCCACGTGGCGCGGGTTCCCCTTCTCCGCCTTCACCCGCGCGGCGTCGTCCTTCGCCGCCGACGCGTCGCGCACCGTCACGGCGCGCGACTCGCCATTCAGCTCGAAGTACACCTCGCGCGTGCCGTCCTTCGCGAGCGGCCCCACGTTCACGAGCCGGATGATGAACGTCTTGCCGGGCTCGAGCTCGAAGGTCACCTCCTCGCCCACCTCGACGCCGTAGTAGAACTGCGGCGTGGGGATCACCGAGGTGTCCGAGTACTCCTGCTGGTGGCGCAGCAGCTCGGCGGTGACCTGCGGATAGAGGAGCCACGAGGCGAGCTGGGCGTCGGAGATCGGCTGGCCGGTGCGCTCGGCGGCCTCGCGCCGCACCTGCTCGAGGTCGGCCGGTTCGAGGAGCTCCCCGGGCCGGCAGGTGATGGGCTCCTCGCCCTTCAGCACGACCCGCTGGAGCTCCGGCGGCCACCCCTGGTGCGGCTGCCCGAGCATCCCCTTCATCATCCCCACCACCGACTCCGGGAACGCGAGGTCCTTCCCCTTCGTGAGCACGTCCTCCGGCTGGAGATCGTTCTTCACCAGGAACATCGCGAGATCGCCCACCACCTTCGACGACGGCGTCACCTTCACCACGTCGCCGAGGAGCAGGTTCACGCGCCGGTACATGTCCTTGCACTCCTCCCAGCGGTCGAGGAGGCCGAGGCCCGCCACCTGCGGCTTGTAGTTCGAGTACTGGCCGCCCGGGATCTCGTGCTCGTACACCTCCGCGGTCCCCGCCTTGAGCCCCGACTCGAACGGCGCGTAGTGCTCGCGCACCGTCTCCCAGTAGCTCGCGAGCTCCTGCAGACCCGACGCGTCGAGGCCGGTGTCCCACTTCGTGTTCCGCAGGCACGCGACGAGCGTGTTCAGGCTCGGCTGCGAGGTGAGGCCGGAGAGCGGGGAGAGCGCGGCGTCCACCGCGTCCACGCCCGCCTGCGCCGCCTCGAGGAGCGTCGCCCCGCCGAAGCCCGAGGTGTCGTGCGTGTGGAGGTGGATGGGGATCCCGACCTCCTGCTTCAGCGCGGCGATGAGCTTGCGGGCGGCGAACGGCTTCAGGAGCCCGGCCATGTCCTTCACGCCGAGCACGTGCGCGCCCATCCGCTCGAGCTCCTTCGCGAGCTCCACGTAGTAGCGGAGCGGGTACTTGTCCCGCTTCGGATCGGAGACGTCGCCGGTGTAGCAGATGGCGGCCTCGCAGACGCGGCCGGCGCGCCGCACCGCCTCCATCGCCACCTCCATCCCCTTCGTCCAGTTCAGCGCGTCGAACACGCGGAACACGTCCACGCCGTTCTTCGCGGCCTCCTCCACGAACCGCTCCACCACGTTGTCCGGGTAGTTCGTGTAGCCGACCGCGTTCGAGCCGCGGAGGAGCATCTGGAAGAGGACGTTCGGGATCGCGGCGCGCAGGTCACGGAGCCGCCGCCACGGGTCCTCCTTCAGGAAGCGCTGGCACACGTCGAAGGTGGCGCCGCCCCAGAGCTCGAGCGAGAAGAGCCCGGCGCCGAGGCGCGCGGTGGCGGGCGCGATCCGGAGCAGGTCGTAGCTGCGTACGCGGGTGGCGAGGAGCGACTGGTGCGCGTCGCGCATCGTGGTGTCGGTGACGAGGAGCCGCTCCTGCGCGAGCATCCAGCGCGCGAGCGCCTCCGGCCCCTCGCGGTCGAGGAGCTGCTTCGTCCCCTCGGGCGGCGGCACCGTCCGGTCGACGCGCGGCACGCGCGGCTCGCGGCACTGCGAGGCCTTCAGCGACCGGTTCACGCCGGGTGAACCGTTCACCACCACCTCGCCGAGGTACGCCAGCAGCTTCGAGGCGCGGTCCTTCTTCGCGCGGACTTGGAGCAGCTCGGGGTGGGAGTCGATGAAGGAGGTGTCGCACTTCCCGTCGAGGAACCGAGGGTGCGTGACGACGTTCTCCAGGAAGCCGATGTTCGTCCGTACGCCGCGGATGCGGAACTCCTGGAGGCAGCGGTCCATCACGCGCGCCGCCTGGGTGAACTCGAGCCCCCAGGTGCTCACCTTCACGAGCAGGGAGTCGTAGTGCGGCGTGATCACGGCACCGCCGTACGCGCTGCCGGCGTCGAGCCGGACCCCGGCGCCGCCCGGGCTGCGGTAGACCTTGAGCACGCCCACGTCGGGCGCGAAGCCGTTCGTCGGATCCTCGGTGGTGACGCGGCACTGGATCGCGGAGCCGCGCATCTGGATCGACGCCTGGTCCGGCATCCCGATCTCGGCGAGCGTCGCACCCTCGGCGATCCGGATCTGCGCCGACACGAGGTTCCGCCCGGTGATCATCTCGGTCACCGTGTGCTCGACCTGGATGCGCGGGTTCATCTCGATGAAGTAGAAGCGCCCCTGCTGATCGAGCAGGAACTCGCAGGTGCCCGCCGAGCGGTACTTCACGAGGCCGGCGATCGCGAGCGCGGAGTCGCAGATCCGCTCGCGCTGGCGCTGCGTGAGGCACTGCGCAGGCGCGAACTCCACCACCTTCTGGTGGCGGCGCTGGATGGAGCAGTCGCGCTCGAAGAGGTGTACGAGGTTGCCGTGCGCGTCGCCGAGCACCTGCACCTCGATGTGCTTCGGCCGCTCGATGTAGCGCTCGAGGAAGACCGTGGGGTTCCCGAACGCCGCCTGCGCCTCGCGCCGCGCCGCGACGAGGCCGGCGAGGAGCTCCTCGCGCGAGCGCGCGACGCGCATGCCGCGACCGCCGCCGCCGGCCGCGGCCTTCACGATGATCGGGTAGCCGAACTCCTTCGCGAACAGGAGGGCCTGCTCGTCGGCCTCGATCGGATCGTCGGTGCCGGGGACGACCGGCACGCCCACCAGCATCGCGGCCTTGCGGCCGGCGACCTTGTCGCCGAGCCGGCGCTGCATCTCGGCGGTGGGGCCCACGAAGACGATGCCGGCGCGCTCGCAGGCGTCCGCGAAGTCCGGGTTCTCGGAGAGGAACCCGTAGCCGGGGTGGATCGCGTCCACCTCCTTCTCCTTCGCGAGCGCGATGATCTCGTCGATGCCGAGGTAGGCGTCGATCGGCCCCTTCCCCTTGCCGACCAGGTAGGCCTCGTCGGCCTTGTAGCGGTGGAGCGACAGCCGGTCCTCTTCCGAGTAGATGGCGACGGTGCCGATGCCGAGCTCGGTCGCGGCGCGGAAGATGCGGATGGCGATCTCGCCGCGGTTGGCCGCCAGGAGCCGGCGGATCTGGCGGGGGGACGGCGGGGATACGTTGGACATGCGCTCTCGGGGGCGGGCGGGACGGGAAGGTGTGGCGGAAGGTCGCGACGAGAACACGTATGCCGTTCGTTGTCGACGTTCGCGCGCAAACCCTGCGGCCTCAATTTTCCTTTGTGAGCCAAGCTGCCTGACCGCGATCAATTTTCTCGCCCGCTGGCCCCCGGGAAGACGTAGACTGCCGCTTCTGTTAGCGTTCCGCCTTTTCCCTGAAGACCAGCCGATGACAGCCCCGACCCCGCGCGAGATCCCGTTCAACTACACGTCGGCCGACGATCGGCAGGCGGTGAGCCACCTCCTCGGCGAGGAGGCGTGGCGCAAGCTCGAGCAGCTCCGCGAGCGGAGAGTCACGGGACGTTCGGCGCGGCTCCTGCTGCGCGTGCTGGGTGAGCTGCTCGTCCACCGCCGCAACGCCTACCTGTTCGAGGAGGTGGTCTCCTCCCCGAAGCGGCGGCGGGTGTTCTTCCAGCGCCTCGACGCCGACCTCGACCTCGTGGAGAAGAACGCGGGCGAGGAGGAGCTCGCGCGCGACGTGGTGGCGGAGGCCCGGACCGCGGTGAGCGCCTTCCGGCGCGAGGTGTCGGACGCGCCGGGCGAGCGGGCCCGGCTCGTCGCGGCCCTCGCCCCCGTGGTCGGCGCCGAGAACGTGCTGCTCGATCCGTTCACGCTCGTCTCCCACGCCACGGACGCCACCGACTGGCGCCTCCACCTGCCGCTCGCGGTGGTGACGCCCTCCGAGGAGGCGCAGGTCGCGCCGCTGCTCGCCACCATCGCGAAGCTGGGGCTCCACGCGATCCCGCGCGGCGCGGGCACGGGCCTCACCGGCGGCGCGGTGCCGCTCCAGCCGCGCTGCGTGGTGGTGAACACCGAGCGGCTGAACCGGATCCTGGGCATCGAGGAGCGGACGTTCGCGCTCGACGGCGGCCGCAGCGCCCGCGCGAGCGTCATGCGGCTCGAGGCGGGCGTCATCACCGAGGCGGCGATGGAGCACGCCGCCGAGCGCGGCCTCGTCTTCGCCACCGACCCCACCTCGGCGTGGGCCTGCACGATCGGCGGCAACGTCGCCGAGAACGCCGGCGGCAAGACCGCGGTGCTGTGGGGGACCTGCATCGACAACCTCGTCTCGTGGACGATGGCGATGCCCTCGGGCGCCACCTGGACGGTGCGGCGCGACGGCCACCCGCTCCGGAAGATCCTCCACGACGACCTCGTCCGCTTCACCGTGACCGACCGCGACGGCGCGCCAGGCTCGGTGGTCCGGCACATCGCTTTACGCGGCGACGAGATCCGCAAGCGCGGCCTGTGGAAGGACATCACGAACAAGGCGCTCGGCGGCCTCCCCGGCATGCAGAAGGAGGGCACCGACGGCGTCGTCACCTCGGCCGAGTTCGTGCTCTACCAGCAGTACGAGGCCTCCCGCACGCTGTGCCTCGAGTTCTTCGGCCCCGACCTCGACGAGGCGAGCGAGGTGATCCTCGCGCTCGCGCGCGCCTTCCCCAACGAGGGGAAGGAGGTGCTCCAGGCGCTGGAGCACTTCGACGACCAGTACGTGCAGGCGATCCGGTACGAGGTGAAGGCGCCCCGCGCGGAGACGCCGAAGGCGGTGCTCCTCGTGGACGTCGTCGGCCACTCGGACGCCGAGGCCGAGCGCGGCGTCGCCCGGCTGCGCGAGATCCTCGACCGCCACCCCAACACCTTCTGCGTCGTCGCGAAGGACAAGGCGGAGGCGAAGCGCTTCTGGGCCGACCGCAAGAAGCTCGGCGCGATCGCGAAGCGCACGAACGCCTTCAAGCTGAACGAGGACGTGGTGCTGCCGCTCGAGGCGCTCGCGGAGTTCGCGCGCTTCTGCGACCGGCTCAACGTGGAGGAGGAGCGGGCGAACCAGGCGCGCGCCATCGACCGCCTGGAGGCCTTCCTCGCGGCGGTGCCGCCGCCGACCGAGGACGGCGAGTGGCTCGGGTCCCGCCTCGCGCAGGCGCGGGCGCGCTGCGACGCCGCCCGGGCCGCGCTCGCGGCGGCCGACGACGCGGGGAACCGCGCGCACGCCGCGCTGCACGCGCTCGTCCGCGACCTCCGCGAGCTGCTCCGCACCTACCCGCAGGTGGTGGAGGGCGCGCTCGCGGCCGTGGAGCACGTCCGGTCACGGCGCCTCGTCATCGCCACGCACATGCACGCCGGCGACGGCAACGTGCACGTGAACATCCCCGTGATGTCGAACGACCGGGAGATGATGCGCCACGCCGAGGAGCTCGTCGACCGGGTGATGATCGAGGTCGACCGGCTCGGCGGCGTGTGCTCGGGCGAGCACGGCATCGGCGTGACGAAGCTGAAGTACCTCGACCCCGCGCGGAAGGCCGAGCTCGCCGCCTACCGCGCGGAGGTGGATCCGCGCGGGGTGATGAACCCCGGAAAGCTCGAGGACGTGGCGCTCCTCGACCGGATCTTCACGCCGTCGTTCAACCTGCTCGAGCTGGAGGCCCGCATCCTCCAGCACGGGCAGCTCGAGGAGCTCGCGGCGCGCATCGCAACCTGCATCCGCTGCGGGAAGTGCAAGCCGGACTGCTGCGTGTTCCATCCCGCGCGCGGCATGTTCTACCACCCGCGCAACAAGAACCTCGCGATCGGCGCGCTCGTGGAGGCGCTGCTCTACGACGCCCAGCGCGAGCGCTCGGCCGGGTTCGAGCTCCTCTCGCACCTCGAGGATCTCGCCGACCACTGCACGCTCTGCCACAAGTGCGCGAAGCCGTGCCCGGTGTCGATCGACACCGCCGAGGTCTCGATCCTGGAGCGCCGGATCCTCGCGGCGCGCGGCTACAAGCGCACCGCGCTCACCACCGGAGCCACGCTCCGCTACCTCGAGAGCACCTCGCCTGCTGCGAACGCGGCGTTCCGCGCCGGGGTCGTGCGCCTCGGCGGCGCCCTGCAGCGCGGCCTCGCGAAGGCCCTCGGCCCGCAGCAGCCGGCCTCCACCTCGAGCCGCGGCCCGCTCGCGCTCCTCCGCTCGCCGGTCCCCGCGGCCGACCCGGAGACGCTCCGCGACGCGCTGCCCGACTGCGAGCCCGACCAGGCGCTCGTGCTCGAGCCCGACGGCGAGGCGAAGGCGACGGTGTTCTACTTCCCGGGCTGCGGCTCGGAGCGGCTCTTCTCCTCGGTGTCGCGCGCCGCCATCCACCTGCTGCTCGAGACCGGCACGCGCGTGGTGCTGCCGCCGCCCTTCCTCTGCTGCGGGTACCCGCACCACGCGAACGCGAAGGAGGAGGCCCAGTCGCGCATCTCGCTCCGCGACGGCATCGTGTTCAGCCAGATCCGCGAGATGTTCCGCTACCTCGACTTCGACGCGGTGGTGGTGACCTGCGGCACCTGCCGCGAGGCGCTGGGCGCGATGGAGGCCGGCGAGATCTTCGGCTGCGAGGTGCAGGACGTCTCGCGCTTCGCGCTCGCGCGCGGGCTCCAGGTCGAGCAGAGCGGCGACTTCCTGTGGCACACGCCCTGCCACGACTCGCTCGACGGCAAGGGGCCGGAGGTGCTCGCGAAGCTGGGCGCCGGCCGGGCCGAGCGCGTGCCGCACTGCTGCTCCGAGGCGGGCACCCTCGCGCTCTCCCGCCCCGACATCACCGACGCGATGCTGCACCGGAAGCGCGCCGCGCTCGACGAGGCGCTGCACGAGCGGCCGGGTGCGCAGGTGATGCTCACGAACTGCCCCTCCTGCATGCAGGGGCTCGGGCGCCACGCGGCGCTGCCGGTCGAGGTCCGCCACGTGGCGGTCCAGCTCGCCGAGGCCGCGAGCGGGCGTCACTGGGAGGAGGCCTTCCGGGCCCGCGCCCGGAAGGCCACCGCAGTGCGCTTCTAGAAGGGCTCTGCCGGCGGGGCGGGGGCGCAGCCCCCGTTCGATCATTAGCTTCCCGGACGATGGCGGATCCGAAGCTCTGGCCCGGAAGAGAGCACCCGCTCGGTGCCACGCTCGACCCGGACGGCGTGAACTTCGCCGTCTACTCGAGCAGCGCGGAGCGGGTTGAGCTGTGCCTGTTCGACCCGGAGAACCCCGCCCGGCAGACGCGCTGCCTCCCGCTCCGGGAGCGGACCGCGCACGTGTGGCACGGCTTCCTCCCGGGGCTCCGCGAGGGCGCGCTCTACGGCTTCCGCGCGCACGGTCCGTACGAGCCGGCGCGCGGCGCGCGCTTCGACGGCTCGAAGCTGCTCGTGGACCCGTACGCGCGCGCGCTCCACGGCGAGGTGGACTTCCACGCCCCGGTCTTCTCGTACCGGCGGGGGGACCCCGAGGGCGACCTCGCGAAGGACGAGCAGGACTCGTCGGCGGGCGTCCCGAAGTCGGTGGTGGTACTCGACGACTTCGACTGGGCCGGCGACGAGCGTCCGCGCCACCCCTGGCACCGCTCGGTGATCTACGAGGTGCACGTCCGCGGCTTCACGATGCGTCACCCCGAGGTCCCGCCGGAGCTGCGCGGCACCTACGCCGGGTTCGCGCACCCGGCCGCGATCGCGCATCTCAAGAAGCTCGGCGTCACCGCCGTGGAGCTGCTCCCGATCCACGAGTTCGTGGACGACGCCGCCCTCGTCGAGCGCGGGCTGCGGAACTACTGGGGCTACAACACCCTCGGCTTCTTCGCGCCCGAGCAGCGCTACGCCTCGGCGAGCCGGGGCGAGCAGGTGCGCGAGTTCAAGGCGATGGTGCGCGCGCTGCATCGCGAGGGGATCGAGGTGATCCTCGACGTCGTCTACAACCACACCGCCGAGGGGAACCACCTCGGCCCCACCCTGTCCCTGCGGGGCCTCGACAACTGGAGCTACTACCGGCTCTCGCCCGAGGACCCGCGCTTCTACTGGGACGCCACCGGCTGCGGGAACAGCCTGAACGTCTCCCACCCGCAGACGCTCCAGCTCGTGATGGACTCGCTCCGCTACTGGACCGAGGTGATGCACGTCGACGGGTTCCGCTTCGACCTCGCGACGACGCTCGCGCGGGATCCGCTCGACTTCAACCCGTTCGGCAACTTCCTCCAGGCGGTGCACCAGGACCCCACGCTCGCGAGCGTGAAGCTCATCGCGGAGCCGTGGGACGTGGGGCCGAACGGCTACCAGGTGGGCGGCTTCCCGGTGCGCTGGTCGGAGTGGAACGGGAAGTACCGAGACGTGGCCCGCCGGTTCTGGAAGGGTGACATGGGCACGCTGCAGGAGCTGGGGTACCGGCTCACCGGATCGGCCGACCTCTACAAGGGCGCCGGCCGGAAGATCTTCGCGAGCGTGAACTTCGTGACCGCCCACGACGGGTTCACGCTCCGCGATCTCGTCTCGTACAACCACAAGCACAACGAGCCGAACGGCGAGGACAACCGCGACGGGTCCGACGACAACGAGAGCTGGAACTGCGGCGTCGAGGGGGAGACCGACGATCCGGCGGTGAACGTGCTCCGCGACCGGCAGCAGCGGAACCTGCTCGCCACCCTCCTCGTCTCGCAGGGCGTGCCGATGCTCGCGGCCGGCGACGAGATGGGGAAGACGCAGCGCGGGAACAACAACGCGTACTGCCACGACGACGAGATCGGCTGGCTCGACTGGAACCTCGACGACCGCCGCGCGGCGCTGCTCGGCTTCACGATCCGGATGATCCGGCTGCGGCAGAACCAGCCGGTGCTGCAGCGGCGCCGCTTCTTCCACGGGAGCGTGCCGTGGGACTCGTCGCTGAAGGACCTCGCGTGGTTCCGCCCCGACGGCCAGGAGATGACCGAGCAGGACTGGGCGGGCCACAACCGCTCGCTCGCGTTCCTGCTCGGCGGGGACGCCATCGCGACGTCGGACGAGCGGGGCGAGCGGATCGTGGGTGACACCCTGCTCGTGCTCCTGAACGCGCACGAGGAGGCGGTGCGCTACACGCTCCCGGAGATCGAGTGGGGCGACGAGTGGGAGCTGCTCGTGGACACCGCCGGCCACTCCGACCAGAAGCGGGACCACGTGGCGGCGCGCGGGCAGGTGCTCGTGGAGGCGCGCTCGCTGCTGGTGCTGTCGCGGCCGGCCCGGGACCGGGAGCGATAGGGATCGCGGTCAGCTGGACCGCGGCGAGGGCGCGGGGTCACCGAGCGCCGTGTAGACCCGGTGCACGGTGTGGCACGCCAGCAGGCAGAACGGCACGAACGCGAGCGAGAAGTTGCGCACCTCGTCCCGGTGCCCCGTCACGACCACGAGCGGGAGGAGCAGGACCATCATCACGCCGAACGCCCACCGCAGCTCCCGCGGCTTCTCGCGCCAGCCGATCGCGACGGCGGAGCCGATGACGAAGAGGGAGAGGAGGTTGAAGGGGCGCGGGAACGGAATGAACGGTGCGAAGTAGTCGACGAAGCCGAAGAGCGTGGAAGCCCGCACGTACGACGCCAGGTTGGTATAGAGATCGAACTGGGCGGAGGCGCCGGCGTTCCCCGCGTAGATGCTGCGGAGGCCGAGGAGGATCGTGGCGCCGATCGCGACGTGCACCGCCCCGTGCGCGACGAGCCGTGCGAACGAGACCCTCCGCCACCAGAAGATGACGAACCACGCTGCGAGCAGGACGTCGGCTTCCTTGTTCAGGCACGCCAGCACGAAGCAGGCGTACCAGGTCGTGAGGCGGCCGCGCACGAGCGCGAGCAGCCCGACGGCGCAGAACGCGAGCTCCGGGAAGTCGTAGACGTAGCCGCCGAGGTGGTACGTGACCGGCAGCAGCGTCATGCCGACCGCCGGCGCGAAGTCGCAGAACGCCCGGCCGAAGCCGAGCGTCTCGCGCACGAGCGCGCGCGAGGCGACGAGCGTCACGATCAGGCTCGCGAACTGCACGAAGTAGGCGACGAGCGCGGCGACGAAGTAGTGCCTTCGCCAGCCGTACCTCACGAGCACCGACGAGCGCTTCGGGTCGTCGTCGGATCCGATGTTGTGCGTGATGAGCCCATCCACGAGCCGCTGCGGCAGATGCGGCGCGACCGCCGCGGCGACGCGCGGCACGAGCACGCGGTAGACGACGGGACGCCACGCGGTCCCATCCATCTGGCGCTCGAGGCTGAACGCGTCGATCCCGTCGCGAAAGCCCCACTTCAGCTGGAAGGAGTTGAGCGCGAACGCCGCGACCGCGACGTACACGAGTCCGAGCAGCACGGCGCGGAACGCCTTCGCCCAGCGGAGCGAGATGGGTGCCGGCGTCACGGCACGTGCGGCGGGGATTGGCAGGCGCATGGCAGCGCACAGTGTACGCGACTAAACGCCCCGTCAGGGTCCTGCGCACGAGGTACGCGCGGTGTCCGCCCCGCCTCATCTTCTGGGACGGGCGCCGATCGGCGCGCCGAGGAGGATGCCATGGCCCAGTGCGAGGTGTGCGGGAATGCGTACGACAAGTCGTTCGAGGTCCTGGCGGCAGGTGGGGTGAGGCACGTGTTCGACAGCTTCGAGTGCGCGATCCAGGCGCTGGCGCCACGGTGCGATCACTGCGGCTGCCGGATCATCGGGCACGGGATGGAGGTCACGAGCGCGAAGAAGACGTTCTGCTGCGCGCATTGCGCCCACTCGGAAGGCGTGAAGGCGCTGCAGGACCGGCAGTGACGTGATTCCCGCCGCGCGCCCACCAGAGCGCGCCCGCGACGCCGAAGCGGGCCGAACAGCGCTGCGAAGCAGCGCCCGCGGGACGG
>Ga0306924_10007134_pt1 | contig 11183 bp, 12 predicted proteins | sample sta12Can44000111_FD_203756 | JGI IMG/M metagenome (GOLD analysis project Ga0306924, IMG submission 203756) | Lab enrichment of tropical soil microbial communities from Luquillo Experimental Forest, Puerto Rico - statanox.12C.anox.44.000.111 (v2)... | ecosystem: Environmental > Terrestrial >...
CGCCGCGGCGTGAAAGCGGCGCAAGGCCGCGTAGGTCCATGACAGCGGAATCGGCAGCCGCGCCGAGACATACTCCGGAAAGCGGGTCATGTAGCTGGTCGTAAACGGAATCTTTCGCGCGAGACAATAACGCCGCACAATGTGCCCGATTGGTCCTTCGGTCGCGATATGCAGCGCATCGGGTGCGGCAAGCTCGATCCGGCGCGCGATTTCCCGCCGGGTCGGGATAGCACAACGGATGCTCCGATCGGTCGGCAGCCGAAAGGTGCGAAACCCTTCTGGCGTTAGAAACTCGATCTCCGCACCGAGTTTGCGGACATTGGCGGCGAGCGACTGCAGAGTACGAACGACTCCGTTGACTTGCGGCGGCCATGCATCGGTCGCGACCAGTATCCGCATCGCGTCGTCCCCTTCACGACGGCAGCCGCATCAACGGCCTTCCCATGCGGATGACCGCACCCTGCTGCACCAAGCCGCACAGCGCGGCATCCTTTGGTGCAAATACGATGATGGTCGATCCGTGCTGGAACCATCCCATTTCTTCCCCCTTGCGGAACTGGGCGCTGCACGGAATTTCGATTTTACCGCTGTACTGTGTATTCAACAGGGCATCGAGAAAATGCAGGCGAATGCTCGCGACCAGGATCGCAGCCACCGGCACCAGAGTAACATCGATGCCGGACGGGCAGAGCGTCGCGCGAATGACGGCGCGCTCGTTCTTGCAGAACAGCTTGGGGATGCGGTTGAGCGCGATCGGATTGACGTTCCACGTTTCGCCGGAAACATAGGTGACTTTGTCGACGATGCAGTCAAAAGGCGCATGGAAGCGGTGGTACATGGTAGGCGTCAACCGCAATGTGGCGTATTGACCATCGCGATAGAGTTCGACGAGTTGTGGATCGATCAGCAAGTCCTGCAGTGTATAGCGAAATCCCTTGGCCTGGATCAACTCATTGCGGTCGATTCGGCCGCAGGCGCCGACAATCGCATCGCAGGGGCTGGTTATGATATGGGGGTCGCGGTCGACCGGACGCGCCTCGGGTTTCAGCTCCCGCGTAAAACACGCGTGCAAGCTCGGGAAGCGCTGCGTCCGCGCGTCGCTCAGGTCGAGATCGGCGAACACCCGCCAGATCGCGATCGAGGCTCGCGCCAGCAGCGGCAACTCGATCTTGCTGAACCAGCCGAAAAACCGATTCGCCAGCTGACGCGGGATGTGGTTCGACAGCAGAAAGCCGATGTCCTCCCGCAATCGGGTCTTAGCGGAGGCTGCTCGCACTGTCACATCTCTGTAAGAATCATCGAATAATGACTGCCCGGAAAAGGCGGCGACCACGACCGCCACTGGCTACGGGATTGGTGCCATGATTTTGGCGGCGTCGCCGCTGCGCGTGAAGGCGCGCCTGGAGCACTCCAGGGCGAAGCACGGATCGCTCTCCGGGCACCCGCGCATCGCCCGAGTCGTGGCCTCGTGGATGCCGTTCTATGAATACGGCGAAGCGCGGATCTTCAAGGCCGCCGGAGCACCGGATGGCGTCGTGGAGCAGCGGCGCGCCGATTTTGTGCGGCTCTCGGATCTCTACCGCAGACGATCTCCCGAGACCATGCGGCTGACGGCCGAAGCCACTGGTCTGATCTCGGATCTGCAGTTCACCGAGGCTTATCGCGTCCCCTTTCAGTTCAGCTCCTACGTGCGCCGGCATCTGCCGGTCGGCGCATTTCTGCAATCCTCGTCCGGAGTCGCGACGACCGACCTCGACGGTAATTCTTATTACGACCTCACCGGCTCCTACGGCGTCAATCTTTTCGGGTACGATTTCTACAAGGAGTGCATCGATAGCGCCATCGAGCACATGCGCGCGCTCGGCCCGGTATTGGGCTCCTATCATCCGGTGGTCGCCGACAATGCCGCGCGCCTCGTGCACCTGTCGGGCATGGACGAGGTTTCGTTTCACATGTCCGGAACGGAGGCCGTCATGCAGGCGGTCAGGCTCGCCCGCTACCATACGAGGCGTTCCCACCTGGTGCGATTTTCCGGCGCGTATCACGGCTGGTGGGGCGATGTGCAGCCAGGCGTCGGCAATCCGGCGCCAGCGCACGACACCTACACCCTGAAGGACATGTCCGAGGCCTCGTTGCGCGTGTTGCGCAGCCGACATGACATCGCCTGCGTCCTCGTCAACCCGGTGCAGATGATGCACCCGAACAGTGCGGCGCCGGCCGATTCGACGCTGGTCGGCAGCAATACCACGCCGATGCGTCCCGATCGCGCGGCCTACGCCGATTGGCTCAAGCGGCTGCGCGCGGTCTGCACCGAGCGCGATATCGTGCTGATTTTTGACGAAGTGTTCGTCGGCTTCCGCCTCGCGCCCGGCGGGGCGCAGGAATATTTCGGCGTGCGCGCCGACCTCGTCACCTACGGCAAGACCCTCGGCGGCGGCCTGCCGATCGGCGCGGTCTGCGGTCGCAAGCATTTGATGAAACGCTTCCGCGAGGATCGGCCGGCCGATATCTGCTTTGCCCGCGGCACGTTCAACTCGCACCCCTATGTGATGGCGGCGATGAACGAGTTCCTGCGGCGCCTGGAAGACCCGGCGATCGTCGCACTCTACCGCGACCTCGACGAAATTTGGGATCGTCGTGCCGCGGTGCTCAATAAGCGGCTGCGCGATGCCGGATTGCCGGTGCAGGTAGCGAACCTGTCGTCGATCTGGACGATTTGTTACACCCGGCCCTCTGCCTACAACTGGATGTTCCAATACTACCTGCGGGCGGAAGGCGTGGCGCTGAGCTGGGTCGGTACCGGCAGGCTGACCTTCAGCCTGAATTACACCGAAGCCGATTTCGAGGCAGTCGCCGGCCGCTTTGTTGCCGCCGCCGAGGCGATGCGCCAAGGCGGCTGGTGGTGGGAGGGCCCGCTCGCCAGCAATCGAAAGATCAAGCGCAGGATATTGCGCGAGATGGTGACTCATCGGTTGTCGCCGCGGCGGGCTGGCCGGGCGCCGGGGTGAACGGCGCCCTCTGAGCGCCGTCAGTGGCTGTGGCCGAGCACCATCCGGTCGTCGATTTCCCCACGCATCAGACGGTACGGGGCCTTATAATAAAGTTTGATGTCGTGGAACGGGTCCGTCAGGATCTTGAGTGCCCAAACCAGTCCGGTCTGCAGGTCCCTGATGAAGAACAATTGGACGGACCGCAGAAACACCCCGGCGGCTCCGATGAACAGCCAGCACATTCCGAGCTGATGGAAAAACTGCCATCCGCTTTCCCATGGGCTGATCATTCCGAAGAAAGTCGGATGGAAGTATAGGGGCAGCGGAGATAATATCCAGATTACATGCAAAACGACCTTGCGGCGAAGATTATAGCCGACTTTGACCGATTCCTTGTATTCGTGAGTGGCGTCGTTCACGACATCGTAGCCCTTGGGTTCAAAGAAGAAATGGCCGATCTGCCGGCTGGTCATTGACACGATCCATCCGATCATTGCCGCTATCGCTGGATCCCAAAACATCACGAACCACATCAGAAGAAAGGTCGTCGCGCTGAATAAATGCAGCGACTGGTTGACCAGGCTGTGGTGATAATAGCGGTGATCGTCCCAGCGCTGAATTTTCAGCATCTGCATAAAGCCGCTCATCTGAACTTCCCCCTTTTCAGCAACGGTTTTCGACGATGATGCAAGGCTCAAGCCTCTCCCGCCGCAGCCCCCGGTCTGCGGTGGTTATGCTCCCGACCCGTGTGCGCCCTTCACAAACCTGAGGAGCGAGAAATGACCGAATGGCGGCATCGGCCGGCGCTCGATCAGACGCACATCCGGTCGCCGTTCGGTCCAGCGAGCGAATCGGTCCCAAGGAAACTCCGTCCGCCATCCGAGCCGGCGAACGACCGGTTGAAGCAATAATTCGACCAGGTGCCGCATGCGGGCATCAGCACCGATTCGGCTGAGGAGGATCATCTCGCCGCCGGGCCTGAGCATTCGGGCGCACTCGTCGAGCACCGGCTCCGGGTTGGGCACCGTCGAAATCACGTGATTCGCCACGACGACGTCGAACGAAGCATCGGGGTACGAGAGCTGTTGCGCGTCCATCACCTCCAGCTTCTCGACATTGGTCAGCGAGTGGTCGGCCACTCGCCGCTGCGCCTTGCGGAGCATCGCCTCGGAAAGATCGATTCCGATTATGCGATTCTGTGGGGAGTAGCCCGGGAGCGAGATGCCCGTGCCGACACCGATCTCGAGAATCCGGCCACCGACCTGCTCTGCCGCGGCGATCGCCGCCCGACGCCCGCGATTGAACAGAGCGCCAAAGACCAGATCGTAGACCGGAGCCCAGCGCGCATATGCCTTCTGTAGCGTGACCAGGTCGAGTTCTGCGGGAAATTTCTTTCCAAGTGCTTCCGTCACCAAGCCCCGCCGCGGTTCTGTCTCAACATCGTCATAAAAGCCTTACCCGCCGCTTGTTACAGTAGAGTGAACAAACGATTGCGCTTGGATGGCAATGCGTCTCGGGCAATATTCCCACGTATTGCTTGGCCGGACGCCGGGCAGCGGTGAAGTTCAGCGTGCAACCCTCCTTGGTGTGCGGACCGGCACCTGCGATCTCTTGGCGCGCCACGGCATCGATTGCCCGACGGTCACCGGGGCCGACACCGGCAGCTTCGGCTCGGGGCTCGGCGACAAGATCCGGCTGATCCCCGGCCATCGCCAACCTCTACGGCTGGTATGCCGGTGTCCGCGGCAAACCGCGTCGAGCAGGTCTGACCGATCACCGCCCGCGGCGCAGGGTATTAAGGCTCGCTGCCGTTGTATGGTAAGCGAGTCGACACGTTGGTAGCTTTCTTGCCGCTCCGAGGATTGGCCCAAGGGCCGATAAGGGCGCCGATCGAAGGATCACGGCGGGATCACCCGTCGTGATCGTGCATTTTCCTTCAGCCTTCGGAGGCTCTGACAAAACAACGCACGACCGGATGCCCGTCATAATGGCGCAAGCAGGCAACGCCGCGCCCGGTCGGGTTGTCGGCACGCTGCAGGATCTTGTCGGGTGGCACCTGGACCCGTTCGCTCTCGACGGTAATCCAATAGCGACCGTCGGCATCGGTCTCGTAGTCGGTGATCTGACAATCGCTCGCCGGTGAACAGCACGAGGTGCTGCCGCCAGGCATGCCTTCAGTGCCAGGCTCCTTGAGGCTGCGGAACCAATCGGCGAACTCCGCACCGGGCGGATGCGCAGCAACGCCGGTGCACAGGAGGAGCAGTGCGGCGATGATGACCAATGGCCGCAGGCGGCGATTTCGGCCAAGCTGAGGACACGGGCCGAGCGGCCCTCCGTGCCAGACCGGCCTGACTCGGCGCTCGCAAACCCTGTGCTTATTGGCCATCGTCGACCGGTGGTGGACACGGCAGGGTGTTGCCGCCAGGACCGGCCTGATAGCACCAGCAATCCGTACTCGACCCGCCCTCGCGAATTGCGCATTTGCCATCGCGCTGAAGACGCAGCGCCATCATCCGCTGACGGATCGTGGCAAAATCGTCGGCGGCGCGGGCTGTGTATGGCGTCATGTTGAACAAATGATCACTTTGCCGGCGTCAGATTGCTGTCCGGCTGTCTCAACTCAAACGATGCAAGCCGCGGTGCGCCTGGTTCTTTCGCCGTCGCGCCGCGGGATGCGGCTCTCGATGAAAGCGAGGCCATCCCCGATCGCGGCGAAATCTCTCTGCGCCTCGTTGATCTGGAGCGTTATCAATTGCCGTTCGGCCATGCACCCGTCATGCCAGAAGATGGTTGCTTAATCGTTAAAACCGAGGCGGTTTCCGATTGGCCCGGTTCATCAATGAAGATAAAAGACCCGCCCAGTCGCGACGGGCGGCGTTTTACTCCTCCGGCATTCCGGCCTTGCGCAGCCCGGCGAAATACGTGGCTTGGCGCTCTGCGCAGCCTCGGCGTGGTCCGCCGCTACTCGAAACCTCGCACGAATTAGCCCAGCCCTGCGGCGACCCGTTCGAGGCCGCCGATAAACCGCTGCCAGCCATAGTTTGCGCCCTGGTAGTTGGTCTCGTCTTCGGTCCGGAAGCCCGACTGCTCCATGCGCACGAGAACGCCGCCCCTGGTCGGGGTCAATGTCCAGGTGACGACGGTCTTCAGCCCTCCCGCTGCCTCTTCGCCCGAAGCGTTCCAGCTGTAAGACAGCCGTCGATCGGGTTCGACGGCCAGGACCTGGCAGTCGACGACACCGTTCCAATGCGGCATCGGGGTGGCGCGGAAATTAAACCTATGGCCCACAACCGGCTGGAAGTCGTTTTTCATCAGCCACTCTTCGATCAGCGCGCCTTGAGTGAGAGCGCGCCAGACTCTTTTCGGTGGGTGCGGCATTTCTCGTTCGATGATGACGGAACGCGTAATGGTGGCGGATTTGGTCATTGGTCCATCCTGTTCAATAGGGCTTCGAGGCGATCGAAGCGTTCGCGCCAGAAGGTGCCGTAGAGGCTCATCCAATCGATCAGCGGCACCAGGCCTTGCGGCTGGGCGCTATAATGGGTCTGCCGTCCCGCGCGGCGGTCGCGCACCAAACCGGCATGCTTAAGAACGCCAAGGTGTTTGGAAACTGCCGGTTGCGAGACCCCGGCTCGGTCAGTCAGGGCCCGCACGGTCTGTTCTCCGTCGCGGCACAGCCGCTCGAAGATCGTGCGGCGAGTTGGATCGGCCAGGGTGCTGAAAAGCTCGTTTGTCGCGGTACGCATAGACAACTCATAACTCACTGGTTATGAATTGTCTAGGCGCTATGTGGCGGCGCCCACCTCGAAGGGCGGAAAAAAAGGTCGTTTGAATCTACCCGACGGTCATTGCGGAGAAGCTGCGCGACGTTTCCGCCTCGAGGCGCGAACGGACAAAGGGCACCTGCGACCGGGCAGGAGCTGTCAAGGGCGCGCTCCCGGGCGGTTCGTGCTGGTACTAGGTCGGGTGTCCCACAACGGGCGAGCCGAAGCGGCTCGCTCCCCTGGCCTGCGCCTTTGACGCCTCGACCGCGCGATCGCGAGGCGGCGCGTTGGTCACGAGCGAGTCGAGCAACTGATTTACCGTTTTGGCCACTTCGTCGACGGCCCGGTCGAACGCCGCTTGGTTGGCCTTGGAAGGCCGAGTAGAGCCGCTCAACTTCCGGACGAATTGCAGGGAAGATGCCCAGATCTCTTCCGTTGTGGCGGGCGGTTTGAAATTATGGAGCGTCTTTATGTTGCGGCACACAGCAATCCTCGCCACCGGACATTCGCCATCCCCAGTCCTCCAGACCTACGCGATCAGCCGCATCGAGTCCATATCGTAGCTTTGATATCGTTCGCAACACAGCCACAGCTCGATGACCGAGTCCCCCTCGCCGAGATCAGCGCTCCTCATCATCGCAGCGACCGTAGCCTATCTCGGCCTAGCCATCCTCGGTTGGGGCGGGTTCGCCGCCTTCTTCTCTCACCCGGCCCTGGTTGCCCTCACGGTTGCGCTCTTCGCACTGTCCGGCGCGGCGCTCTTCAGCCAAGGGAATCTGAGCCCCGGTGAGCGTGAGGATCGAGCCAACCGATGGGTCATCGTGGCTTTCGCTTTGATCGGCGTGCTCGCCGCCTATCTTCCGGCGTACACCGACCGAGAGGGGTTCTGGACCTTCGACGGGGATGCCGTTCGCTGGCTTGGTGTCGTTTTCTTCGCCGCCGGAGGTGCGCTGCGGATCTGGCCGGTCTTTGTGCTCGGGCGCCGGTTCAGCGGGTTGGTCGCCATTCAGCCCGGGCATACGCTGGTCACCAGCGGCGTTTACGGCATCATCCGCCACCCGAGCTATTTGGGGTTACTCGCCAATTCGCTCGGGTGGGCTCTCGCTTTCCGAGCGGGCGTCGGCGTGCTGCTGACAGCGCTTCTTATCCCGCCGCTCCTTGCCCGCATACATGCGGAAGAGAGGCTGCTACGCACGCAGTTTGGCGGCGAGTACGACACTTATTGCAGGCGCACATCGCGGCTGATCCCGGGACTCTATTAGCGGGTTAAGGCACCGCGAGGAGCGGTCCGAACCGCTGCCGGAACATCTTGCCGCCCCGCTCGCGGAGGGCCGCGTTGCGGATTCCCGGTTGCATGCCGAGGCTCTCGCCCACCGCGCGGCTTTGCTGCTGCACCCAGTCCACCCGGTGCCTTCGTCTTTTCACATAGGCGTCGACTGCATTGTCAACGCTGTCCAACGAGCCCAAGAGCTCCGCCAATACGACCGCGTCCTCCATGGCCATGCATCCGCCTTGTCCCATCATCGGTGAGCTTGCATGGGCGGCGTCGCCGATCAGCACAACGCGGCCGCTGCGCCACTCTTTCGCCTCCAGCCACTCGACCGGCCCGCAGTGGATCTGCTCGTCCCGCTCCAGACCGGCGAGATATTCGTGCACCAACCCGCCAAACCCGGCGAAGCGGTCGCGCAGGCGTCCCAGCCGGCCTTGCACCGGATCCTGCAGGCGCGGACCGGTTACGTTGCCAAAGCCATAGGTGCGCCCGTTTCCGACCGGGCAGAGCCCAAAAAAGCACCCGTCGCCAAGCCAAAACTGCAGGCTCTGCAAACTTCCCGGGCCGATCTGGGCGATACTGCGCCAGGCCATTTGCCCGTCGTAAACAGGCGATGATGGGTTCGAGGCCAGCCGGCGCACGGTGGACGATATTCCGTCGGCGCCGACGACGAGGTCGTATTCCGCGGCGCGACTGTCGCTGAAGACTACCGAAACACACCCACCTAATTGACTCAGCGCTGCGACCCAGGTGCCGAGACGGCAGCGTGTGCCTGCGGCGGCCGATCGCAGAGCCGCCTGCAACCTTACCCGCTCGATGCCGATGAAGACGCCAACATCGCCCCACAACTTCTCAAGGTCGATCTCGCACAGCACCTCCCCGCGATGGTCACAGAAAAGCCAGTGGGAAATCGCCGCCCCTAAATGCTTTACGGCTGTGCCGATGCCGAGCGCGAGCAGCGCGCGCATGCCGTTGGGCTGCACCGCGATGCCTGCCCCGACCGTATCCCATGTCATGCTGCGCTCGACCAGCTCGGGATCGAAGCCGCGTCGCCGCAGCGCCGTTGCCAAGGTCAGCCCCGCAATGCCGCCACCCGCGATCAAGATACGCTCGGACCTGACCATCGCCCTGCTCCATTCCAATGGTCTCCCTGTCATCCTGGCAACAATCGCGCCGGCAGGCTTGGACTGAGCGGAACGATGCTTTGGACAGGAGCGAACTCGTGCGATGCTGGCGGACCCCCACCTCACAAATGGGTGAAGACCGATGCGGTCGACGGCGGAAGAAACGAGGTCCTTTTCTTTCTCGAGCAGCGACTTGCCTCCGAGCGAGCGCGCCAAGGCGGTGCGCGAATTGCGCGGAATCGTACCCTGGAGCCGCTGCCCGATTGCTTGCTGCACGCGCAAGTTACGAAGTGGTTCCTGCCCGGCGCCGGCATTCTCCTCGGTACGCTCTCCGGACTGCGCCAGATAGCAACGCGGGATGCCGGTGGCGACAGCGATGACGTGTTTCTCGCCATCAATCTCGCCGGCGTCAGCGACGCCTCTCAGCGCAGTCGCGAGATCACGATACGCGACGGCGATGCGATCCTTATGACCCAAGCTAATGGCGACTTTGCGATCAACCGTCCGACACCGGCGCATTTCGCTGGGCTGCGCGTGCCCCGCAAGGCGCTGGTACCGCTGGTTCCAAATCTCGGCGATGCCGCAATGCGGCTGATTCCAAGCGCGACCGCTCCTCTTAAGCTCCTAGCGAGCTATGTCGGCGTTGTCGGAAACAACCGGGTGCTAGCCTCGCCGGAGCTGTGCCGTCTGATAGTGGTCCACATCCACGATCTGATCGCCCTCAGCCTCGGCGCGACCCGCGATGCTGCGGCGGTTGCCCAAGGGCGCGGTCTACGGGCCGCGCGGCTGCAGGCGATAAGAACCGATATTGCTACCAACCTCGGTGACTGCGATTTAAAGCTTGCCACGGTCGCGGCGCGCCATCAGGTGACGCCGCGCTATATCCACAAGCTGTTCGAGACCGAGGGAGCGACGTTCTCCAAGTTCGTGCTCGGCCGGCGACTGGCGCATGCATATCGTTTGTTGACCGACCCACGTTTGGCCAAGCGGGCGATCAGCTCGATCGCCTTTGATGTCGGGTTCGGCGATTTGTCGTACTTCAATCGATCGTTTCGCCGCCTCTATGGCGCAACCCCATCGGAGGTCAGAAACCGCGCCGGCGGCTGACGTTTATTACACCATGGCGGACGTGCCAGGCAGCGGCTCGGCGCGCACGCCGCGCAGTCCCAACAGCCCCGTAGCTACCGCGGCGATCACTGCAAACAGGCAGGCGCTGAGGAAAATGTGCCGCGGCGGCATTCCAACCGATAGCAGATAGCCCCCGAGCGCGGGTGCGGCGATGCCGCCCAGCCGGCCGATGCCGAGCGCCCAGCCGAGGCCGCTGGTGCGCATCCGCGCCGGATAAAGCTTGCCGCAGGTCGCATTGGCGCCGGTCTGGCTGCCGATGATTGTCATGCCGGAAAGAAAGATCACGCCCACCAGCAGCAGATAAGGCATACCGACCAGCGCGATCGCCGCGATCAACAACACCCCGGCGGCGTAGTTCGCCGCCAACGCTCGCTCGGGACCAACGCGGTCGATTGCCAGCCCGAGATAGAGCACCGCCAATATCGCGCCTAATTCGCGGAAGCTCGTGGCACGCGCCGCCTCGGCCGGGGTAAAGCCGGTCAGGTGCAACACCTCGGGCAGCCAGTAGACAAACAGGAACAGGTTCATCAGGCTGCAGACGAAGATGATCCACAGCAGCACGGTCTGCAGCGCGTAGCCCCTGCCGAACAGCATCTTGATCGGGTTGCCGCGGGCGATATCGAGGCCGCGCGCTGCCGCCCGGCCCGGCGGGATTCCGAGGCGTTGCAACAACACGGCCTGGCGCGGCGACAATCTGACCTTGGCGGCGAGAAAGCGCGGCGACTCGGGCAGCCACAATGCCAGCGCCGGAACCATCAGCAGCGGTACGACACCGCCCACCAGAAACACGCTCGGCCAGCCGAACCGCGGCAGCAGAAGCCCGGCGAGCTGCCCGCACAGAAACCCGCCGATCGGCGCCCCGGTAAAGGTCACCATGATCATCGTCGCGCGCAGCCGATGGGGCGCG
>Ga0306924_10007141_pt1 | contig 11181 bp, 10 predicted proteins | sample sta12Can44000111_FD_203756 | JGI IMG/M metagenome (GOLD analysis project Ga0306924, IMG submission 203756) | Lab enrichment of tropical soil microbial communities from Luquillo Experimental Forest, Puerto Rico - statanox.12C.anox.44.000.111 (v2)... | ecosystem: Environmental > Terrestrial >...
ATCCGCTCGGCACCGATTTCGTTGATCAACTGGAGCAGATCGGCGTCGCTGAGATCGCCGCGGCCATACAAGACGCGGCGGCGCTTAGGCTGCCGAACCTTCCGCGGCTTGCTCGCGAGCTCGGCCGCGGCGCAGCCGGTGAAGGCGACGAGATCGCGGAATAACCGCTTTAAGACGCGGCTCTGTTTGACCGGATCCGGGGATGCTTGCCCGGGAGCTGGCTTCGAGCTAGAACGCAACATTGAACGGTTCTCCTCTCCAGCGGCCGGTCACCGCCCCTCGCAAGGTTCAGGTGCCGGCCGTTTCCTTGTTGCGCTGTGCAGTCTGCGCTCCTGCCGCCGGCAACGACCCGGGCAGGCCGCCTGTCTCAAGCGTGCGCGCGCGATTTGGCCTGCGCCCGCTCCCACGCCTCTAGCTCGGCAAGGTCGCGATAGCGTCGGCCGTTGATGCGAATCGGTTTGGGGAAGCCAAGCTCCGGTTTCAGGTCCCAGCGCTCCAACGTTCTCACCGACACGTCATAGCGCTGCGCAACTTGTCGGTCGGCGAGCTTGCGCTTCCCAATACCGGCGACCGCCTCGATGCGCTCGAGTCGTTCGAGCACCTCGGATTCGGAAATTTTCATATGTCGCCTTGCGTGTCGTGGAGAGCACGACGCTAGCGACGCAATGCTTTTGCGCCAGAACTATCTTGGGTAATTTTGCGGTCGAAATTACCTAAACGCGACGTAACTGCCGTCGCCGCCGCTGTTTTCTTCTCTTAAACTTTTTCTCGAGCGCATCAAAATCTTTCTTCATCATCTCGGCGTTGGCCTCGGCGGGTGTGCCACGACACGCATCCACGGCGTACTGGTACGCTTCCTTCAGCGTTTTTTTGCGCTGGCGGCCCTGGCGCACGAACGACCAGCGCCGGTGTCTGATGTACTCGCGGTCCATTGGATATTGGAGCAGCCACTGCGTATCGAAAAATTGGTGCAATTGCTCCCACAATGGAGCGGGCATGGCGTCGGGATGGTCCAGCCGCCACAACTGTAGCCGCTTAAACAGTTGCAAGTGCTCACGCTCGGTCAGCCCGCGCGCTGGCTGCCAGCTTCGCTTTGTCACTGCTAATGCCGCCGCCGCTTACGACGCTCGGCCACCATGTCGGCGACATCGGCCTGGGGCCGCACGATGCGCTCGATCAACTTGGCGAGCGCCTCGAAGGCGTCGCGCTTCTCGGATTCGTAAGCGTGCCGATCATAGGTGCCGCGCACGCCGACGAGCGCGTGGCCCAAACAGCGCTCACCGATGTCGGCGCTGATGCCGGCGCGGCTGAGCAGTGTCCTGCTCGTGCGCCTCAGGTCGTGCAGCCGATAATTGGCGACGCCGGAAGCCTCGTCGAACTCGGCCTTGCGGTCGTCGAAGCCGCCGAGGGCGCGCTCGCCGGTGGCAGAGAAGACATGGTCGCCGGCAAGGATCGGCTGCGTGGCAACAATACGCTGGGCCGCTGCGGAGAGCGGGATAAGCGTATCCCGCTTGGATTTGTAGCGCTGGGCCGGGACGATCCACGTCCGGCCGCCATCCGACAGCTCGGAACGCCGCAGGCCCGCGCTCTCGCCGCGCCTGGTCGCCGTCAGCAGCGTGAAGCGCAGGTAGGCCCCGAACACCCCCGCCTGCTCGGCCGCCGTCCACAGCTTGCGCAATTCGTCGTCGGACAGGATCCGCGCGCGCGCCCGTTCCGCAATCGATGTGCGGCGGCCGCCGCGGACCAGCGGCGACACGAAATCGGAGCGCTTGGCGTGCCATGCCAGCAGGGTTCGCAACGCGCTCAGGCAGCGGTCGCTGCGCACCGGGCCGTTATGGTCGGCTATTGTGTCGAGCACGCGGGTGTACTGGCCGCGCGTGATCTCGGCGACCGGCAGCCGTCCCAGGCCGGCGCTCTGCGCGCTGGGGGTTTTTTTTTTGCCGCCGGCGCAGAGGAGATCGAGGTCGGAGCGGCGCTGGTTCAGCGTGCGCAGCCGCGGCCCCTCGCGGCGCAGATATTCCGCCGCAATGGCCGCAAGCGTGTCGGATTCGGCCGCGCGCTCCTCCTGCCGCCGGCGCTGCTTGGCCGCGCATGGATCCTCCCCCGCCCTCGCCTGCCGCAGCGCCGTGACGGCCAACTGGCGCGCGGCCAGCAGGCTCAAGGGCGTGTCCAGCTCGGGGGCGTCGGCCGGCTCGGCCTCGCCGCTGCGCTCGATCAGGCACGCGCCCAACGTCAGTTTTTTTTGCACGCCCCTGAAGCGATAGCGGACGACGAAGCTCTTGCGGCGGGAGGGAAACACCACCACGCGCAGGCCGGCGCAGCCCGGATCCGGGACCTCGTAGCGCTGCGGGCGGGATTTGAGATTGCCGATGGCAATCGCGGTCAGGGGCCTTTTGCTCATGGGGTAGCGCCGGGGTATCGCTGTGGGGTGTCTGCACGTGTCGGCTTATGTCGCCGACACTAGCGCACAAAGGCCCGGAAGAGCAAGGCTGGCGCGGCTTTGTCCGCGCTTTAATTGCCGATACCGGCCGAAAAGCCCGACATCCGCCGTGCTGCATCAACACGTGCAGCATCACGTACTCCGTCATACGCATGGTGAGATCGGGATCGACGATGCGCACGACCGGCACGTCGGGCAGATTCGGATCCGCGAAGACGTGGTCGACGCCGGCGCCGAGCGAAAAGATCGCCCGCAGGCGCGGCAAGCGGGCGAACAGCCCGCGCGGCGCGTGCCAGGCGCAGGCATAGCCAACGTCGGCGGGATCGCCCAGGCGCTGCGGCCACAGGCGGATGTCGCGCTGCGGCGCCAGCGCGCGCAAGCGCTCCTCCCACGGCTGCGGATCGAGTCCGGTGACGGCAAGGAGGATCGCGGGCATGAGAACACAGTCCGGTTCGCTCAATTCTGCCGCAGCGGACTCGGGACACCCTCCCCTTGCGTTGCCGAGATGACGTTTCCCCGAGATCGAAGCCGATAGCCGACGGTTCCTAAGACGTTAATCGCGTCTTTGCCTCGGAATAGGTTGGCGGCGGTGAGCCCGCCCGATGACATCATGAACATCCGGCACCATGCCGGCCTGCGACGATACTGTCGATTGTATCAGACCAAGCCTGCAAGAAGCGGCGTCGCCGTCTGGTAGCGAACGCGAACGATTGTTCGGTTGACGCAAAGCCACGCGACGAGTCCGCTTTACCGCCGATGCCGGAGCCTGCCGCGCGTCCAACAGGTAATGCTGCGACGGACTGCGACTTTGTACTGCGCCTCATGCGATCGTTCTGTCGCGGCAGTCGACGGATCTCTGGCCATCAGACATATTCCCAGCCGATGGCGCGGCGGAGGAACGAATAGCCGAGGGCGATGAGGGCGGCCTGCCCCGCGTGGTCCTTGCCAAAACTGTGGCCACCGGCGGCGGGCTCGTAGAAGTGCGCTTCGTAGCCCATCGCTTGCAGCTTCGCCGCCATCTTGCGGGCGTGGCCGGGATGGACGCGGTCGTCGCGACGGCTGGTCGCGATCAGGATCGGCGGATAGGGCTTGCCGGGCGCCGCCACGTGATACGCGGAGAGGCCGGCGAGGAACTTCCAATCCTCCGGCTTGTCGGGATCGCCGTATTCGCCGGTGATCGCCGGCCCGATGAGGAGCTTGGCGTAGCGACGCATGTCGATGACCGGCACCGTGCAGAACAGCGCGCCGAACCGCTCCGGATACCGTGTCAGCATGTTGGCAATGAGAAGGCCCCCGTTCGAACCACCCTCCGCGGCGATCCGGCCGGAGCGAGTGACCCCACGCCGGACGAGATCAGCGGCGACCGCCGCGAAATCGTCGTGCGCGAGCCGCCGACCCTCACGGCGCGCCGCTTCGTACCAAGCCGTGCCGAATTCGCGCCCGCCGCGCAGGTGAGCGATGACCGACGTGCCGCCACGTTCGAGCCACAGCTTACCGATGGCGGGGTTGTAATAGGCCGCCATCGAGATGCCGAATCCGCCATAGCCGGTGAGATGGACCGGCGCCTCGCCGGTTTCGCCCGGCGGTCCGGCTTGCACGTAGGGGATGCGCGTGCCGTCGCTCGATATCGCTTCGTGGTGGGTGATGACGAGCCCGGCCGGATCGAAAGCCCGCGGGGCACGTTTGAGGATCTGCGGCGCCGCTGCCGGCTTAATCAGGAACAGCGAAGGCGGGGTGAGCTGATCGTGCGTCAAGGCGAGGAGATCGCCGTTCGATTCCTCCGGATAAGGATCGAGCGGCCAGACATGGGCCGTGCCGAGATCGGGCAGGCCGGTGATGCGCGCCCGGGCCCAGGCGCCGCCGCTCGGCGTGAGCACCTCGAAGACCGGCTTGAGATCGTCGAGAATCGACAGCACCAGCCGGCCGCCGCACCAGAAGAATCTCTGCAGCGCGCGCCGGTCGCTTGGTTTGAACAATGTTGTAAAGCGACGCTCGCCGGCGAGGAAGGTCGGAAAGGACATCGCCACGACCGTGTCGGTTTCGTAGGTCTCGCCCCCGACGTTCCAGGGGGTGCGAGGCTTGCAGGCGAGCCAGTCGCGGCTCGCCTGCACCCAGCAATCAGAGGGAATATCTATCCGGGTCTTGCGCCCGTTGCGGTCGCCGATCCAGAGATTCGCATGGATTAAGCCGAGCTGTTCGATGAACCAGACGCGCTCCTCGGGGACATCCCGATCGACGATGGTCCAGACGCCCGTGGCTTCTTCTATCGTCTCGAAGACCACGGAAGCTGACAGCGGATCGCTGCCACGCCGCCACAGCCGTACCGTCCGCGCATAGCCGCTTCGCGTTGCCATGCCGGATCCGAGCGGAGACGATAGCAGCAGCGTGTCGCGATCGAGCCAGACAGCACTGCTCTTGGACTCTGCCAAGTTGAACCCATCCGGCACGAAATCACGTGTCGTCAGATCGAATTCGCGCAGCACCGTCGCGTCGGCGCCGCCGCACGACAGGTAGGCGATGGCGCGCTCGTGTGCGGGCGGCAGGGTGACGCCGCCACGCCAAACCCAGTCTTCGCCGTCCTTGGCCGCGAGCGCATCGACGTCGATTAACACGTCCCAGTCCGGCGCATCGGTCACGAAGCTTTCGAACGTCGTCGTCCGCCACACGCCGCGCGGGTGCGCGGCGTCCTGCCAGGGGTTGAACAATCTCCCGGCGCGCCGGTTGGGATACGGGATGTTGTCCGGCCGATCGAGGATGGCCTTGAGAATGTCGCGGTCGGCGGCGAAGCGCGCGTCGCCGAAACGCTGCAGTGTCGCGGCGCTCTGCGCCTCCACAAACGCAAGCGCCCGCGCCCCCTCGATCTCTTCGAGCCAAAGGTAGGGATCGTCATCGGGCGCTTCGAGTGTCGGCCGCGGGTCGATGGTGAACTCCCACAGTGGAGGGCCGGAGGTTCAGTCGGAACTTCGCAACGCGCGCATTCCGCTAATTGTTGAACAACGTGAGGCTAAGCGCGCGCCTTGATTGGTGACTTGGCGGATTCCACCTTAGGCTGATATTCCAGGATATCGCCAGGCTGGCAGTCGAGCGCCGCGCAAATCCGATCAAGCGTATCGAAGCGCATCCCTTTGACCTTGCCTGATTTCAGAAGCGACACGTTCTGCTCGCTGATGCCGATCCGTTCGGCAAGCTCCTTGGACCGCATCTTACGACGCGCCAGCATGACGTCGAGATTGACAATGATAGGCATCAGGTCCCCTTAGACAATCTGCGCGTGATCTTCGGCCATCTCGGCGGCCGCCTTGAAAATGTGAGCGAGCGCCAAGACGAAAACCGCGAAGATCAGGTGAAGGAGGTCCTGTGGGAGGACGAAGGAGCCCCGTGGCGGGATGAGGACCGGCTGCCCCGCAATGATGCTTGCGATGACCGCACGCGCGAGAACGCTTACGACGATTGCGGCTACTCCAGCAATGCCGGCGCGGCGAAGCCAGAGCGCAGCATCGACCGTGAAGACCCGCCCGGCCAAATAGGTCCCGGCGAGCCGCCAGATGCAGATGACGACGGGCACGCCAGCGGCCAAGGACAAGAGCACCGCGACAACGGCGGCCGCATAGCGCGCATCCGACACTCCCGTGAAATCGGCCGAGAACCAAAATCCGTAGGCCTCCAATATCCTTGCCTTGTCGCTCCAGCTGACAAGGGTGGACACCACCGCCCAGCCGATCCAAAGCACGGCCGCAATGCGCAGCGCATGGCAAATCCAACCGATGCGTGCGCGCAAGTCAGCACGCAGCGCCAAGGTGGCCAACGGTGGCGTTTCAACGTGAATAACTGCTTCGGACATCCGTCCCCTCCGGATTGCTGACGGCTGGACATTGACGCAAGTCAGGTAACCACATTAATATCTTTATGCTTTACGATAACAAATGAATGCGTTCTTTTCATGACCTCTCTTAGGCTGGCTGTTCCGGTGGTGATCTGGGAAGTCGGCCTAAATTCGAGATCGATGACCAAGTGTCGCGAGCGCTATGCCCCCATGATCGAAATTTTCACTCAAGTAGTCCAAGGCTGGAGGGAACTGGGCGTCGTCGGACTGGGAGCGCTTGCTGCTGCTTTCGTTGTTGGTGCGATGGTGTTTGCCCCACGACCACCGATGTGTGTCGTTAGCGGCTTGGTGTTTGGTTTCATCGCTATTCCGATCGTTCTTCTTGCGTCAACTTTGGGATCTGTCCTCGCCTTCTTGTTGTCCCGTTATCTCTTTCGATCCCGTTTTCTCAAAATGATTGAACGACGGCCTGTTTGGAGAGTTTTGGTTGAGGCAATCGATGCAGAGGGCTGGCGGCTTGTTGGACTATTACGATTAGCCTCGTTGATTCCAGGTACCGCAACAAATTACTTGCTCGGCGTCACTCGCATCAGGCTGTCGGTATATGCTGCCGCAACGCTTGTTGGCTTACTGCCGCAAATTTTCCTGTTCGTATATATTGGTGCTGCGGGTCAAATTGCCGTAGAGGACGTTTCTGAATCACCATTGCGCGTAGCGCTCATTGTCGTTGGCCTAATTTTCACTGCATCGGCCGTTTTTACGGTGAGGAAACGCACAAAGGCAATCCTTGCTGGCCTCGGTTGTGAGTGATCCCTATTCGAATCAAAAACTACCTTTTGCGGTCTGACCTCATTGCTACGCCGACGACTTGATCGAATCACGTGGCGCAATGAGCGAAACTGGCACAACGCGTCAGTTCGCAACGCATCAATTCGATCGCTGTTGGAGGTAGACCGGACTATTACGAGCGAATTTGCCCGGCGCGCTGCCCCCCTTGCGTTCCCGGGGTGACGTTTCCCCGATCAGCGCTATTGCTTTAGAAACTTGAGCACTTCCTCGAAGAACTGAAAGCGATTTTTCTCGAACAAGACGAAATGCGTCGCGTCGGGAATCAACACGCTGCGTTTCGCCGGCGCATGCACGAGGTCGCGCATCAATCCTTCCCGATCCTCCGGATAGGACCAGGTGTCGTAGGCCCCCGCGATGACCAGCGTCGGAGCGTAAATGTTTGCAGCGTTCCACAGCGGCCGGCCTGTGGCCTGATAGAACGAGTCCTCCAGCACCCCATTCGGAGCCCGCAAGCTCGGGGGATTACGCGTGTTGCTGCTGGGATCGGTCGCCATGCACTCGCTCCAGAAGGCGGCGGGTACCGCAGCTTCCCGGTATTCGTCTTTGTTCTCAAGTGGGATCTCACCGTTCCATCGTCCCGTGTTCGCCGCTTCCGAAGCGACCCGATAAGCTCCTAACGCGAAGTTGAATTCGTACGGCTTGCGCTTGTTTTGCAATGCGCTGCCGGGGCCAAGGTTGGTGTGGTCGTTGAAGTTGTAGAGCGGCGCGTAGAGCACCAGCTTGTGCACGTTCTCGCTGTGCAGCGAAGCATAGTAGCCGGCCATCATGGCGCCCCACGACCAGCCGATCAGGCTGACTTTCTGCACGCCCCGGGTCCGCTTGATGTGGTTCACCATTGCTTCGATGTCGCGCAGCGCCTGATACGAGCGCGTCACCGGCTGATTTTTCGCCGCCGGTTCGGCCATCGTCTTCTCGCGCGTCGAGTAGCCGTAATTGCGGTAGTCGCCCATCCATACGACATAGCCGCGCTTCACCATCCAATCGGCCCACGAATAATCCTTGTATCCGAGATCGAAATCGCAGGTCGACGGGGCGGTCGCGCCATGCAGGAAGAGCACGAGGTTTTCGTTCGTGAACTGCGTGTTCCCCTCCTGCATTTTTTCCCGCACGAATAGTTGGATGCCAGGATCGAGCGTGTCGATCTGGGCCTCCGTCTTGATGATTTTCATCTCCTGCGCGCCGGCTGCTTGAGCTGCTAACCCGATCACGCAGGATGCCGCAGCCATAATCCTCGACGTCCTGATCGTAAGGCGTACCAGTCTGTCGCGCATGTTTATTCCTCCCCTCCTGTCATGATGACGCTGTCGCTCCAGCGCCAAGAATTGAGAATCGGTCAGTAGCGGGCGGCGAAACCAACGCCCGCCAAGAAATCATTGGAGTGATGGTTGAGTCCAACGCCGGCTCGCGTATCAAGTTGCAAGTTTGGAGTAACGAAATAGACCGCTCCCGCGACGGCGTATTGCCGGGAAGCGGGTGAAGCGCCCGCGGTCGGGTAGAACGCATCCCACTCGGCGAAGAGCTCGAGTTTCTTGGTCAGCTGAAAGACACCCGTGAGTCCCGTGGCGAGCTCATGGCGCGAGTTGTTCAACTCATCTTGCACGAAATTGTTCGCGATGAGCAACTCGATATTGAAAACGTCCTTGATCACCTCCCAGCCGAAGTCCACGTTCACTCCGGGGAGTATCCTGCCGGCGGTCGCCTCCGCGCTGCCGGTCGGCACGGTCATCTGGGGAATCACCACCGTCGCCGGCAGCCATCCTTTTTGCTCCGTCAGCGCGAGCTTCACCCCCAGGTAGAGATCTTTTGCGCCGTTGGCGCTCGTCGTCACCTCGTCCACGGTTTGGCGTTGATGGAGAGTGTCCTGTCCGATCCGAAACTCGAACCAGTCCGCAAACATACCCACACGCAGCAGCGCTTCCGGCACCGTGTGGGAGAGAAATGAGTCGCCCTTCTTGGTGAAGGTATAGCCGGACTCTAGAATGGCCCGGCCCTTGCCGACCGTAGTGGTCGCCTCTGGAAAGTGTGGCCGGTCCGCGTCGAGGCGCTCTTCCCCGTCGGACCCTTCTTTTCCTTTGTCTTTCTCGGTGCTTCCCAAAATACCTTCCAGCAGCGTTTTGGGCGCGCTCTCTGCCGCGAGCGGTTCGCGCGCCGGGGCGCTCTGCGCCCCCGCGGCGGTCGCCCCTCCAATCGAGGCGATCATCATTGCCGCAAACACGATCCCAAACATGCGCAGCTTCACGACATTCTCCCCGTCGGGCACCTACGCACGTCGGTCGTGCCGCTCGTGATCTAGAGTCGTTCTAATCACGCACGTCCTCCAGCACACAATGCAAGTCAGGGCTCCAATATGAGGCAACACCGTCGACGCGCGCCTATTTCATCGTGCGCTCGCGTACTTTTGTCTGCGCGGAGAAAAGGAAACACCGGGAATCGCCGCGAATTGCGTCGTATTCTCGCCTCTTCGGCATGCTCGATCCAATCGCCGAGCATTTTTGCGGCTCCGACGGCATTCCACGCGTTCGTGTCCTGCAGATATACCGTGCGTGTCCTTCCGGTCACAATCTGTAAAGAATCCTCCGACGCATCCAGCGGTAAAAAATGGAAAAGGTCGGTTTCCGCCTGAACCAGCGAAGACCGTAACTACACAGCTTTCATATCGGTGCAGGATTTTTCCTGCCTCTCGTGCTGCTTTGCGTTCATGTCTTTATTGGCCGACGCAGGTCTTGAAACATCGTCGGGAACCTCGCCATTCGCCCCGTGAGGGCTGCCTCGCCGCGCGGATCGTTCCTGCAATCACAATCGACCGTTTGGTGATTGCGATCACATCGTCCGAAGCCAGGTGTTGGCATGCTGCTCAATGCAAAGCGCCGGGGCTTTCCGGCAGCGTAAGGGAGGGACGGAACTTCGGCATGCTTCCGGCGCAAACAGAGGGAGATACGACATGTCGAAAAACAGCTTGGCTACCATCACGCCGGTGTTGTTGTGTGGATCCGTCGCGGCCGTGCTCGGCCTATCTTCACCGGCTCTAGCGCGAGGCGGCGGGCATCATCATGGCGAATGCGGCGAGCACCATATCGCGTACGAATGCGGTTATCCCAACTTCAGGGTACATCACTACCGCGGCCACGATGGGCGCTACTTCGAAGATCATCACCATTCCGGATACCGAAACATTCAATACCTGCAGGGTCCTGAGCGCCCCCCGTTACCTCCCGACGCTTCTGCGGCGCCGGTCGAACCTAAGTAGCTATCGAATACCGCTTACTTTTGGTCGCGCGATGCACGGCGCTTGGGCGACCGGCCGAGGAAGAGCGGCGCGCCCAACGTCGTGCGTTGCGATGATGATAGCGGTATTCCGCGCGCGCTTTAGCGCGCCCTTGGCGTAGTCATGACGGGCTAGCGCGCACCCATCTCAGCTGGCAACCGCGGCCGCGTAATCGACCACCGAGGTCTGCGCGCTGAAAATGCCGCGCTCGCGAATCCATGCCTGCGTCTTGGCGTAGACGTCCTCCCCGTACGGCAAAAACACGATTCGCTCCCCGCTCGAGAAGCGACGCACGTCGATGCGCGACTTGTAACGGTCGGGGATCTCGTTCAGGTAGAAGTGCTTGTACTTTTCCGGCGCGAAGTCCACGTCCATCTGCGCGCGCTTGAGGCCTTCCATGTATTTGTCGACGTCGGCCGGGTCGACCCCATGCGGAAACATGAACGCGATCATGAACGTCGTATCGACGATCTTGCGAAACCCGAGCTGCTCCAGAACCTGATAGGTGATCCCCCAGACGCTCGTGGCCGGCACGTCGCCTTCGACGCCGGCGTCGACCCGCGCCCATGACGAGCCGACGAACTTCAACTTGATCTGCTCGCGATCGATGAACGGCTCGAGCGCCTGCAGCGTAGTGAAGTGGCTGCCGGAATGGTAGCCGACCGCCACGTCTTGTCCCGCCAGTGCCTCCGGTTCGCGGATCGGCGAGTCCGGCGGCACCATGACGCCGCCCGGCGTGACCACGTAGGATTTGCCCCACATCCTTCCGATCTGCTGGGAGGACGCCTGATTGACCGCCCAGTG
>Ga0306924_10007142_pt1 | contig 11181 bp, 10 predicted proteins | sample sta12Can44000111_FD_203756 | JGI IMG/M metagenome (GOLD analysis project Ga0306924, IMG submission 203756) | Lab enrichment of tropical soil microbial communities from Luquillo Experimental Forest, Puerto Rico - statanox.12C.anox.44.000.111 (v2)... | ecosystem: Environmental > Terrestrial >...
AAGAAGGCGCCGATAGGCGCGGGTCCCTACAAGCTCGCGTCCTACAACCCCGGGGTCGAGATCGTGCTGGAGGCGTACGACCGCTACTGGCGAAAGACCCCGGCGGTCAAGCGTCTGGTGTGGAAGAGCGTGCCCGAGGACCTGACGCGCCTGGCGATGCTCAAGCGCGGCGAGGTCGACATCGCGTACTCGCTGCGCGGCCCCCTCGGCGAGGAAGTGAAGAAGACGCCGGGGCTCAAGCTCGTCGGTCTGGTCGGTAACGCAACCCAGTGGCTGAACTTCGGCGCGCCCATGTGGGACCCGAAGTCGCCCTGGTCCGACAAGCGCGTCCGGCTGGCGGCGGCGCTCGCCTTCGACAAGGACGGGATCAATCAGGCCGAGACACTCGGCCTGTCGCGGCCGACCGGAAGCATCATCCCCTCGGCCTACGAGTTCGCGCTCGCGATCCCGGCCTATCCGTACGACCCACCGCGGGCCAGAAAGCTCCTGGCCGAGGCCGGCTATCCGAACGGGTTCGACGCAGGCGAGCTCGCGGTCGACGCCTCGTACGGGAGCGTCGCGGAGGCGATCGGCAACCAGCTCGGCGCGGCGGGCATCCGCACGAAGCTCCGGCCGATGGAGCGCGCGGCGTTCCTCGGCAACTGGAAGGACAAGAAGATCACCTCGATCATGTACTCGGGCTCGGGTGGCCAGGGCAACGCCGCTACGCGGGTTCAGAACTACTTCGTCAAGGACGGCCTCTACTCCTTCGGCGGCTACCCCGACATGGACGACCTTTTCGTCCAGCAGGCGCGCGAGCTCGACCCCAAGCGTCGCGAGGCCCTCTTGCACCAGATCCAGCGACTCGCTCACGAGCGGGTCATGTCCGCGCCGCTCTGGGAGCTGGGCTTCCTGAACGGCGTCGGGCCGCGCGTGGAAGAGTCGGGACTCGGTCTGATTGCGCTCTTCCCGTACTCGGCGCCGTACGAAGACCTCAAGCTCAAGAAATGACGACGCTCGAGACGAGAGCGCTGCATCCGCTCTTGGGCGCCGAGATCGCCGGCGTCGACGTCACGCGCGTCGACGCCGACGTCTTCGCGCGCATCACGGCCGCGTTCGAGGAGCACTCGGTGCTCCTCTTTCGGGGCCAGACGCTCGACGACGCGGCGCAGATCGCGTTCAGCCGCCGGTTCGGGCCGCTCGAGACGACGATCCGCACGGTGGTCTCGCACGCGCGCTACCGCCCGGAAATCTCCAACCTCGCGAACGTGGATGGAGAGGACCGGCTGATTCCACGGGGCGACCGGCGCAACCTCTTCAACGCCGGCAACCAGATGTGGCACACCGACAGCTCCTTCAAGCGCGTGCCCGCGCACGCCTCGCTGCTCTCGGGCCGCGAGGTCCCGCCGGAAGGCGGCGAGACCGAGTTCGCCAGCATGCGCGTGGCGTACACGCGGCTGCCCGACGCCATCCGACGGATGCTGGAAGGCAAGGTCGCCATCCACAGCTTCGAGTACTCGCGCGGCCTCGTCGGCGAGGGTCTCCTGTCGCCCGAGGACGCCGCCCAGGTGCCGCCGGTGCCGCAGGCGCTGGTTCGCGCCAATCCGGTCAACGGGCGCAAGGCGTTCTTCGTCGCCTCGCACGCCTGCGAGATCGCCGGCATGCCCACCGACGAGGCCCGCGCGCTCATCCGCGATCTGCTCGACCGGGCGACGGCGCCCGAGCTCGTCTACACGCACCGCTGGCGGCCCGGCGATCTGGTCGTGTGGGACAATCGTTGTGTCTTGCATCGCGGCCGGCCCTGGAACGAGAGCCGCTATCGCCGGGTCATGCATCGCACGACCGTGGCGGGCGACGGGCCGACGGCCGCCGAGGTCTCTGATATCAAGGTCGCCCCGGCCCGCGCGAGCGACGTCGCCTGGTGCCGCGCACAGCTGGAGGCGATGGTGTGACGGAAATCCGGGGAGGGGACGCCATGCGTCGAGCGATCCACGGGGTGAGCCTGGCGATGGGACTGTGCGCGCTGCTGGCGGCGGTCCCCGCCGCGGCGCAGACATCGGGCAGCGCCGGCGACAAGAACGCGGGCTATACGTACGAGAAGAAGAACGAGGCCATGGCCTACGGCAAGAAGCTCATGAGTGACTTCGACGTCAAGATGAAGGAGCTCGAGGGCCAGATCTCGCGTGACGCCAGCGGGGCCAAGGCCGACGCGCAGCGCCAGATGAAGGAGCTCAAGGCCAAGCGTGCGGAGACGGCCAAGCACCTCGACGAGCTCGGGAAGTCCTCGGCGCAGTCCTGGGACAGCATGAAGCACAGCTTTACCAACGCGTACCGGGATATGCAGCAGTCCTACGACAAGGCCGCTGCGAGCTTCAAGAAGTAGGGGAGATTGGCGATGGGAAACAGCAGGCTGCTGCCGATCGCAATGACGACGGCGCTGGGTCTCGCGATGCTCGCCGGCTGCGAGCAGAAGGGGCCGATGGAGAAGGCCGGTCAGAAGATCGACAAGGCCGTGGAAGACACCGGCAAGGAGATGCAGAAGGCCGGCGACAAGGCGGCCGACAAGCTCGACGAGGCGGCGAAGAAGGTCCGCGAGGCGACGAAGTAGCGGCTACGCGCGCTCGATCGGCCGCCCGTGCCGGGCGATGAACTCAGGGAAGGCCGCCTCGGCCTTGGCGCCCCGCGCCACGTTCGTCGTGTAGTCCCGCTCGTTCGACCACTGCTCCTCGAGGTTGCAGCCCATGTCGCGGAGCAGGAGCGCCTTCACGCCCGTCACCGACTCGCGCTTGTTCTTCGCGATCATCGTCGCGAGCCACATCGTCTTGTCGCGCAGCGCAGCACACGGGACGACGTGATTGAGGAGCCCGATCCGGTGGGCCTCTTCGGCCTCGACGATCCGCGCCGTGAAGAGGAGCTCCTTGGCGATCGGCCAGCCGACCTGGTTCGGCAGGGTCCAGGTACTGTTGATCCGGCCGTAGGCGGCGGCCAGGAAGCGGAAGCTCGCGTGCTCGCAGCCCACGCGCATGTCGAGCGACGAGGCCAGCACCGCGGCCCCGCCGTACGCGAGCCCGTTGATCATGCCGATGGTGGGCTTGGGGCAGGCGCTGATGTCATAGCTCCCGCGCATGCGCACGGCGGTGCGGGCGTCGAGCTCGGCCTGCGTGTAGCGCCGGTCGTCCTCGCGCTGCTCGTGGATGTCGCCGCCGGCGGAGAAGGCTCGCTTGCCCGCGCCGGTGACGACGATGCACCCGACCTCGTCGTCGGCGCTCATCCGCGCGACCGCGTCGCGCAGCTCGGCGTTCAGCTGCGCGTTCATCGCGTTGAGCTGCTCAGGGCGATTCAGGGTGAGAATCGCCACCCCTTCGGTCTTCTCGACGAGGACGACATGGTCCGCCATTGCTCTCCTCCCGCGCCGCCGACGGCGACGCGTGGAGAGTAGCACACCCCCGGCGGACCGGCGTCGCGCGGGTCAGCGCTGGGCGGCCGTGTTCTCCGCGGTCTTCTTCTGCAGCCGTTCGCGCAGCGCGCCGTAGGACTCCGCGCGAATGACGCGGTCGAACTGCGTCCGGTAGCTCGCGATGAAGCTGACCCCCTGGATGACGACGTCGTAGATGCGCCACTGGCCGCCGAGGAGATGCAGGCCGTAGTCGAGCGGGATCTCGACGCTCTTCCGCGTCACCACCTTGGAGCGGACGATCGCCCGTCCGCTGCCTTCGCTGGATTCGCCGAGAAACATGATCTTGTCGTCGCCGGCGCTCTCCACTTGCGTCAGGTAGGCGTGCTCCAGGAGATCCCGGAAGAGCGTGACGAACTCCGTCTGCTCGTCGGGCTGCAAGGTCTGCCAGTGGCGGGCGAGCGCCCGCCGGGCGATCTCGCCGAAGTCGAACATCTCGCGAACGATCTCGCGGATCTGCGCCACTCGGTCCGCATTGACCGCGGGGCTGTCGGAACGTCCGCTCTGGACGATGTTCATGAAGCGGCCCACTGCCGATTCGACCGCATCGCGCGGCCCTACGACCGACGACGCCGGCGCGGCCTCGGCTGAGAGCAAACACACGGTTGAAAGAGCGATCACGATCCACGTTGTCATCGCGCCCTCCCTATACGACGCTACGTCGCGCCGGTCCGAGGGAGCTATCGGGGGAAACGGCGCGGCAGCTCGGGAAAACCCTGGAGCCGTTGGGTACACTGCGCCTGTCGGGCGGGGAGGGAAGTACCCGGATGCGCGTGCTGGTGATCGAGGACGACCAGGAAGCGGCGAGGCTCCTGGCGCGGGGCCTGCGCGAAGAGGGCTGGGTCGTGGACGTCGCCCATTCGGGCGAGGCCGGCGACGAGATGGCCAGCGTGAACAGCTACGACGCCATCGTGCTCGACTGGCTGCTCCCGGATCGCGACGGCATCGCGATTTGCCGGACGCTTCGTGCGGCCGGCCTTCACGTCCCGATCTTGCTCTTGACCGCGAAGGACGCGATCGAGGATCGTGTGCGCGGCCTCAACGCGGGGGCCGACGACTACCTCACGAAGCCGTTCGCGTTCGCCGAGCTGCTCGCCCGGCTCCACGCGCTCCTGCGCCGATCCGATCTGACCCGGCCGGTCATTCTCACCGTGGCGGACCTCACGCTCGATCCAAGAAGCCACGTGGTCACGCGCGGCGATGCGCCGATCAGCCTGACGCCGCGGGAATACGCGATTCTCGAGACGCTGATGCGCCGGGCCGGCGAGGTCGTGAGCCGCATTCACCTCGGGGAGAGCGTGTGGGAGAACGACCTCGACTCGCTGACGAACCTGGTCGAGGTCCACATCAGTCACCTTCGGCGGAAGATCGATCGCAATGGCATGCCGCCGCTGATCCACACGGTCCGCGGCTACGGCTACCGGCTGGGACCGGCCTCTCGATGAGACCGTTGAGCTTCAAGGCGCGGCTCACGCTCTGGCATTTGCTCGCCGTGGTGGTGGTGCTGACCATCACCGCGCTGGCGGCGGACTGGGCGCTGTCGCGCGCCGTGCTCGATCAGGTCATCGACGGGGCGGTGCTCGCGCTGGCCGAGGCCGAAGCCGCGGCCTTGACGACCACGCCTCGATCGGCCATTCGAGTTCACGAGGTGCCGCCCGGAACCGCGGCGCCCTCGTTCGCCCGACTCGACAAGTTCGTTCAGGTCGTGGATCTGGATGGCCGGGTGATCGCGCGAGGCCTGACCCTGGGGACGGCGCGGTTGCCCGCTCCGCCCTCGCTGCTCGCCCGACTCCGCGACCGGGAAACGGTCTTCGAGACGGTGCACGACTTCGAGGAGCCGATCCGCATGGTCTCGCTGCCGGTCGACGTCGGCGGTGAGCGCTACGCCGTCCAGGTGGCCATGTCGCTCGACGATGCGTACGCCGTGCTCGGGTCCGCGCGGAGGCTGTTCGGTGCGATGGCCATCGGGATCCTGCTCGGCGTCGGGCTGATCGGGATGATCCTGACCCGGCGGGCGCTGCGTCCCATCGATCGGATCGTCGCCCGGGCCCGTGAGATCGGCGAGTCGGGCGTCGGTGAGCGCCTTCCCCGGCCGGCGCAGCAGGACGAGATCGGCCGGCTCGTCGACACGCTCAACGACATGCTCGCGCGGATCGAGGGGAGCTTCGAGGTGCAGCGGCGCTTCACGGCCGACGCGGCCCACGAGCTCCAGTCGCCGCTCTCGCGCCTGAGGATGGAGCTGGAGGTCACCTTGCGCCGGCGGCGCGATACCGCCGAGTACGAGGAAACCCTGCGGTCGTGCCTCGGGAAGGTCGAGCGGCTGGCGATCCTGACCCGGGAGCTCTTGACCCTCGCCCGCCTCGACGCGGAGCAGGGCCGGCCGGTCCCCGCCCACGTCGTGACGCTCGGCCCGCTGCTCGAAGGGGCGGTCCGGCGGCTCACGCCCGAAGCCGACAAGCGACGTGTCACGATCGCGCTGCACCCGTCGCCCGCGCTGTCGCTGTCGGTCCGCTGCGCCGAGGGGCTCGCCGATCTGGTCTTCACGAACGTGCTCGACAACGCCGTGAAGTTCTCGCCGCCGGGCGGCCGGGTCGTGGTCGACGCGGCGGCCGAGGGCGCCGAGGTGGTCGTGGCGGTTTCCGATACGGGGCCGGGGATTCCGGCCGACGAGCTGCCTCGGGTCTTCGAGCGCTTCTATCGCGGGCGCACCGCGAGGGCGAACGAGCCCAAGGGCTTCGGGCTGGGGCTCGCGATCTCGGAAGCCGTGGTGAAGCAACACGGCGGCGCGATGTCGGTCGAGAGCGCGCCGGGTAGCGGCGCGACCTTCCGGGTGCGCTTCCCGGCGGGCGCGTGAACGCGGACTAGGCCTTGCGGAACCGCTCGGCCAGCCGGTAGACCGCCGGAAGCGCGACGAGCGTGAGCAGGAGCGTCGACAGCAGCCCGCCCACCACCACCGTCGCCAGCGGCCGCTGGATGTCGGAGCCGATGCCCCGAGCCAGCGCCGCTGGAATCATCCCGAGCATCGCCACGAGCACCAGCATGAGGATCGGCCTGAACTGCGTGCGCGCCGCCTCGACGATCGCCTCGGTCGTCGGCACCTCCGGGTCGAGCCGCCGGCGCTTGACGTCAGAGATGTAGAGCACGCCGCTCATGACCGCGACGCCGAAGAGCGAGATGAAGCCGACCGCCGCCGAGACGCTCAGGTGGATGTCGCGCCCGGAGAGGGCGACGAGGCCGCCGGCCAGCGAGAAGGGCACGTTGAGCAGCACGAGGCCCGCGTCGAACGCCGAGCCGAACGTGACGAACAGCAGCAGGAAGATGATCCCGATCGTGACGGGAATGATGATCGCCAGCCGTTGCCGCGCCCGGTCGAAGTTCTCGAACTGCCCGCCCCAGCTCACGCGGTAGCCCGGAGGCAGCTTCACGGCCTGCACGAATCGCGCCTGCGCCTCGCGGACGAAGCCGCCCTGGTCGCGTCCGCGGATGTTCGTCCGGATCGTGATCTGCCGCTCGTTCTCGCGCCGGGCGATGATCGTCGCCCCGTCCGCGACCGTGATGTCGGCGAGCTGGGCCAGCGGCACGCGGCCGCTCTCGCGCATCGGGATCAGGATGCCGCCGATCGACGACGCGTCGGCGCGAGCCTCCGGCGCGAAGCGCGCCACGACGTCGAAGCGCCGGTCGCCCTCGAAGACCGCGGTGATCGGGCTGCCGCCGAGCGCCAGGTCGATGACGTCCTGCACATCGCTGACGTTGATGCCGTAGCGCGCCACCTGGTAGCGATTCACGGCGACGCGAAGCTGGGCCTGGTCCGACTCCTGCTCGATGGACGTGTCGGCCGCCCCGCGGATCGGCCGCAAGACGGCGAGCGCCTGGGCGGCGAGCGCCCGGAGCTGGCGCAGGTCCGGCCCGCTCACGATGACGGCGAGATCGGCGGACGATCCGGTGGCGATCTCCGTCGACGTGTCGATGATGGGCTGCGTGAAGTTGAACGACGCGCCGGGGATGGCCGCCTGCAGGCGGCGCGACAGCTCATCGACCAGGGCCGCCTTCGTCTTGCCCCGGGGCCACTCGTCGTAGGGCTTGAGATCTAGAAGGAGCTCGTTGCGGTTGGGCCCGAAGGGATCGGTACCGGACTCGTTGCGGCCGGTCTGGGACATGACCATCGTCACTTCCGGCGACTGGCGGATGAGACGCCGCATGGTCGCGGCCACCTCCGCGGACTTCTCCACGGAGATCCCGGGGGGAAGGTTGGCCCGGATCCAGATCACGCCTTCGTCGAGCTGCGGCAGGAACTCGGACCCGAGACCCGCGCCGAGCCAGATCGCGCCCGCGACGACGGCGAGGGCTGCCGCGACCGTGATCCGGGCGTTCGCGACGGCGTGGCCCACGAGCCGCGTGTAGCGCTCGGTGAGCCATTCGAGCGCGCGATGGCGCGGCGCTGCTCGCCGGCCGCGGAAGATGAGCGTCGCGACCGCCGGCACCAGCGTGAGGCTCAGCAGCAGGGAGCCCAGCAGCGCGAAGCAGACGGTCATGGCCATCGGTGTGAACAGCCGCCGCTCGACGCGCTCGAGCGTGAGCAGGGGGATGTACGCCGCGATGATGATGAGCAGCGAGAAGAGGATCGGGCGCTGGACGTCGCGCGCGGCGGTCCGGACGGGGCCGACGAGGCCGGCGCCGGAGGCCGTATCGTCGGAGCACCGCGCGATTTCGTGCAGGATGCGCTCGACCATCACGATGGTCGCATCCACGATGATGCCGAAGTCGATGGCACCGATGCTGAGCAGGCTCAGCGAGACGCCGGACAGGCGCATGCAGACGAAGGCGAACAGCAGCGAGAGCGGGATGACCAGCGCGGTGAGCAGCGCCGCCCGCAGGCTGAGCAGGAATACCAGCAGCACGGTCACGACGACCACGAATCCCTCGAGCAGCACGCGCGTCACCGTGTGGAGCGTGTTGGCCACCAGGGTCGTGCGGTCGTAGATCGGGACGATGCGGACGCCGGGCGGGAGCCGGCTCCCGTTGAGCTCGTCGATCGCGTCGTGGACGGCCCGCAGCACCTCGCTCGGGTTCTCCCAGCGGCGCATCAGCACGATGCCCTCCACGCCGCCGACCCCCGTCGGCTGATCGTTCATCGCGAAGATGCCGGTCTGGGGAACGGAACCGATCCGGACCCGGCCGATGTCGCGGACGAAGAACGGCACGCCCTTGGGGGCGTCGAGCACGATCTGCTCGAGATCCTCGATCGATCGGATGAGGCCGGAGCCGCGGATCGGCAGCGACTGCTGGCCCACGTCGAGGAGTGCGCCCCCGGCGTTGCGGTTGTTGTTCTTGACCGTGTCGGCGAGCTGCCGCACGCTCACCCGGTACTTGTCGAGCGCACGCGGGTCGATCTCGATCTGGTACTGGCGCACCTGCCCCCCGAACGTGACGACGTCCGCGACGCCCGGCACCTGGAGCAGCCGCGGCGTGAGGACCCAGTCCTGGATCTCGCGCAGCCGCATCGCGTCGTAGCCTGCGCCCCGCAGGGTGTAGCGGTACATCTCGCCGATACCGGGAGAGAGCGGGCCGAGCGTGGGAGTGACGCCGTCGGGAATATTGGCGTCGCGCAGACGCTCGAGGACCAGCTGGCGCGCGAAGTAGTCGTCGGTGCCGTCCGCGAACGTCAGCTCCACGACGGAGAGACCGAAGATCGTTCGCGACCGGCGCGCGATGACATTCGGCGTGTTGTTGAGCGCGCGCTCGATCGGCACCGTGACCTGCTGCTCGACCTCCTCGGCGGCGAAGCCGGGATACGGCGTGATGACGACGACGCCGGGATCGGAGATATCTGGATAGGCCTCGAGCTTCAGCTGCCGGAACGACCAGGCGCCCGCGACGACGAGGATCACGGCGGCGGCGACGACGGCGCCCCGACGCGCGAGCGCCAGGTCGAGCAGGCGATCGAGCACGTGCGGCGCGCCTCAGCGGTCCTTCAGGAGCACGCCGCCGTCGACGACGACGCGCTCGCCCGCCCGCACCCCCGACACGACCGGTATCAGGGCTCCCGCCCTCGGGCCCAGCATCACGTCGCGCCGCTCGTAGTGACCCGGCGCCCGCTCCAGGAAGACGATGGGGTGGCCGTACTCGTGTACGACCGCGCCGACCGGCAGGACGGGCGTCGGGCGCGACGCGCCCGCGTGTCGAATGGTGACGAACATCTCGGGGCGGAAGCGACCTCCCGGGTTCGCCATGTCGACGTAGACCTTCACCGTCCGCGTCTGCGGATCGAGCACGTCCGCGATACGCGCCACTCGCCCTTCGAATTCCTCCGCGGGGTACGCGACCATCGTGATCGTCACGCGCTCCCCGACGTGAATGAGGCGAATCGCCGATTCGGGGACGTCCGAGGCAATCCAGACCCGGCTCAGGTCCGCGATGGTCATCAGCGGCGTTCCGGTGTCGTTGCGGTACTCCCCGGGCGCCACGTTGACCTCGAGCACCTTGCCGCTGATCGGCGCGCGCACCTGGACGATCTGCCGTGGCTCGCCGGGGAGCTTCAGCTCGAGAAGCTCGAGCTTACGCCGGGCCTGCTGAAGCGCGGCGCGCGCCGTTTCGAGCGCCGCGCGGGCCTGCGCCTGGTCGTTCTGGGCACCGAGCAGGTCCTTCTGCGCGACCGCGTGGTGCTCGTAGAGCTCGGTCGTCCGCGCCAGATCTGCGTCGGATTTGTTCAACGCCGCCTGGGCCTGGCGCTGGGCGGCCTCCGCCTGAAGCGCGGCGGCGATGGCGGCGTCGGCGTCCGGGCTGTCGACCGTGAGAACCGGCTGTCCTTGCTCGACGGCATCGCCCACCTTCGCCAGGACGGCGACCACGCGACCGGCGACCGGCAGCAGCAAGCGCGAGCTACGGTGGGGATCGATGCCGACGCGGCCCGGCGCGGTGACCTCGTCGACCGGCAGGTCGCGCACGCTCACGGGCTCGATCCTGAGTTGCGCGGCCTGTGGCGAGTCGGGCGGCACGATCACTTCCACGCCGGTGGCCGCGACCGAGGCATGGCCCAAGGAGTTCTGGGCGGGCGCCGATGCGGCGGCTGGTCCGTCGCCGTCTCCACGGGTGCACCCTGCGGCCCCAACCGCGAGGACGAGAACCAGGCCGAGGAACCGAACGGGCAGCACGCTACACGCTCCTTCTCGATAACGTCGCGCGAGAACGACGCGCACGACTCAAAAAGAGGCTAACAGCACGATTCTGAAGATTTACTGAAGTAAGCGGCCCTGTGCCTGGTAAACAGCTCGAGGACCTGCTGGCGGGCCCAGTAGTCGTCTATGCCGTCACCGAACACGATGCGGATGTTCGACAGGCCGAGTTGCGACTCCGACTTCATGAGCGTGACGCGCGCGATCCCGTTGAGCTCGTTCTCGAGCGGAATCGTGATGACCCGCTCGATCTCCTCCGTGGCGTGTCCGGGCCACAGCGTGACGACCTCGACCGTGACGTCGCCGACGTCTGGATACGCTTCGATCGGAAGCCGCTGGAATACGACGATGCCGCTCACCGTCAGCAGGGCCGCGAGGATCAGCGTGATGAACCGCTGCGCGAGCGCGGAGTCGACCAGGTGTGTAATCATGGTTGGCGGCTCGTCGCGCGCGACTCTCGGGCCATCCACGATGGGCGCGATTCTCGCGATAGACTCTGAAGGAAGCCTGAAGCGCGGCGCGTCTTTAGGATTTCTTCAGGTGCTCTCTCGCACAGTGACAAGCGCACTCTTGCGT
>Ga0306924_10007147_pt1 | contig 11178 bp, 10 predicted proteins | sample sta12Can44000111_FD_203756 | JGI IMG/M metagenome (GOLD analysis project Ga0306924, IMG submission 203756) | Lab enrichment of tropical soil microbial communities from Luquillo Experimental Forest, Puerto Rico - statanox.12C.anox.44.000.111 (v2)... | ecosystem: Environmental > Terrestrial >...
CCAAGTACGGGGTCATCGGGCTCACCGAGGCGGTCGCGGTCGAGGGCAAGGAGCACGGCATCAGCGCCATCTGCCTGAGCCCGGGCGCGGTCGACACCGAGATGCTGCGCCGGGCCAATCCGGCGCTGCGGCCGGGCCTGACCCCGGACGACGTCGCGGAGCTGATCGTCGCGCTGCTGGACAGCCCGCTGGCCCCGGCCAGCGGGGCGAACATCCCGCTGTTCTCGAACGCCTAGCCGCTGTCACCAGGGCCGTCGTTGCCGCGTTGAAGGGCTGCGAAGCAGGCGCGGAGCGGATCGCCGGGGGCTTGTCCGGGCGGGGCCTCCGAGGAGCGGGGGGCGCGCGCCGCGATGACGAGTGCCGTGCGCAGGGCGCCGATGCTCGCGCGGGCCCACACCGCCGGGCTTATCTGGTCCTCAGCCGGTACGGCGTAGCGCTCGCGCAGGACGTCAGCGAGGGTGTCCTCGAAGTCGATCAGCGGGCGCTGCCGTCCGTCGAGCGGGATCTCGAGTTCGCCCTCAGTGGCCATGACCAGGGCCATCATGTCCCGGTGGCGGAGGCCGAAGTCGAGGATTCCCTCGCAGACGGCCTGGTAGGGCGGTTCGGCAGCGGGCCGTTCCCGGATGGACTCGGCCATCTCCGGCAGCAGGGCGATGAGCTCGTCGAGGACGAGCGCGAGCTTGTTCGGGAAGTACCGGAACAGCGTGCGTTCGGTCACTCCCGCGGCGGCGGCGATGTCGGCGGCGCTGGTGGCGTCGTAGCCGCGCTCGGCGAACAGCGTGCGCGCCGAGTCGAGCAGGTCACGCCGGGTGCGCTCCTTGTGCTCCTCCCATCGCAGCGCCTTCCGCGATGGTGCCCCGGATGTCGTCGGTGTCACGGTCCGCACCCTACCTTCCTGTCAGCGCTGACATCAATTTGTGTCAGCACTGACAGGTATGTTACTGTCAGCGCTGTCTGTCAGTCCTGACAGATATATGGGCCTCGGCGCCCGGGCACGGCCGGCCGGCCGGAAAGGGATGTGTCAGATGTCAGGAGTTCTGTACCGGATCGGCCGGGCGTGCTTTGCCCATCGATGGCTGGTGGCGGCCGTCTGGCTGGTGCTGCTGGTGGGAGCCGGCGCCGGCATGAAGATCGGCGGCGGCCAGCTCGATAACACCTTCACCATTCCCGGCTCCCCCTCGCAGACGGCGCTGGACCAGGTGCAGCAGGACTTCCCGGCGGCCGGGGGCACCAGCGCCCAGCTGGTCTTCGCCGCAACCGGGGGCACCACGGTGACCAGCCCGGCCAACGCCGCGGCGATCAGCCGGGCGCTGGCCAAGGCGGCCGCGGCGCCGCAGGTGGCCGCGGTCGTCCCGCCGCAGAAGTCGCGCCTGGTAACCAAGGACGGCAAGACGGCGATCGCCACCGTGGAATACCGGGTCAGCGCGTCCGACCTGGACACCGGGGCGCTGGACGCGCTGGGCAGCATCGCCAGCGCGGCCGACAGCGGCACGCTGTCGGTGCAGCCCGGCGGGCAGGCCTACTCGTCCCTGTCCAGCGGGTCGGGCAGCAGCGAGGTGACCGGCCTGCTGATCGCCTTCGCCGTGCTGACCGTGGCCCTGGCCTCGCTGGTCGCGGCGGGCATGCCGCTGCTGACCGCGCTCGCCGGCATGGCCGTGTCCGTGCTCACCCTGCACGGCCTGGCCGCGGCGCTGTCGGTCTCGAACACGGCCGTGACCCTCGCGGTGATGATCGGCCTGGCCGTCGGCGTCGACTATGCGCTGTTCATTCTCTCCCGGCATCGTGCTCAGCTGGCCGCCGGGCTCACCCCGGCGGAATCGGCGGCCGTCGCGGTCGGCACGGCCGGTACCGCGGTGGTGTTCGCCGGCTCTACCGTGATCATCGCGCTCGCCGCCTTGTCGGTGGTCGGCATCCCGTTCCTGACCGTGATGGGGATCGCCGCCGCGGGCACCGTGCTGACGGCCGTCCTGGTCGCCACCACGCTGCTGCCGGCCATCTTCGGCATCGCGGGCTCCCGGCTCGCGCCCCGGCCGGGGTCGCGGGCGGCCCGCCTGGCCAGCCGGACCGCGCAGGCCGGCGTGCCGGGCCGGGCCCGGCCGACCCATGGCGCCCGCTGGCTGGCCGCGGTCAGCAGGCGTCCCGCCGCGGCCCTGACGGCGGCGGTCGCGGGGCTGCTCGTGCTGGCCGGGCCGGCGCTCGGGCTCACCCTCGCGCTCCCGGACAACGGCTCGGCCGCCGACGGCACCTCCCAGCGGATAGCGTTCGACACCATCAGCAGCACCTTCGGACCCGGCTACAACGGCCCGCTGCTGGTGCTGGTCAACCCGAACCAGGCAGCGGACCGGGCTGCGGTTGCGCAGCAAGCCGGCGCGGTCGCGGCGAAGCTGACGGGCTTCGCGGACGTCGCCGCGGTCACGCCGCCGCAGCTGGACCAGGCGCACACCGCCGCGCTGATCGACGTGGTCCCGGCCAGCGCCCCGTCGGCCGCCACCACCGCCACCCTGGTCACCTCCATCCGCGACCAGACCGACGCCATCAGCCACGCCACCGGCGCCAGCGTCGCCGTCACCGGCACCACCGCGATCAACGTCGACGTCTCCGCCCGGCTCTCGGCCGCGCTGCTGCCGTTCGCCGGCATCGTCGTCGGCCTGTCGCTCCTGCTGCTGATGCTGGTCTTCCGGTCCCTGGTCGTCCCGGTCAAGGCAGCCATCGGCTTCCTGCTCTCGGTCGGCGCCAGCTTCGGCATCACCGTCGCGGTCTTCCAGTGGGGCTGGCTGGCCGGCCCGCTCGGCGTGACCGCCGGGCCGGTCGCCAGCTTCCTGCCCATCGTGTTGATGGCCGTGCTGTTCGGCCTGGCCATGGACTACGAGGTGTTCCTGGCCTCGCGGATCCGCGAGGACTACACCCGCAGCGCGAACCCGCGTCACGCGATCGTCGCCGGAGGCGGCGCCGCCGCCCGGGTGGTGGTCGCCGCGGCAGTGATCATGACCTGCATCTTCGCCAGCTTCCTGCTGTCCGGCGACACCACCATCAAATCCCTGGCCCTCGCCCTGGCCGTCGGAGTGGCGTGCGACGCGCTGGTCGTCCGGATGACCATCGTGCCCGCCGTGCTCGCCCTGGCCGGCACGCACGCCTGGTACATCCCCCGCTGGCTCAACCGGGTCCTGCCCGACCTCGACATCGAAGGCACCTCACTGCCGCACCAGCCGGTGCCGCCCGCCGGCGTCGGCCACCTGAACGCTCACGCCGCCGGGCGAGGCCGCACGTAACGGTCCAGGCCAGGTACGGCCCCATCACTAGCCCAGGGACCAGAGGTCGGTGCGGTCGTCGGCGAGCACGGCGGGAGCGAGCCGGGCCCGCTGGGATACCAGACGGGCGCAGGCCGCCATCTCGCTGTCGAGGTCGAGTTCGGGATCACCGCCGCGGTCGAGGCCGACGGCGGCCCGGACGACCCCGTCGACGAGGTAGAAGCCGATCAGCTTGGCCTCGTCCACGCTGCCGCGGACCACGAACTCGTCCCACGTGGTGACGTGGCCTACGTACTCGAGCTTGTGCTCGTACTGATCCGACCAGAAGGTGTAGAGGTAGTCGTAGGGGGCCGTCGAGCCGATCATGGACCTGGCCGCGGCGGCGCCGTGCTTCTCCGCGTTGTTGTAGTGCTCGACGCGGACCCGCCCGAAGAGCGGGTGGAGCTGGTTCGCCACGTCGCCGGCCGCGTAGACGTCCGGCGCGCTGGTCCGGCAGAGCTCGTCGGTCAGGATCCCGTTCTGCTGCGCGACCGCGGCACTCGGGAAGCTGGGGGTGATGCCGATGCCCGCCACGGCGAAATCGCAGGGGAAACGGTGACCGGATGCGGTCACGACGGTCTCGAGGCGTCCGGCGCCCTCGAAGGCCGCCACCTGCTCGCCGGGTCGCAGATCGACGCCGTTCGCCTGGTGGAAGGCGCCGATCAGCGCGCCGACCTGGTCGCCCAGGACCCGGTCCAGCGGGATCCGGCCGGGGAAGAGCACGGTGACCCGTACCCCGAGCTGGGTTAGCGAGGCCGCGACCTCGCAGCCGATGAACCCCGCGCCCACCACGACCGCGTGCCGGCCCGGCGCCGCCTCCTGCTTGATCGCGTCGCAGTCGGCCTTCGTGCGCAGGTAGTAGAGCCCGGGCAGGTCGGCTCCCGGGATCGTGAGCCGCCGGTTGCGTCCGCCGGTGGCGATCAGCACCTTCTGGTAGCCGAGCTCTTCGCCCGAGTCCAGGGTGACCGTGTGCGCGGCGGGATCGACGGCCATCACGGTGGCTCCATGGCGGCACTCGACCTCGTGGCGGTCGTACCAGCCGGCCGGCCTGACGTACCAGCCGTCGAGATCCTCCTCCGACCGCAGGTAGGTCTTGGACAGCGGCGGACGGCCGAAGGGGACGGCCGGTTCGGCGCTGATGAGCACGACCGGCCCGGGGAAGCTCTCGTGCCGGAGCGCGACGGCGGCGTTGCCGCCCGTGAGGCCGCCGCCGATGATCACAATCGGGTTGCGGGTGGACTGCTCAGTCATGCAGTACATTCTGCCGGTGAGGCCCCCGGGGGGCGGTAGGGGGAATACCCAGTTCGTTCGGATGAAAATGTCTTATGGACCTCGCCGACTTCAGCCTCGACCTGTTCTCGCTCGCCGGGCGCAATGCTCTGGTCACCGGCGGCAACACCGGCCTGGGCCGGGCCTTCTCGCTCGCCCTGGCCAAGGCCGGCGCGGACGTGTTCGCCGTCGGCCTGGCCGAGGACGACGGGACCACCCGCCGGCTGATCGAGGGCGCCGGGCGGCGGCTGGAGTTCGTGCTGGCCGACATCACCCAGCCGGGCGTTCCGGCGGCGATCGTACACCGCTGCGTCGAGACGCTGGGCTCGGTCGACATCCTGGTCAACTCGGCCGGCATCGCCCTGCTGTCCGAGGTGGAGGAGTTCGGCCGTGACCAGTGGGACCCCATGGTGTCGGTCAACCTGACCGCCGCCTTTGAACTCGCCCACGAGGCCAGCAAGTTCATGATCGAGCAGCGATCCGGCAAGATCATCAATATCGCCTCGCTGTTCTCCTTCCTCGGCGGCAGGCGCTCGCCCGCCTACGCCGCGACCAAGGCCGGAATCGTGGGCTTCACCAAGGCCTACTGCGACGAGCTGGCGACCCACAACATCCAGGTCAACGCCATCGCGCCGGGATACTTCAAGACGGCGATCACCGAGGCGACCCGGGCCGATCCCGCCGCCGACCGCCGTATCGTCGAGCACATCCCGGCGGCCCGCTGGGGGGATACCGCCGACCTGATGGGGGCCACCGTCTTCCTGGCCAGCCGGGCGGCAGACTATGTGAACGGCCACGTCCTGGTCGTCGACGGCGGGTACCTCGTCCGCTGACCTCAACGCCCGGCGCTTCGAAGAGAGAGAGTTCAGAACTGACCATGGCCCCATCCCGATCTCCGCTGAGCCGCCAGTCGATCGTCGAGGCGATGACCGAACTGCTCGGGCCCGGCGCCGTCGAGACCCGCGACGAGCAGCTGAAGGCGGCCAGCGTCGACCGCTTCAGGAAGTACACCGCCGTCCACGGCATCTACGACGGGCCGATCCCGGCCGCGATCGTCTACCCATCCTCGACGGCGGACGTGGCGGCCGTCCTGCGCTTCGCCGAGGAGAACCTGGTCAACGTCGTCCCCCGGACCGGAGGCACCGCCACCGAGGGCGGCCTGGAGACCGTGGTCGAGGACAGCCTGGTGGTGGACGGGTCGCGGATGGACGCGATTGCATCGATCGACCCGGTCGACATGATGGCCACCGCGCAGTGCGGCGTCGGCCTGCAGGAGCTGGAGGACATCCTGCGGGCGCAGGGCCTGACCACCGGGCATTCGCCCCAGTCCAAGCCGCTCGCCGAGATGGGCGGCCTGGTCGCGACCCGGTCGATCGGCCAGTTCTCCACGTTGTACGGCGGCATCGAGGATATGGTCGTCGGCCTGGAAGCCGTCTTCCCCGGCGGGAAGGTCATCCGGATCAAGAACGTGCCGCGCCGGGCCGCGGGCCCGGACATCCGCCACGTCGTCATCGGCAGCGAGGGCGCGCTGTGCTTCATCACCGAGGTGACGGTCAAGCTGTTCCGCTACCGGCCGGAGAACAACCGGTACTTCGGCTTCCTGGTGGACGAGTTCGGGAGCGGCATCGCCGCCATCCGCGAGCTGATCACCGCCGGGTACCGGCCCTCGGTCTGCCGGGTCTACTCCCCCGAGGACGCCCGTCAGCACTTCGCCGGCTTCTACCGGGGGAAAAACGTCGTCGTGCTGGTCGCCGAGGGTCCCCGGGGCCTCGCCGACGCCACGGCGGAGGCGATCGAGGAGCTCTTCGCCGGCCGCCCGCACGAGCGCGTCGAGGACGGCCTGATCCAGCGGTGGTTCGAGGACCTCAACTGGGGCCAGGACAAGATCGACGCCGAGAAGGCCGCCATGCTCGAGCACTCCCATCTCGGTTACACCACCGAGGTGTCGGTCGACTGGTCACGGGTCAGCGACCTGTTCGACGCGGTCATGGGCCGTATCCGCGGCGAGTTCCCGCGGGCCGGTGACCTGACCATGCTCGGCGCGCACTCCTCGCACAGCTACCAGACCGGGACGAACCTCTACTTCGTCTACGACTACACGATCAGGTGCAGCCCCCGCGAGGAGATCGAGGTCTACCACAAGCCGCTGAACGCGATCATCGTCGAGGAAGCCCTGCGGATGGGCGGGTCGATGGTGCACCACCACGGGATCGGCAAGTACCGAACGCCCTGGGTGCTTCGCGAGCACGGCAGCGCGTACTACCTGCTGTCGACGCTCAAGCACGCGTTCGACCCCGAGGGCGTGATGAACGCGGGCACGATCTTCCCGCTGGCGCCATGACGCCGTACCTGCTGGCCATCGACAACGGGTCGCAGAGCACCAAGGTGACGATCTTCGACTCCCGCGGTCGCGCGCTCGCCTCGGCCCGCAGGCGGCTCAGGCCCTACGACACCTCGGTTCCCGGGCATGCCGTCCATCCCGGTGACGACATCTGGGACTCCATCCGGGACGCCTGCCGCGACGTCATGGCCCGGTTCACGGGCCATCCCGCCGACATCGTGGCCGTCGGCCTGTGCACCATCCGGTTCTGCCGGGCCCTGCTGGCCGCGGACGGCAGCCTGACCGAGCCGGTGCTGAGCTGGATGGACGAACGGGTGGCACGCCCCTACGCGCCGGGCAACCCGCTGACCCGCTACGTCACCACCTCCTCCGGTTACATCACCCACCGCCTGACCGGTCGCTTCGCGGACGCCGCGGCCAACTACCAGGGTGTCTGGCCCATCGACCAGGACACGGCCACCTGGTCGGCCGATCCCGCCGCCTACGCCGCGACCGGCCTGACGCGCGACATGCTCTTCGACCTGGTCCCCCCGGGGGGCCGGCTCGGTTCGGTGACGTCGACGGCAGCGCGGGCCACGGGTATCCCGGCCGGGCTGCCGGTGTACGCCACGGCCAACGACAAGGCCGTCGAGGCGCTGGGCAGCGGCCTGGAAGACGACGGCACCGTGCTGCTGTCGCTGGGCACCTACATCGCGGCGATGACCATGGGCTCCTCCTCGAGGAGCGCGGACGACAGCTACTGGGCCAACTTCGCGGCGCGGCCAGGGAAGTACCTGTACGAGAGCACCGGGATCCGGCGGGGCATGTGGACGGTCAGCTGGTACCGGACCGTGCTGGAGGGTTCGGACGGCGAGGGAAGGGCGAACCTCGAGGACGCCCTGAACGCGGAGGCGAGTTCGCTGGCGCCGGGCAGCAACGGGCTGCTGACGGTGCCGGACTGGCTGGCACCCGGTGACGCGGTCTGGCGCCGGGGCGCGCTGCTCGGCTTCGACGGCAGCCAGGGCCGCGCTCATATCTACCGCTCCATCCTCGAGGGCATCGCCCTGACGATGGCGAACCACACCGCGGCGATGGAACGCTCGCTGGGGCGCCGGCTCTCGCCGGTCCTCGTGTCCGGCGGCGGGTCCCGCTCGGACCTGATGATGCAGATCGTCGCCGACGTCTTCGGCCGCCCTGCCCGCCGCACCACGGTCAACGACGCCGCCGGGCTCGGGGCGGCCATCTGCGCCGCCGTCGGCCACGGCATCTACCCGGACTGGGGCCAGGCCACGGCGGGGATGGTGAGGGCGGGCGATGGGTTCGGTCCGGACGCGCGAGCCGGACGCGCTTACCGGAAGATCAACAAGGTATACGCGGGCTTGACCGGCTTCACCGATCCGCTGTTCCGCTTCATGGCCGACGGCCTGCACGGTCTGGAACGCGCCTGACGGACTCCGAGCGGTGGCTGATCTGGACCAGGCCGAGGGTCGCCACGCACGCGGCCGCGAGCAGCGTGTACGGGACCAGGTCCGACGTGACCTGGGCCAGGGCCCCGCTGCCCGAGGCGGCCACGGCCTGGCCCACGGCCCAGGCGAGGTTGGCCAGGCCGAAGGCCAGCCCCTGGTCGAGCCGCTGGCGCTGGGCGGCCTCGCTGACCAGCGTCATGGCCGGGGTGAACAGCGTGCCGAAGGCGGGCATGCCCACGATCAGCACCGGGATGAGCACCCACGGGGACGCCAGCGTGGGTGCCAGCAGGCTGATCGCCACCGCGCCGGCCAGCGAGCACCTGATCGGCACGACGGCGCCCCTCCGGTCGGCCGCCCGCCCCGCCACCGGTGACAGTGCCGCCTCCACCGCGGCCGACGCCAGGAACGTCCCCGCGATGGCCAGGGCCGTGACCCCGAGGCTCGCCATCCGCAGCGGGGCGAGCACATCCAGCACGCCGAACGCGAGGCCCGCCAGCATCGTCAGCCATAGCCCGAGGCCCAGCTGGCGGTCACCCATCGCGGCGAACGCCTCCCGCAGCCCCTGCGGGATCGCCTCGCGCGGCGCCGGCAGGGCGAACGCCACCGCCATCAGCACCCCGCCCGCCACGGCGGCGCTGGCGAACGCGGGTCCGGTGCCGACCACGTCGGCGACGGCGCCCACGACCGGCCCGAACAGCGCCCCGCCCACGGCCGCTCCCATGGCCGTCCCGATCATCTCCCCGCGCCGTTCCGGCGGCGCCTCGGTCGCCAGCCAGGCCATGCCCCCGGCCCAGGTGCACGCCCCGCCAAGACCCTGCACGAACCGGGCGGCGTAGAGGACCGTCGCCACCGAGGCCCACCCGAAGACCAGCGTCGACACTCCCATGAGTGCCAGCCCGAGCAGAACGGTCTTCCGGTAGCCCAGATGCCCGGTGAGCAACCCGCCCGGCAGCGCCCCGACCAGGGTGCCCAGCGGATAGGCCGCGACCAGGATCCCCGCGCCCGACTTGGACAGGTGAGCCACGTGCGTGTAGTGCGGCAGCAGCGGCGTCAGCGCCGTGAAGAACATCGTGTCGACCAGGACGAGCACGCACACGAACAGCAGCAGCGCTCGCAGCGACCGGGTCAGCGTCACCTCGCGGCGGGCTGGAGATCCCGCACCCTGGCGACGAACGCGTCGGTGTCCTCGACCGCCGCGAACAGGTAGGCCATGCGCTGGATCGCCGCCGCGTGTGCCTGTTCGGCCGACAACGTGCCGATGGCCTGTGACGCGCACGCGTCGGCCAGCAGGATGACCTTCAGGCCCACCATGCTGAGCCCGTCGACCGTCGTCTGGACGCAGATCGGGGTGGTCAGGCCCCCGACCACCACGGTGTCGACGCCCCGGGCGCGCAGTCGATCGACCAGGTCGCTGGACAGCACGGCCGAGAACGTCGTCTTGTACACGACCAGGTCACCGTCCAGGACGAGGTCCGGATAGGCCTCGGCGGCCCGCGTCCCGGCGGCCAGCGCACCAGCGATGCCGGGCTCGAAGTCGGTGATCCGGCCGGACGGCGCGCGCTCCGGCGTGTACACGGTCTGCACGTGCACCACCGCGCCGCCGCGCTGCCGCCACGCGCGGCTCGCCTTCCTGAAGTTCTCCACCGCGGCGTCGGCGTGCGGCACCTGCTCCCAGCTGCCGGCCCCGAAGCCGAACTGGCAGTCGATGCTGAGCAGGACGGTCGTGCCCGGCGTGACCGGGTAGGAGACGTTGCTGACGGCTTGCTTGGACATGGGTTATCCGATCTCCCGGTTCCCGCGGCACCAGTGACCACTGTCGCACGCCTGGCGCAGAGCGCGCATCAGCCGGATCCGTCAAGCTCGCCGCCCACTACCGACGCGGTGATGCAGCACATCCCTGGCCCGGCCCCTGGTGTTCCTGCGCTCCTGGCACGCTGCCGTGACTCGTGATACTTTCCCGCCATTCGAGTCCGCCCCAAGTTAAGGCGTGGATGCCACTCTCATGTCGTTGAAACGACTTGGATTGGATGTGGCATCCACGCCCTATCGCCTGGTACGGGCGGTGCCGGAGTGACGGGGGCCCGGTCTCGCCCCGCGCAGTTATCGACGGTTCAACGCCGTGCCATCACTCAGGCCCGGGTACGTCGTTGAGCCGATAGCCCGACGGCAGGCGCAGGCCTGGGCAGGTCAGGTAGTGCGTGCCGACCGCACCGCACCGTGTGCACTGCCCGCCCGCCGGCTCACCCGCCCGGCCGGGCACGACTTCAGGGCCTTCCCCAGGGGGCGCGGGATCGGGAAACCCGTACGCGGCGGACTGGCCGGTCATCGCGGCCTCCACCGCACACCGCTGCGGAACATCGCCTCCACATCCGCGCGCCGGTACCGGGGCTTGCCCGCCTCGTCGCGTACCTCCGGCAACCGCCCGCGCCGCGCCCACGTGGCCACGGCCGCCGAGGTCACCCGGAACATGGTCGCCACCTGCCTGCGGGTCATCAGGTCCTCACCCATACGGTCGCCGGTCCTTAGTGAGCTGAATCCGGGGCAGCGCTGGCCGCCGTGGACGGCTGCTCCCCCGGGCAAGGCCGCAGGTGAGGCACCCAACTGCCCGAAGCGGGTTGCAATAAAAATATTGATGCAACTTGCAGCGGAAGACATCGGTCAGCTGACGGATATTGAACCAACGCCCGCCCGCTTCTCCGGATCGCCAGGGTTTTGGCCGACGTCGTTCGGCACGTGACCGGCCCGCCAACCTCACGCGCTGAGAGCTTGCGGCGAGCCCACCGCCCGGCGCCCCCACCTGGTCCCGCGGGGCTGGCGTGACGGCTGATGTGACCCG
>Ga0306924_10007153_pt1 | contig 11174 bp, 7 predicted proteins | sample sta12Can44000111_FD_203756 | JGI IMG/M metagenome (GOLD analysis project Ga0306924, IMG submission 203756) | Lab enrichment of tropical soil microbial communities from Luquillo Experimental Forest, Puerto Rico - statanox.12C.anox.44.000.111 (v2)... | ecosystem: Environmental > Terrestrial > Soil...
CGGTGCGCGTCACCCTCCGCGTGTCGTGCTCGCAGGAAACGAGCCTTCCCTGCCGGTCACGGGTATTTCCATTCGCGTTGTTGGATGGTTGGCGGTAGACGCTCGCACGGCCGGTCACCTCGTCCCATCGCATGATGCGATTGTTGGGGATATCGCTCCAATAGACGCAACGCGCATCGCCGAAATAGACCGGCCCCTCGGACCAGCGCATCCCCGTGGCCAGCCGTTCAACCCCGGCGAGCAGGAGGCGATATTTGTTGAAACTCGGATCGAGGACCTGAACGGATGGATCGGGATAGCGTTCGCTCGGCTCCCAGGCTGCGAACGCTTTGGGCGCGACCGCGGCGGCCGCCGCGGCAGCACTCATGGATGCGAGGACATCACGTCGCGTATGCATTTGACCTTCCTCCCTGCGTTTGGCATCGATTATCTCGTGCCCGGTTGAGCGTTTTTGCAAGTTTCGCCCTTTTCGGGCTTATGTCGGCTCCAGCCAAAACCGGTCGTGAGCAGATGCAGCAAATGAAGTAACGGTTGCTTGTTTATTGGATCACCTCGTCGGCGACTGAGAGCAGCGTAGGTGGCACAGTGAGCCCGAGCATCTTGGCTGTGTGGGCATTAATGACCAGCTCGAATTTGCTCGCCTGCACCACCGGCAGGTCCGCAGCCTTCGCGCCCTTGATGACGCGACCGGTGTAGAGTCCGGCCTGACGCCATGCATCGGTGAGGTTGGTCCCGTAGCTCATGAGGCCGCCGATTTCCGTAAATTGCCGTCCCACATATGCCGCCGGGACCGCGTGGCGCGCGGTCAACTGTACCAGCTGAACACGCCGGCTCGTGTAAAACGCACTGCTGCCGACGAAGAGAGCGTCAGGCCGCTCGCGCTCGAAACTAGCGAAGGCCGCATCAATTGCGTCGCTGGTGTCGGCGTTCAGGACCCGCATTTGCCACCCAATCGCGCGCGCAGCTGGTCCTACCTCTCTCAACATGGTCTCGGTGTTGGTGGCATCGGCCGGATTGACAAGCAGGGCCATGCGCTTGGCTCCAGGCACCAGCTCGCGTAAAAGTTCGAGCCGTTTTGCCGCCAGCTCAGCCGACAAAAAATTAATTCCTGTCAGGTTGCCTCCGGGCCGGGCAACACTGGCGACAAGGCCCAGCCTGACAGGGTCGTCGCTGACGACGAAGACAATCGGGATCGTCGCGGTGGCCGACTTAGCCGCGAAGGCCACAATCAAGCCTTCTGTGGAGGCGATTACGGTGACCTGTCGACGAACGAGGTCGGCCGCTAGAGCCGCCAGCCGCTCATATTGACCCTCCGCCCAGCGGTATTCGATGGCCATGTTCTCGCCCTCGACATAGCCGATCTCTTTCAGGCCCTGGCGAAACGCGCGGAGAAAATCCACGTTGTTGTCGAACGATGTAGTGCCAAGAAGCCCGATCACCGGCACCGCCGGCTGCTGCGCGCGCGCCACTATGGGCCATCCCGCCGCCGCGCCGCCGAGCACCGTGATAAACTCGCGTCGTTTCAATCCATCAAATTGCATCTGCGGCCCCAGCCAGGGATGGATGGCAGCATAGCGGATCGGCCAGCATCAAGTCAGGGGCTCGCTGCGGTGCGGGATTTCGACCCGCCTTATGTCAGCTCGGGGTCACCTCCGGAAGTCGCCGTCTCGGCTCTTATGTCAGCTCTCGCCGATAGCGGACGCGCCACTGGATCGGCTTGGGTCCGGGTAGTGCCAACAGCCGACGTGAGCAGGTGCAGCAAAAACAATCGCGTTACTCGATCAACTCGTCGGCGCGTAAAAGGAACGCCTCGGGGATGGTCAACTTGAGCGCCTTGGCGGTGGTCAGATTGATGGCGAGGTCGAATTTGGTCGGTTGCTCGACCGGAAGTGCGCCTGGCTTGGCACCGCGCAGAATCTTATCGACATAGTCGCCGGTGCGCTGGAAAAGGTCCCGGTTATCGGGTCCATAGGACATCAGACCTCCCGCTTCAACGTACTCTCGAAGACCGTGCATCGTCGGCAATCGCTCGCCCACAGCCAAAATGTTGATGCGAGTGCGGTTGGTCATGAAGAGCGGGTCAGGAAAAAGGTAAAGTGCGTCCGCGCGGTCACTGAGAGCCTCGAACGCAGGCGTGATGTCCTCGGCTCGCCGGATTTCGGATGTTGTAACCTCCAGGCCGAGCTTGCGGGCCGCTGCCTGGGCCTCGCCCATCTCCAACACAGAGGACGGATTGCTGACAAAGGCCATGATCGCTAATCGCCGCAGACCAGGAATAACGTCACGCAACAGTTCGACACGCTTGCCAGCAAGATCGGGCGACTGATTTGACAGGTCGGTTATGTTGCCGCCAGGTCGCGCCAGGCTCGCGACTAGGCCGGTGTCAACCGGCTCCCCCACTCCCACAAAGACGATAGGGATGGCCGATGTTGCTTGCTTGGCCGCCAGGGCTAAGGAGGTTCCCACCGCGACAATGACATCGACCCTGATCCGGACGAACTCTGCCACGATTTCCGAAACGCGTTCGGGGCGGCCCTCCGCCCAACGAGACTCAATCGCAACGTTGCGACCATCGACCCAAGCGAGTTCACGGAGACGCTGCACAAAAGCGGCAAGCCGTTGGCTCTCGATCCAAGGCGTGGCGCCGTCCAAGAACCCGATGGTCGGTAGCTTGCCTGCCTGCTGCGCGCGCGCTGCGAGCGGCCACACCGCCGCGCCACCGAGAAGCGTGATGAATTCGCGCCGTTTCACTCGATCACAGCGTCGGCACGGGCAAGCACCGTGGCCGGCACTTCCAAGCCAATCGCCTTCGCAGCCTTGAGATTGATCACCAGCTCGTATTTGGTCGGTGCCTGCACCGGTAGATCGGAAGGTCTTGTACCCTTGAGGATGCGATCGACGTAACCTGCCGCGAGGCGGAACTGACTCACGAGGTCGGGCCCATACGATATGAGCCCGCCGACGTCGACGAAATAGCGAAAGGGGTAGACGGCGGGAAGCTTGTAGCGGTCCGCCAATGTGGTGATCACATTGGGATGGTTCGCTCCAAACGGTCCTACTGTCATAATCAGCCCACCGTTCGGGCTGCCCGCAAATTCCGCAACATCCTGCTCGATCGCATTGGCATCGCGCACATCGATCACACTCAGCTCCATCGCGATCGATCCCACCGCCTGGATTGCGGCAAATTGGCCGATTCCGGCGGCAATAGTGGGATCCCTTAGAACCGCTGCGCGCGTCACGCTCGGCGCGATCTCCTTGAGCAGTTCGAGCCACTTCGCCGCGATAGCGTATTCGAACGAGGTAAACCCGGTTGTATTGCCGCCCGGTCGTGCCAAGCTCTTGACGAAACCGGCGCCTACCGGATCGGGGGCCCCCGTGAAAACAATCGGGACTGAGCGGGTTGCGCCTTGCAATGCGCTCACGGCGGCGGCGCCATCGGCCAGAATGGCGTCCGGCATGAGTGCGACCAATTCTTCCGCATACTTGTGAAGTTGTTCGGCGACGCCCGCTGTCCAACGTACGTCCATCCGCACATTGCGACCCTCGGCCCATCCCAATTGCTGTAGTCCTTGCACGAACGCCTTAAATCGGGCCTGTGCTTCCGGGTTGTCCGCGACCCGAAGCATCAGCATGCCGATGCGCCTGACCTTTTCTGGCTGCTGCGCGCGCGCCGCAAGCGGCCACGCTGCTACGGCGCCGCCTAGCACTGCGATGAACTCTCGTCGCTTCAATCGATCGAATTGCATACGCTGCCCCTACAAGGGGTCCGTGGCAGCATACCGCATTGGCGAGGATCAGGTCAGGGGCTTGCTGCGATGCGGGATGTCAACCCGGCTTTGGACCGCTGTGGGTCATAACGAGAAGCCGCCTTTTTCGGGCTTATGTCAGCTCCAGCCAACAGCCGACATATGCAGTGCTGCAAAGAGCATAGTCAGCACCGCAGGCCCCGCGCGCGCCGTCATTTCGCGTCCACGCTCGCCGCCTTGAGGATTGGTGACCAACGCGCGATCTCCGTTTTCACGAAGACAGCGAACTTTTCCGGCGTACGGTCGTCTTTGGCAGGGAATGATCCGCCGAGATCGGCGATCCGCCTCTTTACGTCGGGATCGTCCAACGCCCTGTCGAGTGCGGCGGCGAACTTGTCGACGATCTCCTTCGGCGTGCCCTTGGGCGCGAAGATGCCCGCCCAGACCGTCATGTGGTAGTCGAGCCCCTGTTCCTTGGCGGTCGCCAGGTCAGGGAGTGCAGCTAGACGCTCGCTTCCTGAAACGGCATAGGCGGTGACGGCGCCGCCCTTGACTTGTGCGGCGACGCTCACCGCCTGCTCGCAGAAATAATCGACATGGCCGCCCATGAGATCGTTCATCGCTGGCCCGGTGCCGCGATAGGCGATGAGACTTGGCTTCAATCTGGCAGCCTGGTCGAACAGCAAGCAGGCCATATGCGAGGACGAGCCGATGCCGCCGTGTGCCTGCCGCACCTTGTCCGAATTGTTTTTCAGGTACTCGACGAACTCGGTTAGGTCCTTGGCCGGAAAATCCTTGCGGGCGACGATGACGGCCGGCGAATTGGCTGTGAAACCGATTGGGATGAAGTCGCGCTCCGAATCGTATCTGACGTTGGGCATCAGCACTGGCGCCGAGATGTGCGAGCCCATGCTGCCGGCCAGCAGCGTATAGCCGTCTGGTTTGGCCGCTGCCACTCGTGCACTGCCGATCGTACCGCCGGCGCCGCCGACATTGTCGATCACCACGGTCTGCCCGAGCGATTTTCCCATCGCCTCAGTCAGTATGCGCGCGACCACATCGCTCGGACCTCCGGCCGGAAACGGCACGATGACGGTGATCGGATGAGAAGGATAAGATTGCGCAAGTGCGGCGGGCATGCCGCAGAGACCCATCAACCACGCCGCTGACGCCCCGCCGAGCAGCGTGATGAAGCCGCGCCGTATCATCATTCAATCGTCTCGTCGGCGATGGCGAGCAGTGTTGGCGGCACGGTGAGGCTTAGGAGTCTAGCCGTTTCCGCATTAATCACCAACTCGAATTTACTCGACTGCATGACCGGCAGGTCAGCAGGCTTTGCGCCCTTGAGAATGCGTCCGACATAGGTGCCGACTTGTCGAAACACATCGGCAAGGTTTGGCCCGTAGCTCATGAGCCCGCCGACATCAGCAAACTCTCGCTGTGAATACGTTGCGGGAATTGCATATCGCGTCGCGAGATGAACCAACTGGACACGTCGGCTGCTGAAAAAGGCATCGCCGGCAACAAGAAGGGCGTCGGCCTTCTGCGTGACGAATTTTGAGAAGGCCGCATTGATTTCGCTGCCGGTTGCTGCATGGAGGATCTGTGTCTCCAGACCCAAAAGCTGAGCCGCGGGCAAGACGTCTTGCAACGTCGAGTCAGTGCTCGTTGCGTTTGCCGGATTGACAAGCAAGGCTAGATGAGTCGCTGTCGGCATCAACTCACGAAGCAGAGTCAGCCGCTTTGCTCCAACTTCGGCGGTCAAAAAGTTGATTCCTGTGGCGTTGCCGCCTGGTCGCGAAAGGCTGGCCACTAGGCCAAGTCTGACCGGGTCTTCGTTGACGGCAAAGACGATCGGGATCGTTGAGGTTGCCGCCTTGGCAGCGAACACCGCTTCCGGGGCAAGGGCGGCGATCACAGAAACCTGGCGGCGAACCAGATCATCCGCGAGTGCTCGCAGACGGTCATTGTCACCCTCTGCCCAGCGATAAACGATAATCACGTTCTCGCCTTCGACATAGCCGGCCTCCTTCAAACCGAGATGGAAACCGCGTAGGCGATCTGCGTTTGACACGGCAGACGTGGGATTGAGAAACCCGATCACCGGCATGTTCGGCTGTGCACGCAGCGCGAGCGGGCACACAGCCGCCAATCCAGCAAGTCCCGCAATGACTTCGCGTCGCCGCATCGGCCTAGCCCCCCATTCGGACTTCGACGACGATCGGAAACACGATCGGGATAGTACGGGTCGCTTGCAGCAAGGCTCCCACAGTTGCACTGCCGGTGGCCAAAATGACATCCGGTGCAAGCGCGACCAATTCCATCGCATCTTTGCGGATGCGCTCGCCATCACCTGTAGTCCAGCGGCAATCGAGCCGCACATTGCGTCTGTCAGCCCATCTCGATTGTTGCAATCCCTGCAGGAATGCTTTCTGACGCGGGCCTCTCCGACCAAGTCATTGACGTCGAGCGGCATGTGCACCCCAATTGCTTTCGTAACTTCTGTTGCTGTCGTGTGTGCGAAAGGCTTTGCATGTCAGGAATTGCTTATAGGTAGTTACAGTTGCAACTAATGACTGAGGCAAAATGTCCAAAATGGTCAATTCCGATCTTTCCTCATGGCGGCCCCGGCGTCACGCCGCGAGCAAGTGGTCTTTACGTTCGGGGGGCGGGGACCCCAGTAGTGCGCCGCAACCGCAATGACCGCTTGGGGACCAAACGAGAATTTGCCTTTTTCGGGCTTATGTCAGCTTCCGCCAGCTGAGGACATACCGCCGTTTGGAGGTCTCTTATGTCGTTTCTCGGCCCGAGGACATCGATCTGAAATAATGCTCGGCGTGCTGATAGTAGTTTTCGGCCCCGACTATATCGCCGGACTGAGCTTGGGCTTGGGCTAGCGCGAGATACCGCTCATAGTTTCTTTGCGCGTTTCCAGAGCCCCTTGGCTCGGGGCGGGCAACATTTGATGTCCACTGCTTTGAGCGGTTAGCAAATGGCCTCGCCGATTTGGGGCGGTGAGTATTCATCAATGTTTTTTGGCCATTCCGCATGGCTCACTCCTTGGTAATGGCAGGCGAAATATGCCCCATGCGGCAGGACGGGTTCAGAAGCGAGCGGAATTTACGCCGCCCTCGCTCGTGTGCGACCCGCACTATTCGCAGTGAGAAAATTTCCTCGAGAGAGCGCTCACGATTTCCGGGGTTGATCGGTTCACTCGTCGTGGCGGTACCTGCCGACTACACGCGATATTTATGAACCAATTGTGCATCATGTGGGGCTATCAGTAGGAATTGTCAAGCACGGCAGGTCATGGAGAGAAGAACTCGACGCGAGAATATGTTGTCCGCAGCCCCTCAGTGAGCAGACCCTCCGGCGGGCAGGCTTGAGGTCTCTTAGGTGCCACAGCACAATTCCAGACCTGAGCGGGTGCAGCTAAAGAGCGCGTAGGTTGCGATGCCTTATTCGATCACGTCGTCAGCAGCAGCGACAATGCCCTCCGGAACTTTCAGCCCAAGCGCCTTTGCGGTCTTGAGATTGATAACGAACTCGAATTTGCTTGCTTGCATGATCGGCAAGTCTGCAGGCTTGCTGCCTTTCAGCAAGCGCCCGGTATAGGTGCCGGCTTGCCGATAGACTTCCACGGGATCGACGCCATAGCTTATGAGGCCGCCTGCCGTAACAAATTCGCGGAAGTGATACATCGTGGGCACCCCATATCGCGCAGCGAGGCTCACAATTTTGTCTCGGCGGGTATCGAAAAACGGCGCTGCCCCCACCGCGAGCGCGCCCACATGCTCTTGGGCGATAGCCTCGAATGCCGCGTCGAGGTCGCCATCCACATTCGCCTTCAAAACCCGCAGCTGAAGATTGATCGCGCCGGCAGCAGTGTGCACATCGGTGAGCTGCCGCTCCGATTGGGCAAAACCCGGATTGACGAGAAAGGCTATCTTTGTTGCAGACGGCAGGAGTTGCCGCAGCAGTCCGAGCCGCTTCGGTTCCAACTGATTCGTCAACAAGGTGATACCAGTGGCGTTTCCGCTCGGGCGATTGAAGTTTGCCGCGAACCCTTCCATCACCGGATCGCCGCCGATTACAAAAACAATTGGGATCTTCGAGGTTGCAGCCTTCGCTGCAAACGCTGCATTTTCGCCGCCGGTTGTGGTGAGAACGCTTACCTGCCGGCGGACCAGCTCCGCAGCCATCGGTGCCAGTCGGTCTTAGTCGCCCACCGCGTATCTGTATTCGATAACGACGTTCTGACCCTCGACAAACCCCTCCTCTCTCAGCCCCCGGCGCACCGCGTCCACCAAATGCCCGGTATCTTCGGGTGACCGTGCGCTGAGATAACCGACGACCGGTATTGGCTGCTGCGCGCGCGCCTGAAGCGGCCACGCCGCCGCTAATCCAGTAAGTCCTGCAATGAAATCACGTCGTCGCATTACCCTACCCAGCTTAGGGTATCGCCAACTCAGGCTCCCAACTGAGGCCCATCAAAACAGGAATTTGCGCTCCGCAAAATGCGACGAAATGGCCAGTTTGCACTGCACCAATCTAGAGCCGCAGATGACCGGTATGGGTCACCTCCGGAAGTCGCCGGCTGGGCCCTTATGTCAGCTCTCGCCGATAGCGGACGCGCCACTGGATCGGCTTGGGTCCGGGTAGTGCCAAAACCGGCTGTGAGCAATCGCAGCAAAACAGATCGCCTCACGGCCGGAAGCGTGGGTCCGGTGGGCCTAATGAACCTGCTGTGCTGCTGGGGCTTGATCGGGGGCCATCGCTTCCTTCGGAGCGTCCGCTATCCTTGGCAGACGGATCGTGAAGGTCGATCCGCGACCCGGCTCGCTCTCCACCGTGATGTCGCCGCCCATCATCTGGCAGAAGCGTTTGCTGATAGCGAGCCCGAGACCGGTGCCGCCGTATTTGCGGGTGGTGGAGGCATCGGCCTGGGAGAACTCCTGGAACAGCTTGGCCATCTGCTCTGGCGTCATGCCAATGCCCGTGTCGGCAACCGAGATAGTGACCCAGTTTCGTCCGGTCTCCTGTCCTTGTTGAGCAGCGATGGTGATTGCGCCCTTCTCGGTGAACTTGTTGGCGTTGCTCAGGAGGTTGAGCAGTGCTTGGCGCAGCCGCATCTGGTCCGCATGCATCGTCCCACTCGCGGCATCGCAATGGACCGTCACTGTGTTGGAGTTCTTGGCAGCCAGCGATTCGACGGTCTTGACGACATCAGCGATCAGCGGGGCAAGTGGGAAAGATGAAAGCACAAGCTCCATGCGCCCCGCCTCGATCTTCGATAGATCGAGGATGTCGTTGATCAGGGCGAGCAGGTGGCGTCCGGCACCCAGCACACGGTCGAGCGGCTCGGTGTCCTGCTTTAACGCCTCCGCATCCTCGCGCAGCATCTCGCTGACGCCGATGATGGCGTTGAGCGGGGTGCGCAGCTCGTGGCTCATGTTGGCGAGGAACTGCGACTTGTGACGGCTCGCCTCTGCAAGCTGTCGGCTCTTGTCCTGGATTTCGTCGAACAGCCGAACATTCTGAATCGCAATCACCGCCTGGTCGGCAAAGGTTTGCAAGAGTTCAAGCTCCTTCTCTGGAAAGGCACCCACGGTGGTGCGCGCAATCCATAGCGAGCCGTTACTACGGTTTTTAGAAAGCATTGGGGCGAACACCACCGCTTTGATGTTAGCGGCCCTGCAGCCCTCGCGCACGGGCAGCGGAACATCTGGCCCCTCAATGTCCGGGTAATGCGCAAGAGTGCCCCGAAGGAGGAGACCGCCACCAGGATACTTGGCGGCGACTTCACGAAATACCCTGCGGACCGCCTGTGCATCAATCCCAACTGATGCGCGTAGTCGTATCTTACCGTTTTCATCCAGGGCATTGATCCCTGCCTGACAGCCTGGGAACAGTCTTGCGCAACTCATGACGATCGCATCGAAAACAGGCTGGCTGTCAGAAACGGAGCTGCCGACTACCTTGAGGACTTCGGACGAAGCACGCTGGTGATCGAGTGCCTCCTTCACATCGTTGAACAGCCTCACATTCTCGATCGCGATCACGGCCTGATCGGCAAAAGTGGTCGCAAGCTCGATCTGCTTGTTCGTGAAGGGTCTTACCTGCGAGCGCGTCAACGTCAGCACGCCAATCGGAGCGCCCTCGCGCAGGAGCGGGATACCGAGGGATGTGCGAAACTTGCCGATCTTTTGAACATCAAGGAGGCCATATTCAGGATCAGCGAGCACATCGGCGATCTGGACAGGCTTACCTTCCAGCGCGCTGCGTTCGGTTGCTGACCTGCGTCCCGGTGACCACACCAAAGTGACCATGTATCCTTTGATTGACTCGTGTTCCTCCTTGGAATGGCCATAGCTCGCAGCCCAACGGTAGACCTCGCCGTCGCGACGGAACAGCCACGCATGGTCTGCATCGCAAAGGCGCGCGGCCGATTCGACGAGCGTATCGAGCACGGCCTGCAGATCAAAGGTCGAGCGGCTGATAACCTTGAGCACGTCGGCAGTGGCGGTTTGCTGCTGCAGCGATTCGCTAAGATCATCCGTGCGCTGGCGCAGCTCGTTGAGAAGCCGTGCGTTCTCGATGGCAATGACCGCTTGGTCGGCAAATCCCGTCATTAATTCAAGTTCGCCCCGTTGGAATGGACGTACCTCGCTGCGAGTGACGATCATCACGCCAATCGCCTTACCCTGCCGCGAGAGCGGCGTGAACGCCTGCGACCGTAGCGGCAGGTCACGCAATACGCGGACGATTTCTCCGCGCTCATTCGCAAGGGCAACGCGACGGTCCTCGATGGGAATTTGGCGATTGTCGAGGATACAACGCACGGCCGGGTCCGTCGGTTCGAGCGGCAGAGCAGGTAGGGCATTCCTTACTTGGGTTACGGCGGAACCTGCAGCGCCGACGATGCGAAGAACGTCGCCATCCAAGCGCCAAAAGGTTACGTTGGTGGCATTGAACATGCGCGCAGCCGTTTCAGCGATTGTGTCGAGCGCGCGCTTACTATCCTCGGGTGTGGTCGCGATGACGCGCAGGATATCGGCCGTTGCCGTTTGGCGGTCGAGGCTTTCCCGCAGCTCGGTGAGCAACCGCGTGTTCTCGATGGCGATGACGGCCTGCGCGGCGAAGTTCTGCAGCAGCGCGATTTGCTTGTCGGTGAAGGGGCGAACTTCCTGACGGTAGATGTGAAAGGTGCCAATCACTTCTTCTTCCTTGAGCATTGGCACGGTAACGGTAGATCGAGCGCCGCCGAGCGTGGCTGCTGGACTTGAGGGAACCTCGGCGGCGTAGTCGGCAGTATGGATCACCTGCTTTGACCGCAGAACGCGATCTCCTTGGCTTCCCGCGATCGGTTTAAACGGCCCGCGCCTTCCGTGGAATTGGACGTATTCCGGGGGCGTACCGACTTCC
>Ga0306924_10007169_pt1 | contig 11164 bp, 10 predicted proteins | sample sta12Can44000111_FD_203756 | JGI IMG/M metagenome (GOLD analysis project Ga0306924, IMG submission 203756) | Lab enrichment of tropical soil microbial communities from Luquillo Experimental Forest, Puerto Rico - statanox.12C.anox.44.000.111 (v2)... | ecosystem: Environmental > Terrestrial >...
AAACTCGCCCATAGGAGTCGCGCCTCAATCCATTCCGCGAGGTCGGCAATAGCGGCAACAGGCTCGCCCTCGGTCAACGGCAGTCGACGCCAGAACGGCCACCGCCGGCGTTCGGCCGCGAACGGGCGCAGTTTGACCTTGTCACCATAACGCGCGCGCATAACCCCGCGCAGTTCGCCGATGCCGTCGACCAGCCCGCGGTTCAGCGCCATGCGTCCCGTCAGGACATCACCGTTGAACAATGACTCATCCCCGGTGTCGATTTTTCCGGCGCGCCGGCGCTGCACATGCTCCTTGAAGGCGCGATGGATGTCCTCCTGCAGCACCGTGAGCCGTTCGACATCGGAAGGGTTCTGGGGAAGAAACGGGTCGAGCAGTGATTTGCGCTCGCCCGCCGTATGGAGGCGCCGCTCGACGCCGAGCCTCTCGATAAGCTGCGCGAAGCCAAAGCCCGCGCTGATTACGCCGATCGAGCCGAGGATCGAAGTTTCCTCGCTGAAGATTTCATCGCCGGCGAGCGCCAGCCAATAGCCCCCTGATGCCGCCACATCTTCGGCAAAGGCGATGACCGGAACGTGCTTCTCCTCGGCGAGCTCCCGGATGCGCCGGAAAAGCAGCGCGGACTGCACCGCCGAGCCGCCCGGCGAATTGACGACAACGGCCACCGCAACAAGGTTGGAAACGCGGAACGCCCGCTCGATCGCCGCCGCGTGGCTCGCCAGCGAGACCCCGCCCCGCCGCGGCCGGGACGTGATGACGCCTTCGAACCGCAGCACTGCGACGACCGGTGCGCGCGACCACAACCGATCGAGTTGGAGATGGTCGCGGATCCTATAAAGAAACTGATCGGTCATGAGGCGGCCACCGGCAACTTGAGTTCGACGGAGAAGCCGAGATCGGCGAGACGCTTGACGAGGCGTCGGGCCTGCGCGTCGGGCCGGCGGCGATCGAAGTGAGCGGCGCCGAGATCCTCATAGAACGTGCCGTCCTTGAGCATGTGGTAGGCGGCCGTGAGGATCGAGGCGGCGACGGCGCAGACCGCTTTTTTCGGGCCGCGCCGGGTGCGCAGCCGCACGAACTGCGCGTTGAGGTAGGTGGCCTTAGTGCGCGCCGCGGCCCAGCCGCATTGAACCAGCGTGGCCTTCAGCCAAGGGGCACCCATACGCAGCCGGGTCGAGCGGCGCTTGCCGTGGGCCTTCAGCCCACGGGCTTGACCCGTGGGGCTTTCGTCGTTGCGCGGGCACAGGCCGGCCCACGAGCGCAGATGCGCGGCCGTGGCAAACCGGCTCATGTCGGTGCCGATTTCCGACAGGATGACCTGGGCGCTCAGCTCGCTGACCCCAGGGATGCTCAGCTGCTTGACGGCGTCACGAAAGGAAGCGAGCCCGGCATCGACCTCCCGGTCAATTGCGGCGATGCCGGCATCGAGCGCGTCGATCTGCTGCAGATGGAGATCGAGCAGGAAGCGACGGTGTCGCTTGACGCGCCCGCGCAAGGCTTCGCGCAGCCTTGCTTGCGGCGCCCGGACCTTGGGATGCGCGAGCGCGGCCAGCTTGGCAGGGTCGGTCTCGCCGGCGATCAGCGCCTGGATCATCGCCCGGCCGCTGCGCCCCATGACATCGGACAGAACCGACTCCAGCTTGATGTTGGGCTCCTCCAACGTCTTCTGCAGGCGCTGTACATGGCTCGCCTTCTCGCGCACCAGCTGCTTGCGCGTGCGCAGCAACCCCCGCAGCTCCTGGATCTCCTGTTCCGGAACGAAGCTCGCCTTGATCAGGCCACAGGCCACCAGGTCGGCGATCCACATGGCGTCGTTAACGTCTGTCTTGCGGCCGGGAACGTTCTTGACATGCGAGGCGTTCGCCAGCACCAGCTCGAAGCCACCCCCCGCCAGAACCTGCCAGACCGGCTTCCAGTACACCCCGGTCGCTTCCATCGCCACATGCGTGCAGCCGCTCGCTTCCAGCCACTCGGCCAGCTCGATCAGACCCACCGTCGTCGTCTCGAACGTGCGCACCGCGCGCGACACCTCGCCGCCCGACACGATCCGCACGCACGCCACCACCGTCTCCTTATGCACGTCCAAACCGGCACAGCGCGGATGCGGCACCTCCATGCGTTCCTCCCTCAGCCCGCCGCCGGCGTGGGGTACCCCATCAGGGAACTCTATAAATCGTGCTCCAGACCACGTGGGTCCTTGGCACACTCCAGGGTGCTCGAAGTACCCCCGGTCCAACTCATTCCCGGGTTCCTAACACCAAGACGACGCCCGACCTCTGGGCCAGCGACCCCCAAGCCTATCACCGGTTTCATCCCCCAGGGTCGGCGCACTGCCGGTGCGTAACTCATTCGATGACCTCGTCGGCGCGGGCGAGGATCGACGGCGGCACGGTAAGGCCGAGCTCTCTTGCGACCTTCAGATTGATGACCAGCTCAAAGGTGGTCGGCTGCTGCACCGGCAAATCGGCCGGCTTGGCGCCCTTGAGGATCCTTCCGGCGTAAATGCCGGCCTGGCGATTGACAACTGCGTCGTCAATTCCATAGCTGATCAGGCCGCCGGCCGCGACGAATTGGCGGTGCGGATAGATCGCCGGTACGGCATGGCGCGACGCCAGAGCCACGAGTTGCGCTCGCCGGCTTAACAAGAACGCATCGGGGTCGACGGCGAGCGAGCCGGCTTGCAATTGGACGAGGGAGGCGAAGGCGGCGTCGATCTCGCTTTCGGTGCCGGCCTTCAGGACAGCGAGCTTTACCCCCTTCGCGCGGGCCGCTTCCTGCATGTCTCGAATTAGGAGCTCGGCATTCGGACTGTTCGGGTTCACCAGCAGAGCGATCACGTCAGCCTGGGGAACCAGCTCGGAAACCAGCTCGAGCAGCTTGGGCATCAGCTCTATGGTGATGTTGCTGAAGCCCGTCACGTTGCCGCCGGGCCGGGCGAGACTGGCGACGAGGCCGATCCTGACCGGGTCGCCGACGGCGGTGAAGACGATCGGGATCGTCGAGGTCGCGCCTTTCGCCGCTAGCGCCGTGGGGGTGCCGCCGCTCGTTACGATCGCGTCGACCCTGCGGCTGACGAGGTCGGCGGCCAGCGCGGCCGGCCGATCATAATGGCCCTCGGCCCAGCGGTACTCGAACGCCATATTTTGTCCTTCGACGTAGCCGGTTTCCCTCAGTCCCTGCTGGGCCGGATCGCGGCTCAGGTCGTCAAGGTTTCGGGGGGCCGAGAAGCTACTGAGCCAGCCGATCAGCGGCGTCGCCTTTTGCTGCGCACGCAGCGCGTGGGTCGCGATCATCGTGCCGCCCAGCAGGAGCACCAACTCGCGGCGTCTCATCGATCACCTCGTCGACGGCTCGGGCACCTCCGCAAGCGCTGCGCAACAGGTCTCCCTGAAAGTCGCGTCGCGCAGATAGCTGTCGGGATAGCCCTCGTGGTCGACTGCGGGCCTCAGCGGTCGTGCCAGATTGGCGCGCGCTTGGCGAGGAAGGCGTCGATGCCCTCGCCGGCGTCGCGGGCCAGCATGTTCGTTGTCATGACTTCGGCGGCGTAGCGGTAGGCGGCGGCGAGGTCGAGCTCGGCCTGGCGGTAGAAGGCCTCCTTGCCGATCTTTACGACGAGCGCGGATTTGCCCGCGATCTCGCGCGCGAGATCGTCGACCGCGTCGCGCAATCCCTCTCGCGGCACGACCCGGTTGACCAGCCCGATCGCCCGTGCCGTCTCGGCATCGATGAGCTTCCCGGTTAGCAGCATCTCCATCGCCGCCTTGCGCCCGACCGCGCGGGTCAGCGCCACCATCGGGGTCGAGCAAAAGAGGCCGATATTGACGCCGGGTGTCGCGAACCGGGCATCCTCAGCCGCGACCGCCAAATCGCAGGTCGCGACCAGCTGGCAGCCGGCCGCCGTCGCGACGCCATGGACTTCAGCGATGACCGGCTTTGGCAATCTGACGATCGCCAGCATCAGCTCGCTGCATTGGGCGAAGACGCGCTCGTAGGTTTCGCGCCGCTGATCCGTACGCATCTCGCGCAGATCGTGTCCGGCGCAAAAGGCAGGACCGGCGCCGGCGATGACGACGACTCGTGCCTGCGGCTCCGTCGCCGCGCGGCCGAGGGCTTCGAGCAATGCCGACATCAGCGCGGTCGACAGCGCGTTGCGGGCGTCCGGCCGATTGAGGGTGAGGCGCAAGACCCCGCGATCGTGCTCCTCGAGCAGAACCGGAGCGTTCATCGTCATCCTCGGCATTGCCGTCATCGCCGTCTTACCTTTGTCTGAACGCATAATCCTCGATCCGCTGCCCAGCCGGCGTCCTTCGGCTCCTCAAAGCTTGCTTGCCGCCTGTTGTGTCGGCGACGGGATGGTGCCACCGGCGCACAGATCGTGTCACCGCCGCCAGTCGTCGGGGGCAATCTCCTAGAGCCGCGCGCCCCAGCTCTTAGGGCGTCTCGCCCGCAGCAGCCGGGACGGCCGGGGTCCGATGTGGCTGACGCCACCGTCCCCATCAAGCGCGGGCGCTCGGTCGCGCCGACACCTCGCCGTACCAGCGCGTCAGGTTTGCGAGGCCGGGATCCACTGTCAGCCCGACGACCGCCCCGAGCCCGAGCGCGACCATCGCTGTGATGTCGGCGATCGTGTAGCGCTCGCCTGCGATAAAGCGGCGCCCGGCGATGAGGCCGTCGATCATGCGCATCTGCGCCAGCGCCGCCTCGCGCGCGACCTCGGCCACCTCCGCCATCTGCTTGATCCGGGTCTTGAAGATCTCGCTGGTGTGCTGGAAATAGCGGCCGATATGAGCGAACAGAACCAGCTCCATGCGGCGGTTCCACATCTCAACAACGGCGCGGTCCTTGGCGTCGACCCCCATCAGCGCCGGCTGGGGGTGCAGATCCTCGAAATAGCGGCAGATCGCCACCGACTCGGCGATGCAGGTGCCGTCATCCAATTCCAGGACCGGCAGCCCGCCATAAGGATTGCGCCTCAGCGCCTCGGGCGTGCGGTTGGCGCCCGTGAACAGATCTACCTGCTCCATCGGCACCGTGATGCCCTTCTCGGCGAGAAAGATGCGGACGCGGCGCGGATTGGGCGCCCTCGTAAAGTCGTAGAGTTTCATGCCACCCTCCCCGATCAGATTTGAGCTGAATCACCTCCATGTTGTATCGCGGGCAGGCCGGCCGCAAGGAACTCCGCTTGACCGCTCCCCGCCGATCGCTTACATGACGGCCTTCGCGGACCGGTCCGAAATCCGGCCTGCCGGTCAGCCGTGCCCGAGCGATGAAGACCTTCTCCGCCAAGCCCTCCGATATCGACAAGAAGTGGCTGCTGATCGACGCCGACGGCCTGGTGCTGGGCCGGCTCGCTTCGATCATCGCCATGCGCCTGCGCGGCAAGCACAAGCCTTCCTACACGCCGCACATGGATTGCGGCGACAACATCGTCGTCATCAATGCCGAGAAGGTCCAGCTGACCGGCAACAAGCGTAAGGACGACATATTCTACTGGCATACGGGGTACCCCGGCGGCATCAAGAGCCGTAGCAAGGGGGCCATTCTCGACGGCAAGCATCCGGAACGGGTCATCGAGAAGGCAGTCGAGCGCATGGTGCCGCGCGGACCGCTCGGGCGCCGGGTCATGAAGAACCTCCGGGTCTTTGCCGGGCCCGATCACAAGCACGAAGCGCAGCAGCCGGTTCGGCTCGACGTCGCCGCCTTGAACCGCAAGAATGCGAGGGCGCATTAACGATGGCCGATAACGATCAACCGCAGCGCCCCGGCGCTCAGACTTTCCAGGGTCTGGCGAGCCTGCGTCAGGCGCTGCAGCAAGCGCGGCCGGCAGCCCCACCGCCGGTTCCGACCGTGATGCCGGTCGATGTCCAGCCGCGCCTCGACGCATTCGGCCGAGCCTATGCAACCGGCAAACGCAAGGACGCCGTCGCCCGGGTGTGGATCAAGCCCGGGAGCGGCAAAATCGACGTCAACGGCCGCGAAAGCCCCACTTATTTCGCGCGGCCGGTGCTGCGGATGCTGATCAACCAGCCTTTCGCGGCGGCCAATCGGCTGGGTCAGTTCGATGTCTGGTGCACGGTCGAGGGCGGCGGGCTATCCGGTCAGGCCGGAGCCGTACGCCATGGCATCAGCCGAGCATTGACCTATTTTGAGCCGGCTTTGCGCCCGCTTTTGAAGCAGCAGGGTTTTCTGACGCGCGACAGTCGCGTCGTCGAGCGCAAGAAATACGGCAAGCACAAGGCACGGCGCCGGCCGCAATACTCGAAGCGGTAACAGCATCTCCATCAGCGCCGCCGAAAAGGTATTCGCCCTTGCCGTTCACGGCGGCGCCGGGACGATCCGCCGGGACGAGACGGCCCTATCTCGCGCACCTTCCTATCATCAAGGGTTGCGCCGCGCACTCGCGGCCGGCCGTGTCATCCTCGCCGCCGGCGGGAGTGCGCTCGACGCGGTGACCCAAGCGGTCGTGGCACTCGAGGACGACCCGCTGTTCAACGCCGGAAGAGGCAGCGTCTTCACCGCCGCGGCAACGCAGGAGATGGACGCTTCGGTAATGGACGGGCGGGATCACCGAGCGGGCGCGGTGGCCGGGCTCTACGGGCCGCGCAACCCGGTGTTGGCGGCACGCGCGGTGATGGAACATTCCCACCATGTGCTATTGATCGGTGAGGGCGCGCTCGCCTTCTGCCGCGAGCAGCACGTGCCCTTTGCCGAGCCCGGTTATTTTTCGACAGAAGAGCGCCGGCGGGAATTGCAGGATGCGCTCGCGGAGCGCGGCCGCATCGCGGCCGGGGAGGGCACCGTGGGCGCCGTTGCCCGCGACGGCGCCGGCAATCTCGCCGCCGCCACTTCGACCGGCGGGATGACCGGCAAGAGCCCCGGCCGGGTCGGCGACAGCCCGATCATCGGCGCCGGTACCTATGCCGATAACATGACCTGCGCGGTCTCGGCCACCGGCCACGGCGAGTTCTTTATTCGCTACGGCGCAGCCTTCGAAATCGCCGCGCGGCTGCGTCATGCCGGCCAATCGCTGCCGCAGGCGGCACATGCCGTCATCGAGGCTCTGGCCATATTCGGCGGCCGGGGCGGGTTGGTTGCGGTCGATCGCACCGGCGCCTTGGCCCTGCCCTTCAATACCGCCGGGATGTATCGTGGTTACGTCCGGGCCGATGCGGCGATCCACACCGCGATATGGGACGAGCCCTACCTCTCGGGCTGACCCCGCCGTTATGTCGCGGATTGCACGATCCGCTGGCGCATGATCACCCGGAAGATGCCGTACTGGAGCGCGAATGCGGCGAGCTTCGCGCCGACCGAACCAACCGAGACGAACCACGCCCAAGTCACGAAATCGAAGCGCAGGGCGATGATCAGGTTGGTGAGGCCGAGCGCTGCGAGGAGGGCTGCCCAGGCGTAGCCTGCAGCTACGATCGTAGACTCTGGCACGTTCTGCCGCACGATTTCCGGCAGATAGCGGACCATCCAGCCGCGCCGCAACATAACTGTGGCGACCGCGAGGTGGACGATGGTCGGCTTTACCATCAAAAACCGCGGGCTCTGGGTCAGCATTGTCGCGCCTCCGAGAACCACGACGAGCCCCAGGCTCATCCACTGCATCGGCTCGACCCGCCGCCGGGTCAGCCAGATACGGGCAAGCTGCGCCATGCCGGCAGCGACGGCGATCGCGGCGGCGGCAAACAGGTTGCCCGAGAGCCCATAGACGAGCAAAAACAGGATCGCCGACAGGAGATCGCCGAGCAATTGCCGGAGCGCCCGTTTCATCGCTGCCCGCCCTATCGGCGCGATCGGAAAAGCCGGGGTAAAACTTCCGGCCTACCTGCGCTCGTCCGGCTCCGGTTCCTCGCGCTTGAGGATGTCATAGACTCGGGCGACGACGCCGCGCGGCCCGTGCTCCAGCTCGGTCCCAATCTGATCGTCGGCGGTTGCCCAGGTGAAGGCTTCGAGCACCTCGGCGGGTGTCGCTTCGGTTTTCACGATCCTCATCAGCACCGCGTCATCGAGCGGCCCGACGATCTCGATTATCTCGGCGGCGGTCGCAGCTCGCGAAATCTGCTTCGTCAAACCCTACCTCCGGGTATTACCGAAACGACGTGATTAAGCGCGGACCGCTTGGGTTGGCGGGAGCGATGCTTGCCGAGCGGAACGACGGTGCTCGCTTGTGGGCCCGCGGCGCTCTCGGAATACTGCGCGACTAAGCGTACTTCATCGCCCGCCGCGAGCTTGTCGAAAGCGTCGCGGATCGCGACGTAGACCTCCTCATGCGCATGGTGCACCGCCCTCAAGCCCCGGCGACGGTGAGGTCGTCGATCCTGAGCGTCGGGGAATCGGCGCCAGCCTTGAATTCGAGATCGTTGGCGGCGACAAGGCGGGCGAAGATGTCCTTCAGATTGCCGGCCACCGTCATCTCGCTGACCGGAAAGACGATCTCGCCCTTATCGATCCAGAAGCCGGCAGCACCCCGGCTGTAATCGCCGGTCACACCATTGACCCCCATCCCCATCATCTCGGTCACGTAAAACCCGCTCTCGATGTCGGCGATCAGCTCCTCGGGGGTCACCGAGCCAGGCTCGATCCATACATTGGTCGCGGTCGGACCCGGCGGTGAAGAGGTGCCGCGAGCGGCATGGCCAGTGCTCGTCAGGCCGAGCTGACGCGCGGAGCGCAAATCGAGAAGCCAGGTCGTCAGCACACCCTTGTCGATAATCGCGCGGCGGCGGTTGGCGATGCCCTCGCCGTCGAACGGCTTCGAGCGCAAGCCACGCTGCCGGTGCGGGTCGTCGATGATTGTGATCGCCCCGGGAAAGATCCGCTCGCCGAGCCGGTCCTTCAAAAAGCTCGTGCCGCGCGCAATCGCCGGACCCGCGATCGCGCCCAGGAGGTGCGAAATGAAGCCGCGGGCGACACGCGGGTCGAACACCACCGGGCAGCGGCAGGTCGGCATCTTCTTCGCCCCGAGCCGCTTGACCGCGCGCTCGCCGGCGCTTTTCCCGACCTCGGCCGGCTGGCGCAGATCGGCGGCAAAGATGGCACTCGAAAAATCATAATCGCGTTCCATGCCGGTACCCGAACCACCGATCACACTGGCGCTGATGCCGTGGCTCGAGCCCGAGTAGGTGCCGGCAAAGCCGTTCGAGGCGGCTAATGCCACGCTCGACCGGCCCCAGCCGGCTTCCGCACCTTCGGAGTTGGTCACTCCGGTGACGGCGAGTGCCGCCTCCTCGGCGGCACGCGCGCGCTCGATCAGCACCTCGGCGGCGGGCTCCTCGGGGTCGAGCATGTCGAGAACAGGCCAAGCGTGCGCGATCTCGCCAGGATCGGCGATGCCGCAATAGGGATCCTCGGGCACGGTGCGGGCCATCGCGACCGCGCGCTCGACGAGCGCTGCAAGGGCCTCGGGCGCTCGGTCGGTCGACGATACGACGGCCTGCTGCCGGCCGATGAACACCCTGAGGCCGAGATCCTGGCCTTCCGAGCGTTCGAGCTTCTCGGTCTTGCCCAGACGCCGCGCGTGGGACAGCGAGGCGCCTTCGAATAGCACCGCATCGGCGGCATCGGCACCGGCGCGGCGCGCCCGCCCGATCAGATCCTGCAGGAGGTCGAGCGCGGCCCCCGCTTCCTTGCTCACTTCGGACATCGATTCTCCGTTCACTTCCAGATGGGCTTGCCGGTTCCGGGCAGCCCGTAGCTGGCCCATTTGCTGGTTACCTCGGCGATCGTCTCTTCGGTCATGCGGATCGGCCGGCCCCACTCTCGCCCGGTTTCCGGCGGCAATTTGCCGGTCGCGTCGAGTCCGATCTTGCCGCCGAGACCCGATTGCGGCGAGGCAAAGTCGAGATAGTCGATCGGGGTGTTGTCGACGAGCGTGACATCGCGGACCGGGTCCATCCGGGTCGACACCGCCCACATAACCTCTTTCCAGTCGCGCGCATCGATGTCGTCATCCACGACGATCACGAACTTCGTGTACATGAACTGGCGCAGAAAGGACCAGACCCCCATCATTACGCGCTTGGCCTGGCCGGGATAGGTCTTGCGAATTGCAACGACGGCGATGCGGTAGGAGCATCCCTCCGGTGGCAGCCAGAAATCGACGACCTCCGAAAATTGCTGCTGCAGCAGCGGAATGAATACCTCGTTCAACGCCTCGCCGAGGATCGAGGGCTCGTCCGGCGGCCGCCCGGTGAAAGTCGACAGATAAATCGGGCTCTTTCGCATCGTGATCGCCGAGAGGCGGAACATCGGGAAGCGCTCGACGGCGTTGTAATACCCGGTATGGTCGCCATAAGGGCCCTCCTCGGCATGTTCGTCGAGCATGACGTGGCCTTCGAGAACGATCTCGGCCTGGGCCGGAACCTTTAGCGGCACCGTCTTGCAGTCGACCAACTCGACCTTGCGGCCGCGCAGCAGCCCGGCGAACTGGTATTCCGAGAGCGTATCGGGAACCGGCGTGACGGCGGCGAGGATCGTCCCCGGGTCGGCGCCGATCACTGCGGCGGCCGGTAACGGCTCGCGGCGCTCGGCGCCCCAGCGGCGATGATGCTGCGCGCCGCCGCGGTGCTTCAGCCAACGCATCAGGGTCGTGTCGCGGCCGGTCACCTGCATGCGATAGATACCGAGGTTGAAGCCGTCTTCGCGGCGCTGCCCTGGACCTCTGGTCACCACCAGCGGCCAGGTGATCAGCGGCGCGGGTTCACCAGGCCAGCAAGTCTGGACCGGCAACGCCGCGAGGTCGATCTCGGCGCCGCGCAGGACGATTTCCTGACAGGGTCCGGCGCCGACGGTGCGCGGCCGCATCGCCATCACTGTCCGCAACAGCGGCAACAGGTCGAGCGCCTCGCGCCAGCCTCCGGGCGGCTCCGGCTGTTTCAGAAAGGCGAGCGTCTCACCGATCTCGCGCAGCGCCCATGGTTCGCGATCCATGCCCCAGGCGACGCGCTCGACGGTACCAAACAGATTCACCAGCACCGGCATCGCGTAGCTGCCGCCGCCCGTGCGGGTGACGTTCTCGAACAATGCGGCAGGTCCGCCCGCGGCGAGGAGCCGGGTCTGGATCTCGGTCATTTCGAGGTACGGCGACACCGGCGCCGCCACCCGCACCAACCGCCCGCTCGACTCGAGCCGGTCGATGAAGTCGCGCAGACTGGCA
>Ga0306924_10007172_pt1 | contig 11163 bp, 10 predicted proteins | sample sta12Can44000111_FD_203756 | JGI IMG/M metagenome (GOLD analysis project Ga0306924, IMG submission 203756) | Lab enrichment of tropical soil microbial communities from Luquillo Experimental Forest, Puerto Rico - statanox.12C.anox.44.000.111 (v2)... | ecosystem: Environmental > Terrestrial >...
AGCGCCTCGGCGGGTTCCCACCCGAACGACTCGGCGACGGTCTTGGGGGCGTAGAGGCGCAGGCCGAGGAGGCCCTGCCGATCCGTCTGCCCAGTGCCGGCTGGCCCAGTGCCGGCTGGCCCAGTGCCGGCTGGCCCGGTGCCGGCTGGCCCGGTGCCGGCTGGAGCAGTGCCGGCCGGCGGTTCGGCGTACGGGACGTCAAGGTAGCAGTGGGGCAGCGGTGAGACGATGACGGGTACCGAAGCGGCCACCGCCGTCTCGACGTCGCGGCGGGCCAGGGCGAGCTCCGCGTCCAGCTGCGCGCGGACCTGCGGTGGCACCGACGCCGGGAGGTCGATGCGGGTGAGCCAGTACTGGACGATGTCATCAGGGCCGAGGCCGGCCCGCGCCGACTCCTGCCAGCCCAGCGGGCGCTTGCCGAGCGAGCGGACCAGCCGGCGCAGCCGCTGGAGGTACGACACGTACTCCTCGTCCGGCATCCCGCGGGGCTCGTCCGCGCCGATGTGGAGGTACGGGCCAGGGAAGATCTCAGCCACCCCGGCGAGCACCTGCTCCATCAGCTCGAAGGTCGCGGGCAGCTCCGGGTCGAGCCACACGGCGTGCCGCTGGTGGCCGGGCAGGATCTCGTAGTCGACCTCGTTCCGCCCGGTGCTCAGCTCCGGGTGCAGCCGCATGAGCGCGGACGCGTGCCCGGGCGTGTCCACCTCGGGAACGATCGTGACGAAGCGGTCCGCCGCGTAGCCGGCGAGCGCCCGGAGTTCCTCGGCGCGGTACACGGCGGTACCGGGCTCCGGTCTTCCGGCCGGACGCCCCACCGGGAGCGGCCAGCTCTCGTCGTCGGTCAGGTGCAGGTGCAGCACGTTGAGCTTGTACAGCTCGAGCAGGTCGATCACCCGCCGGATCTCCTCCACGGTGAAGAAGGTGCGGGCCACGTCGAGCGACAGGCCGCGCCAGGCGTACCTCGGCGCGTCCAGGATCCGCGCGGCAGGCACCTCGAACTCCCCCGCGCCGATCTCCCCAGCGCGGGCGAGCGGCGCCGCGGCCACCAGCTGGATCAGCGTGGTCAGACCGCGCGCGACGCCGGCCGGTTCCACCGCGCGCACGACGACCCGGCCGGCGTCGATCGCCAGCGAGTACCGTTCGTCGGACGGGTCGTCGCCGGCCGGCGAGAGGCCGGCCGGCGCGGAGAGCCCCCGCAGTTCGTCCCCTGCCGCAAGCTCGATCGTGACGGATGGCTCGTCCGGTACCTGGTTGCTCCGCGCCGGCGCCAGGCGCAGGCCCGTGCGCCGGGTGAGCTCCGAGCAGAACCGCCCGACGATCGGCGCCACGCCGGGATCGGCGTACGTGACCACCGCACCCGCCCGGAGGGCGAACCCGGGCCCGGCCGCGGCGTCGAACCGCGCCGGAGCCGGTATGACCGGGTGGCTCATCGCTCCGGCGTATCAGGAGCCGTCCGGCTGCCCGGCTTCGGCCGACCGAGCTCCGCCGCCAGTGCGGTCACCGCCGCGTCGGCCGCGACCTTGGCGGTCAGCGCGTGCGTGTGGGCCCGGTCGATGTCACCCAGGGCGATGCAGTCGAAGGCCACCTGCGCGTCATGCCGGGCGGCCTGAAGCTCGCGGGATGCCTCCTCAAGGGCCGGGCTGCCGCTCTCCGTCTCCGGCTCGGTCATCACGCTCTACCTCCCGTTTGTGACTCGTGAGGTCTCGGGGGTGAGAAGCCTACCCCGCCGAGCTCGGCTCATGTGCGATAGGTTCGCATCGTGTGCCGGTTGTTCGGGCTGACCGCGGGGACGGAGCGGATCAGGGCTACGTTCTGGCTGTTGGACGCCCCCGATTCGCTAGAGGTGCAGAGCCACCGCAACGTGGACGGGGCCGGCCTGGGCTACTTCGGGCCGGGCGGCGAGCCGGTGCTGGACAAGCAGCCCGAGCCGGCGTTCCGTGACCAGGAGTTCCTCCGCGCGGCCCGGCAGGCCGAGTCCTCGGCGTTCGTGGCGCACGTCCGGTGGGCGACGGCTGGCGGGCGGACGGTGCGTAACACCCACCCGTTCGGTATGAAGGGCCGCGTGATGGCCCACAACGGAGGCTTCGGCGAGCTCGCCCAGCTGGACGCGGAGCTCGGCCCGTACGCGGACCTGGTGCTGGGCGACACCGATTCCGAGCGGTACTTCGCGCTGATCACCAAGGAGGCCGACGCGCGCGGCGGTGACGTCGGCGCCGGGATCGCCGCCGCGGCCGGCTGGATCGCCCGGCACCTGCCGGTCTCGGCGCTGAACGTCATCGTCACGGCGCCGGATGAGCTGTGGGCGCTGCGCTACCCGGACCAGCACGCGCTGCACATCCTCGACCGCCCGGAGGGCGGGGAGCTGCACGTCCGCAGCGAAACCTCCTCGGTGCACGCGCCTTCGCTGGACCGCACGGCCTCGGTGGTCGTCGCGTCGGAGGAACTTGACGGTGAGAGCGGCTGGCGCATGCTCGAACCGGGCGAGCTGGTGCACGTGCGGCCGGACCTGAGCGTTCACTCCGAGGTCGCGGTCGCGGATCCGCCGGCCCGCCTGGTACCGTTGCCACCCGGGAGCCCGAACATCGACACCTGAGCCGACGTCTAGACTTCGAATTCGTCGCCATCGGCGCATTTGCGTCGACATTTGGCGGCATATGTCCGGGAGTCGGTGGGCCGAGGGGCTGCCGGCAGGTACTATCTTGGCGGAGGATCACTGGCCTGGCGTGCAGGAATTCACGTGGCCCGGGGCCACAGGCACGGTCTACTGCGCGACGTGCGTCCGCCCGAATGGAAAGCCGACGACGCAGCGTGGCCCCTGCGGGGGTTAACCATGCGCGCTGAGGTCACTGCGTGACCTTCGATCAGATCACTCCTGTCCGCTGTGCGGCAGCGCTGCTGCTGCTCGTGATCGGCGTTGCGCTGATGCTGGTCGCGCAACGCCGCGACTGGCGGCCTTCGCTGGCGCTGGCGATCTACACCGCCCTGGCGCTGCGGCTGGCGATGCTGGCCCTGGCCTGGCGCATTCAGCCGTACGACCTCGTGAATGACTTCAAGGACGCGGGCCTGAACGTCCTGCAGCACCAGGACCCCATCCTGAACACCCGGCAGAACGGGTGGGGCTCGCTGCCGGTCTATGCTTTCGTTCTCGCCGGAGCCTACTGGGCGTCGGTGCACCTGCACCTCTCCTGGCTGATCGTCGCCCGGATCCCGGCGATCTTGTCCGATCTCGGGGTGGTCGTGCTGGTCGGCGTGCTCGCCGGCACCGTCGGAGAGCGGCCGGCGCTGCGCAGGTTCCAGTACGCCTGCAGCCCGCTTCCCATCCTGGTCAGCAGCGTGCATGGCCAGGCCGAGCCGTTCTGCTTCCTGTTCTCCCTGGGCGCGCTCGCCCTGATCCTGCGGGCGGGCCCGCAGCTGTCCGGCCGCCGGGCCGCCGTCGCCGGCGCCGTGTTCGGCCTGGCGATAGCGTCGCAGACGTGGCCGGTGGTGTTCGGCCCGGCCCTGCTGCTCGCGCTGCGGTCATGGCGCCGCCGCGCGCAGTTCACCGCCGGGACCGCCGGGATCATCGCGCTGCTGTGGGTGTCGCTTCCGGTCACCGTGGGCACCCCGGTCGGCAAGCTGACCTACATTCTCACGCAGTTCGTGCAGACCCGGCCCAGCTTCGGGAACTGGGGCTAGGCAGGACTGTGGCTGGCCGTTCACCCGACGAAGCTTCCGGTCTGGCAGGATCCGCTGTGGCTGAACGCGGGGGCGATCGGCACCAAGGTCGCCATCGTCGTCGCGCTGCTCGCGGTGTGGTGGTGGCGCCGCGCCCACCCCCTGGATGTCGAGACGGCGACCACGACGGGGCTCTTGACGCTCACGCCCTCGTTCGGCATCCAGTACCTGATGTGGCAGGCACCCTCGGCCACCGCCCGGCCGACCCCGCTGTCGATACCGCTGCAGATCGTGCTCGGGGCCTTCGCGGCCATCTTCTACCTGCCGATGAACATGCTGACCCAGCAGAACTGGGTGATGGCCAGTGACCTGATGATGCTCGTCAGCCTCTTCGTCATCGTGTTCATGGTCGCGGCCCTGCCGTGGCAACGACGGAAATGGCAGCCACCGGCGGTGACAGCACAAGGCCGAACGGATCGCCCGCGCGGCCTGACGCCCGCTCCCAGCGGAGATCCGCGGATGTGAATCGCTCACTCAATGTGTAGCCCCGACCGGATTCGAACCGGCGTTACCGCCTTGAGAGGGCGGCGTCCTAGGCCTCTAGACGACGGGGCCGTGCGTGGTGCTGGCGTGGCCAGCGCGGTACAGACTACCGCCTCGCCACCGATCGGGCCAACCGGCGGTCGAGTCGTAAACCTCCCGCATGAACAAGCGCGGACGTTGTGCGCGTCCGCGCTGCTCCCTCACCTGGCCGTCGAGCTGCTGGGGTACCAGGACTCGAACCTAGACTAACAGGGCCAGAACCTGTCGGGCTGCCAATTACCCCATACCCCAATGGCATCGGACCCTGGTCCTACCGGACCGGATCCGCCCACGCAGTCTAGCGGACTCCGCTCGCACCAGCCAACCGGACCCCGCCAACCGGACGGGTCACTGTGCTTGATCACTGTGCTTGATTACTGGGGGTCGATCTCGGCCAGGCCGGCGTTCCGGTCGAGCCGGAGCCACCTGGTGATCCCGGCCGAACGCAGGAACGGTACGTCGTGGCTGGCCGCCAGGATCGCGCCGCGATAGCCTTCGAGCGCCTGGGACAGCTGCCGGACGGACGCCATGTCCAGGTTGTTGGTCGGCTCGTCGAGCAGCAGCAACTGGGGCGCCGGCCGGGCGAGCAGCAGGGCCGCGAGGACGGCACGAAAGCGTTCGCCGCCGGAGAGCATGCCGGCCAGACGTTCGGCCCGTTCACCGCGGAAGAGAAACCGGGCCAGGCTCGCCCGGACCTCGTTCACCGACGCGGCCGGGGCCGCCGCCCGGACGTTGTCCACCACGCTCAGCGAGTCGTCCAGGATGTCGAGGCGCTGCGGCAGGTAGCCGGTCACGGCGCCCAGCCGGACGGTGATCCCCGGTCGGGCCGCCAGGCCCGCGATGGCCCGCAGCAGGGTGGTCTTGCCGGATCCGTTCGGTCCGGTCAGGGCGATCCGCTCCGGGCCGCGGACGATGAGTTCGGTGAGGGTCACTTCGGGGGGCGCGTCGGGGTCTGCGACGGTGGCGGGAGCCGTGTCGGCGGAGGCGGGCGCGGGGTGCCAGTGCGCGCCGTCCAGGCCGGTCACGGTGAGCACGGTGCGCCCGGCCGGGACGGCCGTGCCGGGCAGGTCGACCCGGATCTCCGCGTCGTCCCTGACCGCCCGCTCAGCCTCTTCCAGCCGGTCACGGGCTGCCTGGAGCCGTTCGGAATGCAGCTCGCGGGACCGGCCCGCGGTTTCCTGCGCGGCACTCTTGCGCGCGTTCACCACGATCCGGGGGATGCTTTGCGAGGCGGCGACCCGCCGGCCCTGGCGGTCGCGCCGGGCCTGCTTGACCTGAGCCTCGACCAGGTCACGCTGTTCCCGGCGGACCTCGGCGGAGGCCGCGGTGACCGCGCGTTCGGCGGCGGCCTGTTCGGCGGCGAGGAGGCCTTCGTAGGCCTCCAGGTTGCCGCCGTACATGCGGATCTGTCCGCCGGACAGGTCGGCGATCTGGTCCACCAGCCCGAGTAGTTCGCGGTCGTGGCTGACGATCACCATCACCCCGGTCCAGGACGCGACCGCGTCGTACAGCCGCTTCCGCGCGTCCAGGTCCAGGTTGTTGGTCGGCTCGTCGAGCAGCATGATGTCCGGCCGCCGCAGGAACAGCGCGGCCAGCGCGACACCGATGGTCTCACCGCCGGAGAGCCGCTCCACCCGGTCGTCCAGGCGCAGGTGCACCAGGCCCAGGCGGTCGAGCCAGGCGCGGGCGCGTTCCTCGACGTCCCAGTCGTCGCCTAGGGTGGCGAAGGCCTCCTCCCCCGTCTCACCCGCCTCGATGGCGTGCAACGCGTTCCTGGCGGCGGTGATGCCGAGCAGGTCGGACACGATGCGATGGGTGCCCAGGGTGGTGGTCTGCGGCAGGTAGCCCACCTCGCCGCGGGCCTGGACCACACCGGAGGCCGGGCGCAACTCACCGGCGACGAGCTTGAGCAGGGTCGACTTGCCCGAGCCGTTCACCCCGATCAGCCCGGTCCTGCCCGGGCCGAACGACGCGGTCAGGCCGGACAGCACGGATGCTCCGTCGGGCCAGCTGAAACTGAGATCTGAGCAGACGATGGCTGCGGTCATGAGGCGGGGCTCCCAGCACGTAGGAAGGATTTCCGTTACGTGTGGCGACACCACGCCGCGTGGGCTCCACGGGAGGTCACGCGCACAAGCGCGGTATCGCTGACCTCAGTGCCTCAACGCACTCTCCCATGGCCGACAGCAGAGACACCTTCATGCTAGCCCGGGCCCTTAGTACCCGCCAACGCCATTTCCGCGGCGCCGGGGTGGGGAGCACCATGAGAGTGCCCTCTCGGGAGGGCTCGCGGAGCACAGGCGCTGGGACTGGTGCGGCCGGCGGGGCGCGAACGGATACCTGACGGAACTCCTCCAGGGGACGCTAAGTTGCGGAGTCATGATCGTGGCCAGAAAGCGGTGCTATTTGCCCGAAACTGGCCACGATCTTGGAAGGGGTCGCTGGGAAGGGCCAGGTTAGGGGTGGGCTCGGGGGCGGGGTGGCTAGGGCTGGGCGGGGGTGGCCAGGGCTAGGCGGGCTTGGCCGGTGGCGTGGACTGGGGCGTCGGCGAAGGGGATGAAGCAGGAGCCGCCTCGGGTCAGGTCGAGCTCCTGGCCGGATGCGGCGCGCAGGGAGCAGGTGCCGTCCAGGCAGAGCAGGATGCGGGGGCCGGTGCCGGGCAGGGCGAGCGCGGGCGAGGCGAGCGCGGGACCGGGCGGGGCGAGCGCGGGCGAGGCGAGCGCGGGACCGGGCGGGGCGAGCGCGGGCGCGGGGGCATTGGCGGGGAGGTCGATTAGGTAGAGGCGGAACTCGGGGGCGGGGGTGTCGAAGGTGGTGACGCCGGGTTCGGCGAGACGGGGGGTGAGCACGGGGACGGCGATCGAGGGGTCGAGGAGCTCGAGGAGTTCGGGGACGTCGATGTGCTTGCTGGTGAGGCCGGAGCGGACCACGTTGTCGGAGTTGGCGAGCAGCTCGATGCCGGTGCCGTGCAGGTAGGCGTGCAGGCCGCCGGCCGGCATGAAGATCGCCTGGCCCGGCTGCAGCACCTCGTGCCGCATCAGCAGCAGCGCGACCACGCCGACGTCGCCCGGGTGATCGCCGGCCACCCGCACCGCGGCGGCGCAGGCGTCGGCGTAGCGGCCGCCGGCCGCCGCCAGCCGCCGGCAGGCGGCCACGACCGAGGCGACGAGCGGGGCGGGTTCGGGCCACTCGAGGACCGACGCGAGCGCGGCGCCGAGGGCGTCCTCGCCGGCCGCGTCCGCCAGGCTGACGGCCAGCGGCTTGAGCTCGTCCACGGCCAGGGCGCGGAGCAGGGCAGAAGCGTCGGCCGGGGGGCGCAGGCCGGCCGCCACCTCGAACGGGGTCAGGGCGTAGAGGAGTTCGGGTTTGGGCCAGTCGTCGCGGTAGTTCCTGGCCGGGTCGTCCGGCGCCAGGCCGCGCGCGTTCTCGGCGGCGTAGCCCGCCTCGGCCTGCGCGCGCGAGGGATGCACCTGGATGGACAGGGCCTTCTCCGCCGACAGCACCTTGAGCAGGAAGGGCAGCCGCCCGCCGAACCTCGCCACGATCTCCGCGCCCAGCTCCCGCTCGGGGTCGGTCGCGATCAGCGCGTCCAGTGTGGCCGGAGGGGCTGGGGGGCGGTGCAGGGCGGACGGGGCGGACGGGTGCGCGCCCATCCACAGCTCGGCCTCGGGGTCGGGCGCCGGGACCGGCCGGCCCTGCAGCTCCGCGATCGCGGTGCGGGTGCCCCACGGGTAGGGCTGGATCTTGGGGCTGAGAAGGTCCACCGGGGAATGCTAGCCGTCGCCTGAGGTGTCGGCGGGGTACTCGACCAGGGCGACCACCCGGCTGGCCATGAACCGCGCGGTCCTGACCGCGCTGCCGGTCCTGGTCACCTCGCTGACCTCGATGATGCCGCGGCGGTTGGCGATATCGACGCGGCGGCCCGCCCGGGTCGCCGTCACCTCGTAGGTCCGGGTGCCCTCGCCCGAATCGATCACGATCTCGACGCGATCCCCCTTCATGGCGACCTCCCGGCCGGGGCGAAAAGGCTGGGGCCGGGGCGGAGATACCCCGGCCCGTTCGGTCCTAATAAGACGGAAGTGAGGGATCGACCTGGTTGACCCAGGCCAGCACGCCACCACCGACGTGTACCGCGTCGGCGAAGCCGGCGTTCTTGACGACCGCCAGCGCCTCCGCCGAGCGGACGCCTGTCTTGCAGTGCAGCACGATCCGCTTGTCCTGCGGCAGCTTCTCCAGGGCGGCCCCGGAGACGAACTCGCCCTTGGGGATGAGCGTCGCGCCGGGGATGGAGACGATCTCGTACTCGTTCGGCTCGCGGACGTCGATGAGGAAGATGGGATCGCCCGCGTCCAGCATGGCGGCCAGGTCCTTGGCGCTGATCGTCGAGCCCTGGACGGCCTCGGCGGCCTCCTCGGACACCGCGCCGCAGAACTCCTCGTAGTCGATCAGCTCGGTGACCGTCGGGTTCTTGCCGCACACCGCGCAGTCCGGGTCCTTCTGCACCCGGACGGTGCGGTAGGTCATCTCCAGCGCGTCGTAGATCATCAGCCGGCCGGCCAGCGGCTCGCCGATCCCGGTGATGAGCTTGATGGCCTCGTTCACCTGGATCGAGCCGATGGAGGCGCAGAGCACGCCGAGCACGCCGCCCTCGGCGCAGGAGGGCACCATCCCGGGCGGCGGCGGCTCGGGGTACAGGCAGCGGTAGCACGGGCCGTACTCGGCCCAGAACACGCTGGCCTGCCCGTCGAAGCGGTAGATCGAGCCCCACACGTACGGCTTGCCGAGCAGCACGCACGCGTCGTTGACCAGGTACCTGGTGGCGAAGTTGTCGGTGCCGTCGACGATCAGGTCGTACGGGGCGAAGATCTCCATGGCGTTGTCGGAGTCGAGCCTGACCTCGTGCAGCACCACGTTGACCAGCGGGTTGATCTCGCGGATGCTGTTCCGCGCCGACTCGGCCTTGGGCCGGCCCACGTCGGACTGGCCGTGGATGACCTGGCGCTGCAGGTTCGACTCGTCCACCACGTCGAAGTCGATGATGCCCAGCGTGCCGACGCCGGCCGCGGCCAGGTAGAGCAGCGCGGGCGAGCCGAGGCCGCCGGCCCCCACGACCAGGACCTTCGCGTTCTTGAGTCGTTTCTGCCCGGTCATCCCGACGTCCGGGATGATCAGGTGGCGCGAGTAGCGCCTGACCTCATCGACCGTCAGCTCGGCAGCTGGCTCGACCAGCGGCGGCAACGACACTGTCTGCTCCCAAAGGATTGGTTTTCTAGTACCGAACGGACTCGGGTGTAGCTTCCCCCGTCCGTTCCTCGGACAACCGGCCGAAGCCACCGGGAATTCCCAGCAAGATCCCGATCTCGGCTGCCACCAGACCGGGACGCTCCATCTGCGCGACGTGGCCGGTGCGCGGCAGCACCACGATCCTGGCCTCGGAGAACATGTGGGCGGCCCGGCCGGCCGCCCTGGGGTCGACCAGCCGGTCGTGCTGGCCGTAGATGACCAGGCACGGCGCGGTGATCCGGGCCACGTCCCGCCAGGGCGAATGGCGGCCCTTGCGGAGGAACTCGGCGGTGAGCGCCCGCGCGCTGCCCATGAGGGCCGCGGCGGCGTACTCGAGCGAGTCCCGGCGGCTGAGTTCGGCCACTTCTGCGGCGAACCGGGCCTGCGGGTACAGCCCGGGGTTGCTGTAGCAGGTGGCGATGACCGCGGCCACCCGGCGTTCCGGCGGCAGGGCGGCCTGGTACTGCCTGATCAGGCGGGCACCGACTCGCGGCAGCGCGACGACGGGGAAGCGCACCAGGTCCAGCCGGGGCCGCAGGTCGGGCAGGGCCGGGGAGATGAGCGTGAGGGTGCGTACGAGGTCCGGGCGGGTGGCGGCGACCTTGACGCTGACCGCGCCGCCCAGCGAGTTGCCGACCAGGTGCACCGGTCTTGATCGCTTCTGGATGAGCGCGATCACGGTCTCGGCCAGGGCGGCGATCGAGTAGCGGCCGTCCGGGCGGGGCGGTGAGTCGCCGAACCCGGGCAGGTCCAGCGCGTCGCAGGCGAGCCGGGGGCTGAGCAGGTCCATCAGGTCGGTCCAGTTCCGCGACGAACCCTCCAGGCCGTGCACGAACAGCGCCGGTTCCGTGTCCTGGCCGGCCGGGGCACCGCGCACGAAGACCTCGTGGCTGCCCAGGCTGACCATCTCGCCCGGCCAGTGCGGGATGGGCTGGGCCGGCTCGGTCACGCGCTGGCCTTGCGGCGGGTCTTGGCCTTCGTGTTCGATTTGGCGGTGGCGTCTTCCTGGTCGTCGTCCTCGGCGCCGTCGGGCTTGCCGCGGCCGCCCTTCACCGCCGCCACGCTGGCGCGCAGGATCTCGGTCAGGTCGGCAGGCTGCTTCTTGGCGTCCGGCAGGTCCAGGCCGGACGGGCGGACGATGTCGTTGCCGGCGACCTTGGCCTCGACCACGGCCTCCAGCGCCTCGCGGTACGCGTCGCGGTACTGGTCGGGCTCGAAGTCCTCGGTCATCGTGTCGATGAGCGAGGCGGCCATCTTCAGCTCCTGCGACCGGACCTCGATGTCCTCGTCCAGGAAGGCGAAGTCGGGCTTGCGCACCTCGTCGGGCCACAGCAGGGTCTCCAGCGTGATGACCCCCTCCCTGACCCGCAGCGCGGCCAGCGCCTCGCGCTGGCGCAGCGCGACCTTGGCCACGGCCACCTTGCCCGATGCCTCCAGGGCGTCACGGAACAGCACGTACGCCCGGGCGCCCGCCTGATCGGGTTCGGTGTAGTAGGCCTTGTTGGAGTAGATGGGCTCGACCTGGGCGGCCGGCGCGAAGTGCAGCACCTCGATCCGGTGCGCGGTCACCAACGGCAGGTCGGCCAGGTCCTCGTCGGTCAGCACCACCATGTCGCCGGTGGGCAGTTCGTAGCCCTTGGCGAT
>Ga0306924_10007173_pt1 | contig 11163 bp, 6 predicted proteins | sample sta12Can44000111_FD_203756 | JGI IMG/M metagenome (GOLD analysis project Ga0306924, IMG submission 203756) | Lab enrichment of tropical soil microbial communities from Luquillo Experimental Forest, Puerto Rico - statanox.12C.anox.44.000.111 (v2)... | ecosystem: Environmental > Terrestrial > Soil...
CCGAATGCGCGTAACGGCTGGAGCGCCTTTTCGGCTTCAGCCAGCGGTCCTACATAAACACCGCCCAAAGCCACAATCGGTTCGCGAAGTAAGGCTTCCGGCAAGGGCAATTCCGGAGGTGCGGTGAACAACACCAGGCCATTACTCATTTCTTCCGGTGTTGTCTCTTCGTATTCACGCCAGAAGCGCACGGCTTCTCGTCCTTTGGACAATGGGTGCAGGACCAGTCCGGCAAGTACCGTTCCCGCCGCGTGAACCTGGAACTCAAAAGAGGTCACGATGCCGAAATTACCTCCGCCTCCCCGGAGTCCCCAGAACAAGTCCTCGTTCTGTTTCAAGCTCGCAGTGAGGAACCGACCTTCCGCTGTCACCACGTCTGCAGAAATCAAATTGTCAAGCGCACATCCGTATTTGCGCACCATCCACCCTAATCCTCCGCCCAGCGTCAAACCTCCAACGCCGGTCGTCCCCACATATCCGCCCGTCGCCGCAAGACCGAAGGTCTGCAACTCGTGATTCAATTCGCCCCACGTGACACCCGGTTCCACCCGCGCCGTGCGCAAAGCGGGATTGACGTGTATTCCTTTCATTGCACGCAAGTCAATCACGATTCCGTCGTCGCACAGGCTAACTCCCGCGACGTGATGACCTGTGCCCAGAACCGATGCGTTGATCTCGTGCTCTCGTGCGAATTTGACTGCGGCGATGATGTCAGCGACACCGGCACAGCGCGCGATAATCGCGGGACGTCGGTCAATCATTGCATTGTGGATTTTCCTCCCTTCGTCATAACCGGACTCGCCAGGACAGAACACCTGACCGCGCAAAGACAATTTGAAACTCTCAATCAATGAGTGGGAAATCATATGTGGACTCCAACCGGATGTGATGGAAAGCGAACCTGGATAATCCGCCCCGGTAGGCGTGGTAGCGAGAAAATGGACCCAACCGACCTCGCTTGTCAAGTGCTCATCGGCAATGGCTGCAATTCCGGATTAGTGTGAATGCAGATTTACAGGTCAAGAGAAGAGCACTCGTTGTAAAAAAGCTGAACTCGGCGCCGGTTGATCCAGATCAGCCAGGGAGGCCCCCCATGGAAGCTATGTAATGTCCTACATCGCCTGGATAACCACAAGCGCAAGATCAGTGCGGCGTGAGAGACGGAAGTGGCCGAATCCACCCAAAAGAGATGGATTCCGGCTACCCGCTGCGTTCTGGACTGCTGGATGAAAATCTGCCTCAGCCTTAAAACGCGGCGATGGAAGTCACGGTGTTTAGGGCTGATTGACGACCCCTCGAAGGCTCACAGCGGCTATTTGTAGGTGGCGTTCGTACGTGCCAAGTCATCACGATGCTGCGAGGATTCCACCATAGACGCAAACGCAGGGCCTCCCATCGGGTTAGCCTTGAAGCTTTCGCGAATCGCCGCGTTCACTTTGTCCAGAGCCTCCGCATTCGCCGCGATGTAGACGATAAAGAACAAGCCGGGAGCCTCGGTGTGCACCGCCTGGGTATCAACTTCGTATTCGACAATAGTGCCGTCGGCCAGCATTTTTTCCATGAGTGGCACGATCAGATTCTTGCTGAGCTGATCGACGGCGTCATCCGGCGCGTCGGCCTTCAACTTATACGCCGACTCGTAGGTGTAGACATTCTTCCAGGAACCCTTTTTCCAGTTGTAGTACCGACTGACATAAATGCTGTCCCAGTGTTTCGTTGCGGCAGACAGCGGCGGTGCTGCGGGATTCGCAGAATTGCGGACCTGCTCCAGAACTTTGATTAAACCGGCCATGGACATGGACGACCACCAGGTGTCGTCCGTGTTTCCATCTTCATGGTGCACGAGGGTAGTGTCGTTGCCATATCCGATTAGAGTTCCGTCCGAGAGAGCCTTTTCGAAGTCCGCCTGGGTACTCGCAATGACCTTGTCCATGTCTGGCCATTGCGCGCGAGGTATAACCCAATCGGCGACGTACGTGTACATGCGTGGCTTCTCTTTAACTTCCGCCGTTTGCCCGTAAGCAGCTACGGCCGAAATTCCCAGAATGAGGCCCATCAACGCAAGGGCAGTTTTCTTGAGCACGATCGCACCTCTAGGCTGTGAAATTCATTGAGACCGGGTCCCAGTGCTACGGTGAATCACTAGGTGATGTGCGTGCCACTATAGTCAAATTTCAGCAGGAGTCAAGAAGCGCCCGGTATCCTGTGGTCAACGTTTCTGGGCTTGGGCTGTGCAGGATCTCCGCGAATAACTGCCTGCGGGGACTCAACCATTTCTTCCACGGCTTAGGTTCCCTGGCTCAGGTGGGATTTCTCGGAGAAGCTCTTTAGCTTCAGCGCAGCCTTATTCAGAGTGCCTTAAGACACAAGGAAAGCTAGACGATGCAACACGATAGAGTATCTGCGGACCCCAGCGGTTGCAGTTTCGGGTCCTGCCCGGTTCACCAGCTGCTCGAGAATAACCTCCTGAATTCGAACGGCTTGACGTTGCGGAGTGCTCCGCCTTGTCCTCGGATCTGCTCGTTGACATGACTCACGCGAGTCTCTGGGCCTGCCAAACGGGCCGTCGGAGTAAGTCTCTGCGATTTCGAGACGCGCTCGCAGGAAGTCGACGCGGTTTCACGTCCGCGCGAGGATTTCTGCTATTCGCGTTTTCCGGTAACCGTTAAACAGCTGGTGCCGCTGTTAGTTCTGACAGGCGCTAAGGCTATGATACTCTCGGCTGTATAGTAAAGAGTACGTTCCACCAGCTAAATCGAGGGGCGGGCTATTCCAGCGTTTGGCCACGGAGAGGCAACCGATAGGGGATACCCTGCTTGCTCACCCCGTGAACCTACGGGCCCATGTGTCGCAACCCAACAGGAGGTTTCACGATTACTATGCGATTGAGCATTTTCTTAACTCTAGCGTCCATCTTGCTTGCATCTGCAAGTCAAACCCAGGCTGCGGACGGGGTTCCTGTGTTCAAGATTACGCCCGTCGAGAGTTCAGTTAAGTTCGACGTTGAAGCGTCTGTGGCCATCACGGGTAAGTTCGACAAATGGGATGCCACGCTGACCTTCACGTCCCCAGATGTATCCAGTGGAGTCTTGGACATCAAGATTGAGGCCGACAGTGTGGATACGGGAAACGGCATGAAAAATAACAAACTAAAAGGCAAGGATTTCTTTGATGTAAAACAGAATCCCTATATCACGTTCCACTCGAAGAAAATTGTGCAGACTGCTCCGGACACCTTCGATGTGGACGGCGACTTCACGATTCGCGGAGTATCCAAGGCTGAGAAACTGACCCTCAAGGTTGAAGGTGCAGGCACGGGTTCCGGAACCATTAACGGCATAATGGCTTTTGACCGGAAGCAATACGGGATGAACAGCGGCATACCCTTCATCAAGATTGCCGACCGTGTCGAAGTAAACGTTAAGCTCAAGGCGACCCGGGTGAGCGGGCCTCCCGTTGCCCTTAAGAAATAGCGAACGGCATCGGGCGTTCGTCCGCTAGCTGTTAAATCGTCTTCGCGGAGCTTCGTCCGCCGCGAAGCGAGAACATCCGAGAACAAAACCGCGGCCACTGGCACCGCCGCCTTCCTTTGCGAGATCGCGTCGGAGCGGTTCGTGAAACACGATTTGTGAAGTGGAACTATTCGTTCTCACTCGGAGCAGGCCACTGAACGAACCGGCTGCGACGTTGGGGCGCGGATTTCCAAAAATGTCTTCGAAGTTGGGACAGCAACAGCTGGTTCCCCAAAATCGTCTTTCCTGTTCCCCAGCGGGAGCAGTTTTCCTTTCTACCAGTCGCGGCGCCGGCTGAGTCGTGAAGACCTTTAAACGCAAGTTCAAAAGTATTCTCGGAAGAATTGGGTTAGCTGGTTAAGGTTTGGCATCGCTCTCGAGCTTTGTTGCAACGCCAGCGGGAGGTTGTGCCGCCGATTTGTCGTCTTGACGAGTGAGGTACGGAAATAGAGGTGTGACTCGAAAGGGCATTTTTTCGGCGTCGGCCACGACGGCTCCAGGCCTCGCCTTGATCATTTGCAATTGACCGGTCCACGGGTCGACCTTAATGCGGGCGCCGAGAGGCAGCGCAGCAATCGCATGGGCTGCGGGCTGTGCGTCGGACTCTTTTGCGACGGATGACTCGCCAGCGATGGTCCAGCTGGTGGGGAGCCTGTCGCCAAGGCTGGGGGTCAGCAGGTTGGGGATGTCTTTGGAGCGGTTCTTGACGGTCTCGAGAAAAAGCTGTGCTCGACCAGCATTCTCTTGGTAAGGAGATTTCCGGAGCAGTTCTTCAGCCTTCAGTTGTGCCGCCTTTTCCTCTGCGGGTGTACGTGCAAACTGAAAATGGCGGAAGGTACCCGTTTCCTTGAAATGCAAGCTGTTAAAGAAAGCGAATTCCGTGTCCATGCCCTGCCCGAGCACGACGTGGCCAAGTTCACGCGCAAGGACCGCGGCGAGGCTCGCCTCGTCCGGAAGAACGTCCAACAATCCCCGGCTCAACACAATCGTATGGCCAATGGTGAACGACTCCAGCGTGGAGAGCATCAGCACGCGGCAGCGCACCTCGGGCTGAAGATCGAGGCCGTTGGTCAGCTCGAGGTTGTTGACGACCGTCTCCAATACTTTATCGACCTCGCCGGGTGGCGCGAGCAAACCATGCCGCTCCAGGTACTCGGTTACATTCGATTCCGCCTGACGGTTCCAGGCACGTTCGGCTTCCACGGGCGAAGAATCATGGGCAGGTTCGCCGGAATCCCGGATCGGAGCAGATCCTTCAATCAGCATCTTGGTTAGCTCCTGCTCTGAAGGGGTATACGCCAGGTTGTAGCCCCAAATTCGCGTCTGCGCACGAAATGGCAAAAAGGCCAGCCTTGCGGTCTGTGGATCATAAAGGTTGCCTTGTTCGGTGTACACAAGAGAAGGGAGCCACAAGTTGGGTGCGACGTTGGTGCGCCAACTGTCAAAATTGAAATAATGGCTGAGAACGAAAGACTCGCCGTAGGAACCATTAAAACGCACCAGATGGTAATTGCGATCTTCCACCCAGATACGGCCAACGAATCGTCCCTTTTCGTTTTTCCGCAGGGGGCTTAGGTCAAAGACCAGGCAGCGCACTTCCCCGAGAAACTCGCGGCGAACGTACTCGAAATGATAGTGCTGCCGATCGAAGCCGGACGTGTCCAAAAAAATCATTTGCAGAAAACCACCGGGGAGAAAACCTATAGACAGGAATTCTCGCCAGTCCTCCGATAACTTGCGCTTGAGAGCAGTCTCGTGCGCGAGGGGTTCGAGCTCGACTCCGCTCGACAGCGAGGCTCGTCCCAGGAAGTATTTGTCGCCATTCGGTGCCGCGCCGAGTTGCTTGTCCGGACGGAGGTATTGGATATACGTCTCTACCAGCGGAGAATATTGGCGAAGCAACTGGATCTCAAGCTGTTCCTGCGCCACGACTTTATCCACTACATCGTTCGGAGCGGGTGGGAGCTGGGCTGTCGCCCGTAGCGGCAAAAAACACAGCGGCATCGCCACGAGCAGGACCTTGAGGCGGAACATAAGGCCTCCGATGATAGGAGCTGGGGGCTTGGAGAAATGCCGGGTGGCGAGAGGCCCGGGGAGGCCGAAACTCTGACACGCTTTGGCGCGTGCGTCAACAGTAGATGTCAACGGAACCCAAACGCGAAGTAGCAGGTCCTGACCTGTTTTTGGGCGGCTCGTTGTACTGGCCTGTTGTACAGGTGAAATGCGCGTGGCGGAGGAGTAGCCTACATCCACATCATCCCAACGCATGACACATTATGTTCACACGCTGTTGTTCCTGTGTCCGGAATGCGATGCTCTCGCAACGACTTCTGAGGTCCGCCCTGAGAAGAACCCCGAAAATGCAGAAGCGAAAGCCTATCGGATATTATGCGACCACTGCAAAAACACCCACGAAGTTCTAGGTGTTATGGCGAAGGCCCACTGGGTCAACGAATGGTCAGCGGCTCGCAGCGCAGCCGCTGGCGAGTAAAAATGCAGTCACAAAGGATGGATACGCTGAGCGTACCCGTTACCGCTGAGACGATCAGTTCCTTCTATCGGGGCTTGAACTCTTGGCGGAGCAGTCCGCCCATGTCGTCGATCTTCTCATCGAGCATGTTGAGTTTTCGTGCCAATCCCCGAATATCGGAGGCGGCGCGGCGATTGACCTGGAAATCCAGCTCACCCCTCAAGCGATCCTTCGTGTCTTGGCGGTTCTGGCTCATCATGATCACGGGCGCCTGAATGGCAGCCAAAAGCGAAAGGAACAGGTTCAGCAAGATAAACGGATACGGATCCCAGGCTTTTTTGCCGAGGATTAGGTTGGCCGTCGCGTAGAGGATGATTAGGCCGCCAAACAAAATAATGAACGTCCACGATCCTCCAAAGCCCGCGACGATGTCAGCGATCCGTTCGCCAAAGGTGGCTTCCTGCTCGATGATTTCGTTTGGACTGCGATTCGCGCGCATGCGCACGAGCTCTTGTGCCGCGTGGAACTGCCGGCCCAACACGGTGAGCAGATCCATTCCCGCGTGTGGTTTTCGCTGCAGCAGAGTGGCAATGTCGTCCCGGGAGACTTCCAGGCAGGACGATTCTTCCAAGGCGAGCGCGGTGGTTCGGTGCGGGGTCTGTTCCAGCATCGAGGCGAGGCCGAAGAATTCGCCTTTCGAGGGTTCGTCGACCACCACTTCCTGCTGGTCTTCGTCGACCGTGGTCACCCGCACCTTTCCCGAAAGCATCACGTAGGCCTGTCCGCTATCTCCCATCTTGTAAACGCGCTCTCGCGGGGCGTAGTTCTTCACCTCGACCTGTTGGGCGAGCACGTCAATTTCATCCTGGTCCAGCAGTGAAAACAGCGGAACGCTTTTCAGTATCTCTGGTTGACAGGCCATACCTCTCTCCTCCTGAACAAAAATAGGGACGGCATTCGTCTTCGGCACTACGGGGTTCTCCGCCACACGGTGGGGAAATCCATGGCAATCCCCATCTGAGCGCCGATTCGTGACCTGGCCTCATACGAGCCAAGGATCAGTCCAGAGGTCAGCGTCAGCCCGGACGTTGTGCCCGTAGCCGGCTCTCGGCACCCGGCGTCCACACGGGTGAAAAATCGTGAAGCACCGAGGTTGCCCGATGCGGACGTTGGTCCTGAGCAATCGCTCGGCACCTACTGCGCTTTTTGTGTGCGGCGACCGTCAGACTCTTTACCGCGGGCTCTCGGTGAGCGTCATCATGATGCGCTCGCGAACGTCGGCTGGCAGGGCTCTCGCCTTTCGAGTTGTGGTATCCAGGCAAACGCCGGTCAAAAACGTGCGTGCAGCTACCTCGTGCGTCTCCTCGTTGGCCATTTCGTGCACAAAGAGAAGGGCTTTTTCGCGCACCTCCTGAAACCGGGAACGAATTGTGATCAGGTCGCCGGCCAGCAGCTCGCGTTTATACTCGATGCGCTGCTCTACGGCCACCATCCCGATTTCCTCTTCGCGCATGCGCTTGCCGGACAATCCCGCGGAAGCCAGCAGGTGCCAGGTCGCCTCGTCGAATTTTCCCACATACCACATGACGTTCATGTGGCCCATGTGATCGCAATGCCAGGGATAAATCGCACCGCGATATGTGACAACAGGGTCAGCCATGATCCTTGCTCGCTCCGCAATCCGAGCGGCGAATCGCTCGGAGGCAGGGATTCATGGGATCATTCTGGCACGAATCGAACCCCGGAAGTGGTTCGAGTTCGGGAATCGCTCGTGATGAGGGGTTTGCCGGACACACTGATTCTGACGCGAAGCTCTAACACACAATCCGTGGTGCACGCAGCGGCGTGAATAACCCATTATTTGCGTTGCTCGTCTGCGCGAGGACTTTGGGATGAACGCCGAGCCTAGTCCGCTCGTCAACAGGACAAATTCCCCCAAAAAACGCTCATGGTGCGCGTGATCACTTCGAATCAACCTTCACAAAGTGCGGGCTGTCAGAGCTCAGGCAAGCAAGGGCGGGCCGTCTGCGAACCCACGCGTCCAAACAAGGCGCTGGCATAAAAGCCAGCGCTACCAGCACGAAGCCTACCAGCCGGTGCGGTAGTCGCGGCTGAGGAATTGGTTGGCTTCGGGGTCGTTGGTGACTTTCATGTTGGTGCCATCGTAGGCGATTTTCTTGCCGGCACGCAGGGAAACGACACCGAGGAGCATGACTTCGGTGAGTTTTGCGGCGTATTCGAAGGGACAGTCAGGCTGGGTTTTGGTTTTGATGGCATCGACCCAGTTCATTTCATGGTCTTCGTTGGGTATGCGCGAGAGTTTTTGGGGCGGCTTGCCGAAGGAGTCTTGCAGCGACTGCGGAAGCAGCCGAGGATGAGCGCCGTAGGTGTTGTACATCAACTTGCCCTTGCTGCCGATGAGAATGGCGCCGCCTTCCTTTATTAAGTCTTCGTCGCCGAGTTCAACGGGTTTGGGAGGCATGAGGCCGCCGTCGTACCAAGTGAGTTTGACGGGAGGCATGTTGCCGCGTGCGGGGAACTCGTAGAAGGTGAGAGTACCGTTGGGATAGCAAACGCCGTTGAAGGGAGTGGATACGGTTTCGATGGTGGTGGGAAGGCCGAGGTTGAGAGACCACATGGAGACGTCGAGAAGATGCGCGCCCATGTCGCCGATGGCGCCGCAACCCCAATCGACCCAGCCGCGCCAATTGAAAGGATGGTAGACGGGGTGATACGGGACGGTGGGGCCGACACCCAGAAAGAGATCCCACGAGAGAGTTTCGGGAACGGGATAGTTGCCAGCCATAGCCGCCGCGAGACGGGTATCGACGCCGGCCTTGTCCCACTTCAGTCCTTCGAGTTCAGCGGGGGTAGCGGCTTTGGGGCGGGGGATGCCCTGCGGCCAGAAACCGACGGGGCGATCCGTCCAGACGTGAATTTCACGGACTTCGCCGATGGCACCAGCCCAAACCCACTCTACGGCCTGACGCGCATCGTCGAGAGAGTGGCCCTGATTGCCCATTTGTGTCGCGAGTTTGGTTTCGGCCGCCTTTTTGGCGAGTTGGCGGGCTTCGGAAACGGACCAGGTGAGGGGCTTTTGGACGTAGACGTGTTTGCCGACATCCATGCAAGCGAGCGCAATAGGAGCGTGCATGTGGTCGGGCGTGGAGATGACGACGGCGTCGATGTCTTTCTGCTGATCGAGCATGATGCGGTAGTCGGAATAACGCTTGGCCTTTGGGATTAGATCGTTTTTCAGATGGAGGATGTTGTCGAGTCGCGCTTTGGCCTTGACGGGATCGATTTTAGGAGCGGGCCGAGCGCCGGGGGGTGGAGCGGCATCGGGATGATCGATGTGCTGCTGTAAATTGGCGACGTCGGTATCGAGACGCGAGAGATTGCGATCGGTGTAGCCCCAATCCACATCGCAAAGCGCGACCAAATTCTGACTGGCGAGATTAATGAGGTTGCTGCGACCCATCCCGCCCACACCGACACAGGCGATGCTCAATTGATCGCTTGGCGGAGTGAAACCGCGACCGAGCGCATGCCGGGGAACAATGGTCACCGCAGCGCTGGTGACGGCGGCCTTACCGAGAAACGTACGGCGCGACATTTCGTTGTTGTCAGTCATTAAGGGCAGCCTCCATACGTGGCCCATTATGCCGCGAGAGGAATGGAATGGCGACGATTAAGTTGGAGAGGGGTGTTGGAAAATGCTGAGGAAAACCGATTTTGTAAAGAGGCAAAGAAGTGTACGCACCCGTCGCTGATGTTCGCACCCAGAAAAGAAGAAGGGCGCGCCGTGTGACCGGAGCGCCCGGGAAGAGTTTCGAAAGGTGGAATGGGTCTAGCGCATGCCCGAGCCGCCGGAACTGTCGGCGGACTTGGCGTTGGTGTCGAGGCTCAGCAATCCTTCGGTCGCGGAGACCGCGAGGATCGAGCCATCGCGGCGGGTGAAGACGACGGGGAAGAAGCCCTGGGCGACGGGATCGTCGACGCGCTGCCAGGACTTGCCGCCGTCATACGAGGCAACCAGGCCGTGCTTCTGGAGAGCGGCGACAACGGCGTGGCCGCTTCCCGCCACAGACTGGAAGGAGAGTTCGCGAACTTCGGCGCGGTTCCAGGTCTTGCCGGCGTCGTGCGAGCCATACAGGCCCATGTTGGTGGTAACGAAGATGGTGGAATCGTCAAGGCGGTGCAGGCGAAGGTTTCCGGCTGCCGCAAAGGCGAGTTCCTGAGCATCCCAGCTTGCACCCTTGTTGCTGGTGACCACGAGGTTGCGCTCCACGATAGCCCAAACTTCCTTGCCGTCGCTGGAGACTTCGACGGATTGTGCTGGCTTGTGGACGAGAGGATCCTTGCCGGCGGACTTCCAGGTCACGCCGTGATCATTCGAGATCAACACACCAGCGGCGGTGGCGGCGTACCAGCCGTCATTGCCGAAGGCCATGTCGCTCACGAGGAAATTGGCGAGCTTGGGGGCGGACGGCTTTGCGGCGGCCGCGCTCGCGGTACTGGTCTTCTTGCCTTTCGTGGTGGTGGTCTTTGCGGCAACCGGTGTGGCGGACTCGGAAGCGTACATACCGGCGCGCTCCCACTTGCGGGTGGTCTCGTCGTATTTGACCCAGCCACCGTTGGTGAGGGTAGCCCACCAGCCCGTCGGCGCGGCGTACACGTGGCGCAGCTCGGTGCGCTTCAGTCCCGGACCAAGCGCGGTCCAGCTGCTGCCGCCATCCTTGGTGGCGAGAAACGCGTTGGTGTCAAAGGTGAGAACCACCAGGGCGCGCTCCGGATGATCGCGGTCAACGGCGACATCGGCGACGTGCTGGTGATGGAAGCCGATGTTCGACGAAACGAAAGTTTCGCCGCCGTCGGTACTGATCTGGATGCCTTCGCGCTCGGTGCCGATGATCAGCTTGCGCGGATTTTGCGGATCGATAATCAGCGCGTTGATGATCCATTCGACCGGGGTGATGCGCTTGAAGTCTTTATCGTTCACGGTCTTCCACAAACCGCTGGTGGTGCCAGCATAGAGAATCTGTTCGTTCGTGGGATCCATGCGAATCAATTGCGTGCGGCGAAAAACGTTCGGAATGCCCTGGTATTTCACCCACTGCGTGCCGCCATTCATGCTGTGATAAATGCCGGAGCACGCGGTAGCGTGCACGTTATCGGAAT
>Ga0306924_10007175_pt1 | contig 11162 bp, 10 predicted proteins | sample sta12Can44000111_FD_203756 | JGI IMG/M metagenome (GOLD analysis project Ga0306924, IMG submission 203756) | Lab enrichment of tropical soil microbial communities from Luquillo Experimental Forest, Puerto Rico - statanox.12C.anox.44.000.111 (v2)... | ecosystem: Environmental > Terrestrial >...
AAGGTGAACACCCGCTCCAGGCGATCGGCATAGCCGTCGGCGCCGCGGCGGGTGAACGCGCCCATTTCCAGATTCTCATCGACCGTCATGTTGCTGAACAGCTGGCGGCCTTCGGGTACGAGGACGAGGCCGCGCGCCGCCTTGGCGTGCGCCGGCAGCCGCGTCACGTCCTCGCCATTGAACAGCACGCGCCCGCTCCACGGTGCCAGGGTACCGACGACGGCACGCAGCATCGTGGTCTTGCCGGCGCCGTTGGCGCCGACGAGCGTGGTGAGGCGGCCGCGCGCAGCGGTGAGCGAGAGGCCCCACAGCACCTGCACCTCGCCGTAGCCGGTGGCGAGCCCTTCGACCTGCAAGAGCACGTCGCTCATGGCGCCGCACCCCCATGCAGCTTCTCGGCAAGCGCCGGATCGCCGAGATAGGCCTCGATCACCGCCGGATCATGCGCGACCGCGATGGGCGCCCCCTCAGCGATTTTCTGGCCCGAGCTCAACACGACGATGTTGTCCGACAGGCCCATGATCGCCTGCATGAGGTGCTCGATGATCAGGATCGCGACGCCCCGCTCGCGGATCATGCGGATCACCCCGATCATACGCTCGATCTCGGTCGGGTTGAGCCCGGCGAGCACCTCGTCGAGCAGGATCAAGCGCGGCTCGATTGCAAGGGCACGGGCGAGCTCGAGCCGCTTGAGCGCCGAGAGCGTGAGGTCTGCAGCCCGGCGCTTGAGCTGATCTCCGAGCCCGACCTCGCGCGCAATCCTGCCGGCAGCCGCGCGCGCATCGGTGCGTGACCGATGCGACAGGTACGAGCCGATCGCAATGTTGTCCTCGACGCTCAGGCCGGCGAATGGCTGGGCGATCTGGAATGTGCGGGCGATGCCCCGCCTTGCAAGCAGGTGGGGTGCCGAGCCGGTGATGTCGGCGCCGGCGTAAAAGATGCGTCCCTCGCTCGGCCGGGAGAAGCCCGCGATCATGGCGAACAGCGTTGTCTTGCCGGCGCCGTTCGGGCCGATCAGTGCGGTAATGCGCCCGGTTTCGACAGCAAGCGAGGCATGATCCACCGCAAGCAATCCCCCGAAGCGCTTGCACACCTGCTCGATGCGCAGCAACGGTTCAGCCATGGCTGCGCTCCCCAGTCGCCGCGATTGCGCGACGACCCCGCAGGCGCTCGCGCCAGTCGAGCAGGGTGCCGGCAATCCCGCGCGGCGCAAATGCGACAACGGCAATCAGCAGGCTGCCGTAAACGACGAGGTCGAGCCCGGGCGCATCGCCGGCGAGAAGCTTGGTGAGTTCGCCAAGCGTCTTGACGGCGAGCGCGCCGTAGAGAGGGCCGAGCACGGTTCCGATGCCGCCGATGATGGGAGCCACCAGCGCCTCGACCGAGATCCAGGGGCCGTAGGCGATGCCCGCATCGATGAACAGGAAATACTGCGCATAGAAGCAGCCCCCGGCGCCGGTAATCGCTGCCGAGACGGTCATGGCGGCAATCTTGATCCGCATCACGTCGACGCCGAGCGCGCTTGCCGCATCCTCGTTCTCGCGCACGGCGATGAGCCAGGCCCCGAAACGCGAGCTCTCGATCATGCGCACCGCCGCAAGCGAAACGGCGAGGAGCGCAAGCACGATCCAGTAGAACGGCGCGCGGCTCTGGAACTGGAATGCCTCCGGCCGCAGGTCGAGCCTAATCAGCAGCCCCACGCCCGCGCCGGTGATCGGTGCCACGCTCGCCACAATGCGCAGGACCTCCGCGAAAGCCAGCGTGATGAGGGCGAAATACGAGCCTTTGAGCCCGGAGCGGAAGCACAGGGCGCCGATGATCGTGCCCAGCAGCGCCGCCGCCAGCGTGCCTGCGACGAAGGCTAGCCAGGCATTGACCCCGTAGCGCACCTGCAGGATTGCGGTGGCGTAGGCGCCGGTGCCGAAAAACGCGGCATGCCCGAACGAATACTGCCCGCCATAGCCGCCGAGCAGGTTCCAGCCCTGTCCCACGAGCGCCATCAGCAGGGCTGCCACCAGGAAGTTGAGCACCGCGTTGGAGGCGGTAAGCACCGGTACAATGGCAAGCAGCGCAACCGGCAGCAGGATGGGCGCTGCCCCCCTCATGCGCGCGCCCCGAACAGGCCGGTCGGACGCATGAGCAGCGTCAGTATGAAGACGGCAAAAATGCCAACCTGGCCCAGCGACTCGCCAAGCATGAGCCCGCAAAGGCTCTCCACCACGCCGACCACGAGCCCTCCGACCAGCGCGCCGGTTACCGATCCCATGCCGCCGAGGACAACAATCGTGAATGCGATCAGCACGAAGGCGTCGCCTGCGCGCGGGTTCACGTAATAGGTCGGGATCAGGAGACAGGCGGCAATCGCGAGACAGGCCGTGCCGATCCCGAACGTAATCGCGTAGATGTGGGCCACCTCAATGCCCGAGAGCTCGGCCCCGAGCTTCTCCCGGGCGACCGCGCGAATAGCTTTTCCGGTGTCGCTCCATCGCATGAAGAGCCACAACCCGAATGCCACGGCCATTGTGACGGCAAGCGCGACCACGCGCGGCACTGCGAGCAGGGCCGGGCCGACCTCGATGACCTGGAACGCGTAGGGCAGATCGATGGTGCGGGTATCGGCGCGAAAGGCGAAAAGGAGGGCATTCTCGATCACCACCGCGAGACCGAGGGTGATCAAGAGATAATTGCGATCCTCGCCGTGGGCGGCCGGGCCGATGAGAAAGCGCTGCAAGGCGTAGCCGAGAGCGAAAAAGGCGGGCGTGAGGATCACCGCGGCAACATAGGGATCGAGGCCCAGCAGCCGGTGCGCGAAGAAGGCGGCGAACATGGCGGCCGCGAGCAGCGCCCCATGGGCAAAATTGATGATGTGCAGGACGCCATAGATGAGCGTGAGGCCGAGCGCGACCAGCGCGTAGAGCGCGCCCATGAGCAGCCCGTTGAGGACGGCGGCGAAGAGAATGTCCGGCGAGAGCATGTGATACGCCGCCGGCGTGCAAGCTCGGTTACATCTCCCCTGCCGCCATGCTCACGCGCGCGGGATCGGGAATACCGGCTTGGCGGAAGCGAACGCCTCGGGAAAGATCACCTTGATGTCGTTGTCCAGCACTTGCGTATTGACCGGGGCAGCGCCCTGGTTCTGGCCATTGACGAACCGGGTCGGCCCATATGGCATGACATGGCCGGAGAAGGACGAGGTCGCGAGCGCGCTGATCAGCTTTGCGCGCTCGGCGCTGGCAGCGCGCTCGAGCGCATCCGCGAGCAGCAGCACGCAGGAGTAGTTCATGAACACCTCATAGGTGAAGAACGCGCCCCTGTCCTCGACCTTCTTCTTCAGCGCGATGGCCTTCGGATTGCGCGGGTCGAACCAGTGATTGCAGTCCATGATGTATTGTGCCGCCTCGGGAAATTCCTTCACGAACTTGTAGGACGAGGCCGCCCCGCCCAGCACCGAGTAGATTCCCTTCGGCCGCACGCGCTGCTGCTGCATTGCCCGCGCAAGCAGGACGTACTCGTTATAGTAGTTCGCCGGGATCACGAGGTCCGGGTTTTGTGCCCTGATCTTGAGCACGACCGTGTTGAAGTCGCGCGTGGGAGTTGGATGCGATATGGTCTCGATCACCTGGAAGCCGCGTTGCGGCAGCTGCTCGTTGAGCAGCTTGGCGAGCCCCGCGCCGAACGCCGAGTCCTCGTGCACGATCATTGCCGTCCGCGCGGGCTTGCCCGCCTGATCGTTGATGGTGACGAGGTTGTCGATTGCGGTTTTCGCAATCACGCCGTAGCCGGGGCCGAACCGGAAGGTGTTCTTGAGGCCGCGGGTCACGATCAAATCGGTGACGCCCACGTCCACCACGTAGGGCAGGTCGTAGCGCGCGGCGGTCTGGCTGGCGGCGAGGCAGATCGCGCTTGCGTAGCCCCCGACGATGGCGGCAACACTGGCCGCATTCATCTTCTCGACCTCGGCATTTCCCCCATCCGGCGTCGATTGGGCATCCCCGAGCATCGGCTCGATCCTGGCGCCATTGAGCGCCTTGATGCCGCCCGCCGCGTTGATCTCCTCGATCGCGATTGTCGCCCCGAGCCGGCCCTGCTGTCCGTTCAACGAGAGCGCGCCTGAGACAGGGTGCAGCACGCCGAGCTTCACCGGCGTGGCTTGCGCCCGCAGCCGGTGCGGTGCGCCGATGACGGCGCTCGCGGAGGCGACAAGGCCGAGCGCGGTCGTTCGCAGCACGCGGCGGCGGCTGATGCGCGTGGTCGGGATCGGCATTTGGTTTCTCCTGGTCGTTGGCGTTACACTAACACTCATGCCGTCTTCCACAATACCAGGGGCCGCCGGCGGCGACGCAGGGCGATCGCGCACGCTGTTCGACAAGGTCTGGGCGATGCACGAGATCGTGCGTCGCGAGGACGGCGAATGCCTGCTCTGGGTTGACCGTCACTATCTTCACGAAGGGTCCTTTCACGCTTTCAGCAAGCTGGAGCAGAGGCAGTCCGGAATCGCAGAGCCGCGACTGACCTTCGCCGTCGCCGACCATTACGTTCCCACCCGCGGGTCGCGCACCAGCATTGCCAATCCTGAGATCGCGCGGATGGTGCGCACGCTCGAAGCCAATACCGCGCGCCATGGTGTCGCCTTGCTCGGGCTCGACGATCCGCGGCAGGGCATTGTGCACGTGGTCGGCCCCGAGCAGGGGCTCACGCTGCCGGGCCTGCTGATCGTCTGCGGCGACAGCCACACGTCGACGCACGGCGCGCTGGGTGCCTGCGCGTTCGGCATCGGTGCGTCCGAGGTGGCGCATGTGCTGATGACGCAGACCATCTGGCAGCGCCGGCCGGCACGCATGCGGATCAATGTCGCAGGCGGGCTGCGGCCTGGGGTCTCGGCCAAGGACCTCGTGCTGGCCGTAATTGCGCAGATCGGTGCCGGCGGCGCCAGCGGTCATGCGGTCGAATTCTCCGGCACGGCGATTCGCGCATTGTCCATGGAAGGACGGCTGACCGTCTGCAACATGGCGATCGAGGCGGGGGCGCGCTGCGGCATGATTGCGCCGGACGAGACGACCTTCCAGTATCTGCGGGGTCGGCCCTATGCCCCGCAGGGAGCCGCCTTCGAGCGGGCAGTGGAGCAGTGGTCCGCACTGGCCAGCGACGACGATGCGCTGTTCGACCGCGACGTGAGCATTGATGCAAGCGCCATCGCGCCGTTCGTGACGTGGGGCACGAGCCCGCAGGATGCGCTGCCGATCGACGCCAGCGTTCCCAACCCCGCGCTGGAGCCGGACGAGGCGCGTGCGAGGTATCTCGCCGACGCGCTGGACTATATGGGGATTGCCCCCGCCACCAAGCTCGCCGACATCGCGGTTGACCGCGTCTTCATCGGCTCCTGCACCAACGCCCGCATCGAGGACTTGCGGGCGGCGGCGGCGGTGCTGGCAGGCCGGCAAAGCAAGGTGCCGGGGCTCGTGTCGCCCGGCTCGAGCAGCGTCAAGCGGCAGGCCGAGCAGGAAGGGCTGGACCGCATCTTCCGCGATGCCGGCCTCGAATGGGGCGAATCCGGCTGCTCCATGTGTGTGGGGATCAATGGCGACCTGGTGCCGCCGGGCGAACGCTGTGCCTCCTCCACCAACCGCAATTTCCGTGGCCGCCAGGGCCCGCTCGCGCGCACCCACCTGATGTCGCCGGCGATGGTCGCCGCGGCAGCGGTGGCCGGCAAGCTCACGGATGTGCGGCCATTGCTGGCCGGCCGATCGGCGCAGTAGCCATGGAAAAATTCACCACGCTCACCGCGACCGCGTGCCCCATCGACATCGAGAACCTCAATACCGATGCGCTGATACCGGCGCGCTTTCTCAAATTGCCGCGCTCGGCCGGCTTTGGAAAGTTTCTGCTCGTGGATTTGCGTTGCGACCCGCAGGGCACCGAGCGGGCGGACTTCCCGCTCAACCGGCCGGCATGGCGGGACGCCCGCATTCTGGTCGGCCGGCGCAATTTCGGCTGCGGCTCCTCGCGCGAGGCGGCGGTCTACGCGCTCCTCGATTACGGGATCCGCTGCGTAATCGCGCCCTCGTTCGGCGATATCTTCGCCGGCAATGCGGTTCAGAACGGACTGCTCACGGCGGTCGTTCCCGACGAGAAGGCGGCGCAGCTTGTTGCTTGGCTCAACGACGCGCCGGCACTGCCGATGACGGTCGATCTCGATCAACAGACGATTGCGTATGGCGCGCACCGCGTTGCCTTCGCAATCGATCCTGTCCGCCGCAAGCGGCTGCTCAACGGGTGGGAGGATATCGACCTCACGCGCAGCCATGGGAAAGAGATCGCGGCGTTCACGGCGGGCGATCGGCTGCGCCGGCCCTGGGCCTGGGAGCTGCCTTCGCCCCACTCCAGGACGAGCACTTGAACGAGGCTTGCCGGTCGTCCAAATCCTGCCATACGCATGGGTTTTGGATCGACGGAAGCGAGGGAGGTTGTCGCATGCTTCGATCGGCAATCGCGATGATGGCGCTAGCCTTCGCGTCCGTTGGCACGCTTGCCGCCGAGGGCGAGCTGACCAACGGTGGCCTGCTCTTCGTGCGCGACGACAATCTGGAGATGCTGTCGCAGGACCTGCTGATCTCGCCTGACGAGATCAGGATCCACTATCGCGTGCTCAACAGATCGAGCAGGGACATTACCGTGCTTGTGTCCTTTCCCATGCCCGAGATCAGCATTGAGGGTGCGGATGATGCGCCCTCGCTGCCGACCGAAGACCCGGTCAACCCGCTTGCGCTCACAGTGGCGGTCAATGACCGGCCGGTCGCAGCTACGGTCGAGCAGCGCGTGATTGCCGCCGGCATCGATCGCACGCAATTGCTGCGCGGCCTCGGCATTCCGCTCGCGCCGCATCTTGACAGCACGCAGGATGCGCTCGACCGTCTGCCGTCCGATAAGCTTGACGATCTGCAGCGTCTCGGGCTCGCCGAAGCCGAGGATTCCGATGACGGCGGCGGGAAAAAGCACCTCGCGCCGCGCTGGACATTGCACACCACCCATTTCTGGGAGCAGACGTTTCGCGCCAACGCGGAGACCGCAATCGATCTGCGCTACAAGCCGAGCGTCGGCCGTTCCGAGCAGACCGAGCTCGGCTCTCCCAATGCGGAGAAGGAGACCTGGTTCGACGAGCTCAGCGAAAAATACTGCCTGGACGATGAATTTCTGGCGGCACTGGAGCGCGCGCGCAAGGCGGTGAACGCGAAAGGTGCGGCTCCGTTCGCCGAGTTGCGCATCGACTATGCCCACAAGAACTGGGTCAATGCGCCCGGCAGCCCGGTGCGGGAGTTCCGCCTTGTGGTCGACAAGCGCAGTCCCGACAGTCTCGTGAGTTTCTGTGGCGAGGAGGCGAGGAAGATCAGCGCCACGCAGATCGAGATAACGAAGACCGATTACCTGCCGGACGACACTCTCAGTATTCTGTTTCTGAGCAAGCAGCAGCGATAACGCGGATTACTCCGGCCTGACAACGGACCGCTTGGCACGTAGGGGCGAGGCATGCCTCGCCCCTACAAAGGTGGGAGTGGGGGAGGTTGGTTCGAAACCCGTCCCTACAGCGGATGGCGCAGCGCTCTCACCCCCTCATTGCCGCCTTGATGGCTGCCACGCCGCCGCCGGCGCGCGCGGCAGCGATGATCTTGGCCTCCCGCGCCGAGAGCCCTTCGAGCGCCGATCGCATGGCGGCAATCTTGTCCACCGGCACGACCACCGCGCCGTGGCGATCGGCGTGGATGAGGTCGCCGCTCGCCGTTGCCATGCCGTGCACGGTGACCTCGATGCCGAAATCGACGACGTGCACATAGGCGTGCGACGGCACGACCGATCCCGCCAGCATCTGGAAGCCGGGCGCGATCATCGGGATGTCGCGGATCGAGCCGCTGGTGACCACGCCGAGGCATCCGAGCGCCTTGTGCACGTTCGACTGCACCTCGCCCCAGAAGGCGCCATAGCCTGCGTGCTCGCCGTCGAGATCCTCCATCACCATGATGGCGGGCTGCGGCGCTGCGGCGACGTAGTCGAGGTAATCCAGCCGCTTCTGCATGTAGCCGGCCTCTGCCAGTGGCACGGCGTCCTTGGCCTTGAAGGTCACCGTCTTGGCAAAGCCGACAATGGGGGGAAGCTCCGGAAACGGGCAATGCAGATGCCGGACAGTATAGCCGTAGCCGCGGCGCTGCGGTGCTGTGATCTCGATGAGGTTGCACACGGTCGGGGTATCGATCGAGCGCAAAAACTCCAGATCGCTCTCGCTCGGCGCGGTCATGATCGATGGTCCTTTGCTAATCAGGCGCTCGCGCATAGGCGAGCACCGCAATCAACGCCATGGCAGCAAGCATGGCAACCGCCATGCCAACACAGGCCGGCCAGCCCCCTCGATCCCAGGCCAGCCCGGGCAGGAACGCGCCCGCGCTGCCGCCGGCATAGAAGCAGGTGACATAGAGGCCGACCGCCGATGAGCGTCCCTCCCTGGCCGTGGCGGTGACGTAGCTGGTCGCCACCGTCTGACACAGCATGCCGCAGGCGGCGCACAGGATGAGCCCGGCAACAATCACCGTGACCGAGGGGACGAGCGTCAGCAGACACCCTCCCGCCCATACCGCGGTGACCGCGAGCATGAACGGCAGCCGCCCCAATCGCGCGAGCATGCGCCCCGCCATGGGCGAGATCGCGGCGCCTGCGAGATAGGTGACGAACACTGCCCCGAGCAGCGCGGAGGAAAAGTTGAAGGGCGGGGCGGCGAGATGAAAGCTCACATAGGTGAACAGCGCGATGAAATTGAACAGGATGCCGAAGCCGATGGCGTAGGTCGCAAGAAGCTGCGGGTTCTTCAGGTGACGCAGCATCTGCCGCGCCGAGGCGGCGATGCCCTGCGAACGCACGAAGCGCGTCTCGGCAGGGAGCAGGCGCATGACCAGAATTGCGCCGGCAAGCGAGAGGCCGGCAAGCGCGAGGAAAGCGCCGCGCCAGCCGATGAGATCGCCCAGCACGCCCGGAATGAAGCGGCCGCAGAAACCGCCCAGGCTCGAGCCCGTGACATAGATCCCGGCAGCCGCCGGAATTTCCGCCCGCGGCCATTCGTCCCCAATATAGGCGACGGTGACCGCGAAGATCGGCGGCAGCAGCAATCCCTGCAGGAAGCGCCAGAAGATGAGCGCAGGCACGTCGGGGGCGAAGGCAGCTCCGGCCATCGGGACCACGATCGCCAGCATGGCAGCCGTGATGATTCGCTTTCTCCCGAGCACGTCGGCGGCGGCTCCCGTGAACGGAGCGGTGAGCGCAATCGCCAATGCGCTCGCGGTCATGATGCTGCTGATCTCGGCCGCGCCGACGCCGAACTCGCGCGCCAGCGCCGGCAGCAGGGCCTGCGGTGAATAGAGATTGAGAAAGGCGAAGAAACCGGCCGCAGCGACGGCAGCGTTGCGGGGATTGAGGCGCATCACGCCGGCAGTGCCGCGCGGACACGCGCAAGCGTGTCGTCCGGTGTGCCGGAGGCATCGATCCGCCTCCATTCCAGCGTGCCCAAATCGTAATGCTCTTGCTCGCGCGCGACCGCGGCATCCGCATCCGAGGCATCGCGCCCGCGCCTGCCGATGCGGGCGATGCGAGTGGCGAGATCGGCGTGCAGGTAGAGGCCGAGAAAGGGAATGCCGAGCGCGGTCGCGGACCTGACCATCAGCTCGCGTTCTGACGGCCTTGCGAATACCGCGTCCACGATCGCGGAATGACCGGCGGCGAGTGCGCGGCGGGCCTTGTCGCCGAGCGCGGCGTAGACGCGCGCGGTCACGGCGTTGCTGTACGCCTGTGGCGGCAGCTTTTCGAGCTCATCGGTTGCGAGCAGCGCCTTGCGCTCGAGGTCGGAGCGCAGCACCACGGCGCCGGGGATGGGCGCGAGATCCGGTGCGAGCATGCGCGCAATCGCGGATTTGCCTGTGCCGGAGAGCCCGCCGACCGCCAAGAGCAGCGCCGGCGCAGGCTCGATTGCGCGACAGGCGAACCTAAAATATTTGCGCGCCTCTGCCTCGATGCCGGCGCTCTCCGGCGCGGCAGCGAAGCGCGCGCGTGCCGCTATCACCTTGGCGCGAATGGCGGCGCGCATCGAGAGAAACAGCGGCAAGGCCGCGAGCGCGTCAAGATCGAGGACCCGCCGCGTCTCGACGAGATAGCGATTGAGCACGATGTTCGCCGCCTCGCGCAGGCCGCGCTCGGCGAGATCCATGAGCAGGAAGGCAAGATCGTAGAGCACGTCGCCGGTTGCAATCAGCGGCGAGAACTCGATGGCATCGAACAGGACCGGGCGGCCGTCGCACAGCACGACATTGCCCAGATGCAGATCGCCGTGAATGCGCCGGATCAGGCCGCGCTCGCCGCGCTCGCGCAGGAGCGGCTGCACGCGCCCATGCGCAGCCCGGCTTGCGCGCGCGAGCACCTCGACCTCGGCGGGAGGGAAGAGATCGGGCCGCTCGCCAAAGGCCGCGACATGCTCCTCGATGTATTCGGCAAGCGCCCTGATCCAGCGTGCAGGCTCGACTGCCTGCTGGCCGCCTTCGTCCCCTCCTTGCACTGCCTCCTGCGCGGCGGCGACGGCGCGGCCGAGCGCGTCCGCCAGCCCCGCATCAATCCTTCCAGCCGTCGCGACATGGTCCAGCGTCGCATTCTCGTCGAAGCGGCGCATCTCCACCGCCCACTCGACTACCTCGCCATCGCCGTCGAGCATGAGTTTGCCGGCCGGCGTGCGCGTGATCGGCACGGTGCGCAGGTAGATATCTGCGGCGAACGGCCGATTGATCGAGAGCTCCGCCGCGCACGCCTCTCGCCGGCGATCGAGCGTGGAGTAGTCCAGAAACGGAAACCGCACCGCGCGCTTGACCTTCAGCGCGTGCGCGCCTGCGAGGAAGACGACGGCGGCGTGCGTATCGATACGCTTGACCAGAGCTCCGCCGTGGGTCGCGGGCTCGGCCAGCCAGGCCAGCACCGCTTTCTGGGTGTCGGCCTCATTCACCCGCGTGACCAATCCCGTGTAGGGGCGAGGCATGGCGCGTCGCAGACGCGCGCAAACGCGCTGGCGCCTCGCCGCTGCCCGCTCTGCAGAATTGAGCGGCGTCGAATCCGGTCCACGTTGTGGCGGCCATTATGCTACG
>Ga0306924_10007177_pt1 | contig 11161 bp, 9 predicted proteins | sample sta12Can44000111_FD_203756 | JGI IMG/M metagenome (GOLD analysis project Ga0306924, IMG submission 203756) | Lab enrichment of tropical soil microbial communities from Luquillo Experimental Forest, Puerto Rico - statanox.12C.anox.44.000.111 (v2)... | ecosystem: Environmental > Terrestrial > Soil...
ACCCATGCTCCGCGCGCGCGCCGCCTTGAGCGCCTCGGCGGCGGTGGCGATGCACGCCCCGAGCAGCACGACGTCCTTCATCAGGAACCCGTTCGCCGGGTGCATCGGCGAGAGCGCGCCCGGCGTCGAGAAGAGGAAGGAGAGGGTGGTGAGGAACGTGACGGCGCCCGCCGCCGAGCCGATCGCGGAGACGGTCGGCGCGAACGGCCGCGCCGCGATCGCGAGGCCGATCGCGATCTCGATCGTCCCGATGATGCTGGAGGCGCCCTGCACGCCGAATGCGCCGAGCATCCAGGAGAGGAACGGGCTGTTCGCGACGAGCGGCTTGATCCCCTCTGCCTCGAACGCGAAGTACTTGGCGGCGCCGATCACCACGAGCAGGAAGACGATCCCGTAGCGCAGCACTCCCGTGCCCACGTGCTCGAGCCGCGCGATACGGGCGTCCATCGGGTCGTTGGTGGTCCGGTCGATGTCCTTCGAAGTCATGTGTTCTCCTCGATGCCAGTGAGGCGGGACAATTCCCGCGACGCGCACCCAGTGCCTCGAGAGGCGCGCCGCGTTACACGCGCCGCCCCGGAGGGTCGCGCGTAACGATCCGGCGGCTCCAGCGCTCTTCACCGCGAGACACGTGAGCGGGGGGGGGGCGAGTCATGGCGCACGGGATCGAGCGGGGTTCGTTCAGGCAGGCGGCGTTCCGGAGCTGCGCGACCGGCGCGGTCGTCGTCACCGGCGCGTGCCACGACATCACTCTCCTGCCGGGCGGGCTCGACGCGGACCTCGACGAGTGGCAGGCCGGTTTCACCGACGCGCGCGGCCGGTTCCTGGACCGTCGCGAGGCCGCCGCCGCGGCCGGGCACTCGGGCCGGCTCGAGGCGCGCGCGTACTTCGCGGGAGAGGCGAACCCGACGCTCGAGGCAGGGCGCGAGGAGAGCTGGCGTCGCCTCCGCGCGGCGTGAGCCGCCTCCCCGCGAGGGACGCGTAACGCCCGGCGCCCTCCCCTCCACTGCGTCCCCGAACGCCCACGCGCGAGGAGCGCCATGACCCGTCGCCGCGCAGCCCACACCGGTAGGCCCCGTCGCGCCGCGTGGGCGGCGCTGGCTCTCATGCTCGCTCTCGCGCCCGCGTGGGCCGCGCCGGCGGACGCGCGGCCCGCCGTGCAAGAGGTCGGCTGCATCGGCATGACGGTCTCCGACCTCGATCGATCGGTCGCCTTCTATGAGCGCGTCCTCGACTTCCGGAAGGAGCTCGAGGAGGAGGACGCGGGCGCGCCGTACGAGGCGCTCACGGGCGTGTTCGCGCTCCGCACCCGCACCGCGCGCGTCCGGCTCGGCCGGGAGTGCCTCGATCTCACCGAGTACCTCGGTCCGAAGGGCCGGCCGCTTCCGATCGACGCGCGCTCGAACGACCGCTCCTTCCAGCACGTTGCGATCGTCGTGGCCGACATGGACCGCGCCTACGCGAGGCTCCGCGCGGCGAAGGTCGAGCACGCGTCGTCCGGCCCGCAGCGGCTCCCCGGCTGGAACCCGAACGCGGGCGGGATCCGGGCGTTCTACTTCCGCGACCCGGATCGCCACGTCCTCGAGGTGATCTGGTTCCCGCCCGGCAAGGGCGAGGCGCGCTGGCGCGCCCACGCCGCGGGCGCGCTCTACCTCGGGATCGATCACACGGCGATCGTCGTCGCCGACATGGGGGCGAGCGTCCGCTTCTACCGCGACGCGCTGGGGCTCTCGGTGTCCGGCGTCAGCGAGAGCTCCGGGGACGAGCAGGCCCACCTGAACGGCGTCGAGGGCGCCCACCTGCGCATCACGACGCTCCGCCCGGCACGCGGCCCGGGGATCGAGCTCCTCGAGTACCTCGCCCCGACGGACGGCCGGCCGTTCCCCGCCGACGAGCGGCCGAACGACCTCGTCCACTGGCAGACGACGCTCCTCGCCGAGTCGCCGGAGCGGGCGGCGAGCGCCGCGACGGCGGCGGGCGCGCAGGTGGTGTCGCGCCGGCTCGCGGAGCTCCCCGGCTCGCGCCTCGGGATCTCCCGCGCGCTGCTCGTCCGCGATCCGGACGGCCACCCGCTGCTCCTGGCGGCGCCGCGCGCCGTCCTCGCGCGACCCGGCTCGCCATGAGGGCGGCGTCGTTCGCGGAGCTCTCCTGCCGCGAGCTCGTCGAGCTCGTGACGGACTACCTCGAGCGCACGCTCCCGAACGCAGAGCGCACCCGGTTCGAGCGCCACCTCGCGACCTGTCCCGGCTGCGCGGCGTACCTCCGGCAGCTCGACGCGACCCGGCACGCCGCCGGGAGGCTCACCGAGGCCTCGCTGCCGGGCGAGGCGCGCGACGCGCTCCTGCGCGCGTTCCGCGACTGGAAGCGACGCGCGACGCGTGCGTAACGCCGGCGCCCGTCCGACGTACTGAGCCGGCATGGCGAGGCGGGTGCGCCCGCCCCAGGAGGAGCGCATGGGATCCACGGCGGAGGAGCTGCGGCTCGAGGAGTCCCGGACCCGCAGGGCCCACTGGAAGCGTTGGGGTCCCTACCTCGCGGAGCGCGCCTGGGGCACGGTGCGCGAGGACTATTCCGAGCACGGCACCGCCTGGGAGTACCTGCCGCACGACCACGCCCGCTCGCGCGCGTACCGCTGGAACGAGGACGGCATCGCCGGGATCTCCGACCGGCACCAGGTCCTCTGCTTCGCGCTCGCGCTCTGGAACGGAAACGACCCGATCCTGAAGGAGCGGCTCTACGGGCTCGCCGGCAACGAGGGGAACCACGGCGAGGACGTGAAGGAGCTCTACTACTACCTGGACTCCACCCCGACCCACTCGTACATGCGGATGCTCTACAAGTATCCGCAGCGCGCGTTCCCCTACGCGGAGCTGCTCGCGGAGAATCGCCGCCGGACGCGCCAGGCCCTCGAGTACGAGCTCTGGGACGCGGCCGCGTTCGAGGGCGGCCGCTACTTCGACGTGTTCGTCGAGTACGCGAAGGCGAGCCCCGACGACCTGCTCGTGCGCATCGAGGCCGTGAACCGCGGGCCCGAGGCCGCTTCGCTCGATCTCCTGCCCACGCTCTGGTTCCGGAACACGTGGAGCTGGAGCGGCGAGAAGAGCCGCCCGTCGCTGCGCGCGCTCGATGGTCCCGTTCACCCGGGGCGTAGCGCCGCAGGGGGCGCGGAGTCGAGGGGTCGGGTGCTCGCGCAGCACGCGACCGAGGGCGAGTACGTCCTCCACTGCGAGGGCGCGCCCGAGCTGCTCTTCACCGAGAACGACACGAACGCGTCGCGCCTCTTCGGCGTGGCGGAGAGTGGGTTCGCGAAGGACGCGTTCCACGAGCACGTCGTCGGCGGCCGTTCCGGCGCCGTGAACCCGGACCGCGTCGGCACGAAGTGCGCCGCGCGGTACCGAGGGATCGTGCCCGCGCACGGGAGCACCGTCGTGAAGCTCCGCCTCCGTCGCGCCGCCGTCGACGACGGCAGCGAGCTCGGTCGGGACTTCGACGAGGTGTTCGCCGCGCGTCGGCGGGAGGCGGACGAGTTCTACGACGGGATCGCGCCCGCCGGCCTTTCGGCGGACGAGCGGAGCGTGCTCCGCCAGTCGCTCGCGGGGATGCTCTGGTCGAAGCAGTTCTACCACTACGTCGTCCGCGACTGGCTGGGCGGTGACTCCGCCCAGCCGAAGCCGGCCGACTCGAGGCGGCGCGGCCGGAACGCCGACTGGGGGCACCTCTACTGCGCCGACGTCCTCTCGATGCCGGACAAGTGGGAGTACCCGTGGTTCGCGGCGTGGGACCTCGCCTTCCACTGCGTGCCGCTCGCGATGGTCGATCCCGACTTCGCGAAGGAGCAGCTCGTACTGCTCCTGCGCGAGTGGTACATGCACCCGAACGGCCAGATCGCCGCGTACGAGTGGGGGTTCGGCGACGTGAACCCGCCCGTGATCGCCTGGGCGGCGAAGAAGGTCTACGACCTCGAGAAGGCGCGCACCGGCCGCGGCGACCGGAGGTTCCTGAAGCGCGTCTTCCACAAGCTCCTCCTCAACTTCACGTGGTGGGTGAACCGCAAGGACGCGGAGGGCCACAACGTCTTCCAGGGCGGGTTCCTCGGCCTCGACAACATCGGCGTGTTCGACCGGAGCGCGCCGCTCCCCACCGGCGGCCACCTCGAGCAGTCCGACGGCACGAGCTGGATGGCGATGTACTCGCTCGACCTGCTCTCGATCGCGCTCGAGCTCGCCGGCGAGGAGCCGGAGTACGAGGACGTCGCGTCCAAGTTCTGGGAGCACTTCGTCCACATCGCCCGCGCGATGAACACGATGGGACTCTGGGACGAGCGGGACGGCTTCTACTACGACCTCCTGCACGCGCCGTCGGGCGAGGAGATCCCGCTCCGCGTCCGCTCGCTCGTCGGGCTCATCCCGCTCTACGCGGTGGAGACCCTCTCACCGGAGCTGCTCGACCGCTTCCCGTCGTTCAAGCGGCGGCTCGAGTGGTTCATCGATCACCGCCCCGACCTCACGGAGGGCGTCGCCTGCATGCGCACGCCGGGCGAGGGCGGCCGGCGCCTCTTCTCGATCGTCTCGCCCGAGCGGCTGCGGCGCATCCTCGGCGTGATGCTGGACGAGGCCGAGTTCCTGTCGAGCTATGGCGTCCGCTCCGTCTCGGCCGTCCACCGGGATCGCCCCTTCGAGCTCGCCGTCGACGGCATGGTGCACCGCGTGCGGTACGAGCCCGCCGAGTCGTCGTCCACGCTGTTCGGCGGGAACTCGAACTGGCGGGGCCCGATCTGGTTCCCGACGAACTACCTGCTCGTCGAGTCGCTCCGGAAGTTCCACCGCTACCTCGGCGACGACTTCACGGTCGAGCTGCCCGCGGGCTCCGGGCGGAAGGCGACGCTCGCGGAGATCGCGGACGAGCTCTCGCGCCGGCTCTCGCGCATCTTCCTCCGCGACGCGAGCGGCCGCCGCCCGTGCTTCGGCGGGACCCGCCTCCTGCAGGAGGACCCGCACTTCCGCGATCACCTCCTCTTCCACGAGTACTTCCACGGGGACGACGGCGCCGGCGTGGGCGCGAGCCACCAGACCGGCTGGACGGGCCTCATCGCGGCGCTCCTCGCGGCGACGTAACGGAGCGCGCCGGCGGCCACACCTCCACCAAAACCGCTCCAGGAGAGAGACATGAAGGCGATCGCGGTCATCCCGGGGAAGAGGAACAGCGCGCAGGTGGTCGAGGCGCCGCGGCCGAGCGTGGCCGACGTGCCCGGCGGGCGCGGCGTGCTGGTGAAGGTGCTGCGCGTGGGGGTGGACGGGACCGACCGTGAGATCAACGACGCCCAGTACGGCAAGGCGCCGGATGGCGAGCCGTACCTGATCCTCGGGCACGAGAACTTCGGCCAGGTGGAGGCCGTCGGGCCCGGCGTCGCGGAGCTCGCCCCGGGCGACTACGTCGTATCCACGGTCCGCCGCCCGGGCAGCAGCCTCTACGATGCCATCGGCACGCAGGACATGACCACGGACGACGTCTACTACGAGCGCGGCATCAACCTCCTGCACGGCTTCCTCTCCGACCACTACGTCGACTCCTCCGACCAGATGGTCCGGATCCCTCGCGGCGTGCGGGAGGTCGGCGTCCTCCTCGAGCCGCTCACCGTGGTCGAGAAGGGGATCGTGCAGGCGTTCGAGGTGCAGCGGCGGCTCCGCGTGTGGCGCCCGCGGCGCGCGGCAGTGCTCGGCGCGGGCACGATCGGGCTCCTCGCGACGCTCGTGCTCCGCCTGCGCGGCTTCGAGGTGACGACGTTCGGCAAGACGCCGCGCCCGAACCGCATCGCCGCGCTGCTCGAGGCGCTCGGCGCGCGGTATGTGATCACGTCCGACACCTCCGTCCCGCAGGCCGCGCGGCGCGACGGCGCGTACGACCTCGTCTTCGAGGCGTCGGGCTTCTCCCCGCTGGTTTTCGATGGGATGGGGGCGCTCGCGAAGAACGGCGTGCTCGTCCTCTCGTCCGTGACCGGCGGCGAGCGCAAGGTCGAGGTGGACGCGGACCGCCTGAACCTCGGGTTCGTGCTCGGCAACAAGGTGATGGTCGGCACGGTGAACGCCAACCGGGAGTACTTCGAGCTCGGCGTTCGCGACATGACGCACGCCGAGTCCACGTATCCCGGCTGGCTCACGAGCCTCCTCACGCACCCGGTGAAGGGCCTCGATGGCGTGGGCGAGCTGTTCGACAAGCTGAACGGCGGCGCCAAGGACGCGATCAAGGTGTTCTGCGAGGTCGCCGCGCCATGAGGGCCCTTCGGGTGGTCCGCCTCGCGGATGGTCTGGCGGCGATCGTCGGCGAGGATGGTCGAGGTCCCCCTCGACGAGCCCGCGGAGAGGGGTCAGCCGTGGATCGCGACGCGCTGCACTGGCGGGAGTACGTGACGGAGGGCGCGCTGCTCGGGGTCTTCATGATCACGGCCTGCGTCCTCGGCGTGGCCCTCGACCATCCCGGCTCGCCGGTCGTCTCGGCGCTTCCGGAGCCGTTCGCGCGGCGGGCCCTCTTCGGCGTCGCCATGGGCGCGACGGCCATCGCCATCAGCTACTCGTCCGCGGGGAAGCGGTCGGGGGGGCACATCAACCCGGCGGTCACGCTCGCGTTCCTCGCGCTCGGGAAGGTCAGGCCGCGCGACGCGGCGCTCTACGGCGGCGCGCAATTTGCGGGCGCAACCGCAGGCGTCCTCGCCTCCTGGACCGTCCTCGGCGACCGGCTCGCGCACCCAGCGGTCCACTTCGTCACCACCCGGCCAGGACCGCGCGGCGCGCTCGTCGCGTTCGCTGCGGAGGCCCTCATCTCGTTCGTCCTGATGTCGGTGGTGCTCGCCGTCTCCGCCTCGCGGCGGCAGGCGTGGACCGGTGTCTGCGCCGGCGTCCTGGTCGCCGTGTACATCACGCTCGAGGCGCCGATCTCCGGGATGAGCATGAATCCGGCCCGCTCGCTCGGCTCGGCGCTCGTTGCGGGCGAGGTCGCCCCGCTCTGGATCTACCTCGTGTCGCCGCCGCTCGGGATGCTCGCCGCGGCGGGCACCATGCGCCGCACGGCGGCGCGGGCCTGCGCGAAGCTGCGCCACGCGTCCGACGTCCCATGCATCTTCTGCGGCCAGGGCATGGCACCTGCCGCTTCGCGGAGGGCCGCATGACCCGGAACGTCACGATCGGTGCGGTCGCGGGTCTGGCGGCGTCGTTCCTCCTCCTGCCCGCGGTCGGCTCGCTCGCGGGGCTCGCGATCGGCGTCGCCACCGGCATCGCCTGGCCGTTCCTGTTTCGCCGTTCGACTCCGGCCGTCGCCGACGCCGCGATGGCTGGCGCGACGCTCGGGGTCCCGCTCTGGGCGCTCCTCGCGGTCGTCGTCCTCCCGCTCGTTCACCGCGAGCCCCCGCGCTGGACGCCCGAGGCGATGCGTGCGCTCCTCCCCGCGATGGTCGGCTTCGTGCTCTTCGGCAGCGCGCTCGGTGCCCTCGCGCACGCTCTCCTCGTAGGGGCCGAGCGCCTCCTCGGGCCCGAGGCGGTGCGGCCGATTGCACCCGACGCGCGGCCGCGAAACGTCGTCATCCTCGGCGGTGGCTTCGCGGGCGTCTCTTGCGCCCGCGAGCTGGAGCGGCTGCTCGGCCCTGATCGCACGGTCAAGCTGACGCTCGTGTCCGAGACGAACGCGCTCCTCTTCACTCCGATGCTCGCGGAGGTCGCCGGCTCCTCGCTCGAGCCGACCCACATCTCGACCCCGCTCCGCACGACCGTCCGCCGGACGGCGGTGCTCCGCGGGAGCGTCTCGCGCGTGGACCTGGAGGCGCGCGAGGTCGTCCTCGCTCCCGCCAGCGGCGAGCCTGCCCGGAGCTTGCCGTTCGATCACCTCGTGCTCGCGCTCGGCGCCGTGACGAACTACTTCGGCAGCGCCGCGGTCGAGGCGAACGCCATCGGCTTCAAGTCGCTGCGCGAGGCGGTTCGCGTGCGGAACCGCGTCATCGATGCGTTCGAGCGCGCCGAGCGCGAGGCGGACCCGGAGCGACGGCGCGCGCTGCTCACCTTCGTCGTCGCGGGCGGCGGGTTCGCCGGTGTCGAGCTCGCGGGTGCGCTGAACGACTTCGCGCGCGGGATGCTCGCCGACTACCCCCAGCTGTCGGCCGGCGACGTGCGCGTCCTGCTGGTGCACGCGGGCGACCGGATCCTCCCAGAGCTCTCCCCGCGGCTCGCGGCGTATGCGCTCGATCGACTCGGCGAGCGCGGCGTCGAGCTCAAGCTGGGCGCCCGCGTGAAGGACGCCAGATCGGGTGCGGTGACGCTCAAGCCTGCCGAGACGATCGCGGCCGAGACCCTGGTCTGGACCGCCGGCGCCCGGCCGAACCCGCTCCTCGCGTCGTTGCCGGTCTCGCGGGACGGTCGTGGCGCGGTGGTCGTCGATGCCATGCTCGCCGTCCCAGGCCACCCGGGCGTCTGGGCGGTCGGCGACTGCGCCGCGGTCGTCGACGCGCGCACAGGGAAGCCGTGCCCGCCGACCGCGCAGTTCGCGCTCCGGGAGGGGCGCCAGCTGGCCCGCAACGTCTTCGCGGTCCTCCGCGGCGGACGGCCGAGGCCGTTCCACTTCGACTCGCTCGGTGCCCTCTGTGTCATCGGCCACCAGACCGCCTGCGCCGAGCTCACGGTTCCGTTCGCTCGCGAGCGGAGCGTCCGATTCTCTGGTCTGCTCGCGTGGATCCTGTGGCGAGCGATCTACCTGTCGAAGCTGCCCGGCCTCGACCGGAAGGTGCGCGTTCTCGCCGACTGGACCATCGAGCTGTTCTTCCCCCGCGACATCGTCCAGACCGGCGACGCGGACGACGTCGGCCCGCCGATGCGCAACGCCTCGGTGCCCGCCGCCGCCTCCGCGCAGAGGTGAGCCATGCGTGACCGTGTCATCCTTCCGTTCGTCATCGCGACGGCCGTCGGTGGGGTCGGCGGGGCCCTGGCAGCGCGCGCCGCGCCGGGCTCGCTCGCCGGCCCCGCGACCGGTGCGCTTGCCGGCGTCGCCTTCGCCGCGCTCGCTCGGCACCGCGCCACGAGCCCGGGCGCGGGGCTGACGTGGGGCGTGGCGTTCGCGCTCCTGCTGTGGCTCGCGATTCCCGTCGGGCTCGCCTCGGCCGTCGCGGGCGGCGCGCGATCCATGGGCATGCTCGACGCCGCGCGGGCGCGGTTCCCCGATCTCGTCGCGGCAGTCGTCCTCCTCGGAGCGCCGCTCGGCCTCGCCCTCGGGGTTCTCGGCGGGGTCTCGCGGCGCGGCGACGCCCCGCGCTTCAGCTGGCCGCGCGCGCTGGTGGTGGGCGGGCTGGCCGGCATCGTGGGGGGCCTCGCGTTCGGCAAGTGGATGGCGCGGACCGGATTCTTCCCCCTCGTCGCGGGCCTCGTCGGCTCGGACTCCGCAGCGGTCGGCATGACGCTTCACTTCGCGATCGCAGTCGTCATCGGCATGAGCCTCGGGGCGCTGTTCCAGCGCGACCTCCGCGGGTTCGGCTCGGGGATGGGCTGGGGGCTCGGCTACGGGATTCTGTGGTGGTTCGTGGGCCCGCTGACCGCCATGCCGCTCTGGCTCGGCCGCCCACTCGACTGGTCGTGGGCGCGCGGTGCCGAATTGTTCGGATCGCTGGTCGGGCACGTGGTGTATGGGCTGCTTGCTGGGCTCCTCTACGCCGCTGTGGACCGGCTCTGGGTCGCGCTCCTCTCCGGCTCGGATCCGATCCGGCGCGAGCCGGAGGGCCCCGGAGTGATCGCGCTCCACGCCGTGAAATGGGGTGTCGGCGCGAGCCTCGCCGGCGGGCTGGTGCTCGACCTCGCGCTCGTCGCCGCGGGCGCGATGTCCGCTCGCCCCGGGGCGATCGCGGAGAGCCTCGCCGTCTCGGCGCTGCTGGGCGCGACCTACGGCCTCCTCTTCCACGACGAGGCGCCCGATCTCGGAGCGGCGCTGGCGTGGGGGCTCGTCTACGGGCTCGTCCGCTGGTACGTGGACCCGCTCACGCTCGCGCCCGTCCTCGCGGGCGGCACCTTCACCTGGACGACGCGAGCCGCCGGCGCGCTCCTGCCCGCGCTCGTCGGATACCTCGCGTTCGGCGCCGCGACGGCCGGATCGTTCCTCGCGCTCGAGCGCCGCCACGCGGAGTGGCTGCTCCTCGATCCGCGCATCGCCGCGCGGGAGGCGCGCCGACGTCGACCGGTCGGATCGCCCGCGTCGGCGCTGTGGGTCTTCGTTCTCGGGACCGGTGTGTTGCTGCCGATTCTGTTGGGGTGAACGGGGGTCAACCTCTCGCTTGCATCCAACCTCGACGAGCGCGCGCGTTCGCCGCGGCTGCGCGGCCGGCCCGGCGGGCGGCGGCTGCGCGGGCGCGAAGCGCCCGGCTCCGAACGTGGCGTGCGCCCGCCGGTCGGGGCGCACAATCTACCCCTCGCCGTGCAGGTAGAGCCTTCCCATCCCGACCACGAGAAGGCGCCGGGCTCGCGCGAGCCGGTGGAGGCATCGCGTCCCGCCCAGCCGTGGCCGATCCGCGTCACCCACTGGGCGAACGCGATCCTGCTCCCGATCATGGCCGCGAGCGGGCTGCAGATCCTGGTCGCGTACCCCAACCTCGGGGCGAAGGGCGACCTCTACTCCTGGTATCACTGGCAGGGGGCGGCGCCGCCGGCGCCGCTCCGCCTCGGCCAGTGGCTCGCGGGCGCGCGCCACTGGCACTTCGCGTTCATGTGGCTCTTCACCGCGAACGCGCTCGTGTACGTCGTCTATCTGTTCGCGAGCGGCGAGTGGCGGCGGCGCCTCTTCTGGCCGCCGCGCGACGCGCGCAGCGCCTGGGAGACCGCGCTCCACGACCTGCGGATCCGGCGGGAGCCGCCGCGCCCGGTCGGCCTCTACAACGGGATGCAGCGGCTCGCGTACACGGGCGTCCTCCTCGTCGCGCCGCTCCTCGTCCTCACCGGGCTCGCGCTCTACAAGCCCGTCCAGCTCCCCCGGCTCACGGCGCTGCTCGGCGGATACGACTTCGCGCGCGCGCTCCACCTCGCGGTGCTCGCGGCGCTGGCCCTCTTCCTCGTCGTCCACGTCGTGCAGGTGCTGCTGCACCCCCGGACGCTCGTCGACATGACGGTCGGCGGCCAGGCGCGCGAGGAGCGGCCGGCGTGAGGGG
>Ga0306924_10007180_pt1 | contig 11160 bp, 10 predicted proteins | sample sta12Can44000111_FD_203756 | JGI IMG/M metagenome (GOLD analysis project Ga0306924, IMG submission 203756) | Lab enrichment of tropical soil microbial communities from Luquillo Experimental Forest, Puerto Rico - statanox.12C.anox.44.000.111 (v2)... | ecosystem: Environmental > Terrestrial >...
TCATGTTCTAATTGCCCGGCAGTTGCCGTGGGCTATTATCCGACATCACCGTGTCATTTGGGCAAGGCTGTCGCCAAGGGGAGGAAGCAATGAATACTTCAACGAATGAAAATCGCAATTGGCTCAACCGGCGGTCCTTCTTGAAACGCTCGGTTGCAGGAGCCCTGGCCTGTGGGTTTGCATTTTCCCCCCAAAAGGCATTGGCTGGGCTGGACGACCTCACGGACCTGCTTACCCCGATCCGCCAGCAATTCGGCGTGCCGGCCGTGGCCTGCGCTTTCGGCTATTCAGATAGGCTCGTCGGCCTGGGCGCCGTCGGCCGGCGCCGCAACGATCAATCCGATCCCGTCGTGCAAACCGATGATCAATTCCATATCGGCTCCAACACCAAGTCAATGACCGCCACGATCATCGCCACCCTGGTCGAGCAGGGCGCGCTGAACTGGGACACGACGATTGCCGACATCTATCCGGAGTTGGTGGGTACCATTCAGCCTGACTACGACGACGTCACGCTCCTGGAACTGCTGTCGCACCGGTCCGGGATCGCCGACCTTGCCTCTTTTCACCAAATGGCGTTGACGCTCCAGGGTCCACTCCCCGATCAACGTTACACGATGGTGCAAGTGGTTCTCGCCGAGTCGCCCGCGGCGCCTCCCGGCTCCACCTACATTTACTCAAACTGGGGGTACATTATCGCAGGTGCCATGGCCGAGCAAGTTTCCGGCGAAGCGTGGGAAGACCTGATCACCGAAAGACTCTTTGTTCCGCTGAGAATGTCCAGCGCTGGGTTTGGCGCGCCGGGAACGCCCGGCATGGTCGATGAGCCCTGGGGCCATTCCGGTTCCGGCTACACGCCGATTCCCCCCGGTCCTTCTGCTGACAACCCCCCGGTTTATGGACCCGCGGGCACCGTACATTGCTCCCTCGCCGATTTCGCTCTTTACGGCGATCTCCATGTGCGCGGCGAGAACGGCGAGGAAGGCCTGATCCTGACCCCCGAGAGTTTTCAAACTCTCCACACCGACTGGTACGACCAGGGCTACGCCCTCGGATGGGCCGTCGTCAACCGGTCTTGGGCCGGCGGTCGCGCGCTCCAGCACAATGGCAGCAACAACCTCTGGTTTCACGACACCTGGCTCGCCCCGGCGCGCAACGCCGTCCTCATCGCCACGACGAATTGCGCTTACAACGGCTTCCAGGCCTCTGATGCCGCTCTGGGCGCCATCGTCGGCCGATACCTCTCGTGAACACCATACCTCGGCCCTGCGTGGTCGGGGCTGGGCTTCGAATCCCCGGTCCCTCGGACTCGAACGCCAACGTATTCCGGCTTCCCCACATGACGAATGACCGATGTCAGCGAAAGTGCCTATTATTCGGTCGTTTCCTTGACACCTCGACGCCCATTAAAATCTCCGCGTTGCCCTCAAAGGCACAGGCGGCCGGCCAATCTCCTTTGGCCATCTGTGCCTCCGGACTACCCTTCGCGACAGATTCTTGTCACGTTCCGAACAAAAAAACTGCACCGAAAGGAAATGCGTCCCGTCCATGGGCCCGCGCATCGCAACGACATCGGCGCCAGCCGATCGCCATGGTACCGCCGGCTCGAGCGCAGTCCAAACCTAGTCCTGAGTACTCAGTACTCCCTACTCCACGCCCTCAACCCCGAAAACTGCACCGCGTCGTTGCATCATCGCCTGCAACGACGAACCAATGACAAATGAGTACGAGGGACCAACTCCCAATGACTTTTGACCACCCGATCAATGACTATCATCGACGTCGTTCCGTCGTTGCACACACCCCGACCCGGCTGCATTGCGTGCATTGTGTGCAATGCGGGCATTGCATGCAACAGCCGCATTGCACGCATTGCGGTCATTGCATGCAACGACCGAAACGACAGCAATGACGAAAGCCCCGTGACCAGGGACCAATGCCTGTCACAAATTGCCAAGGACCAAGGACAAATCACCCATCGCCACGACATCGGGCACGATGACCCGAAAATGCCTTTCCATGACAATTCCCCACACACTAGAATGCGCAAGAATACAACAGTCTTGGTTTGTGCAAATTCCTGAAGATAGAAATTCAGGTCGGGCTCGAGCCGGCCGCGCATATTGGCGCTCGCAGTAGAAACGAACGTCATGCCGGACGATACCCAAAAGTCTGCCGCGGCGCATCAAGAACTTGTCCGTGTGCTGGAGGAAGCCCTGCGGTCCGGAGCGCACTCTGTCGGCCTGGAATCCAAGGACCGGGAGTTGATGGTGTTCCACTGCGTCGGGAAGCTTGGCCTTGGAGCCAGCCGTATCCCCCAGGACCTTAAGCAGGATGTAATCGCAGAACTGGTAAAGAGGGCCGGTTTGGCCCGCAAGTCCAGGGGCAAGATGCGGGTCTCTCTACTCGGCAAAGAATATGAGGCCGTTGTCGAGAAGCACGAAAGTTTCGGGGAGTGGGCCTACAATCTCACCTTGAAGGAACGAAAGAGAGCCGGTCGCTGACCGCCGCAAATGCATATCGAGGTCTGGTCATTCCTTTTCTAGCAACATTGGTTCGATTTCCAAGATTTCACCATCCTTATCTCCTCCCGGGTAATTCAAAAAATTCCCAATCCATTCGTTTGTTCTTGACTACGACAACTGCGCGCCGGACAATTGACCCATTCCCAATGACCGGTTTTGGCTTCATTGCTTGATTTTCTGCACCCGGCATCCATCAGAAGCCGGAATACAAGGACATAATCATGGCTGACAAAAACAGTAAAGACCCGAATCCACCGTCATCGGTAATCTCGTCCGGCCTCGAGACAACCGGACCAGCTAATCCCCCACCGGACCCGGATATGACCGGGCCCGCCATTCCGCCTCCCGCGAATGAGCCCACGGACCTTCCACCGATAGACTGCATCGGGGAAGGCTTGCGCTACAGGATCTTGCGCCCGCACGCCAAGGGTGGCCTGGGCGAGGTATTCATCGCTGAAGATTTGGAACTGCATCGCACCATCGCACTCAAGGAAATTCAGAAGGACCATGCTAACGAGCCCCAAAGTCGATCTCGGTTCGAGATGGAGGCAAAAGTCACCGGCGGGTTGGAGCACCCTGGCGTTGTCCCGGTGTATGGACTCGGACATTACAAGGATGGACGACCTTTCTATGCGATGCGCCTGATCCGCGGGGAAACTCTGAAGGAAGCCGCCCAACGGTTTCACGCTACCGACATGTCCGGCCGCGATCCTGGTGAACGCGCCCGGGCCCTGCGGGAGTTGTTGCAGCGTTTTATTGGCGTTTGTAACGCCGTCGCCTATGCGCACAGCCGCAGCGTGCTGCACCGTGACCTCAAACCCGCTAACGTAATGCTCGGTCCGTTCGGCGAAACCCTTGTCGTGGACTGGGGACTGGCCAAACCGATCGATCAAACTGAAACCGGCGATTCGGAAGCGAGTGAATTACGACGATCGCTCGCCGATGCTCGAGGCACCCAGATGGGAGTGGCGATCGGCACCCCTGCCTACATGAGCCCGGAACAGGCGGCAGGCAGGCAGGATTTGTTAGGGCCCGCAAGTGATGTATATAGCCTGGGTGCAACTCTGTACTTCCTGCTGACCGGTAGCCCGCCTTTCCAGGCTGGGAGCGTCCAACAGGTCCTACGACAGGTCCAAGCGGGCGATTTCCCGCCGCCTCGGGAGGTCAATCGGAAAGTGCCGGTCGGTTTGGAGGCGATTTGCTTGAAGGCGATGGCTCGTGAGGTGGCAGACCGTTATCCATCAGCCCTTGCTTTGGCTGAGGATGTGGACCACTGGCTGGCGGATGAGCCTGTAGCGGCACGGCGGGAGCCTTGGTGGGAGCGAGTGTTACGGCTTTGTCGGCGGCGACCGGTCTTGGCTGGCTGGATCGGTTTCGGATTGGCGGAGAACCTCGCGCTGATCATTGCGCTCGCGGGTGTTCTCTTGTGGGCCTTTGGAGTAGTGATCAAGCCCTTATGGCTCAACGGGCTGGTGTTCGCCCCGTTTTTGGGATTCGTGTGGATCGTGGAGATGGCGGCGGCCATGTCCTTCTTTGCCCAATGGCTTGGCCTCGTGGGTTTAGTTGCTGGATTTGTCTTGGCCAACTACGTGGCAATCTTGAGGCGGAAAAGAGGACGGAAGTGGGTTGCCCGCGCTGCCCTGCTGGTCGCCAAGGTCGGCTTGGCATTTGGGGCGTTGCTGGGTTATGTCGCGTCAGGTTACTTGTTGGACCGGATTGCAGGAACCCGAACGGGGCCCCGTTCTGTGCTGATGTGGATCGCCATTTGCGCGTGGGGCACGCTCCCCCTCGTGGGCATCGGGTTTGGCCTGTTACGGAGAGCCAATTGGGAACCTCGGCGGAAGAAAGTCAAACAGGCAGCGATCACCGGTGTCGTGACGGGCGCCATGGTAGGGTTCACTTTGTTTTATGTGGATTTGATCCAGCGCCCTCCTGCATCGCAACTAAGCGGACGTGATAGCCCGGGGTCACTTGCTTCGGACCGATTCTCAGCGCAGCTCAATGCCGCCAAAACAGAACTTGAAGCCGCCAAAACAGAACTTCAACAGAACCTTCGCGAGCATCCGACTTATCTCAGTCCGCGTTATAAACGTGCATCACACTATCTGTTCGGCGCGGCAACGGCCAAGAACAAAGGCCAATCCCAAGAGGAACTGGACTCCTATGCCAAAGCCATGGACGAATTAGAGCCACTCTTCCGGGCCAAACTATTTCAACCTGGCTTTCAGGAGCTGTTGGTCTCATGTTATCGCGGCAGGGCGGATGCGCTGGCGCGCCTCGGTCGCTCGGATGAGGAGCTCAAGGACTGGGACCGCGCCTTGGAACTGGACTGTTGGACGCCTCATCAGGAGATGCGACTCCGCCGTGCTCTCTCGCTGGCCAAGATCGGCGACCACACCCAGGCCGTGAACGAGATGATTGCCCTGAAACCAGCAAGGAACTTGCCGCGAGCCGCGCTGTATATGTTCGCGCAAGTGTATGCTGTGGCCGCAGCCAAAACTGGGCCGGACCAGGCGCTAAGCGAACGCTACGGTTCCCAGGCCGTGGCAATGCTCGCTTTAGCCAAAGAAGCCGGCTATTTTAACGAGCCGAAGGCGGTTGACCGGCTGAAGCACGACGCAGATTTTGAGTCGCTCCGCCTTCGCAAGGATTTCAACGAGTTGCTGGGAGGGCGATAGCCATCAGGCTGGACTATCTTAATCCGCCAGTTCCGGTCGCGGCGACGCGCCCGATCACATGGATGCCCTTTTCACTCTCCTACTTGCCCTGTGCGCGGTTGGCGGCCAAGCGATCTACTTCTTCCCAAAACTTTGCCTCCAAGGCATCCAAACTCACGCCCAGATGCGCCTGGCACTCCGCCTCGAAACGACCGGGCCGGCAGGCAAAATACCAGCGCAGGAAGCGCTCGGCGCCATACTTGCCGACAACGAACCCCGCCAACGCTATACACCGGGCCGTCGATGCGATGATACCACGCCGGCCCGGTCAGGTCCCGCAGGTAGGATTCCGTCAGACCGGCTTCCGTCCGCTCCCGCCACAGGGTACGCGACTGCTGGGCCCATTCGGCCCGCTTTTGGGACGTCATCCCGGCATGCGCCTCCGCCCACCCCTCGATAAGAACGGTCGGCGCGTCGGCGTCGGCAGGTTGCAGCTGGTGGATCACCGCATGCGCAAGCTCATGGCGATCTTCGCTCAACCGATCTGGATGATCTGCGGTTTCCCAGTCGGCCGGACTGCGCGAACTGCCCAGAGCGAGGCCGCAAATCGCCATCCGTCGCTGCCCGAACAACTCGCCGCGAACCCAATAAATCTTCGCGCGCAGCGGGCTACCAGTCATCGTCTCCAGCTGGGCGACGTGCCCGTCCATCGCTTCCAGGTCGCGCTGCCGGTCGGTCACACGATCATCGTAGAACATGACGAGCCGCTGCGATTCCATTCGGTAAGGATAGGTATACTCCGCCTGTAGTTCCATGAGCGAAGCGATCGCCACGCTGGCGATGTTCGTGAGGGTGTTTTTCGGCGTGCTATGGCTTGCTTGCAGGTGGAGGATATAGGCTCCAAGAGCGGCCCAAAGCCCTATAGGCAGCAGCGCGACGCACCCAGATGCAAGAGCGCCGAGGCGACGGGGCCCGCGGACGCCTTGCCACACAGCACAGACTATTGCAACCGGAGCGGCAAGGACAATCACGGCCAACAGCAGAAGAAACGGCAAAGACCAGGGGTGCAAGACGCGGAGCTCGTGCTGCCCCCACAGCAGTCCGATGCAAACCAGCCAACCGCTCCACCCAATCACGGCGTATCGGCGGAGTAGTTTGAGAGGGTACGGAAACGCGCGCGCAGCGGACTCGCCCGGAGTAGAAGCCATAACACAACCCCTTCACCTGGGCACGTCGTGGCAGAAAGCCCACGATTGGGTAGGCGCAGTGCCCCTCTGGTTGTTCGTCGCTGGACCATTGCCATTTTCACGCTTCTGCGCTGCCGAATACTTGCTCAGGCAATTGGCTCATCGATTTCAAATTGTCTGCCGGTCCAGGTCAAGAAAAATCTCAGGCAAAAAGATTGAAGGCAGAAAAATGGGAGTCAGGCAGACGCAAGAAAGGTTTCATTTTTCTGCCGTGGATTTTTGGCGTTCGAGCATTTGGCCGTGCTACTCCCTCTCCATCGCTGACTCCGGGCAGAATCCATGGAGCGCGTTCGATCGTGCCGCCGCCCGCCACGAGTCGGGACAGGATCGCATCCATGTCGCGGACTCCGATGTACGGGACCATGCCGGGAAATCCGGCCGGCACGTTGGAGCGCAAGGCTCCCGTCGGCCCCCCGGGTGCTACGACCCCGGCAAGCTCTGCCGAAAACGGCTGTAGCTGCCAACCAAACAGCTTGGAGTAGAACGCACCGGATGCTGCAAGGTTGTTCGCCGTCACGACCACCAGAGCAATGGGGTGCTCCGCACTCCCGCGCGGCACTTTCGGCATCTCGAAGTCCATCGGTCTGTACTCCAAATGGATTGGTCTTTCAGAATCGACACTTGAATGCGGCCAGATGACCAACGCCGAACGACCCACCTCAGTAGCGGCGGACGCGCGCTGAGACCGGAAATCACGCGAAAACCGAAATCGCGGCCGCCGTCAGCTGCATGCGCTCGTTTGGAGCGGCCGCGCTCTGCATTGTAGTGCCGCGTCCTGGTTTCGGGTTACGCACTCAGAACACGACCGCCTTGCCCACTCGCATGGCCGCGGCCACCAATTCGCGCATCTGGACTTCGAACCTTTGCATATACGGAATCATGTTGCCGTCCACGCAACGGAATCCGGCCAGGTGCTCTACCTCGGCGGCCAATCGGGGCACTCCGGCAGCTGGGATAAAGTCGCCACCATGCGTAGCGTTGTAGATGACACGCGACAGGATCATTGGGAAACGCTCAGGCCATCGCCCCAGTTCCTTTCGCAAGGACGCCACTAGGGCGACATTGCCGAGGTAATGCGCGATCAAATAGCCATCCTCGTGTTCACACGCCTCCGATTGCTGCCAGCGGTCGAATGCGAATATCAAATTCAGGTCACCGCTGCCGCAATCTAGGCTGCCATCGGCGCATACCGCCAAGCGGCAACCGAGCGGCGGCGCCGAACGCAGTCGACCGCGCTCGAAACAGTCACAGCACACATGGGCGTCGAGCCCCACTGCCCCGCACCTCCGGTTCCCGAACTATAGTAATTCCGTCAATTTCCGACCGCATATGGCGCTACAAACACAGCGCGAAAGCAACCTAATTCTATTCCCCTGGGAACGGTCCGCAACCACCCAGATTGCGAAGCTGATGTTTGTTACGATGCTTGGAAACCTGGTATTTGACGATCTACACATCCGGTTCGTGATTATCAGAATACCCGAAATCCCGTCGCAACTGACCTAGAGTTATTACTGAGCAAGCACCCAGTCGTAGACCTCCTGGGTGGCCAGCAAGGTCATGTAGTTCCGCAGCTCGTACCCATTGGTATTGAGCCCGTCCACAAAGTCACCCAGGCCGGCGCTCCAGTTCGACGGGTGAATGCCATCCCGGCTGATGGAGGTCGGCACCTCATACCCCATGTAGCCGTCCCACGTCGGGTCGGCACCGTCCCACGTGCCATCGGGAGGATTGTGCGGGTTACGAGCGAGGATCTCGTCATGGAAATCGATCACCGGGACGCTTTCCCTGGCTGCCAAGTCCCAAACGGCCTGGTGGAAGGCGGCAGCGTGGTCCTGGTGCTCGGGCGAACCGTCCTCGAAGTCGTGGCGCGGCGGCGGGGTGGTCAGGACAGGAATCGTGCCATTCGCCTCGCAGGCCACGACCGTCTGCCACAGGTGATCGGCATAATCTTCCGGGGTGACCTGCTGGGGCAGATCGTTTGTTCCGAACATGATGACGGCGATCGCGGGGTTATCCCGGCGCAGCCAGTAGTCCACCTTGCGTTCTCCCTCGAGTCGGCCGGGCCAGTTGTCGGGCACGGGGCCGAGCGGCCAGTCCGACAGGACGCCGCCCTGGGCGCCGTGCTGGTCGACGTCGGCCCCCTGCCATTGCCAGGCTTCGTTCGGAACCACCAGGCGGATCCATTGCAAGGCCGCTTCGGCTTCCGGGGGGAGGTTGACGTAGGTGCGCCCCGCTTGACCGGGCGGCGCCAGCGGTTGAAAGAACGCCTGGGAGACGGTAATGCTGTCTCCGAACCGAGAGATCTTGACTGCGTCGCCGTCCGGGTCGTAGTAGTTCTGGCGCACCTGCCGCATCGCCTCGACCCAGTAGGGTTGGGTTCCCAGGGGAGGACCATGCCCGTCGCCGCTGCCCTGGCTGCCGAATGGAAAGGCGAAGCCATAGTCGGCCCGCCCCTGGGCCACGCCGCTCACCAGAAGCGCTACCACCGCCCATATCATCCGCAGCATCGTCGGAGTCCTCCGAGAAGGTCACAGGAATTAATTTGCCACGGCGGGGAAACGACGAGACGACTCCGCGGTCGCTCGGATGCCATGATGCCAGCCGATTCGTTACATTTTATGCGTTTTTTATTCGCAGCATCCCGCCAGGGGTCCGGCGCAGACCAGGCGACAAAAATCTTCGCTCCGGAACTTCGGAAGCCCGAACGCCCCGCTGGTTACGCGGCTCAGGTACTTACCCGCCACTGATTCACTTCTTGACGCGCTTGTGGACGTTGACGAAAGTCTCCGAACCGGGCGCGCTCTTGAACTCCGTCGGCCGTTTCTTGCCCGCGGCGTCAAAGCAGACTTTCAGGGTGTCCCCGTTGATCTCGTAGATGCCAAGCATGACTGCCCCCTTGTTCACGCCCTCGGTCAGTGTCACATCGATGGCCTTCGGTGACTTCGAGGGGTCGAGCTTCTGTGTGCCGACTTGGACCATCTCGTTACCCTTCTTGACGGTGTGCTTATCACCCTCAAAAGTAAGGATGAGCCCCGCCAGCTCGCTGGCCGGAAGCTCCTTGCCGCCCGTTTCGCTGGACTCGAATGTCCAGGCGCCCTGGAATTTCCTGACCTCCTTCTCGAGGTCTGCCTTGTCGTCCGCCAGCGTGCCGGACCCGCCGGACGCGGCGAAACCGACAGCGCAGAACAGTGCTACAACAGAGATTCGCATACCTGCTCTCCTTGACATTTAGAAGACAGCGATACTACTGCCGAACAGCCACGATAAGCCATGCGGGGCGCCGGCAAGAGCTCTCCGCCGCGCGAAACCAGCATAGCGGCCCGCGTCCGCTTCATCGTTTCGTCGGGCGACGCTACTTCCCCACTCGCTTCGTTTCGATTCCAGCCACGTCCCACAACGTGATGGGGCCGCGGACACTTCCCGAGGCCAGTATCTTGTTGTCCGGAGAAAACACCAGGGGATAGTCCACTCGACCCAGTTTGAAGCTGGCTCGCTCCTTCCCCGTGGCCACGTCCCACAATTTGATGGCTTCGTCAGGGCCACGACTTGCCGAGGCGAGCGTCTTGCCACCCTCGGTGAATGATAGAGCCGTGCACCCCTCGTGTCCGCTGATAGCGGACCATTCTTTCCCGGTGCCGATGTCCCACATTTGGATTGTCCCGTCGTCAGCGCCTGCGGCGAGGATCTTGCCGTCCGCACTCATCGCCATGGCTACCTCGAGGTTGGCTTCCTTGGCCTTGAGCGTAAGGGTGGCCCGGTCCTTACCCGAGGGCATCTCCCACAACTTGATGGTTCCTGCACCACCTGCCGAGGCGAGTAGCTTGTTATCCGGTGTGAACTTAACCGCTCGGACCCTTTCCTGAGGGCCTTTCCGGGTAGCCCGCTCCTGTCTGGTGGCCACGATCCAAAGCTGGATCATCCCGTCCTCGTGCCCGGAAACCAACTTCTTGCCGTCCGAGGAGAAGGCCAGCGACCGAACGAATTGGGGATGTCCCTTAAGCGTGGCTTGTTCTTTACCCGTGGCCAGTTCCCATACGTTGATAATTCCCCGATCATGCCCCGAGGCCAGCAACTTGGTGTCGTCGGTGATGGCTACGGACCAAACCTTTCCCGCGTCCCCCTGGAAGGTGGCTAACGCTTTGCCAGTTGCCACCTCCCACAGTTTGATCGTGCCGTCCCAACTCCCCGACACCAGCATCTTGCCATCTGCGCTGAACGCTAATTTCATGATGTGCTTGGTATGCCCAGTGAGGACGGCTCGCTCCTTGGGCGCTTGGGCCAAGCTGAGTGGCGCCACCAGGCAGAGTCCGACCAAGGCCATCATCAGCCAGCTGCCAAGCCAGGCATATTGCTTCATGGTGTCTTTTACCTTTTGAGGAACCGGCGAGCGGCTAGCGGCCCGCAAACGGCCGAACGCGAAGTTCAGCAGCACTGGGCCGCCTCTGGGCACTTCATGAAACGAGAAACCGTACGGGCGGCCCGGTGTCTGCTGCAACGCGAAGTTAGGCGAGCTGCTAAATCCATATCCAGCCAAGCACTAGGAGCTCAAAGTACACCCAGAAAAAGAGCCACGCCGGTACCCCAAGAAATAATTCGAGCGGCAGCCGCCAGAGCCACACATCGAATTGACTCCGCGAACCCCGCGCCGAATCAAACAGGAACGACGCGCACGGCACGGTCAGTGTAGCGATCGGGCTGCCAACGTAGATGCCGATCCGCAATAGGTGT
>Ga0306924_10007184_pt1 | contig 11152 bp, 12 predicted proteins | sample sta12Can44000111_FD_203756 | JGI IMG/M metagenome (GOLD analysis project Ga0306924, IMG submission 203756) | Lab enrichment of tropical soil microbial communities from Luquillo Experimental Forest, Puerto Rico - statanox.12C.anox.44.000.111 (v2)... | ecosystem: Environmental > Terrestrial >...
ACGGGAAACTCTCATTGGAGGAGTTTCAGGCGGCGCACGAGCGCATATTCAAGGCAATGGATGCCGACCACGATGGCACCGTTACCTTGGAGGAAATGCAGGCTTTCATGCGCGGGCACTAGCAGGTTGAAGTCCGGCGCACCTGTTGCTGACCTCGCCGCTTGCTCTTGACCCTGACTGCTCCGCGCCGCCGCTCGCTGCGCGCGCGATTGACCCAGAAAACCGAAGAGCACGCCTCCGCTGAGCTGACGGAGAAGCCTCGAACCTCGCCGCTCGACCTGATCGACGCCATGCGGGTATTGATACCGTATGTGATTCTGCCTCTTGTGAACCGCGCGAAGTTATCAACGCCACATTTGCTTCAGCCGTGCGCCGATAGGAACAGTCTTTAGAGGGGTGACTACTGGAGAGTTGCTCTCGCGGCTTGGCGGCGGCCACGCACATTGCTCGAAACGGTCGGCGATCTCATCCGGGATGAACCGCGTGCGTGAGGTATACATGTGCCGGTCACCGTTGTTGCGTTGCTGATGGGCATGGAAACGTTGTGGGACAATCAAATGAAGATGGTCCTTCGCCCGGGTCATCGCGACGTAGAGCAGACGACGCTCTTCTTCGATCTCGGGAGTGCTTCCCGTCGCCATATCCGATGGTATGCAGCCATCAACACAGTTTAGGACGAACACAGAGGTCCACTCTTGACCTTTGGCTGAATGGATCGTCGATAGAATCAAGTAGTCCTCATCGCGCAGCGGCACTCCGGCCTTGTCGCTGCTGGAAGTCGGCGGGTCGAGTGTCAATTCGGTAAGAAACCGCTCTCGATTTGGATAGGTCGAGGCGATCTGCGCCAATTGAACGAGATCGGCCTCGCGGGTTTTGTCGTGCTCATACAGCCGCTCCAAATGCGGTGCATACCATCGGCATACAAGATCGAATTCGGCTGGCCAGCCTGTGACGCCGTTACGGACAACCCTCACAGTGTCGGCAAAGGCAGGCCAATCTTCGGCGCAGGCTTTGGGCGGCTGGAAATCAAGAACCGCCTCGAGCGGCTGATCGGATTCGGACAAGTGATCCAGCAGACGTGCGGCAGTGGCCGGACCGGCGCCAGAAAGGAGTTGAATGGCGCGGAAGCCGGATACCCGGTCACGCAGATTCTCCGCCCAACGCAGAAACGCAAGGACGTCCTTGATATGTGCGGCTTCGAGAAACTTGAGGCCGCCGTATTTCACGAACGGAATATTGCGCCGCGCCAATTCTAGCTCGAGCTGAGCACTGTGATGGGAGGCGCGGAACAGCACCGCCTGCTGCTTTAGCAGAACTCCCGCCTCGCGATATTCCAGCACGCGATCGACCACGTAGCGCGCTTGATCCGTCTCATCGCGCACTGACACCAGCTGCGGTTGCTCCGCTGAAGGACGCTCGGATCGTAGATTCTTCTTATGCCGTTCCACGGCCAGATCGATGACCGCATTCGCCGCCGTGAGGATCGGCTGGGTCGATCGATAGTTACGATCCAGCGTGATTATGCGGGCAGGTGGCGTGAACTGCTTCGGGAAATCGAGGATATTGCGCACGGTCGCGGCACGAAACGAGTAGATCGACTGAGCGTCATCGCCGACGACCGTTAATCCCTTGCCGTCGGGTTTCAATGCCAGGAGGATTGATGCCTGAAGCCGGTTGGTATCTTGATACTCGTCCACGAATACGTGATCGAAACGCGAGGCAACGTCGCGAGCAATCTCTCCTTCTTGCATCATTTGCGCCCAGTAGAGAAGCAGATCATCATAATCGAGCACGTTTTGCCGTTGCTTGGCTTCGACATAGGTGGCGAATAGTTTTTTGAGGTCGTCTTCCCACTCCGCGCACCAGGGGAAATTTGTAGCCAACACATCAGACAAGGAGGTTTCGGCATTCACAACCCGCGAGTAAGCCGCGAGTCAAGTATTCTTGTTTGGAAAGCGCCTTTCGGTTTTCGATAGCCCGAGATCGTGCCGGACCAGATTCATAGATCGGCAGAGTCGCCACGGTCATGGATCGTGAACGCGCGATCCAGACCAATCTGGTCGGAATACTCGCGCAGAAGTCTGGCACCGATAGCATGAAATGTTCCGGACCAGGTGAGAGCATCGACCATCAGCCGCCCGTGTTCCGGCAACACCTGCACCGCGATGCGCTCGACGCGGCGGCTCATCTCGGCCGCTGCTCGCCGTGAAAACGTCAAGAGCATCATGCGACGGGGGTCAGCCCGCTTGACAATCAAATGCGCCACGCGATGGGCAAGCGTGTTTGTCTTGCCGGACCCGGCTCCCGCGATGATAAGCAGTGGCTGATCACCACTGTGCTCTACAGCGTGACGCTGTTCGGGGTTGAGTGTAGCAAGATAAGGCTCGGTCATTGGTTTTCCAGGTCCGAATCGCCAGTCATACTAGCAAGCAAACGTCTGCAAATAGGGCAGGTGCTCTAAGCCATTTTTGAGTCCGTCATTTCGTCTTTAGTTTCCAAGCGGACGTCAACGCAGCGATTTGATGAAACGCCAAAGTTCGATAGTCGCCTTGGTTCGGCCACCGTGGCGGTAATTCCCATTCCTCTTGCCCTCAGGCGCGCCGCCCCGTGCGCCGTGCATGCGGCACACCTTCCAACCTCGCACAGCAGGCGAACGACAGGGCTGCCCAGTCCGTTTCGATCTGGCAGTGCATTGCGGGGCCGCGTGAGCCTTGTGCATGGGGTTGTAGCTCATTTCGGCTTGGACCCTCCCCCCTCCACGGGCATGGCTTCGTTCTGCTTCGGCTCGATGATGTCCATCGGCTTGTCAGTCCCAGCCGTCAGCGATTTGGTAGCGATGGTCTCCCTTCGCCTGCCGCTCACGATTTGATCGGTGACCACGGCTTGATCAGCATTCACCGTCACATGCTTCACGGTGATCTGCTGTTGCCCTCGGCCTCGGTGCTGGTCGAGCCGTTCGGTCAAGAGGGCTACCGTCCGCGAGGACTTGTCAGCAAGTTGTAAATATTTCGTACCTGCATCGAAGTATCCTGCCTTGGTGTTCGTCCATCCCCGGCGGTAAAATTCTAGTGCTGCTTCGTTCGCCGCGACGATTTGAGAGATGAGCATCCCTTCAATCGGATCGACGGGCTTCATAATGCCGATGATCGAAATCTTTTTCTCTTCGGCAAGTTTGGTCAGTGGCGCGAGAACCGCACGCACATCTGTCGTCGATGAATTGTTGACCTTACCCACGCCGAGATACGCCGACACCGGATCGATGATCACCAGCGCCACCTTCCCGACCTCGTCGATCTTGCCGCGGAGAAGCGGCAAGTCTGTCGCCAAATTGAACATGCGTGGTGTGCCGTCGGCATTCTTTGCCATCCCGACAATCTCTACTCGGTCGAGATCGGCGCCAGCGGCTACCAGCCGGGGAATAACGGTGTCCTCGATGTCATCCTCTGCGGTGAACCAGATCACGTTTCCGAGCGGGGCTTTGCCCTCATTGCAGGGCCATTCCGCCGCTGTGGTCGAGCGTGCGATGATGTCGGCGCTGATTAGTCCCTTGCCCTTATCTGGCAGGCCACCAATCAAACCGAGCTTGCCCAATGCAAAACGGCCGGGCCAAAACCAATTAATGCCGCGAATCGCATAGGCGGACGCCTTCTTGCTATCGAGCATCCCGGCGTTTCCGTCAGGCTTTGGGGCAGCATATCCAAAATCGTCCGGATCCTCCGCTGGCGGCACGTCGTGCAGCGGATCGGAACCATTGACGACTCTGTTTCCGTCGCGGGCGACAAGCTTGGGGCGATCGGCGTGGTAATCACGCGCCGCCTGTTTCCAGGTTTCAGAATCCCAACTCATCGCGTCGCCCCCGGACCAAACGGGGGGTGACCGCAGTCTGCACAATGGGAGCGCATCACGCGGCCTCCACGTTCCGGGCCGCCATGCGCTCTAGGACCCAATCGTCAATTTCAGATTCGAGCCAGCCGTGGCGGCTTTCGCCCAGTCGCACGCGCCTTGGGAATTTTCCCTCGCGCTCAAGCCGCCACAAATGAACCTTGGAATACGGAATGCCCTTTTGCGAGCGAAGCTCGTCGTAACTTAGAAGTCTCACGTTGCCATCTCCCGTTAATGCGCCGCTGTGTGGTGCAGCTTGGAGAGACGGATCGGAAAAGTCTGTCTTTCTATTTGTGGAAATTAGGACTACAGGTCATCGTGCTCTGAATATAACGCGGGATCGTCGCCCTCATCGTCCGTACAGCTTAAAAACCAATCTTCCGCACATTGCTCCTGCCATCTGGCGAGTTCCCGTTTGGCTTCAGGGAGGCGCTGGCGGATCAGCTCGGGATGGTTACGATATTCCTTAAATGCAGGGTCCAAGGCGATTGTCTCAGCAAGCTCGCTATCGCTCGTGCGCGGGCAATCCCTTTTTAGCTCCTCGTATAAATATCCTAGCTCAAGGAACCTCTCTGCATCCCACTTCTGATTACCCAACTTCGGACCACGCCTACGTTTGCCGAATAATTCTTCGGCCAACAGCAGTGCCAGCAAAAAGACGTCTGACTCGCTTGTGGGATCCAATCGATAAACTTCATTTAATCTAAAAAATTCCGCAGCCCGCTTTAATGAGGTCGGATCGCAATGCAGTGTGCGGCGGATATATTCATCGCTCGGCAGTCCGCCGGGGCCCGGGCCGTAGGTCTTGCCTTGGCGTCGCCAAACCTTGTGAAGCAACTGGCGGCGGAAGTTTAGGCTTGTTTGACGCTCCGCCACGGCTACGCTCGCACATGTGCAAGCTCGACCACATTGGCAGGCGGCGGCTCAATGATGGAGCGGAGTCGTGCGGCCCAAGCGTCTAGTGCAAATCGCTTCTCGTCCAAATAAGCGTACTGATCATAGACCTTGTGCAGGCCGGGTTTAGTGTGGCCGATGACCAGCTCGCGAACCAGATCGGAGATATTCGTGACAGCTGAAAGACCAGTGCGAACGGTGCGGCGGATGTCGTGAATGACAAAATCTGGAAAATCGCCGAGCGACTTCGCCATCTCGCCATCAAGCTTCCGTTTAGCTTTGTCGTGCGAGTTGACGGGTTTTCGTCCGAACGTGGTCGAGAATAAATAGTCGCCCGAGTTAAATCGCGGCAGTGACGCAAGCACCGCGATAGCATCGTCGCTCAACGGTACGATGTGCGCCCCGTCTGCCTTCATCCTTTCGGCCGGTATCGACCATAGCTTTTTTGTTAGATCAAATTCAGACCAAGCCGCCTCACTAACTTCCGAACGGCGGGCGCCGGTTAGCATCAAGAGTTTGAGCAACGGCCCATACGGATAGGTGAGCTTGTCTGTCGCCTGCCAAGCCGCACGCAACTCCGCGTCATTGAGGATGCGCTTTCGCGCCGGTCGATCGCCAATGATGCTTTCGGGGTCTAGCCGGTCACATGGCGAGTTTTCAATTCCATAGCAGTGTTGAGCGATCGCCCAATTGTACAGCCGGCGAACATAACCGAGTAGGTTGTGCGCCTGATAAGTCTTGCCCTCTGCCTTCACTCCTTTAATTACGGCGCGAACCTCAAGTGGCGTGATGTCGACGGCCGGACGCTTGGCCCAAATTGGAATGAAGACACGGCGTAGGTCGCGTTCAACTTCCCGGCCCTTGCTTTCGCTCGGCAGCTTTTCCGCAATAAAGTCTTCGGCTATCGCCGCGAATGTCACTCTTTGCTTTCGCAGCTCGGCGGCTCGTTCGCGTTCTTCTTCTTGCGCCGGGTCGATACCGCGCCCGATTAACTCACGCCACTCTCTGGCCTTGGCGCGAGCTTCTGCCAGACCGAGCACCGGATAGGTTCCCAATGCCCGCCGCGTCGGATTTGCGTCGTGTTGGAAGCGGGCGAGCAATACAAAGGTGCGCTCGCCACTCGGCATAACCCGAATGCGTAAGCCGCGAATCTCCCTATCGCGAACGTCATAGGGTTTGCTTCCGCCCTTAAGGCTCTTAAGGTAGCGGTCGGTGAGGTTCTTCCTGTCCGTGCTTGCCTTAGCCAAATCCCCCTCCTTGGCAACGCTGTGGCAACAAAATGAGCGAAATTAAATGTTGCCAGACGTAACGCCAAGATACGCGAAATTGGCAGAGGTGCAAATATTGGCGGTGGATAATGCAACAAGACGCACCGGCGTGTAACATTATGAAGTGCGGCTTGTGCCGGTTCTTTACCGGCGCGCCGGCCGAGCTCGAACGCGCCATTCCCGGCCTCAATATCCTTAGTTCGGCTTATGGCTCAGTCCGCGCCGATACCGGGCTGTGCAAGCGGCACGATTTTTTTACGACCGCAGCGACTCCGGCTTGCCCGCAGTTTAAACCATGATTACGAGATAAGATTCTCGGCAACGGCCAAGACAAGGGCTGATCGAGGATGATGTCGTCCCACGGACCTATTCCTGGAAGCGGCGCATCGATGACGACGAATTTGTTGACCCGCTCCGGATGTTGAGCGGCAAACGCATAGCCGACCATGTTGCCGATATCGTGGGTGACAAGATCGACCTTGTCGATCTTCAACGAATCGAGCACGCCGGCAATATCTTCCGCTTGGGTCTTTTTGTCATAACCGCCGGGCGGCCGCGACGAGAGTCCGAGCCCGCGCAGGTCCGGCACGATCACGGTGTGATCGCGAACTAAGCGGGCGGCAAGCGGCGCCCACATGTCGCCGGTTTCGCCGTAACCGTGGAGCAAGACGACAGCGGGCCCCGCCCCGCCGACGCGGACATAGATTTGGGTCCCGTTGGTGACGACGTTTTCAGTTCCGAAATTCGCCGGGAAAGGTTGTATGACGGCGAGTGCCGGTGCGCTCAGAAGAAAAAGGATCGGCGCGGCGGCAGCGAGGTTTCGCATTGCGAAGTTTCGCATTTCAGTCCCCCTGATTTTCGCTCCTCGCAATGTTCGCACGGCGCGACGCGAGCTACGGCCGGAGCACAATCTTCGCCGCTGCGGTGCGGCCGGCATCGATGTCTTGAAACGCCCGAGGACCGTCGGCGAGCGGCCGCTCTTCGATCCAATCGAGCAGCCCAAGTCGGCCGGCGGCAATGGCATCGAGCGTTTCGCGAAATTCGAGCGGCGTATAGCAATATGTGCCGGCGACCACGATCTCCTGCAGCGTGATCTTGCGCAGGTCCAAACCCTCCGAGCCCGGCAACAGGCCGATGTGAATAATCACGCCGCCGGGCTTGACCAAGCGCGAGGCTGCGGCGCGAGTGGCGACCGCGCCCACCGCGTCGATAACGAGATCGATCGATAATTTTGTTGGCTCGCCCCGTTCGCTCGGCGCATAGCATTTGAACGCACCAGCGCGGGCGGCCGTTTGCCGGCGCGCGGCATTCGGTTCGCCAATGTGAATCTCGGCGGCGCCTTGCATCGCCAAAACCAAAGCGCAGGCAAGGCCAATGCCGCCGCCGCCAAGCACCGCGAAGCGGCTCGCCGCCAACGGACGCTGCAGCAATCGCGCGCCCAGATTGACGGCGTGATAGGCGACCGCCAGCGGCTCGGTGAGCGCCGCCTTGGCGGCCTCGAGCCCATCGGGAATCTTGTACAGGTTGCGCTCGGGCACACGCACCAGTTCGGCGAAGGCGCCGGCGCGCGGCGGCACCGAGAGAAGTTGGCGCGAAGGACATAAGTGCGGTCGGCCTTCGAGGCACCAGTCGCAAACCCCGCACGGCACCAGCGGGTTGACCGCAACGCGAGCGCCGCGATCGGGACCGCTGGCAACTAAGCCTGCCGCCTCGTGGCCGAGGACGAAGGGCGGCGGCCGCCGCGAGTCGTGGCCGTGATAAGCGTGCATGTCTGAGCCGCAAATCCCGACGGCTTCGACACGCACCAGAACCTCATCGTTGCCGGGCGTCGGCTCCGGCTCCTCGCGGCACAACAGGATATTCGGCTCGGTATAAACAAGCGCTTTCATGCTAGTCACTTTAGCTTACCGAAAACCCGTCATCGCCGGCGATCTTAGCAGAGTAGAACGAGAGCACGAAACGCGGTTAGAGTGACGCCATGAGAGATCGGCCCAATTCATCGTCGCCGAAAATCGCCGAAATGCGCGTTGTGCCGGTGGCCGGGCACGACGACATGTTGCTCAATCTTTCCGGCGCGCATGCGCCGTTTTTCACGCGCAACATTGTCATCCTTCGCGACAATGCCGGCCGCACCGGTGTTGGCGAAGTGCCCGGCGGCGAGCAGATAAGAGGTACATTGGAGGACGCCAAATCGCAGGTCATCGGCCAACCGATCGGAACTTATAACGACATTCTCAATCAAATGCGCAACCGCTTCGCCGACCGCGATACCGGCGGCCGCGGATTGCAGACGTTCGATCAGCGTGTCGCCATTCATGCCATCACCGCGATTGAGGCGGCGGTCCTTGATCTGCTCGGCCAATTTCTCGGCGTGCCGGTCGCGGCGCTGCTCGGCGAAGGACTGCAACGCCGCGCGGTGAAGATGCTCGGTTATCTGTTCTTCGTCGGCGACCGCAACAAGACCGGGCTGCCTTACCGCGCCGAGCCGGACGCCAAGATCGATTGGTTCCGGCTGCGCCACGACGAGGCTTTGACGACGCCAGCGATCGTGCGTCTCGCCGAAGCGGCCTATGCGCACTATGGCTTCGAAGACTTCAAGCTCAAGGGCGGCGTGCTCTCCGGCGAACAAGAAATAGAAACCGTGACTGCGCTCGCCAAGCGCTTTCCGCAGGCGCGCATTACGCTTGACCCGAACGGCGCCTGGCCGCTCGATGAGGCAATCCGGCTCTGCAGCGGCATGCGCGACGTGCTCGCCTATGCGGAGGACCCGTGCGGCGCCGAGCGCGGCTATTCGGGCCGCGAAGTCATGGCGGAATTTCGCCGCGCCACCGGCATGCCGACCGCAACTAATATGGTGGCCACCGATTGGCGGCAAATGGGCCACGCCATTTTGCTGCAATCGGTCGATATCCCGCTGGCCGATCCGCATTTCTGGACTATGCAGGGCGCGGTCCGCGTGGCGCAGATGTGCCGCGACTGGGGCCTGACCTGGGGATCGCATTCCAACAATCATTTCGACATTTCGCTGGCGATGTTCACGCATGTGGCCGCAGCGGCGCCGGGCCGGATTACCGCGATCGATACGCACTGGATTTGGCAGGATGGCCAGCGCCTGACCAAGGAGCCGCTGCAAATTCGCAGCGGCATGGTGTCGGTCCCGGATCGAGCCGGCTTGGGGATTGAGATCGATCTCGATCAGATCGAGCGTGCGCACGCGCTCTACAAAGCGCACGGGCTCGGCGCACGCGACGACGCGATGGCGATGCAATACCTTATTCCCGGCTGGAAATTCGACAATAAGAGGCCATCTCTCGTGCGCTGATGTCTCATACGCTGATGTCTCATACGCTGATGTCTAGTGCGCTGATGTCTCGTGGGCCGATCGCAACCGGAGCGAAGCGTTCCAAAGCGAAATGATTTTAGGTTTATGCGGTATTTCGCATTGGCTTTTGTTTGAGCATGATCTTTTCCGAAAACCGGCAGCCACTTTTCGGGATCATGCTTTAGGAGCGAGCGATGGCTGATGCAGTGGCGGCCCGCGTGGCGAGCGGAACAGACGACGTAGCGCCAGCGCATCGAATCGTTATCGTTGGTGGCGGCGCCGGCGGACTCGAGCTTGCTACCGAGCTCGGCGACAAACTCGGACGTCGCGGCAAAGCGGACATTACGCTGATCGATAAAGCGCGCGCGCATTTATGGAAGCCGCTCCTGCACGAGATTGCCGCCGGCAGCATGGATCTCGGCCATCATGAGCTCGACTATCTGGCGCAGGCGCATTGGCACCATTTTCATTATCGCACCGGAGAGATGATTGGGCTTGATCGCAACCGGCGGGAAGTGCTGGTCGGACCGGTCTTCGAAGAGCATGGCACCGAGATCACGCCGGCGCGCGGCTATCCTTACGACACGCTGGTGCTGGCGGTTGGCAGTCTCACCAATGATTTCGGTACGCCGGGCGTCGTCGAGCACGCGATCCGCCTGGAGACGCCCGAGCAAGCAGCGCGATTTCATCGCCGGCTGGTCAATGCCTGCCTGCGGGCCCAGAACCAAAGCGAGCCATTGCGACCGGGTCAGCTCCAGGTCGCCATCATCGGTGGCGGCGCTACCGGCGTCGAGCTCGCCGCCGAACTGCACAAGTCGACGCGCGAGCTCGTGGCCTTCGGCCTCGATCGCATCGACCCCGATCGCGATATCACGCTTCACCTCATCGAGGCTGCCGACCGAATTTTGCCGGCCTTGCCGCCGCGCATCTCAGAAGCCGCGACCGAACTTCTCGGCGAGCTCGGCGTGAAGGTCCACACCTCCGCGCGCGTCGCCGCCCTCATGCCGAACGGGCTAAAACTTGCCGACGGCGGCATCATCAATGCCGAGCTCGTGATTTGGGCAGCCGGCGTCAAGGCGCCCGCTTTTCTGAAAGATCTTGATGGACTCGAAACCAATCCCATCCATCAGCTCGTCGTTCGCCAAACGCTGCAAACCACGCGCGACGACAATATTTTTGCGATCGGTGATTGCGCCGCCTGTCCTTGGCCGGAACGCAACACCATCGTGCCGCCGCGCGCTCAGGCGGCACACCAACAATCGACGCATTTGGCGAAACAGCTGCGGCGAAAGCTCATGGGGCAGCCGCTTGAGCCCTGGCATTATCGCGACTTCGGTTCGCTGGTGTCGCTCGGCGAGTACAGCACGGTCGGCAGTTTGATGGGCAAATTGGTCGGCCAGAGCTTCTTTGTCGAAGGCTACTTCGCGCGCTTCATGTATGTGTCGCTCTACAAGATGCACGAATATGCGCTGCACGGCTTTATCAAGGTCGCGCTCGACACCGCCGTGCGTCTGATTAATCGCCGCACCGAGCCGCAGGTGAAGCTGCATTGACGAGCTTCGTCAGCGAGCGTCGCTTACGCTCCTCACAATGACGAAACTATCCGCAAACGCCTTGCTATAAGATTTCCTGCACCGCCCGCGCCGCCTCATTGATTGCCAGATGCGCATAGGCATCGCCGCCGGCATCGGAATTGGCGATCGCAACGCGGCCGAACCGCTGCCGCGCCACTTTGACGACGCGATCGTCATAGTCGTCGGGATCGAACAGTGAATTCGCCACATAG
>Ga0306924_10007186_pt1 | contig 11152 bp, 9 predicted proteins | sample sta12Can44000111_FD_203756 | JGI IMG/M metagenome (GOLD analysis project Ga0306924, IMG submission 203756) | Lab enrichment of tropical soil microbial communities from Luquillo Experimental Forest, Puerto Rico - statanox.12C.anox.44.000.111 (v2)... | ecosystem: Environmental > Terrestrial > Soil...
TTCCGGCGGAATGCCCCTCTCCGCCCTTCGGGGAGGGAGGGATCATGCCGGAGGCGTGGGAGGGTGAGGTGGGAGGCGCCGCGAACCTCCACATCGGCCCCTCACCTGCCCTCGCCCGGCCGGCGGGGGAAGGGAATTACGACCCCGGGATCACCTGTATTTTTCCTACAAAAACAGGTGGTGCGGGCTAGGAGGGGTCTGCCAGCTTTGCTCGGAGAGTTCGCGCATCGGCCGGAGCACGGACCTTTGCGTCGTTGTCGAAATAGACATAGACGTCGCGCGCGGCGCGCCGAGCAGGCGGTGTATCTGGGGCTATCAGGCGGGCGTCATTGGGTTGCAGGCCCCGCACCCACAGCTTGATCCGCGTCGCCCAGTGATTGAGCACCTCATCGGAATAGCCGGAAACATAGAGCTCCTCGGAGCCGTGCAGCCGCAGATAGACGAAATCGGCGGTGAGGTCCTCGCGGTAGGGCCACGCGGCCGAGTCGGCGAAAACCAGCGCCACCCGGTGCCGCCGTAGCAGCGCGACCAAGGCGGGGTCGAGAAAGCTTGGGTGGCGGATCTCGACGGCGTGGCGCAGCTCCCGCTCCCTGCGGTCCGCGTCCAAGCGCGCCCGGCGAGGCGGGTGTCGTGCCGTGCCGCGAGCGCCACCGCGCTCTCACTGTCGCGCGGCAGCAGTGAGAGGAAATGACCGAGGCGCGCCGCGTCGAACCGGAAGCGGGGCGAGAATTGCCACAGGAAGGGGCCGAGCTTCTCCTCGAGCCGCAACACGCCGGAGGCGAAGAAATTGGCGAGCGGCGTCTCTATATCATGCAGCTGTTTGAGGTGAGTGATGAACCGGCTGCCCTTGACGGCGAAGACGAAGCCGTCCGGGGTGTCGTCATGCCATCTTGCGAAGGAGTCGGGGCGCTGGAGCGAATAATGCGTGCCGTTGATCTCGATCGTGTCGACCTGCCGGCTGGCGTAGGACAGCTCGTCGGCATGGCGCAGCCCGCGCGGATAAAAGGTCCTGCGCCAGCCGCCATAGTTCCAGCCGGAAATGCCGATGCGGATGGTCCCGGAACCGCTCACACTCAGGTGCCCCAATCTGCGGCAAAAGCCCCTCTCCGCTCTTCAGGGAGGAGAGGGAGGGGCCTGCGCCGCGGGAAGGTGAGGCTTAGCGCAATCCAGGATTGCGGATGCTGACCCTTTCCGGTCTGACCTACCGCATCGCGGGGCGAACCCTTATCGACCAAGCGAGCGCGCAGATCGCCAATGGAGCCAAGGTCGGGCTCGTCGGCCGCAACGGCGCCGGCAAATCGACCCTGCTGGACTTGATCCGCGGCTCTCTCCAGCCGGATGGCGGGTCGATCGAGCTGGCACGCGGCTGCCGGGTTGGCTTTCTCGCGCAAGAAGCACCGGGCGGGGAGGCGAGCGCGCTGGAAACGGTGCTCGCCGCCGACCGCGAGCGCGCCCGCCTGCTCGCCGAGCAGGAGGCCGGGGCAGGCCCGCTGCACGCCGCCGAGATCGAGGCGCGGCTCGTCGAGATCGATGCCTATTCGGCGCCGAGCCGGGCGGCGCGCATCCTCGCCGGGCTCGGCCTCGACGAGGAGATGCAGCACCAGCCGCTCGCCGACCTGTCGGGCGGCTGGCGCATGCGCGTGGCGCTCGCGGCGCTCCTCTTTGCCGAGCCGGACCTCCTGCTGCTCGACGAGCCGACCAATCACCTCGACCTCGAAGCGGCGCTGTGGCTCGAGCGCTTTCTGCGCAATTACCGCCGCACCCTGATCCTGGTCAGCCACGACCGCCGCTTCCTCAACGCTGTGACGACGATAACCCTGCACCTCCAACACGGGAAGTTGACCGCCTACTCCGGCGGCTTCGACGCCTATCTGCGGGCCCGCACGGAAGCGGCTCGACGCCTCGAATCGCTTGCCCGGCAGCAGACCCTGGAGCGACAGCGGCTGCAGGGTTTTGTGGACCGCTTTCGCTATAAGGCGTCAAAGGCCCGGCAGGCGCAAAGCCGGCTCAAGGCGCTGGCGAGGCTGGAGCCGATCGTCCTGCCGGCCGAGGAGGCGCCGGCGCGCATCGCCTTCCCGGATCCGCCGCGGCTTAGCCCGCCGCTAATCGCGCTCGACCGGGTCTCGGTCGGCTATGTCCCGGAGAAGCCGGTCCTGTCGCGCCTCGACCTGCGGCTCGACCCCGACGACCGGATCGCGCTGCTCGGCGCCAATGGCAACGGCAAGACCACTCTGGCGCGGCTGCTGGCCGGCCGGCTCGCTCCGATGGCCGGTCAGGTCACCCGCTCGCCCAAGCTCTCCTGCGGGTTTTTCGCCCAACACCAGATCGAGGATATGCAACCGCAGGCCTCGCCTTTCGATCACCTGTCGGCGCTGATGCCCGACCAGCCGCCCGAGGCGGTGCGGGCAGGGCTCGGCAGGTTCGGGTTCGGCCAGGACAAGGCCTTTATGCGCGTAGCCGACCTCTCCGGCGGCGAGCGGTCTCGGCTAAATCTGGCTCTCGCGACTCACGAAAGCCCTGCGCTGCTCATCCTCGACGAGCCGACCAACCATCTCGACATCGAAGCCCGCGAGGCGCTGGTCCGGGCGATCAACGACTTCCCGGGCGCCGTGGTGCTGGTGAGCCACGATTGGCACCTGCTCGAGCTGGTCGCCGAGCGGCTGTGGCTCGTCGCCGACGGCACGGCGCGGCCCTTCGACGGGGATCTCGACGACTACGAGCGGCAGGTACTCGACGGCGACGAGCGACCGCAGGAAATCCGAGCGAGCGAGCCGGAGCCGGGTGATCGGCGGGCCGTCCGGCGTCTTGCCGCGGAGCGCCGGCGGCAGCTCGAGCCGCTGCGCCAAATCGCGCGCCGGGCGGAAGAGATGATTACCCGGCTGACAAAAGAACGCGAGGCACTCGATCGCGTTTTGGCCCTGCCCCCGGGCGCTGCCGGCGAGCGAATTGCGCCCGCTGCCGCCCTCAAGCGCCGTGCGGAGCTGATGCGGTTGATCGAGCGCGCCGAAGGGGAATGGCTCGCGGCTGAGGAATCGATCGAGCGCGGGTCCTCTGAGCATCGGTCTACGGCCGATCCGCGACGGCTGTGAACTATCCCTCATGGAATAAGTCATCGGCAGCTCGAAGCGATTCTTCGGTAGTTTTTGGTAGAGCGAAGCTCCGGGCCGACGCTAGCGGCCAAAGGCCGCAGATTGCGGCAATCTTCTGTTACACTTTGACAAACTCGGCCGAGACGGCCTATCCAATCAACGCGGAGGCGGAATTATCCTCTGGTGGCCGAGCCCCGTGAGGAGGTGAGACCGTCGTCCGAAGCACCGCCTTCCCGACCCAGGTTCGTCATGGCCGAAACTCCCGCGATCACCGACCGGAACCTCGAAGCGACGACGAATATTTCACTAAAGCGGGAGCCGGCTTGTTTTGCCTTTTTGTCGCCGCGGTCGATTTGCCCGCCGATGCCGATCGATTCGATCAACCTTGATCTTGCCTCGGCCGATTACTTTGGGGGACGCGCCTCGCTCTGGGCCGCTCTGGAGATGCGCTCTTCGGTCAGCGACGAGCGTCCGACAGCGATTCTTGGATTTGACGAGACTTTTCTGCGCCCCTTCGCCCGCGCCCTGATCGAGGCGGCGACGACGCGCGCCGCCTACCGGATGTCAATTCTTCAGGAGTCGCGCAACTCGGAGCGCTATCGGGTGGTCGAGTACGTTACTGGCCCGGGCAAAGCCCTTGAGGAGCTGATGCTGCAACCGTTCGACAATGTCGTTCTGGTCAGCGCCGCCAAGGGCAAGGATGGTGACGAGACGCTCTTTCAGCTGCCGCGCACCGACAGTTTTCTGCGCGCGTTCGCCAAGATGGCCTACGTCGCCGACCAGGCGCTGCATGATTTGCTCGACGACATGGAGCGGGTCGCAAAGCACCGCAAGCCGGTGACAAACACCAGGTAACCGGTAAACCAGGCGTCGCAAGAAGGGGGCGGGTACCCCCTTTTGCGTTAACCCGCCTAACGGTTGTACGGCGCCACGCTTGGCCCTCTGGTGGCCGCCGCGCTTGACGGCGGCGCCACGCCGGGTGGCGGAGGAGCCGGAGGCATTGACATGTTCCCCGATTGGAGCCGGGACAGCTCTGCCTGGTTCAGCTGATTTGCAACATTGCCCTGAAGATTCGGGAACCTGCTGGGGTGATGCGATGGCTTGCCGTGCGAGGCATGGCGCGCGTGCCGATGATGTGGCGGCATAGCCGAGCTGGTGTCGGACATCGAAGTTGACGGAGCCATCGCCGAAGGCGGCGCCGACGGGGGAGGAGCTGCGGCTGTGCGCGGACCCGAGCTATATGGTGTCAGCCCCGGTCCTCCGGGGTTCGGCCCCGGCACGCCCATAGCGTTGCCGCCGGACGGACTGGCCGGTTGCGCCCAAACGGGCGCCGAAAATGCGAGCGCGGCGACCATCGCCACACCGGTCAGCAAGTGCTTCATGCTGCTATCCTTTGTTAAGGGCGGTGTTCCCGGAATTAGTTGAAACAGGGTGGTCCATGTTACCGCGCCATCGCCCCTCTGGGAAGGACTCGTGCCGCCCGAAGCGCCGCAGCGGGCGATTCGACCCAAGTCACCGCCTCAAAAAGGCGTTCGCGGCCAGCCAAAAAATGCGATCCTGGCCCTGGTCGCGCCATCATGGCGCCTCCATCTTGATGCTTCCTGCGCGGAACGCCTAGCCCGGCGACGCGATCGAGTGGCGAGTACCGCACCTTCCTCGTCTCCTCAATGCCGAATTAGCTTCAGGAAATGTTATGAAGGGGCCTGTGATTACCGGCTCACTTACGGTGCTGCCGTCGGGTTGGCGTCTAACGGAAGGGATTAGCGAGCCAAATGAGTGTCAGGTCCGAATTGGTGCGGTTCGGCTTGCGTTGGTTGATCAAGCACCGCAACCATCGCGAGCTGACAGTCGAGCAGCATCGGCGGTTCGTGGCTGTTGCCGAGCGCTTGGTACCGGACCCGCCCATTCATACCCGGACTGTCGCAATCGACGCCGGCGGGGTCAGGGCCGATATGATCGATGCTCCCGATTCCGAACCCGATCGCCATGTCCTGTTCTTACATGGCGGAGCCTTCATTATCGGCTCGCCAAAGCTCTACCGACATCTGACCTGGCGGCTCGCATCGGCAGCAAACGCGCGTCTGCTGGCCGTCGATTATCGCCTCGCACCCGAGCACCCCTTCCCGGCGGCGCTCGAAGACGCTTTCACCGCCTACAACTGGCTCCTGACCCGTGGTGCGGACCCGTGTCGGATTGCGGTCGTAGGCGATTCGGCAGGTGGCGGCCTGGTTTTCTCGCTGCTGCTCAGATTGCGAGACGAGGGTTACCCGCTGCCGGCGGCAGCCGCTGCGTTGTCGCCGTGGACCGATCTCGCCCTGACCGGCGCCTCGCTCCGGTTGAACGCCACCTGCGACCCAATGCTGGGCGCCGACGATCCACCGCTGTTCGTCAGCGACTATCTCGCCGGGGCCGATCCGCGCGCTCCCTACGTTTCGCCGCTCTACGGCGATCCCGCCGGGCTGCCGCCGACGATTATCCAGGTGGGCAGTGACGAGGTGCTGCGCGACGATGCCGTACGCATGGCCGATCGCATGCGCGCTGCCGGGTGTCACGTCGAACTCGAGATATGGCCGCGTATGCCGCACGTTTGGCATGTCTTCGTACCGCTCATTCCAGAGGCGCGCCGTGCGATCGAGCGCGTTGGAGCTTTCGTGCGGGAAAGAACAGGCTATGTCGGCGCGGCTCCTCTGGCGCGTTCCGCTCCGATGACCTGAGCGACCGACGGAAGACGGCGTAGCGCAGCAACCGTTCCCCAGCTGAGGAGCAAGGTGCCGCCGAAGACTGCCGCCGCCTTTATGACCGCCGGGAGAGTGGCGCCGAGCATGGCAAATTGCAGCCACACGACAAACAGGTAATGCACCAGATACATGCCGTAAGCGCTATTTCTAAGGCCGGCTAGCAGCGGCAAGCGCCGAGCAGCGAAACGCAGCACGATCGCCAGCACGGCGAAGCAGCTAGCAAAGCAGGCTAAGACAAAACTCAGATCTGCGGGAATCTGCAAGCCCAGCGAGAATGAGGCGCCTTGTGCCATTGTGAGCCCGGCAAGCCCCATCCACGTTACCAGCGATATTGAGGCGGCGATGACCCACAACGGCCATTGCCGCACCAACGGTCCCCCCGCTGCGAGAAGGCCTCGCTCAACGCCGTCAGCGCCGAGCCCGACGCCAGCAAAGAAATAGAGCGCATAATGCAAAGGCCGACTGATCTGGAACGCGAACGGTCCCTGCTGAAACCAAGCCGCGGGGGTAAATGCGATGGCCAACGGCACATAGGCGAATACGGAGACGAACACAAAGCCGACGAGATAGCGTGCCGGACGGACCTCCGCGATAGACGAGACACGGATCAAAAGACCGCCCAAGCTCGGCGCAAACCGATGCAGAGCAGCGGCCATAAAGTCGCCGACCATCAACAGCCATAAAAACCACATTGGTCCGCACGGCCAGAACGGCAATGCAAGCCAATGGCGCCAGTAGGCCGCGGGACCGGGTTCACTCGCCGTCTGCAAATACGTCGGGTAAAGGGTTGGTGGCATCAGAATGGCCACGATGAGGACAAATGGGAGGCCGAGCCGCAGAATGCGGCCATGGACAAAGTTTGCTGTTCCCTTGCGGGCGAGGCTTGGCCAGACGAACAGTCCTGAGAGAAAGAAAAACAACGACATGAGAAAAACGTCTTGCCAGGCACAGTACAGATCGAAACCGAGCCAACGGTTGCTATCGACAATTGGAAAGGCGCGCCACAGATAAGGCGGACTGTCGAATGGGAATGGCGCGGCGGGAAGAAATTGCAGATAAGCCAGCACCGAGTGGAACGATAGCACCAGCAGGATTACGAAGGCGCGCAGATTACCGAGCGCCAAACTCGACCCGGAGGTCATGATGTCCGTTTGGCGGGCAACCCGCTACTCGCGATCGTCCCGCACCCCCTGCGCATCCGCGAGGGCATGCTCCGCCCGCGAGGGCGCAACCCGAGTCATCGCATGATGGGCGGCGACGGTTGCTGGGGTCGCGCGATGCACGACCCAACCTTCCCTGGTACGCGGCCGCCCCATCAGCGCCGGCTGGAAAAGCACGGCCGCCGCCATTGTGCAGAGAAGCGCCAGCGCCATTAATTTACCCATGCTGGAAGTGGCAGGGTCGCTGGACAGCCACAGGCTGCCGAATGCGCTTGCAGTAGCCATGGCGCTGAAGATCACCGCCCGCGTCAATGTCGACTGCACCAGCGCCGTTTTCCCGCTGCGCCAGGCCATGATGTAATAGATCTTGAACGCAACCCCCACTCCGAGCAGCAGCGGCAGCGCGATGATGTTGGCGAAGTTCAACGGGATATCGAGAGCGACGCAGAGTTCGAGTGTGACGACGCCCGCAACAAGCAGCGGGATCAAGGTGAGGAGGACATCCGACATCCGCCGCAAGGTGATCCACAGGAGTAGACCGATGGCGGCGAGGGCGAAAACGCCGGCCTCGACAAAGGCCCTTACTACGGTATTTCCGGCTTCATACATCAAAACGGCTGGGCCAGTCGCCGCAGGCTCGATCGCCAAAACGGCGGTCACGAATTGACGCAGCGCGGCAGTATCGTCGGGGTCGCCCTTCGGAAGAACCTCGACCCGCGCCCGGCCGTCGGAAGTCAGCCACTCCCGCTTGAGATCGGCAGGGATGCTCGCGACCGTAATGGGTTCAGGCCTGAGTTCCTGGCGCAGCTGATCGAGCGCGAAACTCAACGAACCGACGACTGCTTTTTCGACACTGGAACGAACTGCAAGGTTGGATTTCGCAAGACGCGTGAGCAACGTCGCCAAACGCCGCGCCGCCTCTGCACCAGATCCTTGACCGTCAGCGGCCGCGGTTGACAGTGCATTGACGGTAGTCGACAAGGTTTCGACTATTTGCTCATCCGTGGGTGGCGAAGCGATCTCGCTAGGATTGAGCGAGGGCTCGATTGTCTCTGCAGCATGACCGATCAGCTTCAGCTTTTGGTCTTGACCGGCGGGAACCAGACTGTCGAGTGTCATTGTGCGGGCGACTTCGGGGAGTGCCGAGAGACGCCCGGAGGTGTTGTTCGCGGCGCTCAGATCGGGCGCCATTATCTCGATTGCGTTTGCTCCGGTGGCCACATCCCGCCGCAGGTCGAGAAATGTCGCTACGGATGGAGCATCGGGGTTTCGGACATGTAATGGATTGAAATCGAACGGTAGAAACGTCAGCAATGGCGCGGCAACCGCCACCAAGGCTAGCGTCCCGGCGATGACTGGGATGCGGTAGCGCTGCAAAAACCAGTCGACGGGTGCGAGCGCGGCAAACCCCATCGGCTGGGGTTCGGCTGGCGGCTTGATAACGGTCAGGAGCGCCGGTAACAGGGTAATGCTGGTCAGGAGGGCCACGATCATTCCCGCACCGGCGATCTGTCCGAGTTCGGATAGGCCTTGGTACGATGTCGGCAGGAACGACGAGAACCCGACCGCGGTTGCCGCCGAAGCGAGCGCCAAGGGCACGCCGGCCTTGCGCGCGGCGCTCCGCAACGCAGTGCGCAGATTGCCGAATTCGTGTCGCTCGGCGCGGTAGCGCACACTGAATTGCAGCCCGAAATCGACGCCGAGGCCTACGAAAAGCACGAAAAACGCGACGGAGATCACATTGAGCGCGCCGACGAGAAAGAGGCCCAACGCTGCCGAAATCATCAACCCGGCGATCAGATTGACGAGGACCGCCAGGATGATCCGGGCCGAGCGCAAGGCCAGCCACAGGATGATGAGAACGGCGCCGACGGAGACGGCCACGTTCAGCGCGGCGTTGTCTCTTATGGTTGCGAACTGGTCGTCATTCATCGGCACCAGGCCAGTCAGCCGCACCCGCGCCTGGTAGTCGCTGTCGAGCTTCAGTTCCTGCGCGGTTTCCCTAATCATATTAGTTGCGGCGCTCCCCGGCTGCAGCGCCGTAAAATCGAGCACTGGCTCGACCTCAATGAAACGGCGTAATTCATCCGGCTTCGGGGCTTTGCCGTTAGCGAGAGCACGCCAAGAAAAACTCACGGGCCTTCCGGCAAGGGCGTCCTCCACGGTATCGGATGCCATTGCCAGGGGCCATGCCAGATCGTCGAGCTGGATCTGACCATATTGCACGCCCATCAGGCCGAGAGACAGGGCGCCGAGCGCTCCCCTCAAGCTTGGATCGGCGGCCAGGGTCTGGAGTAAGGGGGCCGCCTGCACGAGACCATCGGCCAAGCGTGCCACCTCGCTGGTCGGTAAGTACAACAGCCCGTTGTGGTCGAAAAACGGGCCCCCCTGCATCTGGTGCACCGCCTGGAAGCGGTCGGTGCGGAGGGTGAGCGCGGCGGCGAGTTTAGTGGACGCCTGATCAACCAATTCCGGAGTGGGCGCGTCGACAACGACGAGCGTTTCCGGCTGCGGGAAGGTTCTCATGTACTCGAAGGCCCGCTGCGTCCAGGGCAGGTCGTGCGGAAAGAGGTCCTTGACGTCCGTTTTGATCGCGAAATGATGCGCAGTATAGACCGATGACGCTGCCGCCAAACTCACTCCCAGCACTATGACCCACCAGGCATAGCGACTGCAGAAATCGACCGTCCTTAATATCGATGATCTAAGCATGTTCTTGTCTGTCGCCGATTAGCGTGCCGCGAGCTGCCCATTCTGGGATGGTGGCGTTAACGGCCGGTTGACCGCCCGCGGCACAGCCAGTCAACGCTACGAACCCCAGTCGATTCCGCTCTGCTGTAAAAACCCGCTGAGGAGCCGCTCGGTTCCCGGATCTGGTCCGGGCGCGTCCCTCGGCGCCAGCGTTTCCTCCAGTCGGGCTCAACGCTGGTGTTCTTGGCCGAACATCGCGTACCCTACACTGATACGGTCAGCACATCGGTGTTGACGATCCGAGCGAAGCTGGGCGGAACGCCAATGCGCGTTTCATCAGCGCTCGGTTCGCCCGATCCCTCCGAGACTGGAGGCGCAACACGGAGCTGACATGGTTTCATCCGATGCCCTATACCGGATTGCTGGAGGATTTTCCGGTATAAGAACCACGCCTTGACGACGGAGCGACGATAGAGCCATGCCGACCATCTACAACGCCCGCGACGCGGGCAATTACGAGAGGTTGATGGGCCGCTGGAGCCGGCGTCTTGCGCCGCTCTTCATCGAGCACGCCGGCATTGCCGAGGGCGACAAGCTGCTCGAAGTCGGTTGCGGCACCGGCAGCTTGACCTTTGCTCTCGCCGAAGCCGGCCGCTTCGCGCGCCTCACCGCGATCGATCAGTCCGAGGTTTACCTCGCCGCGGCGCAGGCCAAGAACCGCGACCCGCGCATTCATCTCGAGCAAGGCGACGGCTGTGCGTTGCGCTTTATCGATGCCAGCTTCGATCGCACAATATCGATGCTTGTGCTGCCCTCAGTGGTGCCGAAACCAGAACAGATGGTTGCCGAAATGCGCCGGGTGACCCGACCGGGCGGCATAGTCGCCGCCGCGTTCTGGGATACCCCCGGCGGGACGCCGCATCAGCGCATGTTCTGGGACACCGCCGCAGCCCTTGACGATTCCGCGGGGGCGGCGCGCGACAGCACCTTGTCGCGGCCGATTTATGCACCGGGCGCGCTGGCGCGAATTTGGGCCGAGACCGGGCTTGTCGAGATCGACCAGCGCTCGCTGATGATCCGCATGGATTTCACCGATTTTGCCGATTACTGGGCCCCGTTCGCGAGCGGCGAAGGCGGGCTCGGGGCCTATGTCGCAACCCTCGACGATGCCCGGCGCGCCCGCCTCGAGCGTCACCTGCGCGCGGCCTATCTCACTGGCCGCCCGGATGGAGAACGCTCGTTCGTCGCCGTCGCGCTATCCTGCCGAGGCCTCGTTCCCGATTAAGACCAACTTCACCTGGGTGGGGTACCAGGGGTCACAAATCCGCGCCTGCGATTCTGTGTTGGCGGAGCGCGCGGGCAACAGATTGGAGCGGGAACAACAAGCCCGTCAAACCGTTTCAGCCTCGGCGCCGTTGCACCTCGCGTCGAGATGAGGCAAGCTGCCGCACCCTCGATGAGGGTGTGCAGAACG
>Ga0306924_10007189_pt1 | contig 11151 bp, 6 predicted proteins | sample sta12Can44000111_FD_203756 | JGI IMG/M metagenome (GOLD analysis project Ga0306924, IMG submission 203756) | Lab enrichment of tropical soil microbial communities from Luquillo Experimental Forest, Puerto Rico - statanox.12C.anox.44.000.111 (v2)... | ecosystem: Environmental > Terrestrial > Soil...
TCGCACTAAGACGGGGAAAGAGCGTGTTGACCTGGAAAGTACGCGCCAAGCCGCGCCTGACGCGCTCTGCCGGACCAAGCGCGGTGACCTCTTCCTGGCCGAGAAAAATCTGGCCGCTATCGGGTTTGAGCATGCCGGTTATCAGATTGACCAGCGTCGTCTTGCCCGCGCCATTGGGACCGATCAGGGCATGGCGTTCCCCGCGCGGAAGCTCGATCGTGACATCCTTTGCCGCGATCAGCGAGCCGAAGCTCTTGTGCAGACCGCGGGTGGACAGCGCAACACTGCTCACGCCGAGCGCCGTGCAGCCGGCAGCAGGCGTGCCAAGCCGCCGAGAATGCCATTGGGCAGAAACACCACCACCACGATCAAGAGCATTCCAATCCAGAAATACCAGTATTGCGGATTGAGGCCTGAGAATTGATCGCGTGCGATCATATAAATGATTGCGCCGACAAGGCCACCGTAAAGTCGGCCGGCTCCGCCAAGAATGAGAACGACCAAAACATCCGCCGAGCGTTGGAAGCTCAGTGTTTCGAGCGAGACCGTCTCGGTCGTCTGCGCCAGCAAGGCACCGGCCGCGCCCGCCATGGTCGCAGCGATCGTATAGATCTTCCGCAGATACGCGGTGGTGTTTGCCCCGATGGCCGGCATACGGATCGCTCGCTCGCGAATGCCGCGCAACGCTAGTCCAAACGGTGAATATGTAATCCGCCGCGCCACCAGAAAAGCCAGGAGCAGCACGGCGAGGGCATAGCAATAAGCGGTGTACCCATAGAGATCGAACAGAAAAACACCGAACAATCTCCACATGCGGACCCCTTGCAGTCCATCGGCTCCGCCCGTCAGCCAACTGGCGCTGTTGGCCGCCTCAGCCAACAATAACCCGAGGCCCAATGTGATCATGATCAGCGCCAGGTGCTGGAAGCGCGCGACAACAATGCCGGTGACATATCCGAGCAGACCCGCGGCTGCCGCGGCCATGATCAGCCCACTGATCGGTTCTCCCCAGCCCCACCTTGCGGCGAGCCCCGCGGTGTACGAGCTGAAACCGAAATACGCCGCATGGCCCAGTGAGACCATCCCGGCGTAACCGAGAATGAGATCAAGCGACAGCGCGAAGAGGGCGGTTATTGCGATTTGGCTCGCCAGGACAAGGTAGCTTGGCGTCAACAGCAGCGGCAGCAGGGTAGCCGCCCAGAATGCGAGCTCGACGCGCCGCCACTTGATTTGATCTTCGAGATAGCGTTGCGGCTCGCCGACCGCGGCGGCGGACATGTTTACCGTCGCCCAAATAGACCAAGCGGCCGCCACATCAGGAGAGCAACCATGACGAGATAGATGAAAAAGGCACCGAGTTGCGGGACGTAATATTTGCCCGCCATGTCGCTGACGCCAAGCAAGAGAGCCGCTGCCAAGGAGCCGCCGATTGTTCCCAGTCCGCCCACGGCGACCACGATCAAGACGTAGACGAGATACGTCAAGGCGAACGCATGATCGAGCCCGACGATCTCGATCGCAAGCGCTCCGCCCAACCCGGCAAGACCACTGCCCAGCGCAAAAGCAACGGCGAAAACGCGGTCCACGTCGATACCGAGACCGCGCGCCATGCGCTGGTTGTCGACGGCCGCGCGCACCTTCGCGCCGAACTTGGTATGTTCAAGCGCGGCAAGCACGGCGATGGCGACCATGAGCGCCATTCCGATCAGGAACAGTCGATAAACGCCGACGCTCTGGTGCATGATCGCGATATTGCCGCGCAGATACGGGGGAAGCTTGACCGCCTGCTGAACCGTTCCAAACAAGTAAGCAGCAGCAGCTATCGATACGAATACGATGCCGATCGTCAGCAGGCACTGGTCGAGCTCGCTTGCTCCATACAGGCGTCGATAGAGAACCCGTTCCAGCACCACGCTCAGCAGCGCCGGAGCAAGAAAGGCCGCCGGCAGGGTAAGCAGGAATGACCAGCCGAGATTATTGGTGAGCGCAACCGCGGTGTAGCCGCCGAGCATCGCGAAGCTCAGGTGCGCCAGATTGATGAAGTTCATCATGCCCAGCGTCACCGACAGACCCACCGACAGGAGGAAAAGCAACATGCCGTAAGCAAGACCGTCGAACAAGACACCGAAAGCAGAAGCGATCATGCGCGCAGAGCTTCAACCGCCACTATTCGTCGGATCCTTGACATTGTCGATCTTATCGAACGGAACATTGACCAGCTCACCCCCGACTTTTTCCACCCGCCTGATATAGATGTTCTGCACGACGTCTCGCGTCTGTGCGTCGATCGACATCGGACCGCGTGGACTATCCCAATGCATGCCCTTGGCCGCTGCGACCATCGCGTCAGCATCGGTTCCCCCGCCGGTCTTTTTGAGGACCTCGTAGATCGCGTGCACGCCGTCGTAACCGCCGACCGAGAAGAAATCGGGATTGCGGCCGTGCATTTGATTGAAGGCCTTTACAAATTCGACGTTAAGCGGCGCAACGCTCTTGTAATCGTAGTGCCAGGCGGTGATCAGGCCGAGGGCCGCATCGCCCATGGCCTTGAGCGCCTGCTCGGAAGTCGTTTCGCCAGAGCCGAGCACCTTTGTCTTGTTAAGATCGACGCCGCGTGCAGCAAAGGCCTTTCCCAAGGCAGCCGGCTGCGCACCTCCGGGTATGAAGATGAATATGCATTCCGGATCGAGGTCCTTGGCGCGCTGAACGAAGGCGGAGAAGTCGGGATTCGCTACCGGGAAGCGGACGGAGCCGATGATCTCGCCGCCTGCCGCCTTGAACGCGCGTTGAAAGGCCGCCTCGGAATCGTGCCCGGGCCCATAGTCCGTCACCATCGTATAGCATTTCTTGATTCCATGCGTTGCCGCCCAGGTACCGAACGTACCCATTGCCTGCGGCAATGTCACGGAGGTGCGGATCATATAAGGCGACTTAGTGATGATGATCGAGGTCGCGGCGTTCATCACCACCATGAATCTTTGGGATTGCGTGGAAATATCGGCGGCCGCCAGCGCGTTCGGGGTAAGGAGGAAGCCCGCCAGCAGGTCGATGTTGTCGCGCACCACCAGCTCCTGCGCGAGCCGCTTGGCAACGTCCAGCGCGACGCCGCCTACATCGCGCCGGATGAACTCGACCTTGCGGCCGGCAACGACATCGCCGTGCTGCTGCACGTAGGTCTTGATGCCGTTGTCAAGCTGGATTCCGGCATCTGCAAACTGCCCGGACAGGACATTGATTAAGCCGATCTTTACCGGCTCCTGGGCGCGCGCGGGGAAGGCGCCGGCCAGCGCCGCGAGGCATGCAAGCGCAAAGCGAGCGTGCTGCATCATCATCCTCCCAGGGATGTGTTTTACACCGGATGTTGCGGGCAATTGTAATGGGCAAACTGCGGCGGGTCCAATCGAGGCTATAGCCTCACATTTCCGCCGCATCCGCCATGTCTATCAAGGGTAGGCCGCATCCCCGCAAACCGTATGCATGCTCTAGCAGCTCTAATCATCAGCATTGGCGCGCTTCTGCTTTCGCCGTCGGTCGCAAGGACGGCCAACGCCGGTCTCAGAGAGGACGGCGCCTTGCGCATCGAATGGGAAGTCAAGAATCGTTTTCGCCTGTTTCGCAGGGAGGCCGATTTCCAGCGCCACGTCGCGGCTGATCGGGACGACGGCGTGCTTGCGTCAGAGCGGCGCCTTGCCCGTGAGACCGACGGGCGCGGCTGGGCGCGAGAGGTTGTCGAGCGACTCTGCGTCGATCGGTCGGGCAATCTCCTCGAAACGTGTGAACGCGACGGCGTGCGCGAAAGCTATTTGACACCGCGCGATCATCGCATCGGCGTTGCGCTTGCGGGCACAGTCCCGGCGAACAGCGGATGCATCTGGAGCTTCCACGACGGCGATGGACCGCCGCGGCAATTGAATGCCGACTGCAACGAGGAGATCAAGCTCAGAGTGCGCTACGGCAAAGCAACCGATGCAGCAGTCGATATTGTTCTGCCCGACGGGACGGCACAGCGGCTGACCGGCCAAATTCAGGTGCGCGATTTTCTTATCGCCGGACTGGGTGATTCAATTGCCGCTGGCGAAGGGAATCCCGACCGCGCGGTTCGACTTTCGGAAGAAGGTTTCTGCTTCAGGCGGTTTGGAGGCGGCGACTACTTCCGGCCCGGACGTGAGGGATACCGGGGAGATAAATCGTGCACCACTGTGCCCATCGATGATGGCAGCAGCGGCGATTGGGCCCGCCAAGGCGCGCGCTGGCTGAGCGGCGCCTGCCATCGCTCGCTCTACAGCTACCAGACGCGCACTGCGCTCGCGCTCGCGGTGGAGAGCCCGCATCTCGCGGTGACTTTCGTTCCGCTCGGTTGTTCCGGCGCCACGGTAGACATCGGTTTTCTGGGCCCGCTGCGCATTCTGGAATGCCCGGGTGGTACGCCCTGCCCGCGAACGGTGCGCGCGCAGATGGCCGATCTGGCAGACGTGATGGCAGCGGCCCACCGGCAAAACCCCAACCGCACGATTGACCTCGTGTTGCTCACCATTGGTGCCAACGACGTTCTGTTTTCCGGGCTGATGGCCAATGTCATCGTTGAGCCGAGCACCGAACGCAACCTTCTCAGCGCTGCCGGCAAGCTTAACACGATTGAGGAGTCGCAACGCATCCTCGATCGCGAGCTGCCTGCCAATTTCGCCAGGGTCCGAGCGGCTCTCAAACCGTACGTCGGCGGTGACCTCTCGCGCGTAGTCTTTCTGACCTACGCGAATCCCATTCTGACCAGCCCCGATACCCTCTGCCCTGGCGGGCGCGAGGGTTTCGACGTGCATCCGGCGTTCGGCGCCGACGGCGAGCGGCTGCACCAGGTTGTGGATTTCGTGACGCGCCGTTTCATGCCGCGCGTCAAAGCGCTTGCGCGCTGCGAAGAGGCCAAGGACTGCCGCGATCCCACGACCGAGGCGATGACCTTCGTGGACGCGCACCAGCAAGCATTTGCCTACCATGGCGTCTGCGCGCGTTCGAGCGACGATCCACCGTTCGACCGGGAATGCTTGCGTGGACATCGCGAGACCTTTCGCAGTGGTCTGACCAGAGCCGCCATTGATCCGATGTCGTGCGGCTATCCGCCAAGTGAGTTTCGGCCCTACGCCTCGCGCGCACGCTGGATACGCACCGCCAATGACAGCTATTTGGCCGCCATGACCTATCCCGAAGGGCTGCCGGTCATGTTGCAGCCCAGCGATCTGCACGATGCCATTTGGGGCATTCTGGCCGCCGTATATGGGGGCGCCGTGCACCCGACAGCGGAGGGGCATGCAGCCATGGCGGACGCCGCGCTCGTCGCTGTGCGCCAGGCATTGGGATTGGATTCCAAGACGGCTCAGGTGCACAGCGAGCCGCTGCCAGAGCCCGATCCTCTCCCGTTGCGCACGCCGACATCCGCCCGTTGAGCGGCGGGAGATATCGATCGGTCCGGGTGAAAGACCCTAGATGACTAACGGCCACCGCAGCCCGGACGCGATGAGGCGGGATCAGGCTACGCCGAGCTTCTTTTGCAGCCTGGTCGAGGATGTCGTGTATTGGAAGACCAGACGTTTGCCTGGATAGACATAATGATATGCCTTCTGCGCCATCAGCGCGCCTTCATGGAAACCCGAGAGTATCAGCTTGAGCTTGCCCGGGTACCAGTTGATGTCGCCGATGGCGAAGATCCCTGGAATACTCGATTCGAATGCCGCCGTGTCAACAACGATATATTCGCCGCCTTTCATCTCCATGCCCCAGCTCGCTACCGGACCGAGCTTCATCGTCAGCCCGAAGAATGGCAGCAGGGCATCGCAGGCAATTTCGAAGGTCGAGCCATCGTTGCGCTTAACAATGGCTTTGGCGATGCGCCCTCCCTCCCCTTGTAGCGCCGACACTTGGCCAAGCACGAAATCGATCTTTCCCTCTCCGACGAGCGCCATCATCTTATTGACGCTGTCAGGGGCTGCGCGGAACTCGCTGCGCCTGTGCAGAAGCGTGAGATGCTTGGCGAGCGGCGCCAGGTTCAACGTCCAATCGAGGGCGGAATCTCCCCCGCCCACGATCAGTAGACGCTTGCCGCGGAACGTCTCCAGTTGACGGATGGAATAGAAAACCGACGTATTCTCGTAGGGCTCGATGCCTGGTATCGGCGGGCGCTTGGGTTGAAACGAGCCACCACCTGCAGCCACCACAACCACCTTAACCTCAAAGACTTTGCCGCGATCGGTTTTCACGCGAAATAGCGGGTCTCCAATCTTTTCGATGGTCTCGACCATCTCCTGCAGATGAAATGTCGCCCCGAACGGCTTGATCTGCGCCATCAATGCGTCGCAGATGCCTTGACCGGTGATGTACGGAATGCCGGGAATGTCATAGATCGGTTTCTCCGGGTAGAGCTCAGCGCACTGGCCACCAATCTTATCGAGAATGTCGACCACATGCGCTTTCATGTCGAGCAATCCCAGCTCGAACACCGCGAACAGCCCACATGGCCCCGCACCGGTGATGAGCACATCGCTCTTAATGGGTTCGGTCATTCCTGTCTCGCGCGTGGCGCTCTGAGTTCTGCTTTGCTGTGGCAGGATGGCCCGTGGTGCTGCAGGGTCTAGGCCTGCCGCTCGGGCGTCCGTACTATTAATCCGTCAAGCTCGGCCGTGACCTTGATTTGACAAGACAACCGCGAGCTCGGCTTAACGTCAAAACCAAAGTCGAGCATGTCCTCTTCCATCGGTGACGGTTCTCCAACGATCTCGCGCCAGCCATCATCGATATAGACGTGGCAAGTAGCACAGGCGCAGGCGCCACCGCATTCCGCCTCGATTCCTGGAATGCCATTCTTGAGCGCGGTTTCCATGACGGTGGAGCCGATCTCGCTATCGACCGTACGGGCGGTGCCTTCGTGGTCGATATAGGTGATTTTCGGCATGTGGGGAGGACGAGAGAGAAGATCGTGTTGGTGTCGGTCGTATAGCGATTTGCCGGCTGGCGCGCCAGACTTGCGCGTGTTGGACCTCGGTCAACTCTGGCGCACCCGCCAAGAGCGCTTCTTCTAGCTTGGAACCGGCGGTCGGCGATCAGTGGGCGGGACCAGAGTCCTGATGGTTATCCGTGCTTGCGCGAGCGCCTCCACAAGTCTTTGCAGGCCAGTTGCGAACGCAGCTGCATCTGAGTCTTTAGCTGCTAATTCGAGCTGCTCTGCGGCAGCCGCCACTCGCCACGCGCCCACCCCGCGGGCTGATCCTCTGAGCGTGTGCGCAAGAGCGGCGACAAGGTCCGGCGAAAGCCTCTGTACATGGCCGAGCAGCATTTCCGCTTGCCGATCAAATAATGCGAGGACCTCCGATTGCAGTTGCTGCTCGCCAAGGGTCATGCGCGCCAAGTGCCCAAGGTCGATGCCTCCTGCCTCGGCGGATTGGACCCCTTCCGGCCGAAGCTGCGCTTCTCCGGTTTCGGCCTCGGAGACCGTAAGTCGGGCAGGCCCGGTTTGCGATCGGGAGGGGCTGAGAATGGTCGGCTCGGAATCGCTCTCAAGTATCGGGGCTGTTCCTGAGGGGTTCGACGGCATTGACGGAGCCTCGCCGAGAACCACGAAGGCGGGGTTAACATTCAACAAAGGTGAGCTCCGAAAGACCTCGGGCTGGGATGGCCTACGCGCACGAGGCCAAGTGCGGAACCTCGCAAACGAAGGGCTCGACTGCGGCAGAATCCGATTTCCCCAGGGATCATGTGGGTTTACCCGGTAAAAGTGAGATCGCCAGCAGCACGGGCTGCGTGGGTCCAAGCCAATATCGGCCACTTTTTTGCCGCAAGAAAGGGAGAGCGAAAATGGGAGCATGCAGGCGCGAAGAAGATTTCTGTCCACCCTGAGCAGTGGCTTGGAGCGGAGCGGACTGTCGTTAACGATGATTAAAGACACATTAACGACCAGTTTTCTTCGCAATGACAAGCGGATAGGATGACGGCGAGGCACGGAAAGAACGGGCGGGCATGATGCCGGTTGCCCGAGGGGACGCGAGGGCCATCCAAGGGAAGGCGTTCGTGGCGCGACCAGGATTCAATCCTGGCGTTGCCACGTTGTAGCGTAGGCGAGGCGACGACTGCTATGGCGAACAATCCGAAGAAAATTAACGATCCGACGGAAGCAGCGCTGTCGGCAATCCAAGATGCGCTCTCACTTCGTGAGGAGACGGCAGCGTCCGAAAGCAAGGATGCATCCGCGCCCGGAGCGGATGACGCTGCTGCTGATCACCTTCCTTCCGAGCCGCCGTGGCGCAAGGGACGCGCCAGGTCGCCTGTGAACGAAGAATTCGACGCAGAAGCTCGCACCCCCGTAGAGCTTGGCGCAGACGCCGGCGCCTCCGACGAGCCTGGCCTTCTGCGCCGACCGGCCAATGACGACCGTGAATCCATTGGTCAAATCCTGCGCGCGCTCCAGCACCGTCCAGCGCGAACATCGTATCTGATCGCAACCGTCTTCGCAGTCGCCTGGGTGCTTGCCGGCCTGGTATTTGGCTGGATGTATCTTCCGCAGTTGCAGGCCTCGCTCTCAACAACCGGGCTATCTGCCCCGCTGTTGACGGCGCTCGCGGCGATTTTCTTTGTGCCGATCATATTCTTTTACGTCCTCGCCCATATGGCTTGGCGATCACAGGAATTGCGACTGATCACGCAGTCGATGGCCGAGGTCGCGATGCGGCTGGCCGAGCCGGAAACCATAGCCCGCGAATCCATTGTCACCGTCGGGCAAGCAATTCGCCGCGAGGTAACGGCAATGGGCGACGGCGTCGAGCGCGCGTTGGCGCGCGCCGCGGAACTGGAGGCGTTGGTGGCGAACGAGGTCTCGGCGATCGAGCACGCCTACAACGACAATGAGGTGCGCATCCGCTCGCTGCTGCAAGATTTGGGCAGCCAGCGCGATACGCTGGTAAGTCAGGCTGGGCAGGTTCGCGACGCCATTAACAGCGTGCATATCGACCTCAGCAACGAACTTTCGCAGATCAGCGAGCTTGTCTCCCAGCAAGTCAACGAGGCGACGCGGCGCATCACAAACACTCTGGCCGAAAATGCGGAGCACATCACCCGCGCGCTCGAACACTCGGGCGATTCGATGGTCCAGTCGCTGGCCGAGCGGGGGGGCAGTCTGCTTGAACGTCTCGAAACAACCAGCCAGGAAACATCGCAAGCGATCGCCAACGCAAGTGATCGCTTGACTTCGACACTCAATTTCAAGACCGATCACATCGGGGATGAGTTCACGGAGATCACCGCCAACCTTCAACACATGATGTCGGTCCGGCTTGATCGCGTCACCGAAGGTTTCGGGCAGAAGGCGGCGGCGATAGTCGAAATGATGAACAACCGGTCGCAGGAGATGAGCGATCTTCTGATCGACACCGGAAACCAGCTCGCGGAGACGATCTTCAACCGCGTCGAGGACGTAAACACGACTCTCAAGAATACCGGCGACTCACTTGTCCTCGATTTGAGCTTGCGCGGCGGCGACGTCGTCTCCCAGCTCGAGCAGACCGGCGGGCACATCACGGACTCGATCGTGCAGCGCGGGCAGCGGGTCACCGAGCAATTCCGTGAAAGCGTGGAGTCGCTCGGCGATGTGCTTGGCAGCCGCGGCGACGCGGTGCGTGAAATGCTTGCGGCACGCCTGCAGTCGTTCGAGGACATGTTCAATCATGGTGGGGCAGAACTCGCCGAGCGCATCGCGCGAGATTCCGCTACCCTCGGCAATCTGATCACTCGTCACGTGGCTGAGTTTGACCGCACGGTGAAGACCTACGGCGGCGAGATTGTTGAAAGGCTGGGCGATCGCACCAAGGATATTTCCAGCGCGCTGCGTGATTGTCTCGACAATTTCGATACCCGAGTGACGACCAGATCAGCGGAGGTCACCGCGAGCCTCGACCAGCAGCTCACTCGCTTTCGCGATGCGGTGGATACCCGAGCGCAGACTCTCCAGGAAACGTTTGGCGCGCGCGTGACCGACATCGCCAAGACTATGGCTGAGGGCGGCAAGGAGGTGGTCAGCCAACTGGACAAGCGAATTGCCGACGTGACCACTGTCATCGACGTGCGCGGCGCCAAGCTGGCGGAAAATCTTGGCGCCAAAATCGAGGACATCGACCAGGCGCTGGGCGTGCGTGCCATGCAGGTCGCAGATAATCTGGATACCCGTATCGCTCGTTTCGAGGAGCTTCTGGTCGGTAGGGCAGAGGCCGTGACCAGAGCGATCGAGACGCGCAGCCAGTCCGCCGCGGAGCTGCTGAGCACCCGCACTGAGCATCTCAGCGACGCCATCAAGGCGAGCGCCGGGGAAGCAGCGCAGGCGCTTCACCAGCTGACTACTGCATCGACTGAAGCAATCAATGGACGCGTTGAGCACTTCAGCAGCACGATCAAGAATGCAACTAGCGAGACGGAGCGCTCGCTTGGCAATCTGGCAAACTCGGCTTCCGAGCTCATCGGCGGGCGATTGCAGCGGCTGAGCGAGTCGATCAAGACGGAAACGAGCGAAGCGGAGCGATTGCTGGGCCAAGCGGCTGCAAGCAGCTCGTCCGCAATCCGCTCCAGCGCGCATGATGCAGAACGCCTGATCGCCGGAATGTCGACCGGGGTCAGCAATGTCCTCAAGCAGAATGCGAGCGACGTGGAGCGCACCTTGCTCTCCGTCAGCGCCGAGGTGGCACGGAGCTTTGTCGGGAAGGCGGATGAGATTTCCGCAGCGGTATCGCAGCGCGCCGCCGAAATGACGCGCATCGTCGACGACAAGTCGAGCGGCCTGCTCACCGCGCTCACCGCGAAAAGCCAGGAATTTGCCGGTGAGGTCGGCAGGGTTACCGATCATGCCGTCAAAGCGATCGAAGCCAAGGGCTTCAATTTCACGCAGACCATGATGGATAACAGCGAGCAGATTGCCCGCCTGATCAACGAGGCAAGCAACGCGGCTACCGCGGCCGTCAATCAGACGCTGCAAAGCCTGCAGAGCAGCCACTCGGCTGTCGCTGGAAGCGCGAACGAAGCGGTCATTCGCTCGATCAAGGAGCTGCGCGAGACGGCGGAGATGGCGACGCAAAGCGCGTCGAAATCCCTGACGCGAACCCTGCGCGAGCTGCAGGATTCCACTCA
>Ga0306924_10007194_pt1 | contig 11148 bp, 10 predicted proteins | sample sta12Can44000111_FD_203756 | JGI IMG/M metagenome (GOLD analysis project Ga0306924, IMG submission 203756) | Lab enrichment of tropical soil microbial communities from Luquillo Experimental Forest, Puerto Rico - statanox.12C.anox.44.000.111 (v2)... | ecosystem: Environmental > Terrestrial >...
CAACGGGAGCGCCGACTTCCCGACGCGGATCACCGGACGCGCGGAGTACAAGCTCACGCCCGGCGTGACCGCGATCGCGGCCCAGGAGTTCACCTGGGGCGAGGCGGCGGCGACGAACAACACGCGGCTCGGCCTGCGGGCGACCCCGTGGACGGGGGCGACGCTGAGCAGCTCGGTCGAGCGCGACCTGAACGAGAACGCCGCGCGCGTGTTCGGGAACCTCGGCCTCCGGCAGACGCTGCAGCTCACCGACGCGTGGAAGGTGGACGCCGGGGCGGAGCGCAGCCAGACCATCCGCCACTCGGGGTTCTACCAGCTGAACCCGAGCGTCCCGCCCGCCTCCGGCAACGTCGGCCGGGAGGACTTCACGGCGCTCTCGACGGGCGCGACCTACGACGTGAAGCGGGTGGTCTGGCAGTCCCGGGCCGAGCTGCGGCTCGCCGAGACCGACCGGAGGTGGTCGCTCCTCTCCGGCGTCGTCGCCGAGCGCGGCGACGGCTGGGCGTGGTCGGGGCGCGGCCAGCTCCTCGGCTCGTCGGCCGACGGCGGCGCGCGGGCCACGAACGTCCAGCTCCGGTTCGGCCTCGTCCACCGGCCGCCGCGCACGCGCTGGATCCTGCTGAACCGGATCGACGGGATCCTCGACGAGAGCACCGCGGCGGCCGCGGGCACCCAGGTCTCGGGCGACGCCGCCGCGACCCGCTCGCTGCGGCTCGTCGACAACTTCCTCGCGAACTACAAGCCGCGCAAGGACCTCCAGGTCTCGCTCGGCTACGGCGCGAAGATCGCGAACGAGCGGATCGGCGGCGAGACCTTCGCCGGCTACACGGATCAGCCGTCCATCGAGCTCCGCTACGACGTCACGCCGCTCTGGGACCTGGGGGTGCGGGGCAGCGTGCTCCACGTGTGGAACGCGGGCCAGCTCTCGTACAGCGCGGGGCCGTCCGTGGGCTTCACGCCGGCGACGAACGTGTGGCTCAGCCTCGGCTTCAACCTCACCGGCTACCACGACCGCGACTTCTCCGCCGCCACCGCCACCGCCTTCGGCCCGTTCCTCCGCGTCCGCCTCAAGTTCGACCAGGACTCGGTGCGCGACGCGGCGACCTGGCTCGACCGGCAATGACGCTACACTCTGCCGCGGCCCGACGAACGATGACGCCTGCCCTCTCCCCCACCCTCCCCACTTCGCGCGCCCTCGCCGCGCTCCGCGCGCTCGCGCTCGCGGCCTGCGCCGTCGCGGTGAGCCCCATGCCTGCGCGGGCTCAGACCACCGTCACCGCGCTCACTGGCCAGCGCTGCGCCGGCACGCGCTTCGGCACGGACCTCGGCTGCACGGCGAAGGACTTCACCACGACGGCCACCTTCACGCAGCCGCCGCCCGGCCTGGCCTCCTGCATCGCCGGCACGACCTTCCAGCTCGACGTGATCCTGAACGTCACCTCCAGCTCGGCGACGCGCTACGACGGCGCGGTCTTCCTCGGCGAGCGCGGGAACGACCCGAGCGCGAGCTCGGCGAGCACCTGCTCCCTCGGCGTCTTCCCCTCCTCACCGAGCCCGTTCCAGGACCTCGACGGCAATGCCTGTGGCGACTTCGCCGCGAACGGGAGCGCCGACCTCACGATCCGGGGCGTCACGGTCTACTGCGCGCCCGCGCCCGGCACGAACGTGCTGGGGCTGCCGTACGTCCTGGTCTTCGGCAACAGCTCCACCATCGGCTGCACGGCGGAGAAGGTCACCGCGGCCACGAAATCGAAGTGCGTCTCGAGCGTCTCCTCGCAGGTCACCGGCGTGATCGTGCAAGGCTACGTCCGGCTCACGGTGGCGACGCTGCCGGCCGCGGATCCACAGCCCTTCGCGTTCACCACCAGCGGCACGGCGACGGCCGGCCCGTCGTCCTTCAGCCTCGCCGCAGGAGCGACGCAGACGATCCAGGTCCCGCTCGGCGTGACCGGCGGCGACGTCACGCTACAGCTCGACGAGGCCGCCGTGCCGGGCTGGAAGCCGGGCGCAACCATCGCGTGCAAGTCGCCCTCGGGCGGCACGGCGCCGTACGTCACGGTGGACGGCGCGAACCGGCGCATCCGCGCGGTGCTGAACGCCACGAACTACGGCGCCGACTGCACGATCACGAACGAGAAGCTCTTCCCGAACCTGCTCCTCGTCCAGTCGGCCGATCGCAGCGCCGTGACCCCGGGGAGCGTCGTCACCTACACGCTCGTGATCCAGAACACAGGAGCCGCGGTGGCGACGAACGTCGTCCTCGGCGGTCCGCTGAACCGCGCGCTCGCGTGGAGGCCGGACGCGTTCGGTCCCGGCGTCGCGTTCCAGCTCGTGGACGGATCGCCGCCGGCGGGGCTCTCGCTCGGCACGCCCACCTACTCCGCGGACGGCGGCGAGAGCTGGACGCTCGTGCCGACCTCGGGCGGCGGCGGCGCTCCCGCCGGCTCCGACGGCCGCGTCACGAGCTGGAGGCTCCCGATGAACGGGTCGATGCCGGCCGGGAGCCAGTTCTCGGTCATCTACCAGGCCACCGTGAAGTGACGGGCTCACCGCCTCGGTCGCCGTCCGTCCTTGCGCCGCTCACCGCCGGCGCGAACCTCCGCCCGGACCACCGGCACGCCCCGCGCGCGCACCGCGTCGGCGAGCGCCGCCGGGTCGAGCGCTCCCTGGATTGCGCGAGGGCCGGCGTCGACGCGCAGCTCCACGCCAGCCGGCGTCGCATCGAGCCGCACCGCCTCGGGTCCGAAGCGGAGCTCCAGCGCGCCGCGATCGCGCAGCGCGATGCCGTCCACTGCGAGCCGGGCGCGTTCCAGCGTGACGGACGAGGCCGCGGACGCGGCGCCCGGCGCGGCTCCGGCGCCGGCGGGCGCGCTCGCCGGCAGGATCGGCCCCATGAGGCCGGCCACGACGGACCCCTCCGCGTGGGCCGCGCCACGCTCAACGCGCGGGGAGCGCGGCGACGGCAGGCGCGCGGCGCGGCCGAGGCTCTCCGCGAAGGGGCTGCGCGGTGGCGGCTTCGGGCCACGGGCGGGAGCGGCTGCGGGAGCGGACGTCGTGAGCGAGGCGGTGCGCATCTCCGCGGCCCGTGCAGCCGCGATGCCGCGCGACGCGCCACACGCCGCGACGTGACGAGCGTCCACCCAGCGGACGATCGGCCGACATCCGGCCGAGCTTGGCCTCCCCAGGGCTGCGGGTCCCGATGACCGCTCGTTCACCGCGGCAACGGGAGGGGCGCTCTGGACAACCCTCTCACGGCGTGGACGTCCTCGCCCGTCCCCCCCACCGTTCGGCGGGAGCACGGGGCCTCGAAGCCCCGGGTGGCGGGGAGGCCGGCGTGACGAAGGCGCTCGGGGTGGTCGTGGCCGCGCTCGCGGCTGCAGCGTGTGGCGGTGGGTCGAACGGGAAGTCCAGCGCGAGCACGGAGCCGACGCCCACCCCGACGACCTCGACGCCGCCCGCGGCGACCCCGCTGCCGACGACGCCGGACACCCCGACCCCACCGAGCACCACCACCACGACGCCGCCCACCCCGGCGCCCCCGCCGCCGCCCGTCACGCTGGACGCGTGGACCTTCTACTCCACGGACCAGGGGCTCTCGGCGAGCCCGAACGACGTCTCGGCCGACGAGGCCGGGAACGTGTACGTCGCGGGCTACGACGCGCTCTACGTGAAGCAGCGCGGCGAGACCGCGTTCAAGAAGTTCGACGCCGCGGCCGGGCTCACGAAGAACTGCTACGGCTCCACGGATGCCGAGCGCCAGGCGTTCATTCGCGTCGCGCAGCCGAAGGACGGCGCCGGCAACCCGCTCCCGCTCTCGATGTGCCCGGTGATCTCCGTGGCCGGCACGAGCGCGGGCAAGGCGGTCATCGGGTTCAAGGGCGTGGGCACCGACAGCGACGCCGACGCGACCTGGGCCATCTACTCCGGCGGCGCCGACGTCGTGTCGTTCGACGGGACCACCGTGACGCGCGACCGCCACGTGCTCGTGGCCTCGCCGCCCGGCGTCATCTGCGAGTTCCCGATCTGCAGCGTGGTCGATCCCACCGACCCGACCGGCGTGAAGTGCCTCACGCCCGAGCTGGGCTCCGACGGCTACCCGATCTGCCATCCCTGGGGCACCTGGACCGACGGCCGGCTCAAGCTGCGGCAGGTGCAGCGCATCGTGGTGAACCGGAAGCCGGGGATTGGCCAGGGCGACGTCGCGATGGGCGGCACCCACTCGAACGTGACGGTGCTCGTGGCGAAGCCGGGGGATCGCGGCTGGGTCGACCTCGCGAAGGGCGACCCGGCGTGGGCGGACACGAAGTACGTGTGGGAGCACGAGCACCCGTACGACACGGTGAGCGGCGTGTTCCTCACCGGCGAGGCCTGGGCGCTCGGCTTCGACCCCGCGAGCGGCAACCTCTGGACGTCCAACCAGTTCCGCACCTTCCACGTCGGCCTCTACAACAGCATGACCCGGCCCACGGTGCACCAGTGGTGGGGCGACAACGTCTACCTCCCCGCGCTCTGGGCTCCGCAGATGGACCCGTTCGACGGGGCAGGGCGCGACAACGTGCAGTCGCTCTCGTTCTGCAATGACGGGACGATGTGGATCGCTTCCCTCGGCCACGGCCTCGCCCGCGTCCGCAGCGACGGCTCCGTGTCGTACTTCAGCGTGCCGGTGCCCGGCGGCGACCTGCTCGCCTCCGTGGCCTGCGATCCGTCCGACAGCTCGGTGTGGGTGGGGTCGGCGTTCGACGGCGGCATCCACCGCCTGAAGAACGGCCAGTGGAGCACGATCCCGGCGGGCGCGCCCGCGTTCGCGCTCACCGGGCCGGTGCGCAGCATCCAGATCGACCGCTGGGCGACGCCGCGGATCGTCTACTTCGCGCACCTGTCGCAGACGCAGACGACGACGAATCCGGACGGCACGAAGAGCACCGTGGTCCTGCCGGGCGGCGTCTCTGCGTACGCCGGCCCGTGACCATCATCCGTAGTCCTTCTCGATCACCTCGCCGGGCCGCGGCGGCCCGCCGAGGAGCGCGAAGGCATCGGACAGGATCCGCTTCTGCAGCGCCGGATCGTTCGGCCTCCCGAGCGAGTGGCCGGCCACGAAGTCGCGCGGGCACAGCGCGCGCGGCGGCCGAGCTTGGGCGGTCTCCTCGGGCTCCACGGTGACGAGCACCGTGGGGATGCCGACGAGCTCGATGCTCCGCTGCACGGTGACCACCGTGCGATGGCAGAGGCGTCAGCCGCCGGTGAGGAGCACGACGTCGGGGCGCGCGCGGTCCACCTCCCGCACGAGGAGCGGAATCGTCCGCTCGCGCATGTCGCGCAGCGCCTGGCTGAAGCCGAGCGAGAAGTGCTTCTCGGTGAGCCCGCCCAGCCGCCGCTCGGCCGCGAGCTCACGCACGCGGTCGATCGGGAAGATACAGTTGATGTCCGCGTCGGCGCAGGCGTGGTCGAAGTGCGTGTCGTCGTAGGTGAGGTCGGCGCCCGCGAGGTCGCCGCCGATCACCCGGAAGGTGGAGTCGCCGTCGGTGTTGAACGGCGTGTCGCTCTTCGCGCGGACCGATGCCGTGGAGACGATGCAGACGACGGCCTCCTCGAGCTTCCCGCGAAAGGGCGTGTACGGCACACAGTAGCGGGACAGCTCGAGAGGCTTCACCTCGGTGTCGTTCGCCATGAGTGAACCCCTCGAGCCGCTCGCCGGCTCAGCGCAGCTTGTCGAGGGCCGCCATGACCTTGTCGGTCGGGGGCTGCTCCCCGATGTCGTGCACGTCGACGTAGGCGACCTTGCCCTGCTTGTCGACGACGAAGATGGCCCGCTCCGCGAGGCCGTCGCCGCGGAAGACGCCGAACAGCGAGGCCACGTGCCCGTAGGGCCAGTTGTCCGCGAGCAGCGGGTACGAGAGGCCACCCATGCTCTTGGCCCACGCCTCCTGCGAGTGCACTTGGTCGGTGCTGATACCCAGGACCTGGGTATTGCGCCGCTCGAACTCGGAGAGATCCTCCTCGTACGAGGGCATCTGCACGGTTCAGACAGGGGTGAAGGCCGCCGGGAAGAAGGCGATCATCACGTTCTTCTTCCCGCGATAGTCCGACAGCTTCACCTTCTTCTTCGGTCCACCCTTGCCGGCTCCGTCTCCGGTCGCCGGCAGCTCGAAGTCGGGCGCCTCTTCCCCGACCTGGAGCTTCCAGATCGCTTTCGCCATGTGGTCCTCTCCCGCGAGTCAGACGCGATGGCGGGTTGTTAACCGCTCGGCTCCACCGCGCAGCGAGATTTCACCCAGAGCTTCCGAACCAATTTCGTGAAGACCCTGAAAGGTTCATGCACACGTGCGAGCGAAGCCGCTAAGACGAGCGTCGCGATGGACCTTCTCGACCGGTTCGCCACGAACGTCCGCCGATACAGGGCGAAGAAGAAGCTCTCGCAGAAGGCGCTCGCCGACCGGATCGGAATTTCCGTGTCGTACGTGTCGATGCTCGAGCGCGGTCAGCGTTCTCCACCGCTCGAGACGATCGAGAAGCTGGCGAAGGCGCTCGGCGTCCCGCCCGGCTCGCTGCTCGCCGGCCGCTGACCTGCGCGCTCCCGCGCACCCTTGTCGCACCCACCGTGAACGGGGTGTCGCCGCGCGCTCGTCCGCATGGGAGACTGCGAGCGTACCCCCGCCCCCCAGGCGAGCCTGGCTCCGCGAGCCGGGCGCTCCGGACTCCGTGGACGTAGGATGAAGCGTGCAGGAAGGAGACGCCTCGATGTCGGAGTCGCTCGGGTTCTCCAGCTCCTCTCCTCCCACCGGCACAGGCCACCCGTCCCTCGACGCCGCGGTCGCCCGCGTACGCGCCGCGGCGGCGGACTGGGCGCGACTGAGGCCCGCCGCCCGCGCCAACCTCGCTCGCCGGCTCTCGCGTGGCGTCGCGCGGACGGCGGAGCGGAGCGTCCTCGCGGCCTGCGCGGCGAAGGGGCTCGACCCGCGCTCGCCGTCCGCGGGCGAGGAGTGGCTCGCGGGGCCCTACGTGACGCTCCGGATCCTCCGGCAGCTCGCGCAGTCGCTCGACGCGGTCGCGCGCGGCCGGAATCCGCCCACCGGGCGGCTCGTGCGCCGCGGAGACCAGCTCGCGGCCCGCGTCTTCCCCGCCGACGCGCTCGACGACGCGCTCTACCGGCCCCTCGGGATCTCGGCGGAGGTGCGCTTCGAGCCCGGCGTCGGGAGCGCGGAGCTCCGCGCGTCGCAGGCCGCGTTCCACAAGCTCCCGGAGAGCGCGCGCGAGGGGCGCACCTGCCTCGTGCTCGGCGCGGGGAACGTGAACTCGATCCCCGCGGCCGACGCGCTCACCAAGCTCTTCGTCGAGGGGAAGACCTGCGTCCTCAAGCTGAACCCGGTGAACGCCTACCTCGGCCCGCTGCTCGAGGACGCGCTCGGCGAGGCGGTGGCCGCCGGGTGGCTCGCGATCGTGCAGGGCGGCGCGGAGGAAGGCAGCTACCTCGCGCACCACGAGGCGATCGACGAGGTGCACATCACGGGCTCCGACCGATCGCACGATGCGATCGTCTGGGGTCCCCCGGGGCCCGAGCGCGAGGCGCGCAAGGCGCGGCGCCAGCCGCTGCTCGCGAAGGAGATCACGAGCGAGCTCGGCAACGTGACGCCGATCCTCGTGGTGCCAGGGCCGTACTCCGAGCGCGACCTCATGGTGCAGGCCGAGAACGTCGCGGGGATGGTCACGCACAACGCGTCGTTCAACTGCATCGCCGGGAAGCTGCTCGTCCTCCCGCGGGGCTGGAAGGAACGAGACAAGTTCCTCGCGCTCGTGTCGGAGGCGCTCGCGCGCACGGCGCCGCGGTCGGCCTGGTACCCGGGCGCCGAGGCGCGCTGGCGGACCTACGTGGACGGGCGTCCGGAGGTGCGCGTGACCCCAGCCGGCCCGCGGGGCACGTTGCCGTGGGCGCTCGTCACCGGGCTCGATCCCGACGACGCCTCCGAGCGTGCGTTCCGGGACGAGCCGTTCTGCGCGGTCCTCGGAGAGACGAGCCTGGGGAGCGACGAGCCGATCGAGTTCCTGGCGGCGGCCACGCGGTTCGCGAACGAGCGGCTGTGGGGCACGCTGGCCGCGGCGATCATCGTTCACCCCGAGTGCGAGCGTGGGGCGCCGGGCGAGGCGCTCCTCCACGCGATCCGCGAGCTCCGTTACGGCACGGTGGGCCTGAACGTCTGGCCAGGGTTCGCGTTCGCCGCCGGGACGACGCCGTGGGGCGCCTACCCGGGCGCGCCGCTGCACGCGATCCAGAGCGGGCGCGGCTTCGTGCACGACACGCGGATGCTCGCGCACGTGGAGAAGACGGTGATGCGCGCGTCGCTCCGTCCGATGGTGAAGCTCCCGTACCTGCCGTCGCACCGCACGGCGCACGTGCTGGGACGCCGGCTGGTCGCGCTGGAGGCGTCGGGGAGCCCGCTGCACCTGCCGGCCGCGTTCGCGGCGGCGCTGATGGCGTGAAGCGCCTCAACACCCCGGCGCGCTGGAGATGCCCTGCTTCATGCGCGCGGTCTCCTGCAGCTCCTCCGCGAGCTGCAGCGTGCGCGCGACGGCGCGGCGGGCGCGCTCCTGGTCCTCGGGCGTCACCGCGTAGCGGCGCAGCATCCTGCGGCCGAGGTCGTGGTGGTACGCCTCGTCCGGCCCGATGACGTCGCGGTACAGCGCGGCCGTCTCGGCGTCGCCCTTCGCCTCGCAGTACTCGGCGAAGACGCGGTTGCGGACCATCGCGAGCCCCTCGCGCGCGTACGGCCCCGCCGCGATCCGCTCCGCGGGCGTCTCGAGCGACTTCAGCCACCGGAACATCGCGCTGTGGCCGCGCGAGAGCGGGTCGTGGTTCGTCGGCGGGTGCCCCAGCTCCGCGAGGCGGTGCTCGATGAGCCGGTAGTGCTTCGCCTCGTCCCCGCACTGGCGCGCGAGGCCCAGCTTCAGGTCGAGGTCGCGCTCCCCCACGAGCCACATCGCGGCCTCCTCGGAGGCCTCGATCTCGTTCTTCAGCGCCACGAGGAGGAGATCCTTCACCCCGACCTCGGGCCCCGGAGGCGCCTTGGCGAGCTCGGCGATGCGGCCGAGGGCGGCCTCCATCTGGCGGTCGAGCTCGGCGAGAAACTCCTCGGGATCGAGGGCGACGGCGCGCTGCAGTTCCATCGATCGATCCCTTACCGCAGAACCCGTCCGGACCGCCAGCCGCCCTGGCCGGGGTGCCGACCGCGCTACCAGATCTCGCAGCGCTCGGCGCGCACCATCGGCCGCCCCGCCTCGCACTGGAACGCCTTCGCGAACTCCGGCGTGTTCGAGAGCGGGCCGTTCACGCGCCAGCGCGCCGGCGAGTGCGGGTCGGTCTTCGCGCGGACGCGCGCCGCCTCCGGCCGGATCTTCGTGCACCACGACTGCGCGTACCCCACGAAGAACGCCTGCTCGGGCGGGAAGCCCTCCACCGCAGCCTCGGGCGCCTTCCCCGAGCGCGCCGCCTGGTACGCCGCGAACGCGAGCTTGATCCCGCCGAGGTCGGCGATGTTCTCGCCCAGCGTGAGCTCGCCGTTCAGCTTGTCGCCGCCGTCGCCCTCCACCGCCTCGTAGCCCGAGAACTGCTTCACCACGCACTCCGCGCGGTGGTCGAACTCCTTCGCGACCTGCGCCGTCCACCAGTCGGTGAGGTTCCCCTTCGCATCGAACTTGCGGCCCTCGTCGTCGAAGCCGTGCGTGAGCTCGTGACCGACCACCATCCCGATCGCGCCGTAGTTCACCGCGTCGGGCCACGGCCTCGCGTAGAACGGCGGCTGCAGGATCCCGGCCGGGAACACCATCTCGTTCATCGACGGGTTGTAGTAGGCGTTCACCACCGGCGGCGACATGAGCCACTCGCCGCGATCGAGCGGCTTGCCGATCTTCGTGAGGTCGCGGTTCACCTCGAACTCGCTGCCCGCCGCCGCGCTCCGGTAGAACGACGACCGGTCCACCTCGAGCGTGTCGTACTTCCGCCACGAGTCCGGGTAGCCGATCTTGTTCTTCACGGCCACCAGCTTCTCCCGGGCCAGGCCGCGGGTCGCGTCGTCCATCCAGGCGAGCTGGCCGAGGTTCCGGCCGAAGGCGCCCTCGACGTCGGACACGAGCCCCTGCGTCCTCTGCTTCGCGTCGCCGGCGAAGTAACGCCGCACCCAGTGCTGGCCGAGCGCCTCGCCGAGCGCCGCGTCCGTCTGGTCCACGCAGTGCTTCCAGCGCGCCTGCAGTTCCTTCTGGCCGGTGAACGCCTTCGAGGTGAAGGCGAACCGCTCGTCCACGAGGCGCTTCGGCACGGTGCGCTCGCCCGCCGCGTCGGCGAGGATCTTCCAGCGCAGGTAGGCCTTCCAGGTGGCGAGCGGGACGTCGGCGAGCAGGGCGTCCAGCGCCTCCACCGCCTTCGGCGTGGTCGCGCTGAAGGTGGTGAGCCCCGGGTGGCCGAGCGCATCGAGGTACGCCTTCCACGGGAAGCGCGGGGCGAGCTTCTCGAGCCCCGCGAGCTCCACGCGGTTGTACACGCGCTGCGGGTCGCGCATCTCCACGCGGGTCCAGTGCGACTGCGCCATCCGCGTCTCGAGCGCGAGGATCGCCGCCGCCTCCTGCTTCGCCTGCACCTCCGGCTCGCCCGCGAGCGCGAGCATCCGCGCCACGTGCGCCTCGTAGTCGGCGCGGATCTGCTTCGAGCGCGGGTCGTCGGAGAGGTAGTAGTCGCGGTCGGGGAGCGAGAGCCCGCCCTGCGCCACGACGCCGATCACCTGCGTCGCGTCCTTCGCGTCCTGGTCGGAGGCGAGCGCGAAGGCCGGCCACACGCCGCGCTTGTGCAGCCGCGCGATCTCGAGCCCGAGCGAGGTCGGGTCCTTCACCTCGTCCACCTTCTTCCAGTCGGCCTGCAGGTCCTGGAGCCCGTGGGCCTCCACGGCCTGCTCGTCCATGCAGGCGGCGTAGAACGCGCCCACCTTGCCCGCGTACCGGTCCTCCGGCTGGGCCTTCCCGGCCGCGGCCGTCTCGGCCAGCGCGCGCTGCTGCGCGAGGTTCTGCTCGGCCAGCACGGAGAACCCGCGGCCCCACGTGGATCGGTCGGGCGGGATCTCGGTTCGGTCGAGCCAGGCGCCACAGGCGAACCGGTAGAAGTCGTCG
>Ga0306924_10007196_pt1 | contig 11146 bp, 9 predicted proteins | sample sta12Can44000111_FD_203756 | JGI IMG/M metagenome (GOLD analysis project Ga0306924, IMG submission 203756) | Lab enrichment of tropical soil microbial communities from Luquillo Experimental Forest, Puerto Rico - statanox.12C.anox.44.000.111 (v2)... | ecosystem: Environmental > Terrestrial > Soil...
CACAGCCTGAGCGTACTACTCGGCGCCTGGGTTGGTTCGAAGCGATCTACTTCAGCAGTCTACTTCGGGCGGCGCGCGGGATCGAATCGATTGCCGGTCCGAGCTTCATAGGACATGGACAGTCGCTCGTAGTTCTCCTTCCCTTGGCCTGCCAGTACTGGACGTCGCTCTCCCTGAACGCCGCGCGGGTTTCGGGCGGCCGACCTTTCATGATCGTCAGCTCCCGGCAGGCAGCGCTCACCATCGAGGTGTCGGAGCCGGCCAGGCGGTCGGCCTGCTGTCGTATTTCTTTTCGCTCACGCTAGTGCGATAGGCTCGATAGATGGTGATTCCTTCCGCGAGCGAAGGGGGCTTGACGTGAAGCTAGCTATCGCCATTGCCGTCGTGGTCGTGCTTGCCGTGGCTGTGTCGATGCTTCGTCGCGGGCGTGGCTACCGTGGCGCGATCGGCTTCAAGAACCGCCACGCGACCGAGATCGCGACCATTCGGCTCACCGGATTCTCCAAGCCAGTAGAGTGCCGAACGCTTCGGCGGGGCGAGCACTCGTTCAACTATCTGGGCCGTCAAGACATGCCCTCCGAAGTCCAGATTGCGTGGCGCTTCGTTGGCGACGCCTCCGACAAGACCGCACGGGTCTCTTTGAACGTCGTCCCCAAGGGCGCCGCGGATGGTGAGCTCTTCTTCGTGCTGTCGGCCGATGGCGCCTGGGTCGTCGAGTATGCGCCCGAGTTACGGCTGGATAAGCTGCAGAGCAACGCCGCGTGACACGGCGCTGCATCGCGTAACGAGCGAAGTCCTCCCCACCTACCCGCGTCGGCCAGTCGACAGGGGCTTGTGTGTTCTGACGCCGGGCGTCTCTTTACTCTCATCGGATCGACATAAGAGTCGCGACCTTACGTGATGGCGTCGGCGTTGCAAGTGATGAGCAGGATCGCCAGCTACGCCGATGGGACGGAGAGCTCAGCCGAAGTGCGGGAGGTGCGAGCAGTCCATTTCCGCGAACGACGCCTTCTCGTTCGACGGCGATCACCTCGTCCATCTGGACTGCGGGCGGCCTCGTACGGTGAGTCCAGAAGAACGGGCACTCCTCTTCAGGCACTGCTTCGATCACGTGGTTGCCGAATGCGCTCCATGCGCCCAGAGCTACCGGCAGCTCGAATTGGGGTCGGACCTTCTCACCAATCGAGTGCACCTCTGTCCAAATTGCCGCGCGGATCTCACCGAGAGCGTGCGCGCACACCTCTATTCCTGCGAGATGCTGCCCGAGGACTTGCGACAGAGACTACATGCTGCGCGCGATGCCGTAGGCAGACTGATTCGGCGGAGCGCGTCCGATCCTACCGAGACGCTCAAGAGCGAGGCGGAGACCGCCCTCAGCGCTCTCCGCGAGACGTTGCGGCGTTTCCTCGCGGCCGGCTGAAACCGGCGTGAGATCGCCCTTTCCTCACCTATTGGGACTCGAATAGCCATCCCAACAAACTCGGAGGCAGCTCGAAGTCTCCGAAGTTCCACCTGCGCCAATCCTGCACGCCTATCATCAGCGCGACGAAATCGGCCGACTCGAACTCGAGTCGCGTGGCCGTCGCGGATGAGCTCTGCGGAGGCCGGCTGGTCCTGAGCCACGAGGGGGGCTACTCCCCGATCTACGTGCCGTTCTGCGGCCTCGCCGTCGTGGAGGAGCTGAGCGGTGTCAAGACCGCCGTCAACGACCCGATGGCCGCGAGGGCGGCCTCGATGGGCGGCCAGGATCTACAGCCGCACCAGGACGAGATCATCCGGCGAGCCGAGCGCTACGTGTCGCTCAGGCCGTAGAAGCCGAGGGCGCCGCCGGCGAGCGTCGGTGTACCAGGCGATCGACGACGGAGTCGCACGGCCGGGAGCAGCGGGCTTGCGTTTCTTGACGTCGGGGTCCGGCCGGGCCTATCGTCGCCCCACCGGTCGCGAACTCACGGGCGACCCCTGGGGGTGGAGCATGAGGACGACGATCATCGGGACGGCCAAGGGCATATTCGTGGTGGACGCGGCGAGCGGCGAGTCCTCGCCAGCGCTCGAGGGACCGAGCGTCCGACACCTCTCGCGAGTGAACGGCCATTGTGTGGCCGGCTCGACGGCCGGTTTCTTCCGCTCGGCCGACGCCGGGCGCTCGTGGCAGCCGAGCGGCATCGGAGATCGCGAGGTCTGGGATGTTGCCGCGGCGGCGGGCGACGCCTCGACCCTCTACGCGGTCACCGAGCCAGCCGGCCTCTTTCTCTCGCGCGACGGCGGCGCGTCCTGGACAGAGATTGTTGGATTTCGCAACGCGCCCGGCTTCGCGGAGTGGTGCGTGCCGCTTACCCCGCCACGCCCGGGTCGAGCGCGCGCGATCGTGCTCGATCCAGTCGATCCGCAGCGCCTCGTGGTGGGTGTCGAGGTCGGCGGCGTGGTGCTCAGCGAGGACGGCGGGCGCACATGGACGATGAACCGTCCGGGCGGCAACCCCGACCTTCACATGATCGTCGCCAAGCCCGACCAGCCGGGCGTCCTCTTCGCCTCGACGGGTTTTGGCCGCATCGACCGCAGCGAGCCCATGGAGCAGCGCATCGCCGGCATGTTCCGCTCGGACGATCACGGCAAGTCCTGGCGCTTCCAGTGGAAGGGCATGACCCCGCCCTACACGCGCCCGCTCTGCATCGATCCACGCCGGCCCCACGCGGTGACCGTGGGCTCGTCACCTACCGCCTTCTCGGCCTTCAAGGATGCTGGCGGGGCGAAGGCAATGCTGTTCCAATCGGTCGACGGCGGCGAGACGTGGCGCTCGCTCGGCGACGCCGCCCACTCACCCTCGGCGGCTCAGTTCCACGCCGTCGCACCCGATCCCGATACCGCCGGCCACGTTCTCGCGGGGACCGATACCGGCGAGTTGTGGCGAGTGAGCCCGGAAGCGCACTGGACCCTGGTTGCGAAAGGGCTGCCGCAGGTTCAGTCCATTCTTCCCGTCGGCTGATCGCCGGTCGTCGGCTGGCTATCGGGCGGCGCGCGCCCGGTAGTCGGCAACGGCCTTTTTCAGGTCCTCGTACTCCTCGCACGGGATGAGGCAGATGCGTCCCAGAGCGGCGAGATGCTCCTCGGCCTTGCTCAGGTCGTTGGTCAGGAGGTATGCCTCGCCGATGTATTCATGTGCGCCGCGGTGGCGGGGATTGAGCTGCAGCGCGCGCTCGTAGTGCGCGAAGGCCGCCTGGAGCTGGCCACTCTGCCGGTAGGCGTAGCCGAGATAGTTCTCGATGTCGGCGTTGCGCGTATCGCGAAGGGCGGCAGAGGAAAGCAGCTTGATCGCGGTGCTCCAGTCCTTGGCCGCGATGGCTGCCTTCCCCGCCGCGAACTCCGGATCGAGCTGTCCTTCCTTGGTTTCTTCGGACGGGTCGGCCAGGGTCGCGCCCGGCAAGAGGACGAGGCCCAGGCCGAGCAGGCCGACGGCAATCTTGACGCCGATCACACCGTCACTTGCTGGCCAGACGCTGCTTCAGCTCGCGCAGCTCGGGCCGGTCGCCGTCGGCGTACCGCGTGAGCTTGGCAAGCTTCTCGAAGTAGTCTCGCGCCTTCTTCGCGTCGCCCGACGCCTCTGCGGCCTTCGCCGCGCCGTAGAACCCCCGCAACCGCATCGGCGCGTTTTTCAGTGAGGTCTCGTACTCCTTCAGAGCCGCGGCTGCCTCACCCTGCGCCATCAGCATGTCGGCCAGCAGCTCGCGCATCGGGTAGAGCCGGTTCTCCATGGCGACGTGCTTCTCGCTGGCGTCCTCGAGGTCGGCGGCCGCTCGCATGAGCTTGAGGGCGTCGGACTTGTTGCCCTCGCCCTGGGCCGTCCACGCCTGGGCGCCGAGGATCTGGATCTCGACCTGGCCGGCCCAGTAGCTCTGGCCCGCCTTCTCCAGCGCCGCCCGCTGCTCCTTCAGCTTGTCGATGTCGGCGCGCGCCGCGGCGACGTCGCCGCCGCGGGCGCCGCCCATGGCGCGCGCGAAGTACGTGATCGCCTCGGCCATCGGGAAGCCCGTATTGACGGGCTCCAGCTGAGCCGCGCCCTGCCAGTCCTGTCGCTCGAGCATGTAACGGGCCGGCACCGCCGCGCGCGCCGTCGCCCCGGCCAGGGGCACTCCGATGACCTTCTTGATCGCCATGCTGTCCTGGATGAGGCCGCGCGCTTTTAGATCTTGCCCCATCTGGAGATACGCGTACGCCATGAAGTCGTAGGCATGGGGTACGCCGCCCAGCGTGCCGTCGAGCTTGGCCTTGGCCACGTACTCGTTCGCCACCAGGACCGAGCGCCAGTTCGACATCACGGAGTCTTCCCACATGCCAACCATCGAGTAGATGTGCGAGGGCATGTGCTGCGCATGGGGCGCCGACGGCGCGATCTTTGCGTACTTGTTCGCTGCCGGAACGCCGCGGTGGGCGATCGCCGGGAAATCGTAGCTGTGGATCAAGTAGTGCGTGACGCCCGGGTGATCCGGATATTTCTTGTCGATTGGCTCCAGGATCGCGATGGCCTTCAGCAGCGGCTCCATCGACTTGTGGTCGAAGGTCTCGTTCAGAGCGAGGGCGTAGAAGATCTTCGCCTCGACGTCGTCGGGGTACTTCGCCGCGAGCCGCTCCATGGCCTTCGCGTAGTTCCGTGTGCGCGTGTCCTGGTCGACCTTGTCGTAGTCCTTGTAGAACTCCTTGAGGGCGGCCAGCCAGTCGCGCTCACGCTGCGTCTTGGGCCCGATGGATTCGCCCTTCTCGATGGCCTCGAGGCCGCGCTTCAAGGTGGCGGCGTCGAAGGGGCCGACCAGCGGGTTCGGGCGCTGGCTGATCGCGATGCCCCAGTAGGCGATGGCGCAGCTCGGGTCGGTGGTCGGGATCGCCGTGAAGGCCTTTACCGTCTCGGGAAAGAAGAACGAGTGCAGCATGGCCAGCGCCCGCTCGAACTCCTTCTGCGCCTCCGGCGAGCACGAGGTCTTGAAGTGCACCCGCCCGAGCTTCTCGGGGCTTCCCGTGCGGGGCTCGTTGTCCGCCCAGACGGGCGCGACGAAGCTCAAGGACACGATCAAAACTGCGAGGAGCCTGGTGGGGTGGCTCATGTGACCCTCCTTCAGGATGCTGGCTCAGCGCGGCCTTGCTCCGCGATCTGGCCGAGGAAAATTCTAACGCAAGTGCTGTGATATCCGCGCTCTGTTAGACTCCCGCGCTATCGAGGTGCTCGGATGCGCGAGATGGAGGATCTTGCCGGTACTGCTGTCCGCGTGACACCTGATCGCCGCCGGATCGACGAATGGGCCACGGTCCTCGCCGCCAGCGGCATTCCCCATTGGCTCCGCGGGAGGCTCGATGGCTGGGCGCTCATCGTTGCCGCCCGGGACGCGGACGCGGCTCGCGAGACTCTCGATGCCTACGACTGGGAGAACCGCCCCGAGACGACGAAAGCCCACCCTGCCTCGGTGGAACCGGTTCGCGGCACCGCCGGGGTCGGTATCGCTGTCGGTCTCCTGCTGATCGGGTTTTTTGCCGTCACCGGACCGCGGGCCACGCGCAGCGCTTGGTTCGAACGCGGGGGGGCTGACGCCGAGCGCATTGTCGCCGGAGAGTGGTGGCGGACCGTCACCGCGCTCACGCTTCACGCCGACGCGCCGCACGTGGTCAGCAACGCCGCCGTGAGCGCTGTGCTGGTCGGGGCGGTGAGTTACCAGCTCGGTCCGGGTGTGGGTCTCTGGCTCATTCTGCTCGCTGGAATCGGCGGCAACGCCCTCACCGCTATCGTCCACGGCTCCCACTACGACTCGGTCGGAGCTTCAACGGCGCTGTTCGGTGCCATCGGAATCCTCGCGGCCACGCAAGTCGTGGCCCGCGGCCAGCTCTCGATCGCACGCAAGCGCTGGATCGTTGTCGCGGCGAGTCTCGCGCTGCTCGCTCTCCTCGGCACGAGCCCCGGCGCGGACCTCCTTGCTCACCTGTTCGGCCTCCTGGTCGGTGGATGTCTCGGTGTGGTCGCAGCGCTGGTACGGCACTGGCCTCTACACCCAGGGACGCAGTGGGGGCTCGCCGTGGCGCTTCTGCCGATTGTAGTCGGCGTGTGGCTGCGCGCTGCGTCCTGAGACGGCGCTCAGTAGCCCGGCGATGTGTCCGCGGCTACTCCACGATGGCCTGATAGACGAGCGCACGCACGAGCTGGGCGTAGTGACGCCCGAGCGGCGACTGCATCATCGAGACGACCACCATCTGCTCCTTGGGATCGGCCCACCAGTAGGTCGCGAAGGCGCCGGGCCAGAAGTAGTCGCCCGTCGAACCCGCCATCGGTGCGCCGCCGCGGTCCTCGCGTACCGCGAGCCCGAGTCCCCACGTATAGCCCGGCCCAGCGTAATACACCGGTCCGTGTGCGATACCAGCCAGGTGGTCCGACGTCATCAGCTCGACCGTCTTCGGCGCCAGCACCCGTGCGCCGTCGAGCACGCCGCGGTTCAGGAGCATTTGAGCGAAGCGCGCGTAATCCCTCGCCGTGGAGACCGCGCAGCCTCCGCCGCAATCGAACTTCCGCGGCACCGTGGCGTCGGGCACCTTGTAATCCGCGCCCGTGTCGGGGTGCTTCGCCAGTGGCTGTGCGAGGCGCCCGCGCTTGTCGGCCGAGACCACGAACGCGGTGTCGGTCATATTGAGCGGCCGGTAGATACGCTCCGCGAGGACCTCCTGTAACGGCTTGCCGGCAACGACCTCGACGACGCGTCCGAGGACGTCGGTCGACAAGCTGTACTCCCACTGCGTACCAGGCTGGTAGAGCAGCGGCGCCTTCGCGAGCTTGTCGATGAACTCATCCATCGTCAAGGTCAGCGAGGCTTCGTTGGACGATTCGGGATACATCTTGTAGATCTCGCTCTTGCCGCGGTTGCCGTACGTCAACCCCGAGGTGTGGCGCATCAGATCCTGGATCGTCATCTCGCGCGTGGCGGCGGCTCGTTCGAGGCCGACCGTCTGCCCCTTGAGCGCCGGGATGTACTTCGAAACCGGATCGTCGGGGAACAGCCGGCCTTCCTCGTACAGCGAGAGCGCGGCGACCGTGACCATCGGCTTCGTCATCGACGCGATCCGGAAGATTGCATCGGGCGTCATGGGCGCGCGAGTGGCGGGATCACGGAAACCAGCGGCCTGCACGAACGCGACGCGGCCTCGCCGGGCAATCACCACGACGGCGCCGGGAATCCGACCCTTCTCCACGTCGGCGCGTAGCGCCTGGCCAAGGCGCTCGAGACGCTCGGATGACAGTCCCACCTCCGCTGGCTTCGCTGTCGGCAAGTCGGCCGCGAAGGCAGGGGTCGCGAGGAAGAACGACAGCAGCAGAACGAGCGCTCGGATGATCCTCATGATGCGCGCCTCTTCGGCAGAGCCTTGAGCGCGTCCTCGGCGGCCTCGAGCGTGCGGGCCACGTCCGCCTCGGTGTGCGCGAGCGAGAGGTACATCTTCTGCGTGTTCTTGACCACAGCGCGCTTGATGAGCTCCGTGGTGAAAAGGCGCGCGAGGGTCCCGTCGGCCTTCTGAAGCGACCGGTAATCGGTTACCGGCTCCTCCGTGAAGAGAACGTCGAAGACGACTGGCTCGCCCACCACCTGCCCGGGCAGTCCCGAGCGCCGGACCAGCTCCGTGAGACCGGCCATCAGGCGTCGCCCCGTGCCGTGCAGGGTTTCGTAGGTGCCGGGCTTACGTAGCTCGGCCAAGGTGGCGAGCCCCGCCGCCGCAGCGATGGGATTGCCATTGAGGGTGCCGGACTGTGAGATGAAGTCGCCCTTGCCCTCCTGCTGAGGGTCGAAGGGGCGCATCAGCTCCTCGGACGCGCAGACTGCGGCGAGCGGGAAGCCTCCGCCGACGATCTTGCCCACGCACGCGATGTCCGGGACGACTCCGTAATACTGCTGAGCGCCGCCGTAGGCGAGGCGGAAGCCGGTGACGACCTCGTCGAAGACGAGCAGGACGCCGTACCGTCGTGTGACTTCGCGAAGCCCGGCGAGGAAGCCCGGCTGCGGCGGGATGAGCCGCTGGAACGGCTCGATGATGACGGCCGCGAGCTCCTCGGCGTGCGTCGCGACGATCCCTTCGACGGTGGCCAGGTCGTTGTATGGAGCGATGAGCACTTCGGCCTCGAGCGCATGAGGGATGCCCGAGGAGTCCGGCACGGGAGCCGGAAAGGCCTTGGGCGAGCGCGGCGACGCGCTCATCATCGAGTAGTCGTGGGCGCCGTGGTAGCCGCCCTCGAACTTCAGTATTTTGTCGCGGCCCCGCGCGGTGCGGGCCACGCGCAGGGCGAAGAAGGTCGCCTCCGAGCCCGTCGAGGTGAAGCGCACCTGCTCGGCGCAGGGTACCGCCCGGCAGATCTCCTCGGCCAGCTCGATGATCGGCTCGTTGACCATGAAGTAGGTGCTACCGCCCTCGATCTGCGATCGGACAGCCGCCACCACCGCGGGGGGAGCGTGGCCCAGGACGAGAGGGCCGGAGGCCAGCACGTAATCAACGTACTCGCGCCCGCTCACGTCGTAAATCTTCGAGCCCTGCCCGCGCTTGACCACGAAGGCCGCCTCGTCGGCGTAGCGGGAGGTGCCCAAGACGCCGCCGGGCAGGCGCCGGCGCGCGCGCTCGAGCAGTGTGCTTTCTTCTGCGGATCGGGGGCGGTTCGTCTCGGCCATGGCAGACCTCGCGTAGATAGAGGAACGATGCGTTTAGCGTCGCACAACTATCGGCTGGGCTCGCCGGGCTGTCAACCCGTGCCAGGGTGCCGGATCATGACCCGCTTGACAGATAGAGTGCCAAGCCTCACAGGGGCCGTCACGCGGCCGCTATGAAGCTATCGGCCCTGGATCGAGCTACGCTAGCGCGGGGGAGCGATGAGCGACACGAGTTGCTTCACGGGATGACCGCTCGGGTGCGACATCGGCTGTTGGGGCGGGCCTCGGCGTCGGCCCAGAGATAGCCGAGCTCTGTCCGCGCGGAGTGAGCTGCAGTTTGCGGAGAGCCGAATGAGGTAGGGTGCGGACCAGCTCTTCGAGATTCGTGCGGCCCTGTCGTAACTTGTCACTGACATCGTCTGCCATAGCCAGCGTGCTCTTCTCGGCGCTCAGACAGATTTCCGCGAATGGCGCCCCGCGATTGATCAACATCATGTCGGCCTGGTTCGGCGTCCATAATTCGGCAAGCACCATCCGACCGCGGTATCCCGTGTAATTGCAGCTGCCGCAGCCTCGACCTCTGTACCACTCGTACTCGGAAGAGGCGAAGAGTTTGCTCAGTGGCTGCTGAGAGGGCGGAGAAATCTCGCGACACTCCGAGCATACTTCGCGTACCAGGCGCTGTGAGAGAACGCCGAGAAGACAAGAGGCAATGAGGTTCGTGTCGACGCCGAGATCCATCAGCCGGGGCAGAGCGCTGACCGCATCATTCGTATGCAGTGTACTCAGTACGAGGTGGCCGGTCTGGGCCGCCCGGAAGGCGAGTTCCGCCGTCGCCGTATCACGGATCTCGCCGACCATGATCACGTCCGGGTCATGGCGAAGGAATGACCTGAGATAGGTTGCGAATGTATTGCCGATGCGATCGTCGACCTCGTGCTGGCTGAAGCCGTCACAGATGTACTCGATGGGGTTCTCGGCGGTCAGAATCTTGATGCCCGGCTGGTAAATAGTTTTCAGAGCGCCGAAGAGAGTGGTGCTCTTGCCGCTCCCGGTGGGACCAGTGACCAGAATGAGGCCGGTCGGGCATCTGAGGAGCTGGCCGAGTCGCGCGGCGATGGGCTCTCGCAAACCCAGATCATCGATTGAGCGTGGAAGGCCGCGAGGGTCCAGGATTCGGATGACGGCGCTCTCGCCGTAGTAGCCGGCGATCACGGAGACACGGAAGTCGACCGTCCTCTTTTGCCCGTCCCGTTCGAGGCGTGCGCGAAAGCTGCCGTCCTGAGGCCGCCTCCGCTCGGCGATGTCCAGCTTGCTGAGGATCTTGAGGCGCGACATCAGTTTGCCACGGCTCGACGATAGCGTCTGTTCCAGACCATCGAGGCGAGGCTCCTGTAGCACGCCATCGATGCGAAAGCGGACTTGAACGCCATGGTCCACAGCCTCGAGGTGTATATCCGACGCGCCCTGCTCGATGGCCATGGTCAGGAGCTGGCGCACAAGGCCTGACGTGCTGTCGTTGGCGCGGCCCATGTCGCTCTGAATTGGCGCCACATCACCCGAGACCCGGTCGAGCTCGTCCAATTTCATGGCATGGGGTTCGCCGACGATTCGAGTCGTCTCGAGTGGAGATGGCTCGAACGCGCTGGCCCGCAGCGCGTGCCGATCAGCATCCGCCGGCAGATGTGGCCGATACAGGTGCCCGAGAGCTCCACGGATTCTCGCGGTGGTCGACGTGATCACCTCGATCTCCAGGCCGGTACTGGACCGGAGCTCTTCAATGACCGCGGTCTGCGTCGGGTCATCCATCGCCACGACGAGCGTGTTCCCGACGCGCGCCATCGGAACCACGAGCCGAGCCTCCGCGAAGCGCGGATTGATCAATGCGCGCAACGAAGTATCCGGCACGATCGTGTCGAGGTCGAAGAAGTTGATGTGCAGCTGCAGACACAGCGCCCGCCGCAGCTGTTCTTCGGTGATGTGCTTGAGCTCGACGAGCACCCGACCGAGCCGCCGGTGCGCGCGTCGCTGTTCGGTCAAACCGGCCGCCAGCTGATCCAGGGTTACGGCTTTCGTCATGATGAGCAGTTGGCCGAGCTTTGCGCTCCGGCGATAACGAACGAGGACCGACATCAATTGGCGGCGTGTGATGACGTTCTGGGCGATCAGGATGTGCCCGAGCGGCCGGTACGTTTGAGAAGAATACTGATCGCACAAGGCGCTCTGCACTTGGGCAGGTGTCGCCAGACCCTCCGAGATAAGAACGTCGCCGATCCGCAGAATAGCTCCCGGGCGCGCTGGCCGGTCCGCGCTGTTCAATGCCGTCATCTAGGCCTCGCCGGGATGATAGGCCACCACGTCACAAAATCCCTGAAGCTCCAACGCCAAGATAGCCTCGGCCACGCGATGCCGAGGTACGCGGACCACGACACTTGGCACGCGCCGGAAGTGCCGGTGGCGACCGATGACCTCGATCGGGATGCCCTGCT
>Ga0306924_10007198_pt1 | contig 11145 bp, 9 predicted proteins | sample sta12Can44000111_FD_203756 | JGI IMG/M metagenome (GOLD analysis project Ga0306924, IMG submission 203756) | Lab enrichment of tropical soil microbial communities from Luquillo Experimental Forest, Puerto Rico - statanox.12C.anox.44.000.111 (v2)... | ecosystem: Environmental > Terrestrial > Soil...
TGAGCCTGCTTCCCCTCAGTTATCCGGGGCACTCGCTGCTTACGGAAGATCTCGGCAGAATTCATTCCATCGACGACTCTTCCTGTGGTCGCCGTGGTAAAGCATTTTCCGTACTCGGGCGTTTACCACAGGCCGAGATGCGTGGCTGCAGCGATGTCATAGCCTCGATGGAGGCCGCCTGATGGAAGTCGGAATGCTCGTCCCCGATGGGCGAAGTGCCTCCCTGGAAGAAGTGGTGTCTCTTCTGTCGCCGCAGCGGACTCCGCAATTGTCTCCTTTTTCGGACAGTGCACTCGCCCTGTGCGCAGGCTTGTCGCAGGCAATATTTCGTGATCGCGAAGCGGCTCGTTTCCCGGAGCTTCTTGCGCTTGCCTTCTGGATGCGGAGAGCGGAACTGGTTAGCTTGCGATCTCAGTTCCGGGCGACGTCTTCACCGGAACTCATCGCCGTTCCGCGTGGCCTGGTGTTTCATATTCCGCCGAGTAACGTTGACACTATCTTCGTTTACTCATGGCTGTTGGCCGTGCTCGCAGGAAACCGCAATTGCATCCGAATGTCTTCGCGGCGTACGCCTCAATCTGAGATCTTGCTGCGCCTGTTGCGCGACTCGCTGGAACGGGCGGATCAGCATCTTCAACATAATACGATCATCGTGAGTTATGGCCACAACCCCGAGATCACCGAAGCACTATCAAAGGCCTGCGATGTCCGGGTAATCTGGGGAGGAGACCACACAGTTGGATTAATTCGCAGTGTCCCCCTGGCAATTCACGCCCGGGAAATGGTATTTCCCGACCGGTCATCCTTCGCCGTCATTCGCGCCGAGACGTATTTGTCGCTGTCTCAGCAAAGCCAACAAAAGTTGGCCGAACAGTTTTACAACGATTCGTACTGGTTTGACCAAATGGCGTGTTCTTCGCCGAAGTTGTTAGTCTGGTGCGGATCCGGGGCGGACACCCGACACGCTTCCCAAGCATTTTGGGCCGCTTTGGACGGCTGCATAAGCACAAGAGGGTTCGCGGCTCCCGCGGCCATCCACATGAAGAAGTTGGTGTTCTCCTGCGAATCAATCCTTGATTTGCCAGTCTCGGAGTATTACCGCAGCCGGGAGGTGACGGTCCTAACATTAGATTCACTCAAGAACTACGCGCGTCAGCACTCCGGCGGCGGACTTTTCTTTACAACCAGAGTTGACCAATTGAGCGATCTAGTCCCATTTCTGGCGCGCAAAGATCAGACGCTGACGTATTTCGGATTCGACACGGATGAGCTTACAACATTTGCGATATCACTTGGGGGCAAGGCGATAGATCGGATGGTACCCATAGGGCAGGCGTTGCAGTTTAGCCGTTTTTGGGATGGACACGATCTCTTGCGTGAGTTTTGTCGATTTGTCCACATTCCTCCGCCAACTGTCGATCTCGAACCTCAGAATGACTCACGTCGGACTTAGTTGGAATGATCGATCGTGTAACAGCCTGGAGCAAGCTTTGGATTCGATCAGCAAATTTATTCTTCAAGTCAAGCGTGGCAAGACCCCCCTTCACCGTCTGATAGGTAAGGCGTTGAGGAATCTTCACCGTCCTCGAATACCGCCTCTGCCGGATTTTCTGCGCCCTCCGTTGCGTTTCCTTTACGAATTTCACTATCTGGTGGTGGTTGGATTCCGATCTCTGATCACGATTTGCTATCGTCTTCCGCTTTTCCAGGCCCGCTGCGCCAAGGTTGGCAGGAATCTATCCATCGACGGCCTGCCTTTCGTAAGCGGTCAAGTGAGGATCGAGATCGGCGATAATGTCTGGCTCGGCGGAAAGGTCTCTATCCTTTCGGGAAGAATGGTTGATCAGCCCATATTGATTATTCGTGACAATGCAGAGTTAGGTTGGAACGTATTAATTACTGTGAACCGCGAGGTCATAATCGAGGAACATGTGCGTGTTTCCTACGATTGCCGTATTACGGATAGTGACGCGCACCCAAAGGAAGCAGACCTGCGAGCAGCGGGTAATCCCGTGCGTTTGGAGGACATCCGCCCGGTACGCATTTGCAAATATGCCTGGATTGGTAATGGAACCCACATCATGAAGGGAGTAACCATTGGCGAGGGGGCCATCATCGGGGCCAATAGTGTTGTTATGAATGACGTGCCAGCATATTGTTTAGCCATCGGCAATCCGGCCCGCGCCTACCTGCCAAATTTCGGTCTGCCGTCGACGGCGGCAAAAGAAACCGAGCCAACCAAAGCGCCTGTGGATGCGAGATGATCGCACGACCCTTGTTTCTCCTCTTGGGTAATTCATAATCCTGCCGAGGGGCAGCGCAGACCCGGCCTTGGCTGACGGCGCTGAAGAACAATGCGAAAGAACGCCGTTGATGCAGTGGTGTCAATTTTTCGGATGGAACACAACAACAAAAGCGCAAGAGCCGAGCAAAAAAGAATGTGGTTGGCTAGTTCCCGCTGTCACCAGAGCGAGCAGATTCGAAAATGACCTACTCCCCCTTCTTGCTTCGCACCTTTATCCTAGTCGGCGCCTCGATCGGCTGGAAGTGCGCCTTCTTGGAATGCAGCCGGTAATCCCGTCCTTCCATCTCCACCTTTTTGCACATTTCGTGCAGCCGAGAACGGATGCGTTCGCCGATCCGGTCACCCAGGGTCTCACGCCGTGCGGCCCGCTCCGCCACCGAATGACTCCGTGGATTGTCGTCCTCCGGCCGCTCTTGCTCAGGCCGGTCGGGAAAGTTCGTGGTGATGATGGTCGTCTGGTTGTGGTTGTACCGGCTATTGAGGATGTAATTCACCGTGTCGAACACCCACTCCGTGCTGCGCACAGCTCCCAGCTCGTCAAGCACCAGCACTTCAGCGTCAAACACCGGCCCGAGAATCTCCATCTCCGTCGCCTGTACCGACGGGTTGTACGAGTTCTGAATCGACTTCAGCAGCTCGCGATAATCGCAGAACAAGCAGGGTACGCCCTTGTCCCGGATCAGCGCCTGCAAAATTCCAACCGCCAGATGGGTCTTGCCTACACCCACCGACCCCACAAACAAGAGGCCGGTCTTGTCCGTCGGGTACTCCTCGACGAAGCGTCCCGCCAGGAACTTCGCCGCGGCCACGCTCTTCTGCTCGTGGTCTTCCGGGTCATAGCGGAAGGTGCCCAGCTCGCAATGTTCATAGCGCGCCGGTATCCTTGCCGCTGCCAGCAGCCGGGCCGCGCGCCCCTTCACCCGGCATTGGCAGCGCACCACCTGGCGCTCCCTGCTGCCCGTGACCTCCCGCCAACCCGTTCCCCCACAAATCGGACAGGAGGATTCGGCTTCGATATTCATTTGACCCACCCGCTTTGCCCCGCGCCTCGACTCTACTTCCCCGGCCGCTTCGCTGCAAGCTGCCGGCGCCGCGTAACGAGCGCCCTGAACATCGGGGGCGGCATCAGCATCCTCGCCGGGCCGCAGTACCACTCGTGCAACGTTGCCAATTGCCCGGCATCCAATCAGACGGCTGCAACCAAGTTCCACGCCTTTGTCACAACCGGCCCCACATCCTATGGACCGTTACCTGTGTATTCATTGTCATTTTTACCAGCCGCCGCGGGAGAACCCCTGGCTGGAAATGATTGAGCAGCAGGATTCGGCTTACCCTTACCACGACTGGAACGAGCGTATCACCGCCGAGTCTTACGCTCCCAACGCGACCTCCCGCATTCTGACCTCCGACAACCGCATCATACGCATCGCGAACAATTACTCGCGCATCAGCTTCAACGTCGGTCCCACGCTCCTGTCCTGGATGGCCGACCACGCCACCGACGTCTACCAGGCCATCCTCGACGCCGACCGGGAGAGCCAGGATCGCTTTTCCGGGCACGGCTCAGCAATTGCCCAGGTTTATAACCACATGATCATGCCGCTGGCTAATCGCCGCGACAAACAGACGCAGGTGGTGTGGGGCATCCGCGACTTCCAGTACCGTTTCCATCGCGACCCGGAAGGCATGTGGCTGGCCGAGACCGCCGTTGACCTGGAAAGTCTCGAGGTCCTGGCCGCCAATGGCATCAAGTTCACCATCCTGGCTCCTTACCAGGCCAAAGCCGAGCGCCGCATTACCACCACCCGCTTCAAGAACGTAGATGGCGGCAAGATCGATCCTACCCGCCCTTACGTCTGCAACCTCCCCTCCGGCCGAAGCATCAACCTCTTTTTCTACGACGGCCCCATCTCCCGGGCCGTGGCATTCGAGGCGCTGCTCTCCAACGGTGAGCGTTTCGCCGACCGGCTCATCAGCGGGTTCAGCGACAATCGCCGCTGGAAGCAACTCATGCACATCGCCACCGACGGCGAAACCTATGGACATCATCATCACAAGGGAGAGATGGCGCTCTCCTACGCGCTCGACCACATCGAGACCAACAAACTGGCACGGTTGACCAACTACGGCGAGTACCTCACGATCAATCCTCCCACTCACGAAGTCGAAATCGTCGAAAACACGGCCTGGAGCTGCTCCCACGGGGTAGGCCGCTGGAATACCGACTGCGGCTGTAACTCGGGCGGCAAGCCGGGTTGGAACCAAGCCTGGCGGGCACCGCTTCGCAACGCCCTCGACCAGCTTCGCGACGGCCTCGCCGGGCCCTATGAAACCAGGGCCGCGGAGTTCCTTAAGGACGCCTGGCTGGCCCGCGACGAGTATGCCAGTGTCGTGCTCGACCGCAGCGACCACAGCCTGGAAAAGTTTTTCGCCACTCACGCCCGCCGCCGGCTCTCCGAGGCGGAAACCTCCACCGTGCTGTCGCTGCTCGAAATGCAGCGTCACGCCATGCTGATGTACACCAGTTGCGGCTGGTTCTTCGATGAGTTGTCAGGCCTGGAAACCGTGCAGGTCATCATGTATGCCGGGCGCGCCTTGCAGCTTGCCCAGCGTCTGTTTCCCGACCAGCATGAGCAAAAGTTCCGCCAAATGCTGCAAGCGGCCAAAAGCAATCTCCCCGAAGCTGGAAATGGGGCGCAGGTTTTTGACCGTTTCGTGAAACCCGCACAGGTAGACTTGCTGGCCGTAGCCGCCCACTACGCCATCGCTTCCATGTTTCAGCTGGCAGGCGATGGCGACCTGGTTCCCGCTTATGAGTTCCGGCTGCACGATGACGTCCGCCTCGAATCCGGGCGCGCCCGGCTGGCGCTGGGCTCAAGCTGCGTCCGTTCGCGCATAACCCGGGAGCAGCAAGACATCGTTTTTGGCGTGCTTCACTTCGGAGATCACAATCTCATGGCGGGGGTGCGGCCCAACCTCGGTGAAGAGGAGTTTCAATCCGTCGTCGCCCAGCTGCGCGAGGCCTTTCAGAGCTCGGAGCTTCCGGCGGTTGTGCGTCTGCTGGACCGCCACTTCGAAGGTGCGGCCTACTCCCTCCGTTCCCTGTTTCGTGATGAGCGCCAAAAGGTGGTCAGCCGGCTCCTCGGCTCCACCATGGCCGAAGCTGAGGCTGCCTACCGCCAGATTTACGAGCACCACGCTCCGCTGATGGGTTTTCTCAGCGGCATGGGCGCGCCCTTACCGAAGATGTTGCATCTTACGGCTGAGTTTGTGCTAAATACCGCTCTCCGCCAGGAGTTCCTGGCCGATGAACTGGACATTGAGCGCGTGCGCACTCTGCTGGAGACGGCAGCCAGGGAAAAGATCCAGTGGGACGCGCCCTGGCTGGGCTACGCCCTCACCCAGCGTTTTGCCCGCATGGCCGAAGAGCTGGCCTTCAAACCGCACCCTGACTTGCTGCATGGCTTCAACCTGGCTGTCGATCTCGTGCACTCGCTGCCCTTCGAGGTGGACCTCGCTCGCGTGCAGAACGTCTATTACGAGCTGATGCAGAATGTCTATCCGATCTACGCCAAGCAGGACGACGAAGCCTCGCAGGTTTGGATTACGGAGTTCCTCGCCCTCGGCCGCAAGCTCAACTTCTCGGTCGATTCTCTGGTTGTTCAGGCTGTGCAATAAAGCCTGAGAGCGTTCGCCCGCCTTCGTGCCACCGCCCGGGGCTGCGCTATGCTAGGCCAAGGTGCCCGAAGCCGACCGCATCGCCGCTTGCCTGGAGCCCTTTGTTGGCGGCCAGCGCGTCTCACCGGAACTTGCAGCTAAGCTAAAGATCTACCTCGACCTGCTGTTGCGCTGGAATGCCCGCATGAATCTCACGGCAGTGCGGGATCCGGAAGACATTGTCACCCGTCATTTCGGCGAGTCCTTGTTCGCGGCCCGGCTTCTGGCCGAGTCCGGTTCTTTCTGGAGAACCGAGGGTGCCGCTCCGACGCTGACGGACATCGGTTCCGGCGCCGGTTTTCCCGGCATCCCGATAAAGCTATACCTGCCCCGGATCCGGCTCACGCTGATCGAATCGCGGAATAAAAAAGCCACGTTTCTGCGCGAGGTCGTTCGCGCCCTTGATTTGCCGGAGGTCGAGGTGGTTTGCACCCGCGTCGAAACCTGGAAACGAAGAACCACGGTCGTGACCCTGCGTGCGGTAGAAAGGTTCTCCCGCGTCTTGCCGCTCGCAGCCGAACTGGTGGCCGATGCCGGAACCCTGTGCCTGCTCACAGGTGGCAGCCAAGTACCGGCGATGCAACCAGTTCCGGGTTGGCGAGTCGATGGGCCGATTTCTGTTCCCGGAAGCAAAGCACGGGTTGTCCTCCTAATGGGAAAGATAGAGTCTTGAATGGCGGCTCGATAGATGCCGGTGGGAAAGAATCGGCCCGGATCATGCCGGAACACATACGAAGTGGAAGTCTAATGCCGTCTCCCCAAGAATCGGTCAGCCTCGCCTCCAGCTGACGTTGACGGCATTTATAACCTATAATTATGACTTATAGTCACTTTACCAGGACGGGAAAGTGATTCAACGAGCCTGGTTCCACAATGTTCCACGTGGAACATCGCGCCCTCGGTGCAATCGACCTGAATGCCCATTCCCGAAATTGGCCCTTGTGGGGCCGAGAGAGTGCGCCTGGTTCGTATTTTGCTGCCCTGTTTGTTCCACGTGGAACAGGGAATTGCACAGTTTTTCCTCGAGAAACTGCATTTGCACCATTTTCGGACATTGCTCTGCCGCATCTGGCAGTCTAATCTCGACGCGAGGTCTGAGCAGAGTGGGTCGAGTCATTGCGGTTGCAAACCAGAAAGGCGGAGTCGGTAAGACGACGACAGCTATCAATCTGGCAGCCTCGCTTGCCTCCCTGGGGGAACGAACCTTACTGGTTGACTGCGATCCTCAGTGCAACGCATCGAGCGGGGTCGGGTTTGAGCGCGATCCCCAGAGAATGAGCACCTACCAGGTCTTAATGGGCGAAGTTAGCGCCCTGGAGGCCACGAACCGGACGGCGGTCGAACACCTGCTGGCGATTCCCGCCCAGAAGAATCTAATCGGGGCCAACATCGAGCTGGTAACCCTCGACCACCGCGAGTTTCGTTTGCGCTCCGCTCTTGATCCCGTGCGCCAGGAATACGAGTTCATCATCCTGGACTGTCCCCCGGCTCTTGACCTGCTTACCCTGAACGCGCTGGTGGCGGCAGACGCGGTCCTGATTCCCATGCAGGCCGAGTATTTCGCGCTCGAGGGTGTCACGGAGTTGCTCGACACCATCGAGCGCATCCGGCTGGAGCTGAACCAGGAGCTGGCGATCGAAGGAGTGGTCATCACCATGTTCGACGATCGCACCAACCTTGCCCAGTCGGTTGCCTCAGATCTGCGCGGTTTCTTCCGGGAGCTGCTGTGCGAGACCACCATTCCCCGCAACATTCGACTGGCCGAGGCGCCAAGTCACGGCAAGCCCGCGATCCTCTACGATGCGCGTTCCCGAGGCTCGGAGGCTTATCTCCAGCTGGCCCAGGAAATCCGCACGCGGTCGCAGAAGAGGCGCACGGAATCGGCCGCGCAGCCCGAGGTGGCTGGCTAGCCGGGCTGAAAGGACAACCATGACCGAAAAACGAAAAGTTCTGGGGCGTGGACTGGAGACCCTCTTGCCCTCGCGCTCGGTCGTGGTCCCCGTGACCGCAGCCCACCACCAGGGGGAGACGGTCCTCCCGCTGGCCATCGAGCTGATCGATCGCAATCCCTATCAGACCCGCTCCCACGTGGGGGAGACCGCGCTGCACGAATTGGCAGACTCCATCCGGGTTGCGGGCGTACTCCAGCCCATAACGGTTCGCGCGATTCCCGGTGGCCGCTACCAGCTGATTGCCGGCGAGCGGCGCTGGTTGGCGTCCCAACGCGCTGGAAAAGCCACGGTACCAGCAATTGTGCGCCAGGTTTCGAACGAGCAGGCGATGGAGATGACCATCATCGAAAACCTGCAGCGCGAGGACCTGAACCCGATCGAGCAGGCGCAGGCTTTCGATCGCCTGGGGCGCGAATTCGGGCTGACCCAGGAGCAGATTTCGCAACGAACCGGCAAAGAGCGCTCCTCGGTGGCCAACTTCCTGCGTCTGCTCCGCCTTCCCGAGCAGGTTCAACTCTTGATCCAGAACGGCGAAATCAGCTTTGGCCATGCCAAGGTGCTGCTTGGGCTTCCTACCCCCCAAGCCATGGTTAACCTGGCCGAGCGCATCCGGCGGGCGTCGCTTTCGGTGCGCCAGACCGAGGAGATAGTCGTACGGTCGATGAATCCCCAAGCGAAGGTCGAAAAGGTTCGCGAAGTCGACCCGAACGTAAGGGAAGCAGAAAAAGAGCTGGAGCGGGCGCTTGGTGTGAGGGTCAAGATCGCCGACCGGCGTGGCAGGGGGAAGATTTTGCTGGAGTACACGTCACTGGAAGACTTTGACCGGGTCTTGGCGGCATTGACTGGCAAGTAGCCTCTCATTTGTGACTTAGGGTCATTATAAGGGGAGGAACCCCTGGCAGGCGTCATGATTCGCGGAAGTCGATCTGCTGCCGGGGTGGGGCAGAATTCGGTTAAGGCCGAAGGTGCTCGGGAAAAAGGGAGCGGCCCCGGCACGAGACGGGACAGATCCGAGTGCCGTGCCGGCGCGCGAGGCATGCTCACAGGAGCAGGATTTTGGTAACGACGACGATCGGCGACTTTGAGGTAACGGTGCTCTCCGACGGGACCTACGAGCTGGATGGCGGCGCCTTCTTCGGCGTGGTTCCCAAGGTGCTCTGGGAGAAGAGAGTGCAGGCCGACGCGCGCAATATGCTGGCGGTGGGCACAAACTCGCTCCTGGTGCGCGACGGTAAACAGACGGTGCTGATCGAGACCGGCATCGGATCCAAGCTCAGCGAGAAAAGCCAGGCAATCTACAAGAACCAGGCGCGCCTGCTGAAGAGCTTCGAAGAAGCCGGCGTCGCCCCGGAAGAAGTCGACATCGTCCTCAACACCCACCTTCACTTTGATCACTGTGGATGGAATACCTACTACCGCGAGGGCAGGCCGACAGCCACATTTCCGCGCGCGCAATATTATGTGCAAAAAGGCGAGTTGGAACACGCTCACCGGCAGCACGAACGGGACCGGGTGAGCTATATGACGGACAATTACGACCCTCTGCTTGCCAGCGGGCAGATGATGTTGCTGGAAGGAGACGCGCAAATTGCCCCCGGGATTGCCGTCCGAGTGTATCCCGGCCACACCCGTGACCTGCAGGCGGTGCTGGTGTCGAGCCGAGGCGCCACTCTGTGTTATCCCAGCGACTTGATTCCCACCACCAACCATTTGGATCCCGCCTGGGTGATGGGGTATGACCTCTACCCATTGCAGTCTATCGATAACCGCCACAGGTTTTATGCCGAGGCGATTCCGCAAAAATGGTTGGTAGCGTTCACGCACGATCATCAAACTCCGCTGGCCTATGTTGAGAGCGGAGAAACCGGCCGGCCGGTGGCCAGGCCGCTCCGGTTGTCAAGGGTTACCAAGGCGGCAACTTTTTAGGCCCTCTTTTCAAGGCAGGCTTGATACTCATACACTGTGGTACTACCACGGTGTGGCAGGGAGGCGAGGCGTGGGCAGGAAGGACAAGAAGAAGGACAAAAAGAAGCATGGCGAAGCCGCAACCAAGCCTTCCAAGAACAGCATCGACCTCAGAACCGCCGAGCTGCCGGCGCGGCCCAAGCCGCTAAAGCCAGCCGATATCCGGGCCCTGCGCGCCAGCCTCAACGCCAGCCAGGCTCTGCTGGCACGGCTGCTGAATGTCAGCTCGAACGCAGTCGAGAGCTGGGAGCAGGGAATCCGCGAACCACGCCAGGCTACACTCAAGTTGCTGCACATCGCCAAGAAGAACCCGGGGGTGCTGCTGGACTAGGCCCTTCCCCCCCGGCCAAGTGGCGGGCAGAAGCAGGACCTGCCTCCAGGCTCAAAGCCATGCACTGAGCCTGGCCGGGGGCTGGTGGCCGCCGATGCGGGGATGACAGGTACGGGAAGGTGGCGCTGCCGCGCTATAGTGAAGCAAGCAGGCGGGAGGAGCAGATGCAGGCTCGGTTCAGCGCCTTGTGGACAGCTGTGGTGGCCGCGGCGGCGATCGTGGTGGCGCAAAACCCGCGGCCGGCCCCGCCACCGTTCCCGGGAACGTATGCCGAGCTGAACCCGGAGCAGAAGCAACTTATCGACCAATGGTATGCGGAATATAATCGCATCACCGGCGACCGGGCTGACCCCAAAGAATACAACCAGTTCTCTCTCTCCACCCGAACCACCTACGAGGCGGTGACGCATGCCCTGATGGCCACCACCCTGACCGATACCTCCGGGCAGGCAATGGGCACGGCACTCGATTTGGTGCAGGGTATCGAGGCAATCAACGGCAAGGTGCCAAAGGCGCGGGGCGACCTGCAGTTCCGCATGTACGCCATGCTGAAGCCGGGCGCACTGCCGGAGCTGAAGGAATCGAAAGAATTCTTCCGCGATCGTGACAACACCGTTTATCACTACGGCTACCCCGTCAACTACCGGCAGGAGGGGATACCCTCCATCCAGATTTCGATGACCAAGGACGGTCGACACGCCGATATTGACGTGGACTACCGATCGTCGAAGATTCCCGCTGCACTGTTCAACGGTCACCTGACAGCCGCCAACTCCGACGTGCGGGCGGGCGACAACACCCGAATCCATCTGCAACGGTGGCAAGGGCTGAGCGACTGGTGGCGCGGTCTGTTTGGATTTCCCGGCGTGGTGGAC
>Ga0306924_10007199_pt1 | contig 11143 bp, 7 predicted proteins | sample sta12Can44000111_FD_203756 | JGI IMG/M metagenome (GOLD analysis project Ga0306924, IMG submission 203756) | Lab enrichment of tropical soil microbial communities from Luquillo Experimental Forest, Puerto Rico - statanox.12C.anox.44.000.111 (v2)... | ecosystem: Environmental > Terrestrial > Soil...
CAAAGCACCCAGGATATCGTTACAGCGACCACTTCACCGGCGCTGCGGTACTGGAATATGGCCCGGCAGAGATATTATCGCCCGTTGGCGCCATCTCGCCGCCTCATGCCCGTCTCTGGCGACCGCGCTGACTGCTTCGGCCCGCAACACCCGCGGAAAAGCGCGGCTTCTCGACGTGGGAACGCGAATCCCGGCGAGAGACCAGACTGTCTGCTGGAGGAAATCGGATTCGAACCGTTAGTCCCACCTCGAGACGGGACATTCGTGATTTGGACCAGATCGAACCCATAAGATTTGACCATGTAGACATCGTTGTCGTCGAGCGCGAGGCAAGAAAGCTTAAACTGCCTGTCGACAGATATATGCGCCTTCTGGAAGATGGGATTAACAAATCGACCTTGAACCGTTGAAGACCAATCTCCTGACCTCTCTCGACTTGATCTCCTACAAGGATCTTCAGGTTGTTCGCGTCAGTGTGCCTCGACAGACGCAACTGACCTTACTTGGAGACGAGTGTTATTTGCGAATCGGGTCATCGACACAGAAAGCTACCGGCCCCCAAATCGCGGCTGCATCAAACGCTTTTAAACGTTAGTAGGGGGTAGTACTACCCCCTACTAACGTTTACTCCTATGCCGCCCTCTGCCTGAATAGCATTTGCTACGCTACCGTCCTCGATCACGACCGCCATCGGATCGTTGTCGGCCACACGCGGTCCTGTTTCCTGGGTTCCCCTGGGGACCTCGTGAGCATCTCGCCGAGGCCCGGCAGCTGCGATCCTCCACTGCCGCATCATCGCAGGGCGCACCGCTCGACATCACTGAACAGACCAAATGTGATAACAGGTGCCGCCGAACTGGCCGTGATAGGCTCAGCCTTCATGCTCGCCATAGGTCAGGGTCTCGTTGGAAGCCTCGAGCACGATCGGGCAAATTCGCGCGATCGAAGTCCGGAGTGCCGCCGTTCGCGAACTTTACCCAGGTAGCTGGCGCGCGAAAACCTCACCTGATCGGTTAGCGCGAGTTCCTTAGAGATGTGCCAATTGCCGACATCCGGCGAATCCCGCTAACCACCCGCAGTCGAACCCTCGCAATCATCGAGCCTGAGTGACGGCTCATGCCCCATGCCGTTCGCAGTCGGAAGCGCCAGTAATCGGGCGCCAAACCGTAAACCGACTTGATGCAAATCGAGGTGCACATCTCGCCAGGATCATGCTCGCAATGGGTCATCCTCATCTGCCTTCGACGCCGAATCGACTGGATCACATAGACGCCGGCCGCATGAAGAGATACCCTCACGCGGTCCTCTCGTCGATGCCGCCTTTTCCTCGCCGAAGCCGTTCAGTCGAACAGTTACTTGGGAGGAAGTAATATGAGTAGAAACTTTGTCCTCACAGCCGCCGCCTTGCTACTTATAGCGGCAGAAGCGAACGCGGACGTAGACCTGACTGGCACGTGGTCAGGCAATGATAGTGGTACTTATTATATTCACCAACTTGGTACCGTGGTGTGGTGGTACGGCGAACAGACACGGACAGGCCCCGCCTGGGGCAACGTCGCCCACGGCCGTTTCCAGGACGATCGGCTGATTCTCGATTGGGCGGACGTGCCTAAAGGTCAGATTATGAGTAGCGGAGAGTTGATCCTAACCATCGATTCACCCAACCACCTGACCGCTGTGCACCGCACCGGTGGTTTCGGAGGCTCGGTCTGGATCCGGCGGTAGGGAGAGCGAAAACCGCGGGGCGGATTAAAGGGTGTCGGCAGGTCTCACCCCGGTTGCGGGCACGGGGTGACCCGTCCCGGTTTTGGTACACCTCGCTCTGCGGCGGCCGGGATTTAGGGCTGCGGGTGAGATTATGCGGTAGAGAGAATATCGGGTAAAACAGCGACGCTATAGTCGTGCATCGCCGGCCGATGCCCAATGGGGACTTATCGCGCCGGGACTTACTTATTCCGACGGAATCTATGGAATCTCTCGACAGGTCTTATGATACGGCGCGTCGGGGAAGTATGTCTTCCATTCCGTGCTAGTGAGATTGCGTGTGAGACGCCGGCAAGTTTCTAGAATGAGATCCTCAGACACCAAGGGATCACTAAAGACACCGAGATGTCCGGGTGTCGAGACTAAACTACGGAGCGATCGCTCATCCGGACTGAACTGAACCCTCCAAACGCTGCCCTGATGGGGGAGCCGAGCGATTTCTTTGCCCGTCGCCGTCTCAAAGATGTGCGCGCTGTTGTCCCCACTCGCAGTTGCCATATACCGACCATCCCCGCTGAACTGAACGCTAGAAACGGCGCCTTCGTGGGAGAGGCGAGCAATTTCCTTACCCGTGGGTACCGCAAAGATACGGGCAGTGTTGTCCGCGCTCCCGGTCGCCACATATCGGCCATCCGGACTGAACTGAACGCTGGAAACCGCACCCTCGTGGGGGAGGCGGGTAAGTTCTTTGCCCGTCGCCGCCTCAAAGATGCGCGCGCTCGTATCGTCACTCGCGGTTGCCAAATACCGGCCGTCCGGGCTGAATTGAACGCTGGTAACGGGGCCGTCGTGGATGAGGCGAGCGATTTCTTGACCCGTAGACACCGCAAAGATACGGGCGCTGTTGTCGGCGCTCCCGGTCGCCACATACCGACCATCCGGGCTGAACCCGGCACTTCGAACCCAACCCTCGTGGTCCAGTCGAGCGATTTCTTTACCCCTGGCTGCCTCAAAGATCAGCGCGCTGTAGTCGGCACCTCCGGACGCTACATACTGGCTGTCTATACTGAACTCAATGGTCGAAACAACGCCTTGCTGGTTGAGCCGGCCGACCTCCTTCCCCGTCTCGGCCTCGAACACTCGCGCACTCCAGTCGAAACTCCCTATAGCTACATATCGACCATCAGGGCTGAACCGAACGCACAAAATGACGCCTCCGTGGTTGAGCCAGGCGACCCCCTTGCCCATCGTCGGCTGGAAGACCCGCACGCTCTTGTCGTAACTACTGCTCGCCACAAAGCGACCATCCGGACTGTACAGAACTCTCCAAACGACATCGTCGTGATTGACGTGGGCGATTTCCTTGCCCGTTATGACCTCAAAAATGCGCGCGCTGTTGTCCACACTCCCTGTCGCCACAAACTGACTATCCGGACTGAACTGAACGCCGGAAACGGCACCTTCGTGGGGCAGGCGGGTAATTTCCTTACCGGTCGCCGCCTCAAAGATCCGTGCGTTGTTGTCGTCACTAGCGGTTGCGATATACCGACCATCCGGACTGAACTGAACGTCTAGAATGATACTCTTGTGATTGAGGCGCCCGATTTCCCTGCCAGACACCGCCTCAAAGATGCGCGCGCTCTTATCCTCACTCGCTGTCGCCAGATACCGACCATCGGGACTGAACTGAACGCTGGACACGGCGCCTTCGTGGGAGAGGCGAGCAATTTCCTTACCTGTGGGCACCGCAAAGATGCGGGCGTTGTTGTCCGCGCTCCCGGTCGCCACATATCCGCCATCCGGACTGAACTGAACACTGGAAACAGCGCCTTCGTGAGGGAGGCGGGTAACTTCCTTACCAGTCGCCACCTCGAAGATACGCGCGCTCTTATCCTCACTCGCTGTAGCCACATAGCGACCATCAGGACTGAACTGAATGCTGAAAATGGCGCCTTCATGGCTGACCCGGGCGACTTCCTTACCCGTGAACGCCTCAAAGATGCGCGCGCTCTTATCGATGTTCCTTGATGCGATATATCGACCATCAGGACTGAACTGGACGCTTTGAACCCAATCTGGAAGATCAAGGCGGGCAATTCCCTTGCCCGTTATCACCTCGAAGATGCGCACGCTCTTATCGTCGCTCGCAGTCGCCACATACCGACCATCGGGACTGAACTGAATGCTCGAAATGGCATCCTCGTGGGGGAGGCGGATAATTTCTTTGCCTGTCGCCGCCTCAAAGATCCGTGCGTTTCTATCGTCACTCGCAGTTGCCACATACCGACTATCCGGACTGAAATGGAAGTCCCGAACGGGTCCCTCATGGTTAACACGTGCGACTTGTTTAGGTAAGAGTGTTAAAGTCGCACGAAGCAGAGTGTCGTTTTCCAAGAGCGGTTGTAGTCTCATTGACTCGACTGCAAGCAGTGCGCTCGTATCGACATACCGAGAACTTTCGGCAAAAACTGCGTTGCCTTGTGCAGCAAGCTTCTGGGCCTCGGCCCGGTTACGCTGTTCTTCCGCCTGCCACCATTGCCATCCGGCAAAGAAACCAGCGATCGATACTATCCCAATTACGGCAAGCGCAATTATCCTGTTCCTTCGCCTTAACCATTCCCTAGTCGCCCGCTCGTGCTCACGCAATGCCACGCTTGTCTCAATAAACTCCGTTTCAGTCTCGTTTAAACTATCCGGCCGCTCGCGGAGCCACCGTTCCGCCTCAGCCAACACGGGGCCGCGCAGCAACATACTCTCATTATGCTCGTTGTGTTCCCATTCAATCATATCGCCCTGCAGCCGCTGGCGCCAAAGCAGGAACTCGCGATCTGTGTTCAACCAGACCACAAGTCGATCCCAACTTCGGAATAATGCCTCGTGGGCCACCTCAAGGATACGATCCGCGCCCTTGCTTCCGGACACCAGTAACCGAGCCTGTACAAACCGTTCGAGGATGCCATGGGCGTCCTCATGTAAGTGGTTCCAAGGCGCTGGCCTCCGCACATAGCGGCCTTCTTCATCCACCCGGACCATCGAGAGAAACGCCTTGCGAAGGTGCAGCTCTTCGTCTGCCAAAAGCGGGCGTTCGGCGAATATCGTCTCAGCCGCTCGGGCGAGCGAGCCTTGCAGCCCCCCGAGCCGATCTCGATACTCCTCCAGGGTCAAGGGCCCGTCACCGCTGTGGCGGTCCCACAGCTCACGTAAGGTAAAAGCAAGGAGCGGCAGGGCATCATCGGTGGCAGTGTCGGCTACCATGGCTTGTGCGAGTCCTGCCTCGAGTTCCACGCCAGCGACTTTGGCCGGTCCCTCGATCACCTGCGCAAAATCGGTAAGAGCCATCTGCGGTAAATGAAGCGGTTCATACAATAGGTTTTGCACCACCTCATTGGTTTGGAACGCACCAAGAAAGTCGGACCGCAGGGTGGCTACAGCCAGGAACGGGCTGCGAGGCTGGCTTAGCACTGCCTTTAATAATTGCAAGAAGAGGCTCGCAGACGGGTCGCTGTCCCGTGCCAAAAGCTCCTCGAACTGATCTACCACGAGCAGCACCGTCGTCTCGCGCCGGCCCGCCGCGACGCGCAGGTCATTGGCCAAGTCAAGCAGATGAGCACTGTTGATAGTGTCGGCCCCCGGGTTCAGCGCCTCGCGAATCGGCTTCCAGTCCGAGGTTTTCCCAAACGGGGGAGAGGCACCCGCGAGCACCATAGCCAGTTCGTCGAACGGCCGCCCAAGGGGGCGGAAGGGCTCGAGCACCAGCCAGCGATCATTATCTCGTTTGAGCCTGGGAACGACTCCGGCCCTGACCAACGACGACTTGCCACTGCCGGACGCCCCTAAAACCAGCACTAGCCGCGAACCACCGAGACGCTGCAGGCGATTAAGGGTTTCGATCGTACCCTGGATGGCGGCGTCGCGGCCAAAGTAGACGGCAGCGTCCTGCTCTTGAAAGGCTAGCAACCCGGGATAAGGAGGCCGGGTCCCGTCCCAGACAAAGAGATCCATCGGGTCGAGGCCGACCTTCTTAAGGCCGGACCATAACCTCTGATAGCCTTCGATTGGGTTCAGTGTAAGATCGGTGACCTGAACATCGCTAAGCAATGGAGAAATCTGGCAAGCGTCAATCTTGAGGGGGAAGAGGTGCTTACCCTGCGATCTGGCCTGGGTGATCTCGGCAAAACACCACGGCGAGGTCATGGAGTGCTCGCTGCAGAGCACGATCATCGCCTGGCATCCACGTAGCCGGGCATAAAGCTCCTGCTCCCAGCTGTGGCCGGCCGGAATGCCGATCTCGGGATCGAAGTCCAAAAAGAAGGAACGATGCCCTTGCTCCAAGAGCTTCGCTTTGATCTCTCCAGCGACGGCGTTGTCCTTGCTGCTGTGACTGATAAAAATAGCGCTCATGTGACCCGCTCCTATTGTTTCTTCTTCTCGAGGTGGGCCGGCGGAAAGTCAGCCGGCAGTTTTAGCAGCGGCACCGGTTCCGTCTCCGCCGGCGTTGCGATCGCGCCGAGGACCTCCACCAACCTCGCGCGTTCGGCACGACGCGCCGACGCTCGTGCGGAAGCGTCTCGAAATCCGCCTCGATAAAAATCTCGACCGTCTCTTCGCTGGAACGGATCTCGACATGGGCGGCTGCATCACCAAAGTCTACCTCATCTGACGAGCCCTTCCGGCGTGAAAGCTGCCACGTCAGGGAGCAAGTGGTGAAAAGCAACAGAACTCATGCTGAGGCATTTTTTTTGAGGAAGAGAAGGAACTATTTGCTCAGTTCACATGTTCAGACAATTAAAGCAGGATTTATTCCTAGCCCGATAAGAGTATCTTCAATAGCCCCGCGAGTGGCTCCATACTGAGACCTAGTTATTCCTTTTAAAATTGACAAGGAATTTATAGTGGTATTCACCGCGGCTTTCTCCTCCTCTAGCCAACTTTGAATCTGAATAAAGCTGCGCACAGCCCCAGTCGTTGTGGGCGGTGTACCCGCGGTACCCGTACCGCGAGCAGGAATAGGTAATAATATGACATTTATCGTTTGAGGGTGGCGATCACCGTTCAAGTCTGGGAGCACTAAAGTTCCGTAACCAGCAGGTATAGCGTGGATTTCTAGATTGAACCTGTGCTGAGCCGGCGTGAAGGTGAGGGTTGCACCATACCTCCCGCCCATACTGCCGTTTGGTTGTGAATCGAGAACTGTTCCGCCGGGGGTCGTAAAGGCGCGCAGCCGAATGCTTGAATTTGTAACGTTGCGAAATTTGTCATCGCAAAGGGTTACGGTGTAGGTCATGGTCCTGGCTCCGTTTCCATTGCCGTTTCTCGGCCAAATTCGTCCTTGGCCGTGATCTTGAAGTTTCGATGTGGGTCGTCTGTCAGGATGACGAGGCTTAAGCAATAAGGCTCAGTGCGCCGCTCGATCTTCCACGTCCAAGACCCGTCACTATCTCTACAATCCAGAAAACGTGACCAGTCGCCCGAAACTTGTCGGAGGCGCAATTCAACACGGGCTGATCCGAGACCTTCGGGTGGAGTCGATACGCACAAGGACGTTATCTCGGTCATAGCGTCCGCAACTCTGATCAGTGGATCATAGGCTATGCAACGCGAGCCCGTGTCTCGGGGGCAGAGGCCATGCTCAAGGATCGACGTTGTGCGGGAAGAGGGGATTATCTTGCTGAAGGCTAATCTTTCGGCGGACGCCTGATCTCTGTTGCTGCCTCGTTGTCGGCGGTCAATCAGATCCAGCACGAATTGCGTCGCTGAGCGCATCGCCGCCCGTCTGAATTTGCCCCGAGAGGTCTGATCACCATCTTCTTTCGTGCCATCGGCAAAATCTGATATTCCTCGGACTACCAACGCGGCGGGCTGTATAGATAATGGCCGCTCTGCGCCAAATAAGCCCATTGCTTCCATTTCCACAGCCCTTACTTGACTATCTAAATCGCGCATTCGATCAGCGAACTTTTTAGACTTTACTACAAAATTACCAGATGCGAGCCATTGCTTGTCGCCCACATGCAGTTGCGGAGTTCTCATTCTCCAATGAGAATCGTTCTCGTCTCGACTCGCTTCCTCGGCTCGTCGAGCCCAGTTGTTACGGTCGGTTATATCGTTTGCCAGCGCCCGTGCAGCATTCATCAGCGAAAAACTGGGTTGGGCTCCAGTCCGCCGAAATCTATACTCCAGATCGGTTCCTTGCTCCACGATGTCGCCGATCTGATAGCCAACGATCTGGTCGGGAATAAATACATCACCAAGAGGTAACCGATCGCCAACGAGACTACCTGCAATCCCTATCAGGATCACACTGGCCGGCTTCCATGTTCGAATTGATTGACTTGCGAACAACCCTGACCACGTAAGACCCATTGCTCCCATTGATGATATGACCACAAGCGCTTCACTATCTCCCACCTGACGTAAGAAACGATAGTAATAAACGTCTTGATCAATCGTCTCGTCATTTGGCTTTATATTCTTCCAGACCTGCCGAGCACACTCCAATTCCTCGTCCATAGGTACAAGGATCAAATAATCGATCATCGGCATGATATGCCTGCCCTTTCGATTTTACTTCGACACGCTCGGCTGTTAGTTGCTCATTCACCGGCCCGCTGTTCCACACGAACCGTCGGTGACAGGCTACTTTCCTCGATGATCTGACGCAACTCGCTTGGAGAGCGCCGACGCTTTATTCTCGTTCAATTTGATCTCTAGCCGGATGCTCGCGGTCACTGTTCCTGCGGCGCGCATTTTCGGGAGCAGCCTTGTGCCCAGCCGGTTCCATTGCTCCGGAGGAATGCTTCCCGCGACGCTGACAATAGCGTTCCGGCTTGTGCCACCGCCAACAGGTCGGGGACTCTCCGGGCTTGCTGGCGTCTCGGGCGGCGCCGGCTCAGGTTCTGATGGGGAAGCGGGGGTGATTTCCGGGGATTTGAGCTTCTCGGCGAGCGATTTGGCGAGGAGGTGCAAGCGAGCAGCGATTGGCGGGGAACGACGGTAATGGGATCGAATGTCAAGGTGGCCGCTGCGGGCTGCGGGCGCTGTGCTTGACGTTCCTCTCGGTCACAAGGATGGACTCTCCGCCGGAGCAAAGGGGATTCGAACCCTCGGTCCCGGCTCCGAGGGTGCGCACAATTCGCTCTTGAACTGGCGCCCCCGTCACGCAAACCTCCCACTGCGGGTTTCCCGTATTGGGGCGAGCCCCGCCTTCCGTTTAACAGCGGGGTGAACTCGATCGCCTGAGCGCCCTGCGGGTCGGAGCTCGAACCCTGGCGATCATCGAGCCCGGGTGACGGCTGATGCTCCATTGCCGTCATTTGCGGCGCACACGGGTGCAGCCGACGACTTGGGCGGGGGGCGGTTGTTTTGCATGAGGCGATCCGTCGCCTTGTTGCCGCCGCCAAAACCGTCTGCGCCAGCGTAATCGGCGGCGGCCGCGATAGCGCGGGCTGCCTGCTGCAACGGAAGCAAATAGTGCCTAACGGCCTCGGCCTCAATCATCGCCCTGCGGGGATAGCGCATGGTGAGACAAGCGAAGACGCGCGATCCCCGGCGCACCGGCACGGCCAAGCCGGCGATCGGGTCATTGGCGATCGGCGGCGTCGCCGCATAGCCAGCCCGGCGAATGCCGCGAACCAGTGCGGTCAGGTAGGTGGGATCGCCGGCCGGCCGGTCGATCGGGCGCTGCGAGTTACGCAGCAGCGCGACGATCGATTCCCGCTCGGTCTCAGAGCAGTATGCAAGGTAAGCGCGCCCGAGTGCCGAGCCGAGCAGCGGTACGCGCCGGTTGATCCGCTCCCGATCGATCGCAAAAGGACTATCCTGCAGTGTTGTGGCCCTGATCCGCATTGCATCGACCGCCAGGGTCGCAATCGAAACTGGCCATTTATGTTCCACGGTGAAGGCCGCGAGGAGCGGCCGCGCCGCCTCGACAACAGCATCCTCGCTGCGAAAGCCCCACGAGAGACCCAACACGCGTGAGATCGATGCGCGGCATGTTCTGCCGGCCATCCAGGTGCCGACACTGGTAATTCACCGGGTCGGAGATCCTGCGATAAACGTCGAGCTGGGACGCTACCTCGCCGCCAATATTCCCGGCGCTAAATATGTCGAGCTGCCGGGAACCGATCATGTCCCATTTTACGAGCGCGACATTACCGATCGGATCGTCGACGAGACCGAGGAATTCTTGACCGGGTCGCGCACCGAGGCGGATGTGGACCGGGTGCTCGCGACGGTGATGTTCACCGACATTGTGGATTCGACGAGGCGAGCCGCTGAGCTCGGCGACCGCCAATGGCGTGCCTTGCTCGACCGTCACGACGGCACAGTGCGGCAGCAGCTCGCCCGCTTCCGTGGTCAGGAGGTCAAGAATCTGGGGGACGGGTTTCTCGCGACTTTTGATGGGCCGGCCCGCGCGGTGCGTTGCGCCGCCTCCATTTGCGAGTCGATGCGGCCGCTCGGCATTGCTATACGCAGCGGTTTGCACACCGGCGAGGTGGAGATGAAGCGCGACGATGTCGCGGGCATCGCCGTGCATATCGCGGCACGTGTCGCAGCGGAAGCGGAGGGGGGAGAAACGGTAGTGTCGAGCACGGTCCGCGATCTCGTGGCCGGCTCGGGCTTAAACTTCCAGGACCGCGGTATCCATGAACTCAAGGGACTCCCCGAGGCCCTGCATCTCTACAGCGTCCTGCAAGTGCGCTGAAGACACCGCTTCAAATGGCGGCTTTCTCCCGCCGACCCCGGTGGCGTCGGCGAGTGACCGCAACGGGGCACTTTGACCCCTTCCCGCAGCCTCGGCGGAATGGCCGTTATCCGTTCAGTTAGCCGACCCCCGCCGGAGCGAGCGGGAACGGAAAGCATGCGCCGAAGATCGGGATAGGGGGACACCTCGCGGTGCCACCCCTCCCACACCACCGGGCATACGGGTCACGTACCACGGCGGTTCGACGGGGTTAAGCTGGGACAGAGACATGGAGTCGGGGGAGACCGATTGAGTCGAAGTAGTGGTTGCGCAGGGCCTGTTGGACCGCCGGATGTCCGGACATGCGCCAGAACCCGGTCGGCGAACCGGCGGCAACCGCTGCATTGAACTTTGGAACGCCGCGACGGCGCAGTTCATTGAAGCGATTGTGCCCGTTCTGCCACTGCCGCCAAAGATACGAGCGTAATCTCCGGCGGATCCACGCCTCCAGGTTGGTGAGCACACGCGGGGTCTGGCAGCAGCCGAAGTAGCCGCGCCATCCAATCAGGCATGGCCTCAGTTCTTCGATCAGCTGTGGCAGGCTGATGCCGCGTGTCCGGCGTGTCATGTCCCGGACCTGCGTCTTGAATTTGTCGAGGGCTTTTGGTGAGGTTTGCTCGACTCTCCGCTGGAGGGAACCGGATTCGAACCATCGGTCCCGCTCTTGTGAAAGGTCTCTCGGCTGTTGCCGACGAG
>Ga0306924_10007203_pt1 | contig 11140 bp, 8 predicted proteins | sample sta12Can44000111_FD_203756 | JGI IMG/M metagenome (GOLD analysis project Ga0306924, IMG submission 203756) | Lab enrichment of tropical soil microbial communities from Luquillo Experimental Forest, Puerto Rico - statanox.12C.anox.44.000.111 (v2)... | ecosystem: Environmental > Terrestrial > Soil...
ACGCGCACGATCGAGCGGGACATCCTGGCGCTGCAGGAGTCTGGTGTGCCGATCTACGCCCAGGCCGGGCGGCGCGGCGGCTATGTGATCGATAAGGCGCGCACGCTCCCGCCGGTCAATTTCACCGCGGCTGAGATGGTCGCGATAGCGGTGTCGCTGGCCGGGGCGGAGGGGACGCCGTTCTTCTTCGCGGCCCGGAGCGCGCTGCGCAAGGTGCTGGCCGCTGCCCCGGCCCGGCACTTGGAGGAGGCGGCGCAATTGATGGACCGGATCCGCCTGATCGGGACTGGCGAGCCCGGCAGGAGCGGGCCGCGGCCTGGCGGCGCTGGCGGGGCGGGCGCTACCGGTGGTGCGCCTGCAGCGCAGGAGGCAGCGGCGAAGCCTGCGCGCGGGCAGGCCCGGGCGATGGTCCCGCTGGCGATCCAGGAGGCGATCACCGCCCGCCATGTCCTCCTGCTGGACTACCGTGACCGGCGCGATGTCGTGACCGTGCGCGAGGTCGAGCCGGTGGCGTTTGCCGGGACCCGCGCCCATTGGTACCTGCTGGGGTGGTGCCGGCTGCGGGAGGGCGCTCGGGCCTTCCGGGTGGACCGGATCTTGGCCGCTGTCGATACCGGCGAGCCCGCGCCGCACCGCTCGTACGCCGATCTTGATGTCGGCATCCCCCGCGCTCTGGTCCGGGTTCCCGAGCTTTCGGGCTGAAACCAGAGCAGAAAACCTGACAGGGGGCTGTCGCATGGCTCGGGCAGTGTCAGTCAGGACACGTTGCCCACTGACGGAGGAACGCATGCCCGCTCCCGCCACCAACACCGTCGCGTGGTTTGAGATCGGCGCGCCAGACGTCGATGCTGCCAAGGGTTTCTACGGCCCGCTGTTCGGCTGGTCGTTTGCCCCCGACGGGGCCTACACGCTGATCACCGCCGCCGGCGCCGCAGGCCCGTCCGGTGGGATCTTCAACACCGGCGGCAACATCCCCCCCTACGCCGTTTTCGTCATCCAGGTCGCCGACGTCGCCGCGGCCGCCGCCCAGGCCGAGGAACTGGGCGGCACGGTCATCGTCGCGCCGATGGCGCTGGAGGACGGCATGGTCGTCGCCTACCTCACCGACCCCAACGGCAGCATGTTCGCCTTGTTCAGCCCCAAGCCAGGCAACTGAGCCACGGCGGGGCAATGCCGACCGTCCCCCCGGTTCCCGTCACGAAAAGGAAGCAGGTATGACCGGCACCGCCAGCCCGGCGCTTCAGACAGCGCTGGCCTACTACGAGGCCTGGACCAGTCACCACCTTGACAAGGCCATGAGCTACATCGCCGATGACATCGTCTGCGACGCCCCGGCCGGGCGCCTGGAAGGCGCCGGAGCTTACCGGGGCTTCCTGGGCCCGTTCGTGCAGATCGTCACCGGCGCGACGATGATCGCCGCCTTCGGTGACGACCAGACCGCGCTGGTCATGTACGACACCCAAACCGTGCCGGTGAAAAGCGCCCCCGGCGCCGAGTGCGTCACCGTCAAGGATGGCAAGATCACCTACAGCCGGTTCGTCTTCGACCGGGCCCCGTTCGAGGCCGCCCGCAACGCCGCGACCTGAGCAGCCCGGGCCCTTCAGGGCCCGCCGCCACCGCCGCGGCGGCGGGCCCTGCTGGTGGCGTCATCGAGCACCGCCACCAACACCGGCCGCGATCGCACGGGCACGTCCCCGGCACACCAGATCGGGCGATCCGAATCCCGCCGCGCGACCCGGCGATCTCGCCGCGAGGGTTGTTGCCCGGGATTGGCGTTCCGGTCGGTCGATTTCGCCCGTAGTGGCTGCCGGCGGCGTGGCTGGCTATGCAATTTTGCTGGCGCGCGTGTAGGGAGGAGGCGGGACAGCGGCGTTCCCAGCCTCCGCGCCCACGCCGTCCGCGGCGAAAACGGCAACGCCGCATTGGGCTCAGTCATGTCAGGGATTGAGGCTTTTTCATCCTGGTCTTGGGTGTTTGGGCACGGGTTGATCATGGGCGGCGTGGTGGCTCGTGGCGCGGTGAAGTTCCTGGTAGATGAAGTGATCGTCCGTCCGGCATTCGATGGTCACCGGGTGAAGAAGCCGCGGAGCGCATTGGCGATGGCGGCGGGTCGTTCTTCGGGAAAGAAGTGCCCGCCGTCGATTGGTTCGCCGGTTACGTTGGTGGCGAGTTCGCGCCACAACGCGAGCGGCCCGCCATCGTCGTCGTACCAGGCCGACAACGGTCCGGACGCGCTCCAGAGGGCGAGTACCGGGCAGGAGATGCGGCGGCTCGCTGCGCGGTCGGCGGCGTCGTGGTCACGGTCGATGCCCGCGGCGGCGCGGTACTCCTCGCAGATGGCGTGGATGTGCGCGGCGTCACTGAGCGCTGCGGTGTAGGCGGCGCGGACGGCAGGGTCAAAGGCGTCCGCGGGGCTGCCCCACTGTGGGCTCAGCGCGTTACCGATCACGGCGTCCGGCGCGGCGCCGATCAGGCGTTCGGGAAGCGGCTCGGGCTGGGCAAGCAGCGACCATGGCCAGAAGCCGAGCGCGAGGCGGGCGTCGGCGCGGTCCCAGACGGCGTCGACCGGCAGCACGTCCATGACCGCGAGAGCGTCCACCCGGTCGGGGTGGTCGAGTGCCGCGCGGTAGGCCACGCGGCCGCCCCGATCATGACCTGCGATGGAGAAGTGTTCGAGCCCAAGCTGCGCCATGACGCTGATCATGTCGCGTGCCATCGCCCGCTTTGAGTACGGCGCATGGTCCGCGCTCGACGGCGGGGTGCTGCTGTCGCCGTAGCCGCGAAGATCCGCGCAGACCACGGTGAACCGCTGCGCCAACCGGGGGGCGATGTCTCGCCACATCAGCTGGGTCTCTGGGAATCCGTGCAGCAACAGCACGCCGGGCCCGGTGCCGCCGCGGCTCACGCTGATCACAGCCTCACCGGTGTCGATGCGCAGTTTCTCCAAGACGGCCACGTTTCAACGTAGCGCCGGTGAGGGTTTCACCAGGCGATCTCGCGGGCCTGGAGGAGGTGGATGGCTTTGGGCGATCTGCCCGGCGCGCCAGGGGCAGCAGCGGAGTTTGCGCAGGATGCCCCAGCGCTTGAGCTGGGCATTGGCGCGCTCGCCGGGAGCGCGCAGCTTGGCGTGGGCGGAGTTGGCGGCTTTCTGGGAGGCTGGCTTGTTCCGCCCCCGGTACGGGGTGAGGACGTGGTCACCAGCGCCGATGTAGCCCTTATCGGCCAGCACGATTGACCCGGCGGCCTCGAGCTCGCGCACGATGCCCCAGATCCGGGCGGCGGTCAGGTCGTGCACGGCGCCGGGCAGGGGACCGGAGACCCACACGATCTCGCCTTGCGGGCTGGAGATGATCTGCAGGTTCATCCCGTGGCGGCGGTGCTTGCCGGAGTAGAACGGCCGGTCAGCGGCGACCCGGTCGATGGGGATGAGGGTGCCGTCGATGACCACGAACGCGTGCCCGGCCTTCTTCGCCGCCGCCAGCGCACTGCGCAGCTTGGGGGCGCGGGCGGCCAGCAGGGCTATGGTCTCGCGCGCGTACCGCCAGGCCGTGGCGGTGCCCACGGCGAACCCGGCCGCCAGGTCCGCGAAGGTCTCGCCCTTGCGCAGGTGAACCAGGACCAGCAGGGCCTGCCGGCCCGGGTTGAGCTTGCGCCAGCACGAGCCAATCTGCGCGCAGTGGCGGCGGATCACCCCGGCCACATAGGCCAGGGTCTGGGCAGACAACGGCAGCGCAGCACGGTAGAAAAGCATGGAAGCCCCTGCGTGGACGATGAGGATCTGGCGATCGCGTCATCTACCAGGGGCTTCACTACACTGCGAGCCGCCACGCCGACCGTGATCAACCCGTGCCCAGGTACTCAAGACCAGGATGAAAAAGGCTCATTGTCTCGCGCGCCGCGCCAGCTCATGATCTCAGAGGCGGAGCGCAGCCACCGTGGTGGTCGGCCACCATCGATCGCGCCTCGGTGACTTCGCCCACGGCTCGGTGTCATCCCGGCTGCTTCGATTTGCGAACCGGGCCCGTGCCAGCCTGTGGTTAGCGCTGGGCCCAGTGTTTGCGAAACTGGCCCGGCTGCGTAACAGCATCGGCGTGCGGGAGGCTGGCCATGATCCGTCGTGATGCGCTGTGGGAGTATGTCCGGGGGTCGCTGTGGGTGCTGCCGACGATGTCGGTGCTGGCCGCCTTGGCCGCGGGGTCGCTGCTGTCGCTGGTCCGCGTCGGCCCGCGCTCGCCGCTGGCTTTTCAGGGGACCTCCGATGACGCGCGGACGTTGCTGATCGGGATCGCCGGGACGATGGTGACGGTGATCGCGCTGCTGCTGGGCCTGACCGTGGTGGCATTGCAGCTGTCTTCGACCCAGTACTCGCCGCGGCTGCTGCGGAATTTTCTGCGGGACCGGCCGAATCAGGTGGTGCTCAGCGTTTTTGTGGCGACCTTCGCCTACAGCGCGGCCGGGCTGTACACGGTCGGCGTCTCCGGGGGCAGCCGCACCGCGACTTTTCCCCGGCTGGCGGTCAGCGGCGCGCTCGTGCTGCTGTTTGTCAGCTTGGGCCTGCTGGTGTTTTTCGCCGACCACCTGGTGCACTCCATCCAGGTGGACGCGATCATGCGCGTCGTGGAGCGCGGCACCCTCGCGGTGATCGGGGACGGGTTGTTCGCCGGCGGCCAGGACGCCCCGGATGTCCCCGGGTGGGCGGTGCCGGTCACCTCGCCGCGGTCGGGGTACGTGCAGGCGGTGCGCCCCGGCCGGCTGCTCGCCCAAGCCGGGCGAGGGGTCTGCCTGCGGCTGCGGCCCCGGGTCGGCGAGCACGTGGTCGCGGGGACGACGCTGGCGTGGATCTGGGCCGCCTCGCCGTCCGATCCCGCCCCCGACCCGCGGGCCTTCGCGCCGGTGCTGGACGCGGGGGTGCGGATCGGGTTCGAGCGCACCCTGGAGCAAGATGCCGCGCTCGGCATCCGGCAACTGGTCGACATCGCGTGCAAGGCGCTGTCCCCGGCGGTCAACGACCCCTACACCGCGGTCCAGGCCGTCGATCACCTGTCGGTGATCTTCTGCGCGCTCGCGACACGCCCGCTGGGCAACCACATCATCCGTGGTGACGCCGGGGCCGCGGTGATCGTCCCGGGCCGGCGGTTCCCGGACTACCTCGCCGTGATGTGCGGGCTCATCCGCCGCTACGGCGCCCGCGAGCCCACCATCGCTGACGCGCTGCTGCGGCTGCTGGGCAACTGCGCCGCCGTGGCCCGTGATGACCCGGAGCGGGCCGCGGCGATCGAAGAACAAGCGCGCATCGTCCTCGCCGACGCCGAACGCGAGATCGCCCAGCCGGCGGACCTGGCCTTGCCGCACGCCGAAGCCGAAGCCGTCCGCCAAGCCCTGGCCGGTCAAGGGCCTGCGTCACCCTCACCAGCCAGTAGTCCCGGCGAGCCACCAGGCCCGCCGCCACCTAGCTGAGGTCATCTCGCGCGCGGAATCGGCCGCGCGAAGTCTGGCGGGGAGCCAGGTCACATTCTGTAACAAGCACCGGTCGGCGCCAGCGCGCCAGTAGCCGCCGATATGGCGGGTCGCAGCTGCGGGCTTTCGGCGCTCTTTGACGCGCACAAATGGGCAAGTCTGAGTCTGCAGGGTGGGGTTGGCGCCAGCGTCGGTGCATGCCTGCAGGTGAACGCGGTTCCGGAGCCCGCGTCTCATGGCCCGGGATCTGGCGTGGCCGGTGCGCGCTGTGGGTGTGGGCTGGAGGTCTCCTCGGCGTCGTCGAGATGGCGTTCGGCTTCTTCGACGCCGGCGGGGCGCCCGGCTTTGGCCCACAGGGTGTAGAGGATGCCGGCGATGGCGCCGGTGGCTGCGATGGACAGCAGCGGGTACCCGCGGGCGAGGTTGACCAGCAGGGTGAAGGTGACCGCGGCCGCCCCTGCGATGTTGACCGCGGCCAGGCCGGGCCGCCGGTCCCGGAGGGAGAACCGGGCCATCGCGGCGAGCCCGGCGAGGAAGCTGACGAACACGGCGACGGCGTAGAACAGCACCAGTTCTTGCTCGTGGCCGGAGGCGGCGATCAAGACAGCCGCCGACACGCCGAGGTAGACCAGCACCGACCAGTAGGGGGTGTGGTGGCGGTTGGTCTCGCCGAGCGCGCGGGGCAAGATTCCGACCCCGGCGCTGTGTGGATGCCGTGACAATGCCTTCAAAAGGCCCGGCCCGGCCTGGAAGGAGGAGCTGGCGGCGGCGAGCAGCAGCAGGGCGCTGGCCGCCTGGAACAGGCCGTAGAGGGGACCGGTTCCGGCGGCGGCGTGCGCGATGCCGGCGATCTGGGTGGAGTCGGGCCGGGGGATGCCCACGTGCAGCCGCACCGCCAGCCCGGCCAGGCCGATGGTGAGCCCGGCGACGATGACGAATGTCGCGACCAGGGTGCCGCGGGCGAACCGGCGCCGGTCCGCGGGGCCGAGCTGGCCCAGCTGGGCGATGGCGGTCGATGGGGCCTCGGTGCCGGTGGCCAGCGCCATCGCTACCGGGAACGAGAACACCACCGCGAACAGCGGGTCGCCTTCGGGGCCGGTGACCGGCGCGGTGCCGCGGGCCAGGGCGGGATGGGTGAACCCGCGGGCCAGGACGGCGACGGCGGCGGCGACAAACAGCAGCGTCATCACCGCGAAGGTGAGCCGGCCGCCATGCCCGAACCAGGTCAGCCCCGCCACCAGTACCAGCAGGCCTAGGCCGAGCACGATCCGGGCCGAGGCGAGGGAGGGCAGGTAGGCGATCAGCGCGCTGACGCCTGCTGCCACCGAGATGGTGATAGTCAAGACGAAGTCCACGATCAGCGCGCCGATGGGCACGAACACCCAGCCGGTGCCGAACGCCCGGGCCGCCCCTTCGGCGGACCCGCCGCCCATCGGGAACCGGCCCACGAGCTGCCAGTAGTTCACATCGACCAGCAGAATGATCGCCAGCACGATGATCTGGGTGGCCATCAGCAGGCCGAGATACCCGTGCAGGGCCCGCAGCGACGCCTCGATCGTGTAGGCCACCGACGACACCGGATCAGCCATGATCGCGAAGGCAAACGCTATGAACAGCACCACCTTCGCCCGCGAACGGACGCTGACCGGATAGACGGGCACGGCCGCAGTCCCGGGGTACGAAGCCCCGGCCGGGCCTGCCGGTCCCGCCGCGCTGGCCGCAGGCGCACGCCGGACGCCGGCCGGGTCATCCGCCGCAGCCGGCCCGGAATCAGCCACCCGGGCAGTCAGGTCACTGGCCCCGGCCGCGCCGGGCGGGGCAGCCGCCTTACGCAGGGCCACGGGCCCACCTCCGTCCCGCCCGGCCAAGCCTGGCCCCGCACCCGCCCGGGGCGGCGCACCGCTGCTGAACGGCGGTTTCATCACTTTCGACGGTAGGCACCTGCCCCTCAGCCCGCTGCATGGGCGGTGTTAGGAAAGGCGGGGTGGCCGTTAGGGTTTCATCAAGATCGTCAACCTTCCGTTTGGGCGGCAGGCAGAAACATGGCCAATGGGCGGCGCCTAGTTACGCCCTGTAGCTCGCGCTGGTCAGCACCCAGCGCGAGCTACCGCCTGATTGTGTTTCGGGTAGGCGTTGCGGATCTGGCCGGGATGGAAGTGAGCCGGGCCGTAGCGTTGAGGTCCCGGTGGGCTGGCTCTCATATCCGCTGCCGGCGGCCGGCTGGGCGGTGTGACCGATGGCGGTGTTCGCGGCCACGGCGCATCGGAGGGTGATATCTTGATATCACCATGCCGATGAAGCCGGGAAGCACGAAGAACCTGCTGCTGCGCCTCGACCACGATCTGGCCGGGCGGTTGCAGGCCGTGGCCGAGGTCGAGGGCCGCTCGGTCTCCGACGTCGTGCGCGAGGCCATCGGCGAGCTGGTCGAACAGCGCCGCAGCGACAAGCGGTTCCTGCGGCTGCTGGACGACAGCCTCGCCCGCCACCGGCAGGCGATCGAGCTGCTGCGGGACGACCAGCCGTGATCACCCTCGAGCTTGCCGACCTGGTCGTCATCGCGAGCCGCACGCTCGGCCTGGAGACCGGCCAGGTGCTCGAGCTGCTCGACACCGCCGCCGCCGGGCAGGCCCTGGCCCAGGCACAGCCGGGCAGCGGCTCCGGGGACCCGGCCAGCCCGGCCGCCGCCCTCCTGCACGCGCTGGTCCGCCGGCGGCCGCTGCGGCGCGGCAATCAGCAGGTCGCGCTGGCAGTCATGCTGCAGTTCCTGGCCCTCAACGGCTGGGAGATGGACCCTGGCCCGCCCGAGCCGGTCGCAGCCGTGGTCGCCGATATCGCCGCCGGGAGGCTTGACACCCCCGCTGTGGCGGCCTGGCTGGCGCCACGGCTGCGGCCCAGCGACCGCGGCGCGGCCTGGGTGAAGGAGGCAGTAATGAGAGGACACGCGGCGCGGCCGCTTGCCGAGAGGATCAAGAAGGCAACGATGCGCAGGCAGCCACGGGGAATGTTCCAGCGGTTTACCGACCGGGCGCGGCGGGTCGTGGTCCTGGCTGAGGAGGAGGCCCGGCTGCTGCGCCACAACGCTGTCGGCCCCGAGCACCTCCTGCTGGGCCTGCTCCACGAGGGTGAGGGCGTCGCCGCCCGGGCGCTGGAGTCGCTGGGAGTCACCCGGGAGGCGGTCCGTCAGCAGGTTGAGCAGATCATCGGCCGGGGCCAGCAGGCCCCGGGTGGCCATGTCCTGTTCGCCCCCCGGGCGAAAAAGGTGCTGGAGCTGTCGTTGCGGGAGGCGATGGCCCTGGGGCACAACTACGTCGGCACCGAGCACATCTTGCTGGCCATGCTCCGCGAGGGCGATGGCGTCGCCGCCCAGGCGTTGACCGGGCTCGGCATCGGCCACGCCCAGGTCCGGGAGCGGGTGCTGGGCCTGCTGGCCGGCAAGCGCGAACAGATTGGTCCCCAGGCCCAGCTGGCCGCCGATCTCGTCACCGCCGCCGAGCAGCTCACCCAGGTACAGCGGGACAAGGAGGCCGCGTTCGACGCCGGGGACTTCGAGGCCGCTGCGGCGCTGCGTGACCGGGAAAAGCAGCTGCTCGCCGGCAAGTTGCGGCTGGAGAACCAGTTGACGGCCGGCGTGGCCGACCAGGCCCTAGCCGCAGAAAACCAGCGACTGCGCCGCGAGCTCCAGCGCCTGCGCGACCTGCTCCGCCAGCACGGCATCGAGCCGGACAGCGGCTCCGCCAGGCCCGCCTGACGCCCGACCCGGCCAAAGCGGCCACGCGTTCGGGCAAGCAGGACCCCTGGGACAAATGGCACAGCCATCAGGACCGGCCCGCCACTCCATCCGAAGCAGATCAGGGTCACGGAGCTGACACACCTCAGATCACCTGACAAGGACACTTCGCGGGCACACCGCGGCCTGGAGCAGGTCAAATGGCCGGCTGGGCCCTGGCTGACCAGCCAGCCGACCGCGCATCACGCTCAGTGATGGACGAGATACAGGAGAATGCGCGCCAAGCCGATCTGCGTGGCACCTGGTGACCGACGCCGACAGCCGTGGTAAGCGCAGATCTGACTGATCTGGATGGGGTGATAGGTGTCAGCCCGGAACTGATCCTGCCGAGGCGAGCCTGCGGGTGAGTTCGGTCCGAGAGGCGACGCCCAGCTTGCGGTAGGCCCGGGACAGGTGGAACTCGACCGTCCGGGTGCTCAGGAATACCGCCCGGCCGACCTCGGCATTGGTCCGCCCCTGCGACACGAGCAGGGCGATCTGCAGCTCCTGGGGGGTGAGCTGCTCGCCGCCGTTGCCGGCGCTGGTCATGGTCTCACCGCTGGCGCGCAGCTCTGCGCGGGCGCGCTCGGCCCACGGGCGGGCGTCGAGCCGGTCGAAGATCTCGGCCGCGACGCGGAGCTGGATGCGCGCGTCGCGGCGCCGCCGCGCACGGCGCAGCCGCTCCCCGTACGCCAGGTGCGTGCGTGCCTGATAGAACACGATGCCGCTCTGCTCCCACAGCCTCAGTGACTTCAGGAACTGACCATCGAAGTCGCCTGCCGCGACGATCCCCCGGCACAGGGTGGCAGCGGCGGCCGACGGTGGGTTGGCACCACCTGGCACCTGCGCCAGGAATTCGGGCAGCAGCGCCCGCGCCCGGTCGATGTCTCCGGCCCGGGCGTGCGCCTCGATCAGCTGGGGAATCGGCGAGTAAAAGGAGTGGCCGATTCCCCAGCCCGCTGCCAGCCGGCGCACCGCCTCGTAGTGAGTGATGGCCTCCTCCAGCCTGCCGCGGCCCAGCTCGAGCAGCGCCGGCATGAGGCGGGCGCGGACCTGTAGCAACCGGAGGCCGGCTTCGCCGGTCATCCGGTCAGCTTCGCGCGCATGCTGGAGACACTCCTCGTCACGGCCCTGTGCCGCCTCGACCTCGGCGATGATGACCAGCGCGTTGCAGGCCACGAACGTCTGTCCGGTGGCCAGCGCCAGATCAAGTGCCTGGCTGCCGTACGCCAGCGCCTGCGCCCACCGGCCCGTCTCCCTGGCCATCCCGGCGGCCCACTGGAGCGCGTCGGGCAAGCGGCCCACGGCGCCTTCGCTGCGCGCCAGCCCTACCGCCCTGTCGGCGTACGGCCAGGCGCGCTCGAGATATCCGGCGCTGCACCAGGCGGAGGCCACATCGAGCTGGCGCTCCGGGACCGAGGCGAGGGGAGGGTCTGCGTCCAAGCTGGACGCGGCTCGGCTGAGGAGACGCATCCCCTGCTCGGCGTCTCCGCGCCGCCACGCCAGGCCACCGTAGGCCAGATCGGCCAGGAACCGGGCGGTTTGATCCGACTCTTCCGCCAAGCCGGCCATGCGCTCTGCGGCCCTGCCCGCCTCCTCGAAGAGCCCCCCCTCGACGGCCGCCGTGACCGCCCTGGCAAGCAACTCCACCGCCAGCCGCGGGTCGGCGTCCGCGGTGAGATCCGCTGCCTCCCGCAAGGTCTGCTGTGCGGCCGTCATCCGTCCTGCCATTAGATCAAGGCTGCCCCGGACCGCGAGCATCCGGGATCGAAGGGTGGGCTGCTCCGCGCCCGGTAGCGGCTTGGTCAGCCGCCTGGCACGGTCAAGGTCACCGCCCGCGAGCGCTGCCTCCGCGGCCGCTGCCAGCCGACTGAATCTGCGTTCCGCCACGCCGGACAGTTCCGCCGCGCGCACCCA
>Ga0306924_10007206_pt1 | contig 11138 bp, 7 predicted proteins | sample sta12Can44000111_FD_203756 | JGI IMG/M metagenome (GOLD analysis project Ga0306924, IMG submission 203756) | Lab enrichment of tropical soil microbial communities from Luquillo Experimental Forest, Puerto Rico - statanox.12C.anox.44.000.111 (v2)... | ecosystem: Environmental > Terrestrial > Soil...
GCGTGCCGATCATGCGCTGGTAGGTGTTGCGCGCGAACGCGCTTTCAAACAGGAACAGGTCGGTGTTGTTCATCAGGACGCGCTCGAGGCGGCTGTAGAATGCACCCTTCCATGTCTCCCGGGGGTAGTGCAGCGAGCCGCCGTGAGGGGTGTAGACGCGGATGGAGTCTTTGGAGCTGCCTTTCATGCGAATGAAGGCGCCGGCCTTGGCGCCGTGGCCGTGAATGATGTCAGGCTTCAGGCGCCAGATCAGGTACATGAAACGCGCCCATACCAGGAAGTCGGCGGGATGGGGCTCGCGGTGAATCGCGACGCGCCGCACGCCAAGCTTCAGGCGAGGGGCAATTTCGGCCAACGCAGCGGCTGCGCGTTCGCCACCGGTGAGGCCGTCGGCGACAATGCCGACGTGGTGCCCGCGGTCGGCCTGCCCGTTGGCGAGATCGAGGATGTGGCGGATAATTCCTCCAACTGGTGCGCGCACCGCGTGCACGATACGAAGCGGCTGGTCGGGAACCGGAGACATGTCCTAGAACCAGCGTTCGCCGACGAGGATGGTGTCGCCGGGGCTGATCGGCGTGCCGAGCGGCACCACGGCGCGGCTCGGGGTGGAATTGTCGGTGTGGGTCAGCGTGACGGCGTCGCGCTTGGCGCGCGGCGAAAACCCGCCGGCGATTGCGACGGCGCTTTCGACGCTCATGTTGGGCACGTAGGGATATTGGCCGGGGGCGGCGACTTCGCCGAGGATGAAGAACGGCCGATAGGTTTCGACCTCCACCGCCACCGAGGGCTCGCGGATATAGCCGTTGCGCAGTTTTGCGGTGATCTCCGCAGCGAGCCCGGCCGGCGTGCGGCCGCGCGCACCCACCGCGCCGATCAAGGGCATGGTGATCGAGCCGCCGGCATCGATGGCATAGGTGTTGGTGAGGCCTTCCTGGCCAAAGACCACGACCCGCAGCTTGTCGCCGGCATCGAGCCGGTAAGGCGTCGTGTGGGAAGGCGGCAGCGGCGCGGCCGCGTAGCTGGCCCGAACCGCGCTGACCGCGCCGGCTGAACCGGCCGCGGCCATTACTGACGGGGCATGACGGGGCGCGCCATAAGCCATGAAGTCGAGGTCGCTTGGCGGCGGTGCGGAGGCGACCGGGGAGGACGTCTGCATGCAGCCCGACAGCGCGAGCGCGGCGAAAGCGGCAATGATCGGCAGTCGAGACGTGCGCGCAACCCGCACCGGAGCCATCCTCTAACGTCCCGATTCCGAAGTTCGTGTCATTGTGCGGCGACATCGTTTGCGAACTTCGGAATCGAAAGCACACCAGCAATCTGGAGGTTCTAGTGTCGCTTCAGAGGTCCGCATGAAGGAATGGCCCCCGGGCAATGATGCGGACTTCTAACCACACCAGCGAGAAGCCCAGTCTTGCACCTGTTATGGTTAAAAAAGGGTTTTTCGAGTGACGGTGGACGACCGAAGTCGGGTCCGCAGACCGGAGCGCGACAGCTTCAGGTCGATTCGCTGTCGCGCTTTGGTTGTCCGCAGGCGAGGCAATCAGGCCGAAACGCCGGCGCCGATCGGACACGAGACCCCGGTGCCGCCCAGCCCGCAATAGCCGGCGGGGTTCTTGGCCAGATATTGCTGATGATAATCTTCGGCGAAGTAGAATTCGCCTGCCGGTATGATCTCGGTGGTGATTGTGCCGAGCCCCTTTGCCGCCAGCGCTTTCTGGTAGGCGGCCCTGGATGTTTCCGCAGCTTTGCGCTGCGCCTCGTTGAAGGTGTAGATCGCGGAACGATACTGCGTGCCGACGTCATTGCCCTGACGCATGCCCTGGGTCGGGTTGTGGCTTTCCCAAAACGTCTTCAACAGCTGATCGTACGAAATCCTTTTCGGATCGAACACGACAAGCACGACTTCGGTATGGCCGGTGCGTCCTGAGCAGACTTCTTCGTAAGTTGGATTTTTGGTGTGGCCGCCCGCATATCCCACAGCCGTCGTGTAGACGACGTCGCCAAGCTCCCAGAATTTGCGTTCCGCGCCCCAGAAACAGCCAAGACCGAACACCGCTTGCTCCAGGCCCGCGGGATAAGGCGGCTTCAATTGATGGCCGTTCACGAAATGACGGGTGGCTGTTGGAATCGGATTGGCGCGGCCGGGCAGCGCCTCAGCGGCGCTCGGCAGCGTAGTGGTCTTGCGCATGAACAACATGGGTGACCTCCCTGAATGGCGACTGCCTTTAATATAGGGGCCCTACGTGCGTTGCGGCAGCCCCGTTACGGCCCGGGCCTCGCGCGTGAAGTCGCTGGACATCTGTAGTGGTCAGTCCCTGGAATAGCCGATCAATGGCTTGCGCGGTCGAAACAGCAGCATCAGCAGAATTCCGACTATCCCCATCACGGCAAAGGCTGGCTGGTCCAGTATGACGCGGAACACGCTGTTCCACAGCCATGGCGATTTGGCTCCAACCCAGGCATGAAATGCCTGCTGACTTGATTGATGGACGTCGTTCCAGAAATCGCCGAACCGGGTGAAGCGCAGGGTATTGTCGGCGACGAAACGTGCCCCGTCATAAACCATGAAAACGAATCCGCCGGCGAGGAGCAGTAGCCCGACGAGGCGGAAAAAACCGCGGATCATGCTTCACCCTTGCTTGTCACGCGCCCAGTGTTTCGATTTCGACGCTCGTATCATGGTGAGACGGCCTTGTTTGCGAAACTTCGGAAACGAAAGGACACCGGCAACACCTTGATCCCAGTGCAGCTTTGGTTCGGATGTCCGCACGGCGAGCGAGCAGAGCCAATCATGCGGAGTTCCGAATCGTCACACCGGGGCGCTGCCAGCCAATACCGGCGCAGCGCTGGAAATTCAACCTCATCAGCACCTTATCGGCCTTTTGGCGCGCCGCCCGCCGGGCTCCGCGGCAGCGAGAAGGCGTTGACGGTGCGGGGACCTGCCTCTATAAGACCGGCAATGGCGGCGGGCGCAATCCCGCCGCCGCTGTTCTTTGAGCATCGCCGCCGCATGAGCACGCCTTCCTAGCCTGTGCGCCCAGGTGGCATTCTCCAAGAGAGCACCGTAAAAAAGCATTTCAGCGACGATCAGGCGAACCGTCGGCACGCTCACGCCCGCCTGCGATCGGTACTGTCGAAGGACGATTGAGAAAATGGCCAATACGACTTCCGCCAAGAAGGCGACGCGCAAGATTGCCCGCCGCACCATCATCAACAAATCCCGCCGCACCCAGATGCGCAGCTCCGTGCGATCCGTCGAAGAGGCGATCAAGCGTGGCGATCGTGATGCAGCCCTGAAGGCGATGGCGCGCGCCGAGCCGGAACTCATGAGGGCGGCGCAGCGCAAGATCATTCACAAGAACAATGCAAGCCGAAAGGTTTCGCGGCTCGCGCATCAGATCGCGAAGCTCGCGAAATAGCCGTCGATCAAAAGCAGTCCACGCGAGCCCGGTTCGGCCGGGCTTTTAGTTTTTTTGTCACGAAATTTTTGACCGGTGAGGTTTTCGTAGCCCCGTGTCCTGGCCGACACATGGCGGCTTTGCATGCTGTTAAAGGCACCGGCCAGTCAAATGCGGGCGATGCGGCCCGACTTCCGTTTCGAAATCGCGATCGCGACGATGTAACTGCGGCGGACATCCAGGGGTTACCCTGTTTCGACGAGCAAAAAAAAACGCGTTTGCGTAGTCACTTATCGGCATAGCGGCGAGCTGTTGTTTGAAAATTCGCCTCGGCCTTGCCCGAAAGTAACCAATTTATGAATTTATTTTGGGCGCGCGCTGAAAATGTGACACTGCCTTTGCGTTTCGAATCTCCGCACAGATTCAAAATCTTGCGGCTCTGCAAGACCGCCACTGCCTGGGTGAGCGAGCGTCAAGTCGTTTTTGGGGGCTCTCGCGATGAATCATTTTCGTTGCGGGAAACAAGCCATGATGTATCCATAAGAACGTTCGCTGCGCCCACGGCTCTTGAGACCAGCGCGGATTGAGGTTCGGGGCGGACGTGCAAATCGGCGGCGGTGTGCGCGTTGGCGACGCTTTCCAAGTGATTGGCGGAGTCAAATCCATAGCGATATGGGTCACGGGGTTCTATGTCGAAATTTCTCAGGCGAGACACGCGTCTCGTTCGCTTCGAACAAGAGAAATAAACGCAGGGTCTACGTAGCGTACCGAAAGCGAAGCAGGCGAATGGGGTCACGGTTAATTGGGCGGAGCGAACGGCGTAACAACTGAAGAGTTTGGATTTCAGATGACGCTGATCGAATTTGGACCGTTTGGAATGACGACTTGCCGTAGATAGTGGCGGCAGGAGGGGGAGGTCGTATGTCTTACGAAATCATAGTTTTTAATCTCAAGCCATTTTCAAATGACAGCCTTTTGAACGTTTTGGAGACTGCCTGCACGCGGCCTCCTGCGCGAGCTCCGGATAGACCGTTGAGTACGCGCTGACCTCGCGAACGTTTCCCTTTAATCTGCCGATGATCTGCCCGACGGCTTCTCGCCGAACGGTTGAGCTGTGGCCGAAGAAGGAGGACTCGCTGGAGGTCAGGGCCGGACACGTGCCGGCAATTTCACCGTCAACCAAATTTTTTCAGAGAAGTCCCAGGGCAATGACAAATACGGAACAGGATCGTTGGTCTCGTGTGAAAGGCAGGCTGCGCTCGAGCGTCGGCGAAGACGTCTACACCAGCTGGTTTGCGCGTATGGATCTGGAAGGTGTCCAGGATGAAAGCGTGCATCTTTCGGTTCCGACGCGGTTTCTTAAGAGCTGGATCCAGGCGCATTACGCCGAGCGCGTCCTTTCGTGCTGGCAGGCCGAGATGCCGGAGGTGCACCGGATCGATCTCACGGTGCGCTCGGCGATGCGATGCGCGGCGCCTGTCAAGGAGACCGTGGTGCCGATCGATGCGCGCCGCCCTGAACGGCTGGACGGAAGGCCGCTGCCGGAGTTGCGTGCGACCGCGACCGCCCCCGTTTCCGCCAGCCACGATGCGCTCGGCGGCTCGCCGCTCGATCCGCGCCTGACATTTGCAAGCTTCGTGATCGGGCGCTCCAACACGCTGGCCCATGCCGCGGCTCGTCAGGTGGCGGAAGGCCGGCGCGGCGATCCCGTGATGTTCAACCCGCTCTATATTCACGCCGGCGTCGGTTTGGGCAAAACCCATCTGTTGCAGGCCGTGACCTGGGCCGGCAATTCCGGCAACGAACGCAAGGTGCTTTACCTCACGGCCGAGAAGTTCATGTATGGCTTCGTCGCGGCGCTGAAGACGCAGACGGCGCTGGCGTTCAAGGAAGCGCTGCGCGGCATCGACGTGCTTGTGATCGACGACCTGCAATTCCTGCAGGGCAAGTCGACCCAGGCCGAATTCTGCCACACGCTGAACGCGCTGATCGATGCCGGGCGCCAGGTGGTGATCGCGGCCGACCGCGCGCCCTCCGAACTCGAGAGCCTGGATGATCGCGTGCGCTCGCGGCTTGCGGGTGGTCTTGTGGTGGAGATGGGCTCGCTCGGCGAGGAGTTGCGGCTTGGCATTCTCCGCTCGCGCGTCGCCGCGGCGCGAGCCCATCACGCCAGTTTCGATGTTCCCGAGCAGGTGCTGGAATATCTCGCCCGCACCATCACCCACAATGGCCGCGATCTCGAGGGCGCCATCAATCGCCTGCTCGCGCACAGCAAGCTCAACGCCCAGCCAGTGACGCTGGAAATGGCTGAGCGCGAGGTTCGCGACCTGATCCGTCCGCAGGAACCCAAGCGCATCAAGATCGAGGACATCCAGCGCGTCGTGGCACGGCAGTACAATGTGAGCCGCTCCGATCTGTTGTCGTCGCGCCGCACGGCCAATGTCGTCCGTCCGCGCCAGGTGGCGATGTATCTGGCGAAGACGTTGACCTTGCGCTCGCTGCCCGAGATCGGCCGGCGGTTCGGCGGGCGCGATCACACCACTGTCCTGCACGCGGTGCGCAAGATCGAGGCGTTGGTGGCCAAGGATGTCGCGCTCTCCGAGGAGGTTGAGTCTCTCAAGCGTCAACTGCAGAGCGAGTAGCCGCTGATCGCCTTGGTTCCCTGCTCCGTCGGAGGGGCGGGAATCGAAGGCGAGACTGCAACCCGAGAGCATCAGGGAGCAGCGCCGGGCGCTTTCCTGCTCGTTTCCCGAGGGCAAAACGTGGGGGAACGGTCCCCGCATCTCTTGCACTTGCGCCCCATCCGCGCCACCTTGTGGTCCCCCCGAAGGCCTTGATCTACCCAGCTTTGATCGGGCATTCGGGTCCAGACGCCGCGGCGCGCCTTTGCGCGCCGGCTCGGCTTTTCCATCTTCCGGATCGGACGGGTATTGCAATGAAGGTTACCGTCGAACGCGCGCAACTCCTGAAATCGCTGGGCCACGTTCATCGCGTGGTCGAGCGCCGCAACACAATCCCGATCCTCGGCAACGTGCTGGTTCGTGCCGAGAGCGCGCGGCTGTCGCTGAAAGCCACCGACCTCGATCTGGAGGTGACGGAAACACTCGCCGCCGAAGCCGCAACCGCCGGCTCGACGACCGTGCCGGCGCACATGTTCTACGATATCGTGCGCAAACTTCCCGAGGGCGCGCAAATCGTGCTGGAGGGCGACAGCGACCGTTCGGTGCTGGCGATCCGCGCTGGGCGCTCGCGCTTCACCTTGCAGACCCTTCCCGAAAACGATTTTCCCGATCTTGCAGCCGGCGACATGTCGCATTCATTCGCGCTCGCAGCTGCCGACATGAAGCGGCTGATCGACCGGACGCAGTTTGCGATCTCAACCGAGGAAACCCGCTACTATCTGAACGGCATCTATCTGCATTCGGCCGGCAGCGCCAAGGCAGCAACCTTGCGCGCGGTGGCAACCGACGGGCATCGTCTGGCCCAGATCGACCTGCCGTTGCCCAAGGGCGCCAGCGGCATGCCTGGCGTGATCGTGCCGCGCAAGACCGTCGGCGAAGTGCAGCGCCTGATCGAGGACAACGAAGCCGAGGTCAGGATCGAGCTCTCGCAGGGCAAGATCCGTTTCAGCCTCGGCAGTGTGGTGCTGACCTCGAAACTGATCGACGGCACATTTCCGGATTATGGCCGCGTCATCCCGCAGAACAACGACAAGGAACTCGTCGTCGACAAGAAGGATTTCGAAGCCGCGGTCGACCGTGTCTCGACGATCTCGAGCGAACGCGGCCGCGCGGTGAAACTGGCGCTCTCCGCGGGCAAGCTGGTGCTGTCCGTCACCAATCCGGACTCCGGCAGCGCGACCGAGGAACTCGAGGTCGAATACGCCTCCGATCCGCTCGATATCGGATTCAACTCGCGCTATCTGCTCGACATCGCAGCTCAGATCGAGGGCGAGGTTGCGGTGCTGAAGCTGGCCGACCCGGGTTCGCCGACGCTGGTGCAGGACAAGGATTCCAAGGGCGCGCTCTACGTGCTGATGCCGATGCGGGTGTGAGGCCCTAGCGCGGATGATGGATTGCCGGGCATAGGCGAGCGGAAGCGACGCCGTTCTTCGAACGGCTATGCCCGGCAATGACGAGCTGACATGACCGTTTCCCGCATTCGCCGTCTCTCGCTGACGCATTTCCGCAACTATCGCGCGGCGAGCCTTGCGACGCGCAGCGACGTGGTCGTGCTGGTCGGTCCGAACGGCGCCGGAAAGACCAACTGCATCGAGGCCATCTCCTTTCTTTCGCCGGGACGCGGCTTGCGCCGCGCCACGCTCGAGGATGTTGCGGACAATGAGGGCGACGGCTCCTGGGCGGTTTCCGCCGAGGTGGAAGGCGCCCTCGGGCTTGCTACGCTCGGCACCGGCATCGATGCCCCGATCGCAGAGGCTTCCGCGACGACGAGGCGCTGCCGCATCGACCGCGAGAACGTGTCTTCGGCGGCTGCGTTCGGCGATCATTTGCGCGTGGTGTGGCTGACGCCTTCGATGGACGGCCTGTTTCTCGGACCGGCCTCGGAGCGGCGGCGGTTTTTCGACCGTCTGGTCCTGGCCATCGACAGCGAGCATTCGGCGCGGGTATCGGCGCTGGATCGTTCCTTGCGCTCGCGCAACCGCCTGCTCGAGGTGCGTAACTATGACGACCATTGGTGCGACGCCATCGAACGCGAGACGGCGGAACTCGCCGTGGCAGTGGCGGCCATGCGTGGCCAGACCGCGATGAAACTCGCCGCGATGCTGCGCTCCCGCGCCGAGACATCTGCTTTTCCTTCCGCCGAGATCATGCTCGACGGCTGGATGGAAAATGCGCTGATGAGCGAACCGGCGACCGCCGTGGAAGATCGCTATCGGGAAATCCTTCGCGAGAGCCGCCCGCGCGATGCCATTGCCGGCCGCACGCTCAATGGTCCGCATCTCACCGATCTGCAGGTGGTTTACGCGCCGAAAAACATGCCGGCCCGCGACGCCTCGACCGGCGAGCAGAAGGCGCTCCTGATCGGGCTGGTACTCGCCCATGCCAGCCTGGTTGCGGAAATGACAGCCATCACGCCGCTATTGCTGCTCGACGAGGTGGTGGCTCACCTTGATCCCGGCAGGCGCATCGCGCTGTTCGACGAACTTTCAAGACTGGGCGCACAGGTCTTCATGACCGGCGCCGATCCCGCAGCCTTTGCCGATATCGGCGGCAGTGGCGAAATTTTTGCGGTCGAATCCGGCCGGATTACGCCGCGCGGCTAAGCGCCCGGCACCTTGCGGAACTCAGCGAAAGCCAAGCGGAAAAGCAAATCCGAGACGAAAAGTCGAAGCGCGAATCGCACTTTTGCAAGGGCTTCAAAACGGCATGTTGCGGCCTTGAAAAACTGCCTAAAACATCTATCTATTCAATAGCTTATTAATCGAGACTTTGCGCTAGGCGCTCTGCCTCTTTCATGGCAGAAATAGCGTGATCAGAGCCTGTTGCGCGCCGCTGATTCGAAGACATCCTCGAAGGCCTCACATGACCGAACCTGCCCGGCAATCGATTGCCGACACTGAGCATTCCATCCCTGTCGAATATGGTGCGGAATCGATCCGGGTCTTGAAGGGACTCGACGCAGTCCGCAAGCGGCCGGGCATGTATATCGGCGACACCGACGACGGCAGCGGCCTGCATCACATGGTCTATGAGGTCGTCGACAACGCCATCGACGAGGCGCTCGCCGGCCATGCGACCTCGGTGGAGGTCGTTCTCAATGCCGACGGCTCGGTGACGGTGCGCGACGACGGCCGCGGCATTCCGGTCGACATCCACAAGGGCGAAGGCATTTCAGCAGCCGAGGTCATCATGACCCAGCTGCACGCGGGCGGAAAATTCGATCAGAATTCGTACAAAGTTTCCGGCGGGTTGCACGGCGTCGGCGTTTCCGTCGTCAACGCACTGTCGAGCAAGTTGCAGCTCAAGGTCTGGCGCGACGGCAAGGAGCATTTCATCGAATTCGTGCACGGCGATGCCGTGGCGCCGCTGAAGGTGGTCGGCGAGGCCCATGGCAAGCGCGGCACCGAGGTGACGTTCTTCGCCTCCAAGGAGACCTTCACCAACGTCGAATACGATTTTGCGACCCTTGAGCACCGCCTGCGCGAGCTCGCCTTCCTGAACTCCGGCGTCAACATCATCTTGTCCGACATGCGCCACGCGGTGGAGAAGCGCGAGGAAATGCACTATCAGGGCGGCGTCGAGGAATTCGTGAAATATCTCGACCGCAACAAGAAGGCGATGGTGCCGTCCCCGATCATGGTCAACGCCGAGATGAACGGCATCGGCGTCGAGGCGGCACTGTGGTGGAACGACAGCTACCACGAGAACGTGCTGTGCTTCACCAACAACATTCCGCAGCGCGACGGTGGTACCCATCTGGCAGGTTTTCGCGGTGCGCTGACGCGGCAGGTCAACGGTTACGCTGACGCGATGGCCAAGCGTGAAAAGATCGCGCTGACCGGCGACGACTGCCGCGAGGGCTTGACCGCCGTGCTCTCGGTCAAGGTACCCGATCCGAAATTTTCCTCGCAGACCAAGGACAAGCTGGTGTCCTCGGAAGTGCGGCCCGTGGTCGAGAACGTCCTCAATGAGGCGCTGGCGGCCTGGTTCGAGGAACATCCTTCTGAGGCCAAGATCATTGTCGGCAAGGTGATCCAGGCCGCCGCGGCGCGCGAGGCCGCCCGCAAGGCGCGCGAACTGACCCGCAAGAATCCTTTGAGCGTCTCCTCGCTGCCCGGCAAGCTTGCCGACTGCCAGGAGCGCGACCCCGCCAAATCCGAACTCTTCATCGTCGAGGGCGACAGCGCCGGCGGCAGCGCCAAGCAGGGCCGCAACCGCGAATTCCAGGCAGTGCTGCCGCTGCGCGGCAAGATCCTCAACGTCGAACGCGTCCGCACCGACAAGATGCTGTCCAGCGAACAGATCGGCACGCTGATCACTGCACTGGGCACCGGCATCAGCGACGATTTCAGCGTCGACAAGCTGCGCTATCACAAGATCATTCTGATGACCGACGCCGACGTCGATGGCGCCCACATCCGCACACTGCTGCTGACCTTTTTCTACCGGCAAATGCGCGAGCTCATCGATCGCGGGCACCTCTATATCGCGCAGCCGCCGCTCTACAAGGTCACGCGCGGCAAATCCGAACAGTACCTGAAGGACGAGCGCGCGCTGGAAGACTATCTGATCGGCACCGGGCTCGAAGACAGCATCTTCAGGCTTGCCTCGGGCGAGGAGCGTTCGGGGCGCGACCTGCAGGCGCTGGTGGGAGATGCGCGCGCCATCCGTTCCACGCTGAACAATCTGCACAGCCGCTATAATCGTGAGGTGGTCGAGCAGGCTGCGATCGCGGGAGTGCTACGCCATCAAGTGTTCGGCGATCTGCCGAAGGCGATCGCCGCAGCAGAATATATCGCACGGCGCCTCGATGCGCTGGCGGAGGAAGTGGAGCGCGGATGGATCGGCCGCTTCACCGAAGGCGAAGGATTCGTGTTCGAACGCACCGTGCGCGGGGTCAAGGACGTTGCCATCATCGATGACGCGCTGCTCGGTTCGGCGGACGCGCGCAAGCTCGACGAGTATGCGGCGAGGCTGCAGGAGGCTTATCCGCGCCCGGGCCTGTTGCGCCGCAAGGACTCCGAAACTGCGATTCACGGCCCGGTCGGCCTGTTCGAAG
>Ga0306924_10007208_pt1 | contig 11137 bp, 11 predicted proteins | sample sta12Can44000111_FD_203756 | JGI IMG/M metagenome (GOLD analysis project Ga0306924, IMG submission 203756) | Lab enrichment of tropical soil microbial communities from Luquillo Experimental Forest, Puerto Rico - statanox.12C.anox.44.000.111 (v2)... | ecosystem: Environmental > Terrestrial >...
AATTTGCATTCGAGAGTGTGACGAGACGGTCTTGGCCTGCCGGTACGGATGACGGGCCCCATAGATACGCAATCACCAATAGCAGAACAACCGCTACCATCACGATCGGAATCGCTCGTTGCTTCTCTCCTCCAGCACTACCGGAAAGAAGCCTCACGCATTCACTACTTTGTTTTCGATCTTCTTGTTTACAACAATCGCGACCTCACACACCTGCCACTCATCGAGCGGCGTCAGATGATGAAAACTGTTCTAAAGTTTGAGTCTCGCCGAATCCGCATTGCGGACTATTTTGAAGCGTCGGCTGGCGACATGCTCAGCACCGCTCGGGACCAAGGGTTGGAAGGTGTCGTTGCCAAGAGGAAGGACAGCCGGTACGAGCTCGGAAAACGGAGTGGGGCGTGGGCAAAGTACCGGTTGAATAGCGGACAAGCACTTGTGATCGGAGGCTACATTCCGGGCACACACGGAGTGGACACCATCGCGGTTTGGTATTACCGGGGAGAGGATCTCATTTACGTCGCCCGGGTTCGGAACGGCTTTGTGCCGGCTTCCAGACGCCAGACATTCATCTCGTTAACCAGGACGTGTCGGCCAAGCAGAAAGCAATAGACTAGAGGGTGGAGGCTTCACGTGTCCGCTTGGTCCTGCACCTTCCCTGGAGCAGGTACCTCAAACGGCAAACAAAAGAAGAGGTTTGCTGAGCGCGTCTGCGGTATGAAGAGTGCATGCTTTAAGCCCGGTTGGAGACGATGGTGGCCAAATTTGGCTAAGCTGGTGGCAGCCTGTTTCGTCTCAGACTGCGCTACTTCATCGATCGCGGTACGCAACGCTACAAGGTTGATAGTAAGCCGTGCCGGCGTGGAATCAGGAGGCGCGGTTTGCGGACGAGGCGTGCAATGGTTCTAGCGTCGACTTCAAAAAAGAACTTTCATCTGAAATGGGCTCTTTCTGCGCCGGTGCTTGCACTAGCTCCTTGCTTCTTATTGTATGCGTCTACAGCCGCTGCGGACGACTCTTGGCAAAATCTGAAACACGTCACCCACGAGCGTTATTACACGGTAGTCGATCGAAAATCCGACTGCATCACTGGACACATCGTTAAGACAAACGATCACGAGTTAACGCTCAAACTGCCAGACCGGACATACGCCACATTTGATCGCGCGAACGTACTTCGTGTAAGCGTTTCTCAGGCCGCACCTAACTTCCCACCTCGTGCGCAGGCCGATGTCGGTCGGGTCCACGACGCCATTTACAATGACAAAAGTTCCTGGGGTGATCTTAAAAGTTTGGCCGGGCAAGAAGTGAAGGTGGTGAAGACGAGCGGCGAGACGTATGAAGGCCAGCTGTTGATAACATCAGAGACACAAATCGAACTCGATCGAACAGGCGGAAAACTCGAGCTGGCAAAAGAGGACATCGCTCAGGTGTATCATCTCCGCCCCAAACCTTTGACCGACAGCGAAAAGTACAGCGCCCAGGAAGACTTCTGGATGGACCCACGGCTGTGGCCCTACTACCTCAAGCTCGTTCCGAGATTGCCTGTGCGCTTGTACGACTCGTCGCTACCGAATGACAATACGCTCGTTCGATGCGAAAACGATTCAAGAGAGAATGCAGCATCGAATACACCATCTCCGTCCTGCTTCGTGGGGTATGTACAGACAATAGATCCCCCTAGCCTTACACTGCGGCCCCGCGACAAGGACCCTGTAACAATGCAGATAAGCAAGGATGCTCACGTTTGGAAAGGCGGAAAACACGTCAGCGTCGGTGAGATTAAGGCAGGCGATCAAGGTGCTGCATGTGGTTCAGAAACGACTAGCGGGTTTATTGCAGACCGTATCATCGTCCATAAGTAGAACGTTTTTTCTGGATACCCTGTTTTTGTGGAAGCAGCCGTTGAACGCAGTGAAGCAGTGGAAGAATCAGCCGACGGCATTAAACGGCGAGCTAGTTGAACAAGGATTAAAGTCGTGCCCAGGTCCATAGTAGTCCTGTGTTCGATTGCCTGCCTTTTGTATGGGGTCGCGCCGCTATGCGCCAAGTCGTCAGAAGAGCAGGCCAAAGCCCTGGACCATTCGATTGATCTTGGAGGGGCTATAGAAGACGCGGACGTTTCGCCGAGTGGTGAATATGTGTCAGGCGCGGTGCGGAAATGTGAAATGTCTGAAGGCAGTCGAACTTGCACACTCTTCATTGAAGTTTGGAGTTCTGCGGATTCCAAACGAGTTGCCAATCGGACCTTGCTCACAAACGTTGGTGAAGTCGCAGTCGGCATTCGCTTTTCTGCGGACGGCCGTGTCTTGTTAGTCTCCGACGGAAAGGGGAAATTGCGTCTGTGGCAAACGCGGGACCTGTCTGAGATTAACTCAATCGACCTTGGATTCATGAGTGCGGATTCCAGGAACCTCCAAGAGAAGGACAATCAAGAAACGGCCCGTCTATCCAAGCTAACCGGATACCGGATGATCCCGAGTGCTCCTCGAGTCATGCAAATCGAAACATCTCCCTCCGCGCCACTCGTTGCCGTTGTCATCAGTGTGGGCGGTTCTGAGATCATCCGGGTTTTTGATCTCATGTCTGGCGAGCTTCTACATTCGTGGAGTTTTCCAGACGCGTTTCGGGCTCGACTAATATCATGGTCTCAAGACGGTAAGCGCATCGCCCTGTTCCTGCCCAACATGCGTGGTTTCAAACATCCGGAAAGGACCGATCCAGCCAATCTGCTCATTTACGATCTCGTTTCCGGGCAGCTCACGGCCAAGTTCGAGATAAAGGAAGCGGAGGACTTGGACGCGTGGGCCCCCGAGGCTCCAGCGGAGAGGCGTGGACGTGTCATATTCCTTGGGGACGATCTGATAGTGTCTACGCGGCGCACGCCTGACACCTTTTTCAGGCCTACGTTGCGCTTATTGGATTCCACGACGGGAAGGACAATCCGGACGATAGGCGCGGAGGGGACGGGGGTTCGAGATCCGATTGCGGCCTCCGCTGATGGCAAGGTGCTCTTGGGCTTTGTGGGACGCGTGCAAAAGGTGATGGACCGGGAACTTAATAGCAGGGATGTGGCTGTAGATACTAGGATTTGCGTCTGGAAGATGCCAGCAGGCAAACCCGCTTTTACTTCCGAGGAATTGCCCCTCATTCCCAATCGGGCATCATTTCGGCTCAATTCGACGGGAAATTGGATCATCGGTTTCGATCAAGGGACAAAGCTGCTCGTCCTTAAACTCACGTAGGAGTCTCTGCTGTGATGCTCGCGATGTCACGCGATACATCCCTGGAAAGTTCTCCAAAGGGAGAAGTCAAGAAAAAACACAACTCCAACGACTGTTTTTTTCCCTTTCTTCGCAGCCCAGCTGTTTGAGCAGGATCTGTTTTGATCTGCCGCTCCCTGTGCTCGGTTGCCGGACCAGCGGGTCCGGCAATTTGGGGTTCCTCTCCTAGCGGTTTTCATCGCCTGTTGGCAACGAAGCGTGTCAGTTCCGAAACCAGCAAAGCAGAACATGGCTCCGGCCTTTACATCGGGGGGCTTGCCCATGTCCACGCTGGTATTCTCGCTGGATTGCACTCTCACTGATGCGCTGATCCGTGTGTAGAGCTCCTCGGTTTTCTGCTGCAGGAATCTTCCCCGAATGATTTTCTCGGCTGTCAGCTCGCCAATTTCGTAGGTGGTACAAATGTTCGGATGATTCAATTCAAAAACGACGGGGCGCGGGCCTCCCGCCGGAAGTTGCCACTGTCACTTGGTCAGCTTTGCCGGCCAGTTTAGAACGACGGACATAGGCACCGTTTCCGGCGAACTCATATCGGTATTGATCAGAAACCTCTGCCCGTCCCGCGTGACGTCGTAAGCGAAAATATCCAGATACGAGACCGGCTGCCTCGCGCTTGCCTGAAACAGCGGCACAGGTGTGCCGGCGCTAAAACCCGACCCCGTATTGACGGTAACCGCCATCATCCGTCCATCGGACGACAGGTAGAAGAGCTCCCTCCCATCTCCGCGCCACCGCGGTTGCTCTCCTCCACCGGCGCTAATCTGCCATTTCCCATGCGGCTCAGGAAATGAAGTTACATAGATCTCCCACCTGCCGGTCTCGTTTGAATTGTATGCGACCCAATTTCCATCCGGAGAGAACTGACCATTCTGGAGAATCCCAGCGGTCTTCAGGAACGGCCTGGGTGTGAATGCTGGAAGCGTTAGATACCACAATTCGTCTGCGTGTCGGAGCAGAATGCACTTGCCATCGCGCGACCAGTCGTTTGCCAGCTTGTCGAAATCATCGTGAAAAACATCCCGTTCTTCCTCCACACCATCCGCTTTCTTGACGTAAAGATCGAGCGCCCGCCGGCGGTTAGAGGAAAGCAGCAATTGCCTCCCGTCGGGACTCCAGACGGAAGCCCCATCGTACCCAGGATCGAACGTGAAACGTTTCGCAGTGGCACCACGCCAGGAATCATACGTCCAGACATCCATGTTCAGACTTGGCAGATCAATCCGGTCCGCCGCGACTCGGTGGCCATTCGGCGCAATCGCTACGTTCTCATAGACTCCCGGCTTGTCCAGTTCCCCCAGTTCTTTGCCTGTGCGGTCGAACCACTTGGGCTGTGAGAGACCGACTGCCCCGGCACCGCCGCTCTGAGCCAAGAGGACGCCGTCACCGGAAACGGCGAACGCCACTTTTTTCACTTGGCGCGTGTATTGAATTCCCGAGAAGATGTCGGCGGGTTCACCCTTCAGGGCCATGCTGTTGGCGTCGAAGGGCTGCGCGAGGAGGGTTTTGTCTCGATAATAGACCAGGTAGCCCGGCGCTGCGTAAGCCGCGTTCGCGTCCGCTTTCACGATCAACTTCTTTTCTTTGGAGTCGAGCGAGCCGACGAAAATCGCGTCCACATCCTTGAACCCGGAGAAGTTCGCGGCCATGAACAGAAAATGGTTGCCGTCGGGCAAGAACACAGGCCACCGGTGGCTGGTTTCGCCTCGCGCCGCGTCCACCTCAGTGGCGGGCTGAGGGGTGCCCCCGGATGCGAGCACTCGCACCAACCCGCCCATGCGTGCGTGGGGCGAAAAAACGATCACGTCATCCTTGTTCCATGCACCGCCACGGCCCGCCGGTGCGTCACAGATTGCCCGTACCAAACCCGTGCTTACCTCGAGTTTCTTCAACTGACCGTCTGCGAAGAACCCGATCGATTTCCCGTCCGGCGACCAGAAGGGATAGTCCGCTCCTTCTGTGTTGACTAAACTTCTCCCGCCCTGCGACCCCAACTCGTAAATCCAAATGACGTTCCTTCGCGCCGTCTCCGAATACCCTACGATCGCCGCACTTCTCCCATCCGGCGCAAACGCGATATCCCGCGCGGTCAATGGCAGAGGGGCGAAAAAGTATCTCGTTTGCAGCGACGGTATCGACCGCCGCCACGAGATGATTGTCGCCACGAGCGCCACTGCCAAAATTCCGGCGATCAACCATGCCAGAGTGTCTCTTCTCGCAGGAGCTCTAGCAGCGCTTGTCTCTACCACTCTTCTGGCGCTGCCTGAAAGCCACTTCATCTCCAGCATGAGGTCCCGCGCGGTCTGCCAGCGTTCTTCGTTATCTTTGGCCAAGCATCGACGTATCGTATGGTCCAACGCCGGCGGCATCATCGGCTTGATGCTGCTGATGGGTGGTGGGTCCTTTTCCAGAATAGCGGACGCAACACTAAGCTGGCTCTTCCCCTCGAATGCCTTCTTGCCCGTCACCATTTCGTATAGCACCGCGCCCAACGAAAAAATATCGCTGCGCCCGTCGAGCTCTTTTCCTTCCACTTGCTCCGGCGACATGTACTGAAAAGTGCCGACAATCGTTCCTTCCTCCGTCATCGCCGCTCTCGGCGTGTCTGCCGTCAGCGTCATCCCACTCGCCAATGGGCTTGCCGGTTTCGCCAATCCGAAATCCAGCAGCTTCGCGCCACTCGCAGTCAGCATGATGTTCCCGGGCTTGAGATCGCGATGGACGATGCCGCTGCGATGCGCCTTATCGAGCGCATCAGCGATTTGCGCACCGTATTTCAGCACCTGTTCCAAGGGCAGCGGCCCTTTCTCCAGTCGCTTCGCTAGCGTCTCGCCTTCGAGACACTCCATCACTAGATAGTCGGTCCCTTCTTGATGGCCTACGTCGTAGAGCACGCAGATGTGGGGATGATTGAGGCTGGAGATGGTTTTGGCTTCGCGCTCGAAGCGCTGTTTGCGGATAGGATCCGCGGAGAACTGCTCGGGGAGAATTTTGATGGCGACGGTGCGGTCCAACCGCGTATCTCTGGCGCGGTAGACCTCTCCCATCCCGCCCGTGCCGAGCGGGACGCCGATCTCATACGGTCCCAGCTTTGTACCTGGAGTGAGAGGCATGATCGGCGCGATTATAACTCCGGAAGAACTCCCAGGTGGCAGCACTCGATCCGAAAGTGGCCGCCGAAGGCACGAGCGAGCCGTCTTTAGGATGACAGTGACCACACCCAGCCCTTAACCACCGGAAAAAGGAGAGAGTCCGCCGCCGGGAGCAGCAAGCATTTTGAACCGTTGGAAAGCGACCTGATGAGTGTCCTGATAAAACGAGCTCACCACCGATGTTGGCACCACGCTCCCTGGCGGAGCACCTCAGCCTACTGCCGCAAAGCAATTCACTCCCGGATTTTGATTTTTCAGCTTCCGCCGCGTGACCGTTGGGTCTCGCCTGAAGCTCTTTCAAACGAGTTGCGGGGTGAGGCCGAAACCGTCCCCGATGATAGAATCGCGAGCAATTGAACGGGGCCCTAAGACCGTGAAATCGCTGCTCCTTCTCGCAACTACTCTTACCGTGCTCGGGTTGGCATTGCCTTGTTCATGGCCGCTGGCTGCGCAGACGGCCCCCACCGCTGTGGTTGCTGATCCGCCGGTCGATAAACAATCGCCGCCAGGGCTGGTGATGTTTGCCGTGCCGAGCCACGGTGTGGAATTGGACGCATGGCTCTACGTTGCGAGCGGCGCAGGTCCCCACGGCACGGTGATTCTCCCGCACGGTTTGCCGGGGTATGAGATGAGCGGAGACTTGGCACAATCAATCCGGCGAGCGGGGTGGAATGTTTTGCTATTCCACTATCGCGGCACCTGGGGCGCTGGCGGGACTTTCTCCCAGTCGTCAGCCATTGAGGACACTGCCGAGGTAGTACGATTCCTGCGTGACCCGGCGAACGCAGCAAAATACCACGCTGATCCAAAACGGATAGTCCTAATTGGACATAGCTTCGGCGGGTTCATTGCAGGGTATGAGGCGAGTCATGACCCTGATATCAAAGCGGTAGCAATGATTGCAGCAGTGAATCTGGGCAAGATTAATGCCGATCCGAAAGAGCGGGAAGCCCGCTTGAAGCGCTGGGAAACACAGTTGCATCCGGTACGTGGGGCCACTGCGAAGCAGCTTTTTGCTGAGGCCGAGCGGCATGCGAAAGATTGGGATTATGTGCAGTGGGCGGAGGCCCTGCGCACGCGTCCTGTGCTGCTCCTCGAAGCCGACGATCAAAATCATGCTGATATGGAAGCTTTGTCTTCTGCGCTGCGAGAGAAGAGTGCCGTCGCGCTCGAACAGGTAGCTGTCACGACCGATCACAGCTTCTCCGATCATCGCATTGCTTTGCAGTCCATCGTCATTCGCTGGCTGGAAAAGCTAGAAACAAGCGGGAGCGAAGCACGGAAGGAACATTCAACACGAACGAAGGTCGTTCTTCTCGGTACGGGCACGCCTGTACCTGATCCTGATCGTTCCGGTCCAGCAACGGCCATCATTGTTGATGATCGTGCTTACCTCGTGGATTTCGGACCCGGCATTGTTCGGCGCGCTGAGGCCGCGGCCCTCAAAAGAGAAATCCCGGCAGTCGAACCTGGCAATCTCAAAGTGGCATTCGTGACGCACCTTCATTCTGATCACACCGCTGGCTACTCGGACCTGATCCTTGGTGGATGGACATCCGGCCGGACAGTCCCGCTCGAAGTTTACGGCCCAACTGGACTGCAATCGATGACCGAGCACATTTTGCAGGCCTACCGCATCGACATTGAGACGCGCACGAATCCTGAGGGAAACCAGCGCCGTTTTCCTGACGGTTCGAAGGTTAACGCGCACGAAATCAAACCCGGAGTCGTTTATAAGGATGAAAAGATAACTGTCACGGCCTTCTTGACGAAACATGCGATGGAAAGCTACGGATATCGGTTCGATACGCCGGACCGCAGCATTGTGATTTCAGGCGACACGAATCCCGTCGAGGAAACCATCAAGGCTTGTAACGGGTGTGACGTTCTCATTCACGAAGCGCAGCCACTCGAGCTGCTCGCCAAGATGCCCGAAAGCGTGCAGTCGTTCGATGCGAAGTACCATACGACGACTGCACAGCTCGCGGAATTGGCCACAAGAGCTCGACCGAAATTGCTCGTTATCTATCACACAGTAAGCTTTCCACCAGGGATTGCGCCCCCCAGACTTCTGCAGCCCAAGGCTGGTGCGGACGCGCTCTACGCTTCGCCAGAAATGCTTCAGAAGGAGATCGGCTCGCGGTATTTGGGACAGTTCGTCATCGGGCGGGATTTGGACGTGTACTAACACCCCAGCCAGTAATTCCCGAGGAGAGACACGTGCAAGCGGACAAGCGATGGACTAGCGTCGTTGCCGTCAATGTCTCCGTTGCGGATCGCGGTAATAGGACGCCAGAAATTGTAAGAGTATTTCGCTTCGAACACCACAATATAAGAGTCGGCCACAGCCATCTCCACAAGGACGATTGGAGCGTTGTCACTCGTAATGTTGAGCTCAGCCACGACGAGTTCTGTTTTCCTAAAGATTGCGCTCTGGTCTCTCACGGCATCGGCTATGGGAAGCTTCCGTGATGGGCTCATCTCTGCCGGCGGTGCTTGGTTCATATCAGCAGCGCTGCTGATTGCGCTCCCCAAAAGAACGGAGATGCACGCGGCGGCATGAACTTGCTAAGCGACGGTTAAGTCACGGCGTTTCCAACACCGGTAGGCCAGTCGGGTCGGAGGAGGCGCACGAGAGTACCCTCGCGCTGGCCTTTCAGGAACGCTGACTTGGAATACGATGGCGGAAATCCTATTTCGACGAGTCAAACATCTTGGACAATACTCAAGTTGCTTTCGGACCGAATGCGTGAATCGACTCGATACGGTCCGAAAGCTCAGAGCAGCGAGTCAGACGGCCCTCAGGAACTCGAACTAGCGTTATTAGGGTGTAGCCATCCATGGCTTCCGTCCTTCGGAACCCCGACCACACCAACCCCAATTCTCCTCCGCTCCCGTTCGGGATATTTCCTTCGAGCCTTCTCGGCCTGGTTCTTTGTCTTGAAAGGTTTTGACAACGGCGTGCACCCAAGACCGACGTACTCGAAGAGCACCCACCGCTTGATTGGGCATCGTTGTGCTGGTTAGTCGGCCACGACCTGACGCTCGACGGAGATTATACGCAACACAACGGGTGGTATGCAGCAGTGGGGGGGCCTGGAGGGGAACGGCAGGGCAAAACCCGCCCAAATTAAGGTGTAAACCGGATTGACGTACGTCCCTAGCTGATACACCCTGTGGACAACAAACCAGCATCGGGCTTCAGCTAGACAGGGGAAAAGAATGGCCCGGTACCTCCATATACGCTCCGTCGTCAAAACTGACCGAGCGAATGCATATGAACGCATCAGTGCGATTTGTGGGCTTACGCCGGATGGAAGTCATTGGACACTAACCCAAGAACAGGCAGTTTCGCAGATCGAGGATGGGACCTGTGCTTTTTACATAGAAAGAGTTGGCGGTCGGCGTTCTGACGTAATCGTCGCCATGGACCTTCACGGCCACAAATACCTCAAAACCGTTGCGGACGGACAGCAGCCCGACCAGCTTCTGCATCTTCCAGCCTGCTCTCACAGCGTGCATTCGCACTCCTTCTTCACGCAATAGACTGTGGAACTTCTTTGAAAACTTGCAACACTTTAGGATGGGTGCCGGGGCCTGGAACCCTCCGTGCTTTCAATCGCTCAAAACAAGCCCTGTCGTACGAATTGCGCAAGGGCGGAGGTTGCGCATCCGATTTCTAGTAGTGGGCGCAACGATCCGCCCATACGGTTCCTGCGTGGTGGTTGGAGGTTTCTGTATAGATTATGCAGATTCGGAAGAAATGGACGAGCGCATGGGATAAGATGCGAGCAGCCAATCTTGCACCCGGCATTGAGAGATGGTGACGATGTACTTCATCGGTTTTGATCTTCGCGTCTTTGTGCGACGCGCCGCAGTTCTCTAGCCTGTTCTACGCCAACCACCGGCAGGTTCGACGGGTCCAGCAGTCCGACTTGCACGAGCAGCGAGGCCTGGTCCCACCAGACGTGTTCATGCGCGACTTTCCCGTTCTCGAATCTCATTACCACGACGTGCGGAAGTTCGACTTTCTTCCCAGTTGGTGGGACCCCTGGCAGCAGGTAATCCCATTGTGTGTCGTGAGTGAAACTCACAATTAATTCGTCCACGACTTGATCTTTGCCGATCGTGCGGGAGATAGGCGTCACCGTCGCATCTTTGGAGATTTGGTTTATGAAGTGCTCGCTGTAAAAACGACGGACTTCCCGACCGCCGAAGCCCCCCGCTAGAGTAGCGACGCAGTGCACATAAGGCTCGGCCACCATGGTTTCCATCGTGGCGTCAACATCAAAATCGGCAAACTCTCTCGCGATGTGCCCGTCGAAGAGCGCGCCGAGATCCGAATTTGAGTTCGCCGCAGACATGGGCCTTTCTCCTCTTGATGAATTCTGAGTTTTCATAACGTTTTCTCCTCGGATTGGTTTCAACTCGGGTCTTCACAACTCTTGTTAGCGGGTGATGGGAGGCAAGGGCCCCGTCCATAACACGGCCCCAGCTGGACCATACCGTCAAACGTCTAAGGAAGAACGACCACGCTTCCTTTCATACCCAAGACATCGTGAAGTGAGCAGATGTAGGGATAAATTCCCGGTTTGTTGAACGTGAGGCGGAAGCGAGTTACTCCTGACGGCGACTGCGCGAGCCCGGTGCGATCCTGAGGAGCTGCCTGGATAAAGCCCGAGTGGACGGCGTCTGAAGGGGAAT
>Ga0306924_10007212_pt1 | contig 11137 bp, 8 predicted proteins | sample sta12Can44000111_FD_203756 | JGI IMG/M metagenome (GOLD analysis project Ga0306924, IMG submission 203756) | Lab enrichment of tropical soil microbial communities from Luquillo Experimental Forest, Puerto Rico - statanox.12C.anox.44.000.111 (v2)... | ecosystem: Environmental > Terrestrial > Soil...
ATAAATGACTGCTTTAAATCCGAGAGCCGACGAGCCGCCACTGGAACAAGGATGACTGCTGTGGGGGCATGAAGAGAGGTTCCGGCTGACAAAGCTGAGTGCCGGCTGTGGGTTCGCCGGAATGTGCCGCAACGGGCGAAATGCGCCGATTTCCGCCATTCGCGAGGTGGGCGATAGAACCGCCCAGTTCGATACAAACCGGACCTTCGCTCAGAAGTAACACTCGAAGCAAACAGCAAACTCTGCGGCGGCCGATTGTTGTTAGCAGGACGCTGATATCCATTGGCCGCCGTGTAGTGAGCGGAGCTCGAAGACGAAGAACAAGACTGGACTAGCCTAATTGCATCTCGCCTGATAGGCGATGCCAGGTTAACTCCCGGCCGCCAGGTTCACGACTCTGAACCTGACTCGCCCGCCTGGGCGGCTAAGGCCTGCTCGATCTTGGCGAGCAGGCGATCGAATTCGATCGGTTTGGTGTCGAAATCGTCGCAGCCGGTGGCGAGCGCCTTCTCTCGGTCGCCGGCCATCGCGTGCGCGCTCAGCGCAATGATCGGAATGTCGCGCGTCGCCGGGTCGGCCTTGAGGCGGTGCGTCGCCTCCCAGCCGTCGATCTCGGGCAAGTTCAGATCCATCAGGATCAGATCGGGTCGTTCACTGGCCGCCATCGCGATCGCAGCGGCGCCATCCAGGGCGCTGAGGACCTCGTACCCGCCGAGCACGTCGAAACGCAGCTGCAGCATGTACAGATTGTCTTCGTTGTCCTCGACGTAAAGCAGCGTTCGCATGACCTCAGCTTTCCCAAACGGCGGGTCTCTTCGCCCTGTCCGAGCCCACCTTAGTGTAGAACCGCGGGTATCCGATGGGTACGTCTCTCCCGGATTACGGGGGTAAAGAAATAAATCTCGGAGTAAAAGCCACACCGCATGCGGCGAATTAGCATAAGAGAGGCTTGTCGCCAAACTGTGTGAGCTAATTCACACTGCGGAAAAATTTTTGGGACGCATCACGATAGGCGAGGCTGGTGGTACTGGCTCGGTAAGTCGCTCGGCCGCGATAGGGCGCCCGCGCTCAATGACTGCACACTGGCTCTCTTTTGGGGCTTCTCCGCCCCTTCTAGCAATGCGCCGACGCGCGCCATCAGCTCGGCGGGAGGAAAAGCGTGTTTGGAGAGGATTTGTTCGACCCCGCCGTTGAGCCGCCGGCGGTCCTCGTCCGTCAGGTCGAGCGCGGTGACGACGACAACCGGGATGGCGCGCCAGGCGGCGTTTGCCTGCAGCGCCGCCACCAGCTCAAAGCCGTCCATCTCGGGCATCATCAGGTCGAGCAGGATCACATCGGGCAATTCCGCCCTGATCGCGCCGAGAGCGAGCCGGCCATTGGCCGCCTCGCGAACCGACCAGCCTCGCGCTCCGAGGATCGCCCGCAGCAGCTGGCACTGATCGTCGTCGTCTTCGACAACGAGAACGCTGCCCGGCGCGCCCGCCCTCTTCAAATGCGAAACGATCTCGATCAGTCGCTCGCGGTCGATCGGCTTGGTCAGATATCCGGCGGCGCCCAAGGCGATGCCGCGGCGCTGCTCGTCGACAATCGTGACGATAACGATTGGAATGTCGGCGAGTGCCGGATCGCCCTTCAAGGCGGCGAGAACTGTCCAACCGTCGACGTCGGGCATCATGATGTCGAGGGTGATTGCCGCCGGCCGCAGCTCGCGCACCTTTTTCAGCCCCTCGACCCCGCTCGCTGCGGTTTCGACGGCAAAGCCTTCGCCGGCGAGATATGTCGCGATCAGCTCGCGCGCGGTCGCGTCATCGTCGATCACCAGCACCGTGCCGCCCGAGCCTGGGCTCGCCGCTGGGCTAGTTGCGGTTGGGATCGTCTCTGCCACCGGCAGCAGCGGCGCTGCCTCCGTGGGAAGACGCACGGCAAAAGTCGAGCCTTCCCCCGGCGCGCTGGTCACCGTGATGTCGCCGCCCATCAACCGGCACAGCCTGCGGCTGATCGCTAGTCCGAGCCCGGTCCCGCCGAATTGCCGCGTTGTCGACGCGTCGGCCTGGGTGAATTCCTGAAACAGCCGGCCGAGCTGTTCCTCGGTCATGCCGATCCCGGTGTCGGAAACGGCGAAATCGACCCAATGCTGGCCCGCCTCCTCCGCGCGCCCAATGCGCAGCCGCACGGTGCCACTCTTCGTGAACTTGCAGGCGTTGCTCAACAAGTTCAGTAGGATCTGCCGCAGCCGCAGGTTGTCGGCATGAACCGAGCCGATCCCGTAGGGACAATCGAGCTCGAGTGCATTGTTGTTCTGCTCGGCGAGCGGCCGCGCTGTGCCGATCACCTCCTCGACGACGGGCCCGATCGCCACGCTCTCGACGGTCAGATCCATTTTCCCGGCCTCGATCTTGGAAAGGTCGAGAATGTCATTGATCAGGTTCAACAAGTGACGCCCGGCGCGCAGCACGCGGCGCAGCGGCTCGAGCGCCTTCTCGGTGCCAAAACGGGCGGCGTTGTCGCAGAGCAGCTCGGTGAGTCCGATGATCGCATTCAAAGGCGTGCGGAGCTCATGGCTCATATTGGCTAGGAAACTTGATTTTGTCCGGCTCGCCTCCTCGGCGGCGGCGCGCGCGCGGCGCGCTTCCTCGCCGCGAACCGCCAGTTCCTGAAAGAGCCGCGCGTGCTCGATGGCGAGCACGGCCTGCCCGGCGAAGGTTTGCAGCAAGGTTGGAATGGTCGACGCGAAGCCGCCGGCCGTGCGCCGGCGGATTACCAGCCCGCCGACGACCTTGTCCTCGCGCAACAGCGGCACCGCCAAGACCGCATGGATGCCTTCCAGCAATCCTCCGCGGTCGGGGCTGGCGAGCGTCGGATCCTGCTGCACGTCGTCGACATACACCGGCGCACGCTCGACCGCGGCGCGGCCGAGATGGGTCTCGCCCAGCCTGACCCGCCGTTCGCGCAGCGCCGCCACCCGCTCCGCGCTCATGCCAAAGGCGGATGTGGGCACAAAGACTTCCTCGGTGTCGTCGAATTCGTAGATTGTGCCTTCATCGGCCTGCGAGAGCTGCACCGCGCGGCCGATGATGGTGGCGAGCACGGTGTCGAGGTCGAGCGAGGAATTGACCGCGCGCAGCACTTCTTCGAGCGCCTGCAGCTCTGCGACCGAACGGGTCAGTTCGTCGGTGCGGGCCTGCAATTCAGCGAGTAGCCGGGCATTCTCGATTGCGATCACCGCCTGGTCGGCAAAGGTTCGAACCAGTTCGATCTGCCGCTCGGTGAATGGCTGCTCTCGTTTCCGCGCGAGAACAATCGTGCCGAGCACGGCGCCCTCGCGCAGCAGCGGCACTCCAAGGGTGGTACGTCGCCCGGACGCCACGACCTCGGGCCAGGCGAAGTCCGGGTCAGCGAGGATGTCCGCGACATGCACCACCTTGCCTTCGAGAGCCACCCGCCCGGCGACGGTTTCGCGACCGGGGACAATCGTTCGCTGGCGTGAGATCGCCCAATACTCGGGTTCCGCTGCACTGTACGTACTCACCACATAGCGGTAGACCTCGCCCTCCCGTATTGCGATCGTTCCGGAATCGGCGTCGCAAAGCCGGGCGGCCGTTTCCACCACTGTGTCCAGCAGCGGTTGCAGATCGGAGGTCGAGCGGATGATGACCTTGAGTACGTCGCTGCTCGCGGTCTGGTATTCGAGCGCCTCCGTGAGCTCGGCGGTTCTTTCCTCTACCATTTTCTCAAGTCGCGCCGCCGTCTCAGCGCGCTCGGCGAGCAGCTTGTCGAGCTCGATCGCGTTGCGCCGGAACACCTCAACAGCCAGGCCCATTGCGGCGACCTCGTCGGTGCCGGCCGCGGGCACTTCGGTTTCCCGTGCTCCGGAAGCAATCTCGATCATCGCGCCGCTTAGACGCGTTAACCGTGCTACGATGTTGCGTCCGACATACAGCCAAACAATGAGCAGTGAACTCGCCAGGCTCAGCCCGGCGACGGCAAGAAGGACGTCGCGGCCCAAGCGCTGGACCTGTCGAGCTTCGGAGTTGGCGCTGCCGATATCATCGCGCGATAAGGCGATGAGCTTGTCGACTGCCCCTTTCAACCGCTCCGAAAGCCCCTCATTCTCGGCGATCAAACGCCGGCTCTCGGCCTTGGCCGCCATCGCCCGGCGCACCGAGCTGAAAATGCTCATATCGCCCACCGCCGCGCCGCGCATGGCGCGGAGCGGATCGAAAAGCTTCAGTGAAATATCGGGATCGATGTCCGAAACCAGCCCGTCGATCGCTCGGATAGACCGCTGTGCCTGAGGCTCCAGAGCATCGAGCTCGTCGGTCGCGGAGGCGTCGGCGGCACGAATGATCAGTTCGAAGGCAACGCCGGCTTCCCGCTGGATCTGATCCAGAGATAACAGATCGACCATAGCCTGGTCGAAACGGTCGAGAGCATCGCGCTGCTCCTGCGGGCTCGAAGCTGCCGAGGTCATCGACCGCTGGAGCCGCAGGACCCGGCTGCGCAGTTCAGCAAACCGCGGTCGCCCGATCTCAGCGAACTGCCGATACGCCGCGAATGTCTCGCTGATCACCCGCTTTTTCTGAACGGTCGCCGCGATCCCGTCTGACCACGCCAACCAGATCAGATCCAGGTTTTTGTTGAGCTGGGTCAACATATCGCTGATCTGGTCGAGCGGACCAAGGGCGAGGCTGGTGCCGCTGAGACGAGCGAGGATCGCCGATACATCCGCCAGCTCGCCGCGTACCCAGCTCGTCAGCGCTTCCGCCTCTTTTGGGTCGCTCGCGTTCACCAGCGCGGGACCGACGCCGATAATTTTCTCGCTCTTGCGCCAGAGTTCTCGCGCATCCAGCGCCGCCGGTACGGTCTCAAGGGTGATCCCATCCAACGTCCGGCCCACCTCACGGAGGGCATAAAGCCCGGCCGCGGCGGCGGCGATTACAAAGAGGCTGATCGCAAAAAAAGCCAGCAACAGCCGCCCTCTCAGCCCAGGCACGAGCCCGGCGATGAAGAGACGCCGCCCCTTCTGCGCTGAGCCGGCAGAGCTGAGCTCGGCCGGGGTTACACTCGACGGCATTCTCGCTCCGCTATTTGAGGACACCGATCTCGCGGTAATACCGCTCCGCTCCAGGATGCAGCGGGATCGGCAGATCCGTAGCTGCCTTCTTGACGTCGATATCTTTGGCCGCCGGTTGTGTCTGGACGAGCTGATCCAAATGCTCGAAGAGCGATTTCGTCATCTGGTAGGCGACATCGTCGCTGACCCCTTCCCGGGTGACGAGAAAATTCGGGACCGACGCCGTTTGGACATCGCCTGACTGGCCATCATAGGTGCCGGCGGGGATAGTTGCCGCAATGTAGACGGCGCTGTCTATTCTGGCGACGATATCTGAGGGTATTGGGATCAACGTGGACTGCCCCGAGGCGAGGAGATGCCGGATCGACTCGACGCCTAATCCGGCTGATTGGAGGGTCGCGTCGAGGGATCCCTGTTCGACCAACCGCACTGATGACGCGAACGGGGTTTGGTCCACCATAGCGAGGTCGTTAAAGGTGAAGCCGGCCGCCTTAAATATCACAGCGGCGTTGAGAGCGGTCCCAGATCCTTCTGCCCCGACTGAAACACGTTTTCCCTTCAGATCAGCTAGCGTTTTGATCTGCGATCGGTTGCTTGCCACGATCTGAATAAAATTGGGATAGATCCTCGCGATGGCGCGGAGCTTTGTGAACGGCGCGTCGAAACCGGCGTCTTTGTTGCCTGCCCAGGCGTCCGCCAAGCAGTCGCCGAGAGTAAACGCGAGTTCCCCATCACTGGCCTCGAGCAACCGTAGATTCTGCACCGAGCCGGCGGTCGCCTGCACGGTGACGTTGGCGCCGGGTATGACTTTGGCATCGATGCTCGATAGCGCCGTACCCAGGGGGTAATAAATCCCGCTGGTGCTGCCCGTAAGGATCGTAATCAAAGTTTCGGCCGCGCCGGTTGGTTTGGCGACTGCGAGAATCAATCCCAACGCGACCAATATAAGGCGCATATTTTACATCTCCCCGCGATCGTCGCTGCCTCTTGTTGGGTCTAGCCGCGGTCGGTCGAGGCCCATCATTGACGCCCTGACAGGAATCGTGAGGCCCGAAGCACTCTACTATCGCTTGCCGGAGCCCGGCAACAAACTCGCGGCTTCACGAGAGCAGTACGCGACGAAGCCGGTTGCTGACATGAACAGGCCGCGCGATTATCATTTTCGAAACGAAGCCCGGTCGCAGCCGGCCAGTCAGGGAGGGGTTTGGAATGCGCCTTTACATTGTTGCTCTCATGTTGGCGACGTTCCTGTTCGCCGTACCCGCGAGTGCAGATGAGACCTGGTAGCCCGGCGGTAATCGTCACCGCCTCCCCCGGCGGCAGGTTTTACGTCTACGGCAACGGTCTAGTGGCGTTGCTGACGAAATACTTGGGCAGGACTTTCACGGCCGTAGCGACGCAGGAATCAATTCAGAACATCGTGTTGCTCGAGCAGCACAAGGCGACGCTGGGGCTCGTCACGATGGGGCTGGCGCTTGAGGCGTGGTCTGGGACCGGCTGGGCGAAGGGAACGGAGCACCGGTCGATCCGCGCGATCTTCCCGATGTATGATTCGCCATTCCAGTTTGCGGCGCCAAAGCGCTTGAAGCTGGTTTCGCTCGAGGAGTTTACAGGTAAGCGGATCGGCGACGGCCCGAAATCCGGGGCGGGCGCGCAATATATGCCCGGGATATTCAACACCCTCAGCATGGAGGCGACCCTCCGCAGCGGGGCTTGGGAGGACAACATGGGGCAGGTATCTTCCGGCGAGATCGATGGATTGGCCGCATTTGCAGGAATCCCCATGGAGGGGCTGGCCGAATTGGACGCGCAGGTGCCGCTCGACTATTTGCAGCCCTCCCCAGATCAGATCGTCCGCGTCAGGCAAGATTTTCCCGAGATTTCACCGTCTCTCGTTCCGGCCGGCACGTACCCCTCCTTGCCACGGATTATCATACTTTCGGCATTTATGTTTTTGCCGTGGTCAACAACGACCTGCCGGACGAGCTTGTCTATAAAATCATCAAAACGGTCTTCGAGCATCATCAGGAACTGGTCAAGGCGCACCCCGCCGCGAAGGAAACCCTTGCGGCCAATGTCGACCGCGGCACGTTTCTGCCGCTTCACTCGGGAGCGCTACGCTGCTATCGCGAGATCGGGGTCAAGGTGCCAGACCACGCGGCGGCGGACAGCAAGCGGTGACGGTGCCGGTGGGTTCTTGGTCCCCGTTGCAGCCCTCACTGGGAGCCGCCCGAACCTTGCTCGCAGCTCATCGCATCCATGAGGCTCCTCCGATGAGGCGGCGTATTTGGCTAATCACCGTCGCCGCGGCACTGCTGTGGTTGCCTAGTGGTTGGGCCGCCGAGGGTGACTGGCCCAAATCGATCGCCATCGCCACCGCGTCGCCGGGCGGCACTTACTATGTCTACGGTCAGGCCCTCGCGGACATCCTCGGCAAGGAACTCGGCATCGAGGTGACCGCGCAGGCGACCCAGGGTACGACCCGCAACATCATCCTGATCGAGACGGGCCACGCGGCACTCGGCCTGATTACGATGGGCATCGGCTGGGAAGCGTGGAACGGCAGCGGTGAGTGGACCAAGGGGCAACGATTTCGCGCTATGCGCGCGATCTTGCCAATGTACGATTCACCCTTCCAGATTGCCGTCGCCATACGCTCGAACGTGAAATCCTTCGAGCAACTAGGGGGTAAGCGGATTGGTGCCGGCCCGCGTGGCGGAACGAGCGGCACCTATTTTCCGCAGATTTTCGAAATGCTCAAGATCCCGGCGGTGGTGTCCTACGGCTCAATCGAAGAGACGATGTCGCAAATTGCGGCCCAACAGCTCGACGGAGTGGTATTGGCGACCGGTGTGCCGGTTCCAGCCCTTTTCAAGCTCGATCAAGAGCAGGGTATGGACTTCGCGCCGTTCACTGCTGATCAGATCAAAATTATAAGACAACAGATGCCTGAGCTCACCGATTCGACGATCGCAAGCGGCGCATATCCGTCATTGACGGCCGACTATCATACGGTTGGCTTGTTCAATTTTGTCGTTGTGAATAAAGATCTTCCCGAGGATCTGGTCTATCGTATCGTCAAGGCTGTTTTTAATAAACACGCGCAGTTGGTCAAGGCCCATTCGGCCGCCGGAGAAACCATTCCGGCTAATATCAGTCGCGATACCTTTCTGCCGGTCCATCCCGGGGCGTTACGGTACTATCGCGAAATCGGGGTCGACGTCCCGGCTGTTCTCGCCGGCGATCGCTGATTGTAGTGACGCATTTGATGGGCGCTGGCGAGGGCCATGCGCGAGGCGCTCTACTATACCGTGCCGGAGCCTCTATGCTTCCGTTCAACAGTGGTTTTGCCTTGCGCGCGAAGCCGGCGCATCAGATCACCTGCGCCGTGCGATCGGCGAAGGCGAGCCATCTTCACGGTTCCACGAACTACCCAGCAAACTGTCGCGGAATCGAAATTGCGCGTCATACCGGGCCTTCACACGATCGCGCGCTAACAGTCCACCGATTGCCGCCAGCGCCAAAACAGGGTGAGAGCCGCATCAACTCGCGCAGGCTGCCGTGCGCTAAAAGTCGAGATGGGTTTCGCCAACCGAAATAATGGCACAGGAGGGGGATAGTGGCCGCGATCCGAAGTCTGGTGCAACGAGTCGTAGTTGGCTCTCGCTCGACGGCCTGCGGGAGATATTGGACGCGTTTGACCCAGGTTTTACGGCGCATGGCGATACCTGTCATCGTCGCACATTTGATGGCACTGGCGCTGGTCGCGCACGCGGCCGACATCGTTAATGTCCTCTATGCCGCTTCGCTGGTGAATCTCATGGAGCAGGGGATCGGCCCGGCATTCGATAAGATGGGCGGCGATCATTTCCAGGGTTATCCTGGCGGCTCGAATGATATCGCCTATCAGATCAAGAGCATGCTCCGGTCAGGCGACGTCTTCATCAGCGCCGTTCCCGAAGTAAATGACAGGTTGATGGGTCCGCAGAACGGAAGCTGGGTGAGTTGGTATATTACTTTCGCCGAGTCGCCTCTGGTACTTGGCTTCAATTCAGCCGGCCGTTTCGCGGGGGACTTCAACTCCAAGCCGTGGTACCAGGTCCTCGCCGAGCCGGGCATTAGGATCGGACGAACCAATCCGGGGCTCGATCCGAAAGGGGCCCTCACGCTCAGGCTGATGGAAAGTGCTGAGGCCTACTACAAAAGCCCCGGGCTTTCGCGGCGGGTACTCGGCGCTGCTATCAATCCGGCCCAAGTTCTGCCGGAAGAAACTTTGGTGGGCCGGCTTCAGTCGGGTCAGCTCGATGTCGGGTTCTTCTATTCGACCGAGACCTCCAGCGCCAGGATTCCGGAGTATCGCCTGCCGGCTGAAATCGTCCCAAAAGCGGTTTACACGGTGACTATCTTGCGCGACGCACACAATTCCAGCGGCGCTGTTCGCTTCATTGCCTACTTACTCGGCGAGGCGGGCAAAACCTTGATGACGCAGCACGGGCTCGACTCGGATAAACCTGAACTTGTCGGGACATTAGCCGCGGTGCCGCCGGAGCTTCGATCATTCGTCGACCAGTCAAAGTGAGGTGGAACCTCCCGGCGCCGAGCGCGGCCTCATAAGGCCCCTTGGTGGAGGCCCGGTTGGTGACACAAACAGGCCACTCGACCTCCCGCTGTTCTTGCCGGTGACCGCTAGATCACAGCAGCATTGGAATCACTGCGCCTTGGCAGTCGGCAGCACGATCAGCGCAGGCCAGCGCACTCGATGACCTCGAGCTTTTCCTTACCCTTGAGGTCGACAAATCCCAGCGAGCGGCCCTGCGCCCGATTGCGCAATTGCAGCCAGGCGCGGCCGCTGACATTGACGCTGCCCGGCCGGCCGAATTCCTCGATTCGAGCCGCGGTATTGACCGTATCGCCCCAGACATCAAACTGAAACTGCCTCTTGCCCATGATGCCGGCCGAGACCGGCCCGAAGTCGATGCCGATCCGCACCGTCCAATCGGCGTGAACCTTCTGCGTTGCCTTCACCATGTCGAGCGCGCCGGCCACCGCCGCATGCATCGGCTCATCGAGCGGCGACAACAGGTTTGCTGTTGCCATAAAGGCGTCACCCACGGTCTTGATCTTTTCGAGGCCGTGCCCTTGCGCGATCTCCTCGAAGCGGTCGACCAGCCCCTCTAGTTCGGCAAAGACGGTCTCCGGAGGATGCCTTTCGGAATAGGCGGTGAACCCGACAACGTCGCAGAACAGCACCGCCACGTCCTCATAGCGTTGCGGTGCGAGCCGGCTGTTGAGCTTCAGGGCTCGGGCGATCGAGCGCGGCAACACTGTGGTCAACAGTTCGTCGGCGCGCCGCTTCTCGCTTTCGATGCGCGCGAGATGCGCCGCCTCTTGTGCCTTGTAGCGCGCTTTCTCGACGCAGTTGTCGACCCGCGCCTTCAACAGCACTGGATTGAACGGCTTGGTCAAATAATCAGTAGCGCCGAGCTCGATGCAACGGACCACGCTGTTGATGTCCTCGAGGGCTGAGATCATCACGACCGGGACATCGCGCAACGCGGTATCGGTGCGAAGCTCCTCGAGCACACCGTAACCGTCAAGCTCTGGCATCATGATGTCGAGGAGTACGAGATCGACCGGGCCCTGACGCATCTTTTCGAGTGCCTCTCGGCCGTTTTCGGCGGTCACGATGTTTTCGTAGCCGCAGGCTTGGAGGCGCATCGACAACGTGAAGCGATTGTCCTCGTTGTCATCGACAATCAAAACGACCGAATCCGCCATCGTCCCTCAACCTCGAATATGCTCTGCCGGCTTCCTTATTGCCGCAGGTTTGGAACCGACGTCATACTTAAAGCTTCCGTAGGACGATGGAAAGCGCTGCACTCGCCGGCCGCGGCCCCGGCAAGCGTTGCCACCGAGTGACGGGCTGCACGAGTGTTCATGAATTCCAGCTACGGTGACCTTCCCGGTCTGGCGCCGCAACTTGGAGTAGGGAGAGCGTCGGGGTAGGTGATCGAGCATCGGTGCCTGGGATGCCGACACCATGAACCCGATCGGCTGGGTCTC
>Ga0306924_10007214_pt1 | contig 11136 bp, 11 predicted proteins | sample sta12Can44000111_FD_203756 | JGI IMG/M metagenome (GOLD analysis project Ga0306924, IMG submission 203756) | Lab enrichment of tropical soil microbial communities from Luquillo Experimental Forest, Puerto Rico - statanox.12C.anox.44.000.111 (v2)... | ecosystem: Environmental > Terrestrial >...
TTAAGCACAAATTCAAGATTTCCGGCGTATCGGTCGTGGACGTAGGAGTGGCCAACGTTTCGGCCAACGGCCTTGTGTATCACCTGGGCAACCTTGAAGACCTCAACGGTAACTACGTCGCTGCATCCGCCGGACTTACAATCGCTGGTGGCGGCGATGCTGTCGTGCTCAGAAACGAGCACGGAGTATTCATCAAGCTGTTAGGAACAACGGAAGGGCTCCGGTTCGATCTCGCAGGCAGCGGCGTCAGCGTGAAGCTCGAGAGCTGAAGGCCACGGTCGCTTCTGGAACCGGCAGGCTTCGATGGCAGCCGGGGCGATCGCGAACGGCCTCTCCGAGTTCGAAACGGTCGAACCTTGACTGATCCGCCGCGAATCTTATCCAGAAGCGGCGAGTTTATGCGGATCCGCGTGCGTGCTGCTCGCCCTGAGGCACGAGTTGGCGCTGGCCAGGATGTGGACTCGTCAACGCGCAGCCATAGGCGTATGCACGCGAGCTGGACGATTGCGCGGGAGGCACTCGCCTCTGTCGTGGGTGATGTCGATCGAGCCCGGGACATCAGCGAGCGCATCTGTGAGCAGATGAAGAAATCGCCGTCGCGGAAGCAGCGTCTTGACCTCAATGCGGCACTCAATGAAGTCATCGCCTGGGCGCAAAACATCATCGTCCGGAATGGCGTCTCGGTCCACGCCCGGTTTGCGGACGGATCGCTTCTCGTTCAGGGAGATCGCGGTCAACTTCAACAAGTGGTCATGAACTTGGTCTTGAACGCAGTCGAAGCAATGGGCTTGGTTGAGACCGGGGGCCGAGAGTTGCTGGTCAGCACCGAGCAAACGGCGAGTGGAGTCCTCGTCGCGGTGCGTGATTCTGGGCCGGGCATCGATCCGCAGCATCGCGGGCGAGTTTTCGAATCCTTTTACACCACGAAGATCAACGGCGCAGGGATGGGGCTGGCCACTGCCGATCCATAATCGACGCCCATGGGGGCCGGCTGCGCGCAGATGCGAACGAACCTCGTGGCGCCGTATTCCAGTTCACGTTGCCTAGCGCCGAAGTGAGATCATGAACCTCTCTTAGCGTTTGGCGCGGAAGGGAGAGCTGCGCGAAGACACCGCGACAGGTTCTGCTCGTCAATTGGCTTGCGAAGATAACAGAGCACCCCATCCTTCAACGCGCGGACTCGATCAACCTCATTGGGATAGGCAGTAATGAGGATGGTGGGAATCGCGTGCCCGGTCTCGATGAGGTGGCGGTAGAGTTCAATCCCGGTCATCGCAGGCATGTGGACGTCGGTGATCAAGCAGGACGTTTCGCGGAGACGGGAGGACCCGAGGAAATCGGCTGCCGACGAAAAGACACCTACGGAATAGCCCAACGACCTCATGAGCCTTCGCATCGACTCGCGAAAAGGCCGATCGTCATCGATGATCGAGATCAGAATTAGGTTCGACAAACCAGGTCCGGCATATCACTCGATCAGAGGATGAAGCCCCCGATCGCAGTGCGCCATCCGCAATTGCCGAGAATGACCTCGAATCCAGATCCAGAGCGATAAGCCTTGGGTTAGATCGGTTAGCCTCGCGATATAAGCCGCACCACTGTTCGGGCAGACGATTCGGACCTAGACTTTGTAGTTTGAGGGACGGTAGCCCCACTCGCCAAAGCGGAGAGGCAATTCTCGTGGACCCCGAAGCACCAGCACAAGCGGTGCCGGAACCCGATTCCTCGATAGCGATCGTTGACGACGATCCGGAGTTTCGGGGCTCGGTCGCGCGACTGCTCCGGTCGGTGGGTCTCGGCACTCGACTATTTGCCTCAGTTGCGGACTATCTGGAATCCGAGCCGCCTGATTGTCCAAACTGCTTGGTCCTCGACGTGCGATTGCCGGGGCGGAGTGGACTGGATTTCCAGCGCGATCTGGTTGCGGCGAATTCCGAGCTTCCGATTGTCTTCATCACTGGGCACGGCGACATTCCGATGAGCGTGCAGGCGATGAAAAGGGGTGCGATCGAGTTTCTTACGAAGCCATTCCGCGACCAGGACCTTCTTGACGCAGTCTATCTGGGCCTCGAACGCGATCGAGCCAGGCGCGAGGAGAATGAATCTCTAGGTAGACTCCGGACACGAATCGAGGCTCTGACCCCGCGTGAGCTCCGCGTACTGACCGAGGTTGCACAGGGCCGGCTGAACAAGCAGGTCGCCGCCGACATGGGCATAAGCGAGAGTACCGTCAAGGTACATCGCTGCAACATGATGCGGAAGATGAGGCTCGCGTCTTTCGCAGAGCTGTGCCGAGCTGCGGATAAACTAAAGCTGCTGCCCGAGCGACGAATTCCGTAGCCGCCCCTGCGGCCGCGCAAGGAACTTGCGGCATCCGGCCTGCCAGGGCGCGGTTCGCGCCCCAATCGCTTTTCAGGGCGCCAGGCCCGCTGCACCGTGGTTTCCGCGGTATCCGCGCCGACTGAACCAAGGCTTACTTAAGCCAACCACAACACGATCCCTTTAGCCGCACGTTGAATTGAGCGGTCAGTGGAGGATCGGCAAACATAGACACCGAGCGATACGTGCCCTTCAGCGACGCCTAAGTACCCCAAGCGTGCTTACGATAAGTGGAGTCAATCATGATGAGCGCACAACGCGCTAGCGCTGCAACCCCAAGCGATAACGGCATTGGCGATTTCTCAGCCGTAGCCGCGCGCCTCTTCGAAGCCGCATACTGTGCACGCGACGGTAACTGCGAGGCCGCCAAAGCCCAGATCGCCCGCGCGATCGCCCTGCTTCGGGGAGAGCCCGCGGCGATACCGACCAATCGGCTACTTAGCGGCAGCGGGCGGGAAATCGTGCGCGGCGGCCTGGCGGCCTGGCAGAAGCGGCGGCTGACCGGATACATCGACGCGAACCTCGGCGAATGGATCGGCATCGAGGACCTCGCGGAGGTGTTGAATTTGAGCAGAAGCTACTTCTGCCGCGCCTTCCGCCGCAGCTTCGGAACTTCCGCTCATGAATACCTCACGCGCCGGCGCGTCGAGGTAGCGCAGAGCCTCATGCTCGCGACCCGTGAACCACTGTGTGCAATTGCACTGCGCTGCGGGTTGAGCGACCAATCGCATTTCACCCGCGTGTTCCGGCGGATCGTTGGGGAAAGCCCCTATGCATGGCGCCGAACGCGTTGGGGCGAGATTGAGAACGGGGCGACTGAGCTGTCGAGCGGTCCAACCGAGCCGCCCGGCACTTCAGTCCTCTCAAGTCGTGCCGGACCCGATTACTGACCGGCAAGACTGGCGATCACATGTTGATACGCCCAAACGGTGCTCTTGTTGACCGGCGTTCGCAGGTGAGGAGGCGCCACGATGATTCCGTGTCGGGATCGAACACGCGATGTGTTCGGGGCCTTTGCACCAGAGATAGGCTCCTGGCAGCAAATGAAGAGCCGCCGCTGGGCGCACACCTCATTACGCCTCGTTTCGCCTATGCGCACCATCGCGTCTATGTGGGAGCCGGTGCCGTTGTTCACTATCGCGCCTTCGCATCTCACTGGCGTCGGGGCCCGGTGGAAGAGGTTTCTCTCTCACGCTTCGCGCACAGTCATCCGGTATGGGTAAGACCCGCAGGGCCCGATGCCCTGCGGCGTGAAGAGATCGTGCGGCGAGCGCGGTCGCGACTTGGAGAAAACCGCTATCGATTATTGAGCAACAACTGTGAGCACTTCAGCGAGTGGTGTGTGCACGGTAAGCACACAAGTCCGCAGGCGGAGCGACTCCTGGCTCGGATCCGCCGCGTATCCCGCGCACTCAGCGAACTGATGCGTTGGACGACAATGCACGCGACACTGTCAGCGGCTGTCTCGACCAGCCGAAGCCCGATTCGCCGCGGCCGACAGCCAATTCCTGACCTGAGTGCGGCGATGCCACTCCGCGTGAAACGGCCTGAGCGCTACGTCTGTCACCTCCGTGCGGGTGAGGTGGTGAGGGCAGATACCGGGCTCTGCCGCGAGCGTTGTCGATGCGTCTGCAGCCCCGCGGCCTGCGCCCGAAAAAATGGCGTCGCGACGAGGGCCGACCAGGATGCGCGCAAATGGCATTGATCGAGTGCAGGTAGTGCTTCTGGCCGTCGCGATCATCTCGATCATCGCGCTCTTTGCCGTGGATCTTTACAGTTGACGGCACCACGTGCTCGATGGATTGCAATTGCAGCCCGCTTCGCGCGTGAAGCCGCCGCAAAATGATCGCGCCTCGGATTGCCTAGGTCCGCGCGCCGGTGGATCGCAACCCACCATTCAGACATCGCTCCCGAGCTCGCGATCAGCTGTCAGCCCGAAGGTGTTGGCGCCCGGTTGCGAGTATCGAATTGATCCGCCTGAGCTGCCAGGCTGATCCCCGAGGTTTGCGGCTCGGTCGTTCAAGCCGGCACGACGTCATGGCTGCGTGGCACTCTCCCCACGCTGGCAACGCCGACCACTGGTGAACTCTTTTGTCGAAGCTACCGGGCTGTCCTCCACCTCAGCGACAAGAAACACCGTGAAGAGTAAATCACGCTCGCGGACTGAAATGAAAGTGTGCGAACTGCTTCGGAAAAATGCAATGCATAGTGCAGCCCACTAATTCCCTGGGACGCCTCAATGCGCCGAGGCGGTCCGTTCTCACAAAGTCGAGGCCGTTCTGACTAGTATCCCGCTGCCGCGTCGGTCTAAATTTCGGCCATTCGCAAACCGCCTCGAGTTGAGATTTCATGAGCGCACTTCGCTGTAACGGTAGCTGTGTGACGGGGCAGTACGGCGCGCGGCTGATTGGGAAAGCGCGCCCCGATCACCGTGCCGCCGCCCACCGGAGGTGCGCCCTGACGCGCCGTTAATTTCTGACTGGGAACCAATCATGTTCGAAAGCAAACCGCCCGCCTCCGCCGAAGACTTCGAAACCATCGCCCGACGCGGGCCGCGCGGGGCTATCGCCCTGTGCGCGATCGCCGTTGCCCTGGTGTTCGCCATGTGGTTCGCCTTCTACTTCTTTGCCTTTCTGCCGCGGGGATTCACGCGATGAGCACGCCTGCGCCGTCCGCACCCACGAGCGCCGAAGTCTCCGAGCGCATCGAGTCGCGCTGGGCGACCGTCATGGTCGCGCTCGTCGTCATGCTGCTGGCGATCGTTGTGTATACGGGCGTGCACTGGGCAGCCATGCCGCCCTCGCGCGTCGAGGTGGTGGACGCCAACACGCTGCACCTTGCAGGCGAGTTCGTCGAGAGCAATCTCGGCACCGGCATCGACACGCGTGGCAACGTCACCGTGCACATGCTGGGCGAGCAGTACGCCTTCCATCCGCACTGCGTCGTCGTGCCGGACGGGGTACCCGTCACGTTCCGCGCTACGAGTGGCGATGTGGTGCATGGTTTTCTGATCATCGGCACAAATGTCAACTCGATGCTGGTGCCGGGCTACGTTTCCACCTTCATCACGACCTTCAACGGCGTCGGCGAACGCACCATGCCTTGTCATGAGTTCTGCGGCGTCGGGCACGCGGCCATGTGGGCGAAGGTCGAGGTGGTGCCGCTTGCAACCTTCGAGGAGATGGCGCGCAAGTCGCGGAGGCTGTCCTGTGTATAACGTCCGCCGCCTGGTACTCGCGCATTTCGGCTTCGCCTTCGGAGCCTTCGCGCTGGCGCTGCTGCTCGGTGAGTGGCAGATGATCGTGCGCAGCCCGCTGCACGCCTGGCTCGATAATCCCGAGCACTACTATCGTTCGGTGACCGCCCACGGCACCGTCATGGGGTACGTGTTCCCGACGCTCATCGCCATGGGCTTCGGCTATGCCATCAGCGTGACTACCCTGCAGCGCGACCTCGTCGGCCTGCGCACCGCCTGGATTGCGTTCTGGATGGTGGTCGTCGGGACAGTAGTCGCGGCACTCATCGTGGCAAGCGGGCACGCCTCGGTGCTCTACAGCTTCTACCCGCCGCTCGTCGGCAACGCGCTCTACTACATCGGCGTGGCTCTGATCGTGGTCGGCTCCTGGGTCTGGGTGGCGCTGCTCACGATCAATCTCGCGGCGTGGCGCAAGGTCAATCCCGGCAAGAAGGTGCCGTTTACCATGTACGCGAACGTCGCCGGCTCCTACCTCTGGGGATGGACCGCAGTGGGAGTGGTGGCCGAGATCCTCTTCCAGATCCTTCCGGTCGCACTCGGCTTCAAGACGACGGTCGATGCAGGCCTTGCGCGCGTGCTCTTTTCGTGGACGCTGCACGCGATCGTCTACTTCTGGCTGATCCCCGCCTACATCGCCTACTACACCATCCTACCGCGTGCCATCGGCAGCCGTCTGTACAGCGACACGATGGGCCGCCTCGCTTTTGTGCTCTTCCTGGTGTTCGCGATGCCCATTGGCATACACCACCTTTATGACGATCCCATGGTGGGGTCCGGCATCAAAGTGATGCACGGGGTGTTTACCGCCATGGTGACGGTGCCGACGCTCCTCACCATCTTCACCATTACCTCAAGTGCCGAGCTCGCCGCCCGTCAGCGCGGGGGCCACGGACTCCTCGGGTGGGTCAAGGCTCTGCCCTGGGAGAACCCGGTGATGCTCGGGGTCGCCTTCTCATTCGTGATGCTCGGCTTCGGGGGCGCGGGCGGGCTCATCAACATGACCTACCAGACCGACTCCACCATTCACAACACTCAGTGGATCACCGGCCACTTTCACCTTATTTTCCCCGGCGCCATCGTCATCATGTACTTCGTGATCGCCTACGACCTTTGGCCGGCGCTCACGGGGCGGGCACTGGGGTCGCTCGCGCTGGTGCGCACGCAGCTGTGGCTGTGGTTCGTTGGCATGATGATCCTGACCATTCCCTGGCACATCGCCGGCCTCTACGGCATGCCGCGGCGCATGGCCTACTACGATTACACGAATCCGGCCCTTGCGCCCGATGCGTGGACGGTGATCGCTTCGGTCGTGGGTGGCGGGCTGGCCGTGATCTCTGGCTTGCTCCTTGTCTACATTTTGCTCAGCTCGTTGCGCCGCGAGCGCGTCGCCCCCCCGGCGTACCGCTTCAGCGAGGCGCTGAACGAGTCGCCCGTCGTTCCGCGGGCGCTGAACGGCTTCGCCGTGTGGCTAGGACTCATGCTCGCGCTCACGCTCGTGAACTACGGCTTTCCCATCTGGGAGCTGCGGAAGATCCCAACGACCTCGGTGCCCGCGGTCTATGTCGGAGGAGGCCAATGAACAAGCTCGGCCTGTGGGCGATCCTCGCGGTGGCCGCCATGGTGCTCGTGGGCGGCGTCATCGGCTTCGTCTGGCTGCCGCGGGTTGTTTATTCCGATCAGGGCTTCTTCGCGGCGTGGTGCAGCGCCCTCGGCGTGCCGCGCAGCTGGGCCGCCTACGGCGCGTCGCCGGTCGCCAGGATCTCCTCCGACGTAGTGCTGACGCATGAGCTCCTCGAGCCCTCCACTCCCGCCGACGTCGGGCACGGCGCCACGCTGGCACTGCGCTGCACGATGTGTCACGGGCCGACCGGCATCAGCTTTGCCGATTCGCCGAACCTCGCCGGCCAGTACGCGGTGGTGATCTACAAACAACTGCGCGATTACAAGAGCGGCATGCGCACGAACGCCGTCATGAGCGCGATGGCCCGCTCGCTCTCAGACACCGACATGCGCCAGGTGGCCGCCTACTACGCCTCGCTCCCACGCCCGGCGGCATTTCGGCTCACGGGCGCGGCGCCGGCCGTCGTCAAGTATGGCGCGCCGATGCGCAACATCGCCCCGTGCGGCAGTTGTCACGGCGCCATCGATCACACGCTCGCGAGTCCCTGGTTGAAGGGCGAGCCGCGAGCCTACATTCGCGCCGAGTTGACCGCCTTCGCGTCCGAGGAGCGACACAACGACATCGACGCCCAGATGCGCGCCATCGCTCATGGCATGACGCCTGACGAGATCGACCAGGCGGCCGCCTACTTTGCGGGTGAACACTGATGAACACCGCTTGCTCTACACGACTTGGCATGGGCGTCCTGATCCTCTTGCTGGCCCCGCTCGGGCAAGCAGCTGAACCGGATGGGCGAGCCAAGGCTGGAAGTCCACCCCCGAACACGATGTTTGCGCGCGTGCAGGGGTGCTCGACCTGCCATGGACCCTTGGGCCAGGGAACATATGACGACTACTTCCCACGCATCGCCAGCAAGCCGCCGGGGTACCTGTTCAATCAACTGCAGAACTTTCGCGAGGGGCGGCGTAGCTATCCTCCGATGAACTATCTGCTCGCCTATCTGAATGATGACTACTTCCACGAGATCGCGAAATTCTTTTCGGATCAGCGCCTGCCGTTTGCCGAGCCGGAGCGCAGCAAGGTCTCGCCCGAAGTGCTCGCCACGGGTGAGCGCCTCGTGCGAGAGGGCGATGCTGGGCGGCAGGTCCCGGCTTGCACCGGCTGTCACGGTGCGCAGCTGACGGGCATCAACCCGGGCATCCCGGGACTCATCGGACTGCACAGCCGCTACATCAGTGCGCAGCTGACGGAATGGCGCGCCGGTACCCGGCACGCGAACGGTCCAGACTGCATGCGCGAGGTGGCAAATCGACTGACCGAGGAGCAGATCACCGCGGTGGCGGCATGGCTCGCGACCCAGCCGGCCCCCGCCGTGGCGACGCCAGCGGCCGCCGGCAGCTGGGCCACTCCTTTGCCGTGCGGGAGCCAGCCGCAATGATCAGAGACCGTTCATACACACTCACGCGAACGAGCGCCCTCGCCGTTGCCGCCTCGGCGGCGCTCTGCATCGGCGCCTCTGCGTCACAGCAGCAACCCGCTTCCGCGCCCTCCGCTATCCCCGCAGCCCAGGAATCGATCGAGCACACGGTCAAGCGCGGCGAATACCTCGCGTGGGCGGGGGACTGCGTCGCCTGTCATACGAAGCATGACGGGCAGCCCTTCGCTGGTGGCTTCGCCATGCCGACCCCCTTCGGCACGCTTTACTCGACGAACATCACTCCGGATGTGCAGTACGGCATCGGCAAGTGGTCAGCCGATGACTTCTACAACGTGCTGCACACCGGCCACCGGCGCGACGGAAGCTTCATATATCCGGTGATGCCGTTCCCGGCTTATACGAGAGTCACACGCGCCGACTCCGATGCCATCTTCACGTATCTCCGCTCGCTCAAGCCGATACACGAGCCTAACCGTGAGAACGGGCTCCGTTTTCCCTACGACAATCGTAGTCTGCTGTTCGGTTGGCGCGAGCTCTTCTTCCACGAAGGCGAATATCGTCCCGATCCCAAACATGACGCCGAATGGAACCGCGGCGGGTATCTCGTCGAGGGACTTGGACATTGCGGCACCTGCCACACGGCGATCAATAAGTTGGGTGGCAACGAGGACCGGAAGGCCTATGCCGGGGGGCTCATCCCGATGCAGAACTGGTACGCGCCCTCCCTGACCAGCAACAAAGAGGCGGGACTCGGCGAATGGTCTCTCGAGGAGATCGTGGAGTTTCTGCGCGCAGGGGCGTCGCAGCGCGGCGCGGTCTACGGGCCGATGTCGGAGGTCGTGCACAACAGCCTGCAGTACCTCAACGACGCGGACCTGCACGCCATCGCCGTCTATCTAAAGGATCTGCCTTCGCGCCACGAGACGCCGCCGCCCGGAAGGCTGCCTGGCACTGCGCAGCAGAGCGCGGCAATGCTCGCGCAAGGTCATGCGATCTACAGTGCGCAGTGCCAGAGCTGTCATCTCGCCAACGGCTCGGGCCAGCCGCCCGGGTATCCCCCCCTGGCAAAAAATCAGTCCATCGAGATGCAGTCCGCGGTGAACCCGATTCGCATGGTGCTGAACGGTGGGTACGCCCCGCAGACCGAGACCAATCCGCGGCCCTACGGAATGCCGCCCTTTGCCCAGATCCTGTCGGATGCGGACATTGCCGCCGTCGTCACCTACATCAGGGTGTCGTGGGGCAATGACGGACAGCCGGTCACCGAAGCAGAGGTTAATGCGCTGCGTTCAGCACCGCTCCTCGATTAGGTTGGAGTTACGAATCATGGCCAGGGCTTTGACACTCTCACTGCATGGTCGGCCGGTTCTGCACCCACCCAGGAATGCCCGCACTTGTCGCAATCTCAAGCGAAAACGTGATTGGCATCTTGTCGGAGGTAGTTGCACGGCTCTTGGAGGCCGCCTGCTTGACGCGCGATGAAATAATCGCACCATGACCTCGATTCGTGCCCGCTGGCTCTTTCTGGCCGCCGCCGTGTTTGCCGGCGCCGGCGGCTTCTGGCTCGCCCACCAACTTGACAGGGAAAGCCCACAGCTGGCGAGTGGCACCTGGCTGCCGCGGTCGAAGACGCTCCCCGACTTTCAGCTCACCGACACAACCGGCCGGCCGTTCACGCAGCGCGATTTGCGCGGCGCTCCCACACTGGTGTTCTTCGGCTTCACGCACTGTCCGGACGTTTGCCCGACGACGCTGCAGAAGCTCGCACAGGTCAAAAAGCGCGGCGCGATCGCCGGGCTGCGCGTGCTGTTCATCAGCCTCGATCCGCAGCGCGACACGCCTCCGCTGCTGGCCATGTACGTGCACGCGTTCGACCCGCAGTTTCAGGGACTCACCGGAGATCCCAAGGCGATCGCCGAAGTGGCGGCGACCTTTCAAGTGGCTGTCAGCCGCGTCGAGCTGCCCGGCGGCGACTACACCATGGATCACTCCGCGGTGGTGTTTCTGCTCGATGACGCCGCGCGCATCGTCGCTATTTTCCGCCCGTCCTTCGACGTGACCGCCCTCAGCACGGACCTCGGCCGCACGAGCGCGTATCTCGGTGCCGGCCACGGGCGCCCTGTGACATGACCGGCGCCGATGAATCGACTCAGACGATACTCACGGCGGGCATCGCCGCAGCAGAGAACCATGACACACCGGCCGCGGGTTCGCGAGCGTATTTGGCGTGTCCGATAGCAGCCCGGAATTTTGTCTCAAGGGCCCGTCGCCCAACGTGCACGACGCCACGCGGTGGGCGTCTCCTCGACGATGCTGCGGAATGTCCTCGACAAATGCGGTTGGTCGAACAGGCCGCAGCTGGTTGCAATTTGGCTGAGTCGGAGCTCGGTGCTTAGCATCATGACTTGAGCAAACTCAATGCGCCGACGCCTAAAAAAACTA
>Ga0306924_10007215_pt1 | contig 11134 bp, 9 predicted proteins | sample sta12Can44000111_FD_203756 | JGI IMG/M metagenome (GOLD analysis project Ga0306924, IMG submission 203756) | Lab enrichment of tropical soil microbial communities from Luquillo Experimental Forest, Puerto Rico - statanox.12C.anox.44.000.111 (v2)... | ecosystem: Environmental > Terrestrial > Soil...
TGGGAGTTTCTGCTGGCGGTGCCAGAAGTCTTGCGACCGCTTTTAGTTTGGTGGGGAAACGGCAACTTCAATACAGTGTTCTGCAATATTTGTTTGTTCAATAATTTATTATTTTATTCGCGCAATGTTCCATTTACACGGACGGCTGAACACCCAGTTTCACGGTGTTCTTAGGCACCTGTCTGCGCCGTCGTTCCGACAGTTCCTGCCGCCATGCAATTTTCCTCTGCCGTCGTCGTTTGGTTAGGCTATCCAGCAGATATTGCTGATATGGCTTGCGTTGATACCGGGAACGGCATGATGTCGTACACATCGCGCCAAAGTCGCTGCTGGTCCCGATCCTGAATCCATTGGGAGGTATAAAAAGCAGACGCAGGTACTTGTACCGCTTACCATCTTTGTGTCCAAAAATGTAATAATCCCAGTACTTATCAAGTGGAATATATCCTCCATTCGCCAATTTGCCTCGAATGGTGCGTTCATAGATACGCCAGCAGACTGGTTGCAGGCATCCATTGACCAGTAATCTGATGCCATCGTGGTGATGGATCAGTTCAACGGTCGTATCCCCAAATTGCCTTATCCATGAGCCGGAATAGACTATTTCCTTGATTGAAATCTTGCGTAGTTGTTCAACCCGGATTCGTTTTCGCTGTTTTACTGGCATGGGATATTTAGCTAGGCTCGCGACCACAATGATTTATGTCGGCATGAACATGATTGCCTCCATCAGGTCAGGCAGTCCCGTGCAACGTGGGTCAACGGGGAGCGGGTGAAAGAACTCACGACCGATTCACACCTAACGAGTAGTCTGCTCGCTCGATGCGGGGAAACGGAATTCGTACCACCACTTCGCGCGTACCCCCGCGGTGCAGACCTGTGAGGTTAGCCACTGCTGAAAAAACACAAAACAAACCAATAGAGCGGCCGAAGCGGGTTAGCCACGAGAAGCAGTTGATCTGAAAATACTGTTTCCTAATGAGCCGTTAGCCGCTTACCGCTTACTGCGCATCGCCAAAATGAAAGCGGCGCGGGAATCCCCGCGCCGCTGCATTCGTCAGGTCTGCTGGCTTAAGTCTGGGAATCACTCAGCCCTTGCGGATGAGCGGCGGAGGAGGCGGCGCCTCACAGCACAGCAGGAAACGTATGCCAAGCTTGATGTCCTGAGAGTCAAACCTGGTCATAGAATAGAACGCGTTCGGATTGCCGTTGATGTTGCCGCAGCCGAAGGCCGTGCAATCGACATTGGGGGTGTCGATCGAGCCAAAGTTGAGATACCGATAGGCAAGCTCGATCTTCACGTTGTTGCTCACGTTATAGGCCACGCCCGCGTGCAGCGCCCAGGCGAAAGTCCACTTCGAGGTGTTGTTGTCGGACGCAAATCCGAGCGCGCTGAAGCCGAAGGGAAAGCCCGTGTCCGTCATGCCGTAGAACTGATGGCGGGCAGCGCCGACGCCGGCGCCGACGAACGGGGTCAGGCACCACCAGGTGCCGAGATCGACATAGGCATTGGCCAGGGTGACCCAGGCCGAATGCTCGGCTTGGATGTTGTCGAAGCACATCTGCGAAGGCCCAAGGCCCTGGGGTGGGCAGAAATCGGCGGTTCCGGCATAGCTGCCGATGACCTTGAGATCCGCCTTGGTGCGGTACTCGCCGGTCACATCGAACCGCAACCAGTTGTTCCAGGCGTAGCCTATGCCGAACCCGACAAAGCTCGTATCGCCCATCTTCGTCTGCTGGATCTCCCAGCTTGCCGGCCAGACGAAGTTCGGATTGAGCTGATTGTGGTTGAAATCCGAGAAGCGCTGAATGCCGATCCCAACGTCGCCGCGCAGGTACCAGCCGCCGGTGACCACCGCGACCGGAACCGCGGGGGGAGGCAGGAGTCGAGGAGGCAGATCGGCGGCAAGTGCCGCTGTGCTGAGGAGCGCGGCCACTCCCGCAAGACCAAAGCTTTTCATATGAACCATGACTTCGTCCCTTTCGTCCGGCAGGGCGTGATGACCCCACAGCGATGAATCAACGAAGCCGATGGTGGCAGCAAACCGTTAAACAGAACTTAACCTTACTTTTTAACCCTGATGTTTGATTAACGGTGCGATAGAAGCCCGGCCGATGGCGGCTCTGAACCGGTTCTCAGTCGAATCCAGCTTCGAAGACGGTAGGATGGGGCCGACGTTCCGCCTTCAACAGCAGGTCCTTGCAATTTTAGAACCCGAATCACCAGCGGACTACGATCACGTCAGACGAGATGGGCGGGGGCGGGCGCCACCTTGCGCACCGTAAGGATCTGGGTGGGTCCGAGGAAGGGCAGAACGGCAAGCAACCAGCGCCGCAATCGATCGGGCATCCTGTTCTCGTAACAGTGCTCGACATATTCGAACCCATTCGTTGCAAGAAGCGTCAGCAGGGTCGTAGGCGTCCAAGCGTAAATATGACGGTCCCATTCAATCTCCTTGGACAGCACCTCCATGCTCAGCCGCGGTGGCTGTCCACGCCAGCGACGCAATGCATTGCTCATCTCGCAGCAGAGGAAGGTGACGATACGCCACAAATAGAATGGATTGGGCACACTGACGATCAGAGCTCCGCCCTTCTTGAGAACCCGGTTTACTTCCTTGATGGCAAGAGCCGCGCCCTCGAGATGCTCGAGCACCTCTTGCAGCGTGACGCAATCGGCGCTCGCATCCGCGATATCCAGCCGGTAAACGCTCATCTTTTGGAAGCGGTCGTGCATCTCGGGAAAGAGCAGCCGGGCGATGCGGATATTGTCCTCGAAATTGTCGATCCCAATCACTGTCTTATTAGGGAAGAGACGACTGGCCTCGCGAACGAAGGCGCCGGTAAAACAACCGACGTCGATGATCATATTGCCTTCGATGCGGTTCAGAACTTTGCTCTGACGGTCCGATAAAGGCATTCCCGTCAACAATGCGCGACACTGGCCGGCCGTGAGGTGCCTGCCGTCGAAGAGATAAGTCGCCAAGCTGTCGGTCATGCAGCAATTCCCAAATACCGCGGCCGAGCGAGGAAAGTGGCCCGCAGGTCGGGTTACTCTAACTGCGTTAGAAAACTGGAAAAGCTGGACGGGGACCCGGCCTATGCGTGCAATTCCAGCTGCAACAGCTGCCGCTTCTCGAAAACCCCACTATCGCTGAGTTTCGGTCAGTTGTGGCCCGGTCGTGGCAGCGCGGCCCGGCTTTGGAAGCGGAAATGACCACCATTCCGCGCGTAACCCGACACCTCCGGCGCGTGCTTGGCGTCAGGTTACGAGCGGAATGAGCAGCCAGGATAGCTTCGATTAACCCTACGCCGCAGCGTTGGTGAGTACATCGACGATGCCGTCGACGATCTCCTCGACCAGGATCTTGTCCTCGCCCTCCCCCATGACGCGAATGACGGGCTCGGTACCGGATGGCCGGATGATGAGCCGGCCGTGCACATTGAGGCGGGCTTGCGCAAGCTCGATGGCGGATCGCACTTCCGCATTTTCCAGCGGTGCGCCGCTCTTGTAACGCACATTCTTCATGATCTGCGGAAGCGGATCGAAGCGGTGGCACACCTCCGATACCGGCCTGTCATGCTTTTTCACTACGGCCAGCACCTGCAGCGCTGCCAACAGACCGTCTCCGGTCGTGGTGTAATCGGACAGGATGATGTGGCCCGAGGCCTCCCCGCCCACGTTGTAGCCGTGGCTGCGCATGTGATCGAGCACATACCGATCGCCGACCGGTGTGCGCGCAAGCGCAATGCCGAGCTTTTGCAGATAGCGCTCCATGCCGAGATTGGACATCACCGTCGCGACAATGCCGTTCACCGCGAGACGTCCGTCATCCTTCCAGCTCTCGGCGATCACCGCCAGCAGCTGATCGCCATCGATCACGCGCCCGCGCTCGTCGGCAATGATCACCCGGTCGGCGTCACCGTCGAGCGCAACGCCGATATCGGCGCGCATCTCCCTGACTTTCTGGCACAGCGCCGCCGGCTCGGTCGACCCGCAATCGCGATTGATATTGAAGCCGTCGGGATCAACCCCGATGGCGATAACCTCGGCATCGAGCTCGCGCAGCGCCTCCGGCGCCACCCGATAGCCGGCGCCGTTGGCGCAGTCGACCACGACGCGCAACCCGTCAAGCGACAGATTCCTCGGCAGAGTACGCTTGGCGAACTCGATGTAACGATCCGCAACGCCGTCGATGCGCCTGGCGCGCCCGAGCTCGGCGCTCTTGGCGAGGTGCTTGGTGAGCTCGGCGTCCAGCAAGTCCTCAATCTTGCGCTCTACCTCATCCGTCAGCTTGAAACCATCGGGTCCGAACAGCTTGATGCCGTTGTCGCTGAACGGATTATGCGATGCCGAGATCATCACGCCGAGATCGGCGCGCATGGAGCGCGTGAGCATTCCGACCGCCGGCGTCGGGATCGGACCCGTGAGCAGAACATCCATGCCGACCGACGTGAAACCCGCGACCAGCGCGGTCTCGATCATATAGCCGGACAGCCTGGTATCCTTGCCGATGAGCACCCGGTGGCGATGATCGCCGCGACGAAAGATGAGTCCCGCCGCCTGCCCGACCTTGAGAGCGAGCTCCGGCGTAATGGCGCCGTTGGCCCGGCCGCGAATGCCGTCGGTCCCGAAATACTTGCGCACCATTACACTTCCCCGTGCGTGGAACGCGCTCCTTTTCGATTAAAAGAACGGCCAATTCAAGGGCAGTGGCGGCCAAGATCATTGAGAATTCTCAAACAATATAAACGAACTTGCCCGGCCGGGCCAGCGCTCCAGTTCCAAAAACGTGGTTAGAAAGCCCTTAACTACCGTTGCGGCTTGCGGTCTGCCGACGTGGGCGGCGGCTGCGTTATACTGGGCGGATCGGAAGCCGGAAAAGTATCTTCCAGCCCCTTGTCGAGCACGCTTTCGGCCTTGCGCCGCCGCTCGTCCCGCTGCTCCTCGCGGGCTTCCTGGCGCCTCTTCTCCTCGATCTCGTTTCTGGTCACGCTTTCATTCGGGATTGCCATGAAATCCTCCTGAAGCTCCCGACCGGCGACGCGCGCGCTGCCGCTCGCGCTCCAGCCTTGCCGTCGCAGCTCTGCATCGTGCATTGGCAGCCTGGTCAAAAAGACTATGCTGATCGCACGCACGAAAAGCCGGGAGGGGCGATGTCATTGGAGACGGTCACCTGCATCGAGGACCTGCGGCAGAAGGCGCGCCGCAAGGTGCCGCGCGCCTTTTTCGATTACGCGGAGGCAGGTTCCTATTCGCAGCAGACCTTGCGCGCGAATCGAGAGGACCTGGAACGCATCAAGCTGCGCCAGCGCGTGCTTGTGGATGTCTCGCAGCGCGATCTTTCGACCACCATCCTCGGGGAGCCGGTGCGGCTGCCGCTCGCGCTCGCTCCCATCGGCCTCTGCGGCATGCAGCACGGTGACGGCGAAATCCTCGCGGGCCGTGCCGCGGCGGCCGCCGGCATACCATTCACCCTCTCGACCATGTCGATCTGCTCGATTGAGGACGTCGCACAGGCGCTCGGCAAGCCGTTCTGGTTTCAGCTCTATGTGATGAAGGACCGCGGCTTCATACGCGCGCTGCTCGAGCGCGCTGCTGCCGCACAATGCAGCGCTCTGGTTCTGACCGTCGATCTCCAGGTGCTCGGTCAGCGCCATTGCGACATCCGCAACGGCATGACCGTTCCGCCGCGGATCACGCTTGCCAATCTCATTGACATCGGGAGCAAACCCGCATGGGCGCTCTCGATTCTGCGCGGCAAACGCAAGACCTTCGGCAACCTTGCGGGCCATGTGCGCGGCATGGAGAACGTGGTTTCGCTGGCGCAATGGACCAACAACCAGTTCGATCCGGCGCTGAGCTGGAAAGACGTCGAGTGGGTGCGCAGCATCTGGTCCGGCAAGCTCATCCTCAAGGGCATCCTCGACGTCGAGGATGCCAAGACCGCCGCGCGCACCGGCGCCCAGGCGCTGGTGGTCTCCAATCATGGCGGGCGCCAGCTCGACGGCGCGCCCTCGTCGATCTCAGCGCTGCCGAAGGTCGCCGAGGCGGTCGGCTCGCAGATCGAGGTCATGTTCGACGGCGGCGTTCGCACCGGCCAGGACGTGTTGCGCGCGCTCGCGCTTGGCGCCCGCTCCTGCATGATCGGACGCGCCTTCGTCTGGGGCCTGGGCGCTGGCGGTGAGGAGGGTGTCGCCAAGGCAATCGATATTCTTGCCAAGGAGCTCGACGTCTCCATGGCATTGACCGGCACGAAAAGCATTGGCGAGATCGATGGTGCCGTGATTGCGCCAGGCTGATCAGATAGAGAACGGGTCGATGATGTCTACGCCGGCTTTCTCGAAGTCGGCGCGGTTGCGCGCAACGATACCAGACTCACACCGTGTCGGTGGACTCGAATTCGATTGGAACAAAGAAACCCTTTTCTGGACATGCGAGGAGCCGGTCGACTACGCCGTCGTTCAGGGGAGCCCGCTCGCCGCTTGAGCTGATACTCACCGCGATCAAGCCGTACGACGTCGAACTCCTGGCCAGCTTCGATGCCGTCCCGCCGTCGCAGCTCGGCCGGCAACACGATCTGACCTTTCAAAGAAACCCTCGTTTTCATGCACTGCAAGATGGTGCGGGATAATGCAGTCTACGCGTGTGCGGGAATAAAGTCAGTTCGCGAGTAGTCTGCAAAAAAATCAAAAGCATCAATGACTTAAGATTCGACTTGACGGATGCATCATGCTCGGGAATCATTAGAACAAAGAGTGAACATGCTTTCTCTGACGAGTTTTCGCCATGCCCGGCATCCCGTCCGAAGAATCCCCGTCCTCCCCAAGGCCGGTGCCGCGCATCGAGGAGCTGCGGCAAAAGCTGTCGGCAGCCGAGCGGGCAACCGGGCTTGCCTGCGAATGTGGCGCTCCCCTTGATCTCGGCATTGCGGCGATCGACGCGATACTGGGCGGAGGGCTTGGCGGCGGCGCACTGCATGAGATCGCGGCGGTGCGCGAGAGCGAAATTTTGGCCGTGACCGGCTTCGCTCTGGGGCTGACGGCACGTTTCGCGAACCGTTCGCGGCGGAGCGACATGCCAGGAAGGATTTCGCAGGGAACAGCCGTGCTTTGGATCGGCGAGGATTTCCTGCTTCAGGAAAATGGCGCTCCCTATGGACCTGGTCTCGAGCAAGCCGGGATCGCTCCCGAGCATCTGATCACGGTCGCAGCCACGCGCACGCGCGATGTGCTGTGGGCAATGGAGGAGGCGCTGCGCTGTCGCTTCGTCGGCGTGGTGATCGGCGAGACGGCTGCCCGCGGCCTCGATCAAGTGGCGATGCGGCGTCTTTCGCTCGCCGCCGCGGCCGGCGACACGCTGGGCCTTCTCCTGCGCGCGGCGGGCGACGATTCGCCCTGCGCCGTCGCGACGCGCTGGATCGTCGGCGCAGCGCCGTCCTTTGCGCCTTCCTCCTCGGAAAGGTGCTGCGGCATCGGCCCGCCGCGCCTGGCTTTGCGTCTTACGCGCAACCGCCGTGGTCGTCCCGGAGCATGGATTGTGGAGTGGAACAGTGTGGAGCAGCGTTTCGAGCTCGCAACGCATTCTGAGCCTTTGGCTCGAGCGGCTTTCGACCGACCGTATCGCGCAGCAGTGGCATGATGCGCGCCGTGCACCGTTCCCCCTCGTCGTTTACGGCAGGCGCGGCAATCTCGATCTTCTCACCGCGGTCAACGGCGCGGCGGAACACCTTGGTCTGCGCGGCGGCCTCGCGCTCGCCCAGGCGCGCGCCATGCATCCCGCTCTCACCGCCGTGCCGGAAGACCGCGCAGCCGACGCGCGCCTGCTCGCTGCCCTTGCCGACTGGTGCCAACGCTACACACCGCTGATCGCCGCGGATGCGCCGGACGGCATTCTGCTCGACATCAGCGGCTGCGCGCACCTCTTCGGCAGCGAAGCAAATCTTCGCGACGATCTCCTCGCGCGCATAAGAAGCTTCGGCTTCTCGGCATGCGCCGCCATCGCCTCGACCATCGGCGCGGCGTGGGCGGCGGCGCATTTCGACGCTCCGAAAAGTACCCCGGCAGGTGGCGAGCGCGAGCTGCTTACGCCGCTGCCGCTTGCCGCGCTGCGGCTGTCGCACGAGACGCTCGCCGCGCTCAAGCGGCTTGGCTTGCAGCGGATCGGCGATCTCCTCGATTTGCCACGCGCGCCGCTTGCCGCGCGCTTCGGGAGCGGTCTCCTGCGCCAGCTCGACCGCGCGCTTGGTCGCGAGGACGAGCCGCTCACGCCGCGTCAGCCGGTCGCGCCGTATAGCGCGGAGAAGAGCTTTCCCGAGCCGATCGCGCGCGAGGAGGACGTGCTAGCGGCGATCGAGCGGCTCGCCGCGCGGCTCGAGCACGCGCTCGCTGCGCGCGGCGACGGCGCCCGCAGTCTCGAGCTCGCCCTGTTCCGGACCGACGGCACCGTCAAGCGCATCGTTGCCGGCACCTCGCGTCCGCTGCGCAACCCGGCCGCAATCCGCGCGCTGTTCGTCGAGCGGCTCGCTGCGCTGGCCGACGAGATCGATCCCGGCTTCGGGTTCGACCTCGCGCGACTGTCGGTCGCCGTCGCAGAGCCGTGTCCGGAGGAGCAGATCGGGCTTGCGGGCGGCGAGGACAAAGCCGAGCTCGATCGTCTCATCGATCGTCTGAGCGCGCGGCTCGGACGCACGCGGATCGCGCGGCTCATGGCGCAGGATAGTCACATCCCCGAGCTTGCCGCACATGCCCTGCCGGCGCAGATGACAGCACGCGCCGAGCTCGGCTGGGACGCTTTCCGGCGCTTTCGCCGCGAAGCCGGATTGAGCCCGCGGCCGCTGCGTCTGCTTGCCAGGCCCGAACCTATTGCAGATCTCCTGGCGCTCGTCCCCGACGGCCCGCCGGTGCGCTTCCGCTGGCGCCGTGCCTGGCATGAGGTGATTGCCGCCGAGGGGCCGGAACGCATTGCCGGCCCCTGGTGGAATGAAGCAGGCGGCGCATGCACGCGCGACTATTTCCAGGTGGAGGACAGCACGGGCCTGCGTTTCTGGCTGTTTCGCGCGGGGCTTTATCGCGACATCGCACGCGAGGCGCCGCGCTGGTTCCTGCACGGGATGTATGCGTGAGATATCTCGAATTCGCCGTCGCCTCGAATTTCTCGTTTCTGCGCGGGGCCTCGCATCCCGAGGAGCTGATGCTGCAGGCGGCCCATGTCGAACTCGACGGCATCGGGCTGTGCGATCGCAATTCGGTCGCCGGCGTGGTGCGCGCCCATCTCATCAAGCGCGAAAAAGAGCTGCCGCTCGCCTACCATCCCGGCGCGCGCCTCGTCTTTGCCGACGGCACTCCCGACATCCTCGCCTATCCGCGCGACCGCCCGGCCTGGGGGCGGCTCTGCCGGTTGCTCACGCGCGGCAACCTGCGCGCGAAGAAAGGCAGTTGCATCCTCTATCGCAATGATCTGCTCGATCATATCGAGGGTCTTGAGCTCATCGTGATGGAGGGTTCGACCCGGGATTTTCCGCCGACCCCCTTTTTGCGAAAGCCCCAAGATCACACGATTTCAGAAGACGAGGGTAAGCCGGACGCCAAGCCAGGGCCGCGGCTGGTGGCAAGCAGGGAGGAAAGCCCGGGTGCGCAGGAAGTCTCGCTGCTCTCGCTTCTGCGCGATGCTGCCTACGGCCGCGTGCGGCTCGCCGTGAGCATGCTCTATCGCGGCAATGACCGTACTCGCTTGGCGCAGCGCGCGCAGACGGCGGCGCAAGCGCGCATCCCCCTCATCGCCGTCAACGACGTGCTCTATCACCATCCCGACCGGCGGGAATTGCAGGACGTGCTCACCTGCATCCGCGAGCACTTGACCATCGACGAGGCGGGACGGCGGCTTGCCGTCAATGCCGAGCGTTATCTCAAGCCGCCGCAGGAGATGGCGCGCCTCTTCCAGGCCACGCCGGAGGCGATCGATGAAACCCTGGCGCTCGACAAGGCATTGACCTTCTCGCTCGACGAATTGCGGTATGAATATCCGGATGAGCGACGCGCAGGCTTCGCGAGTGCCCAGGACGCGCTCGTGCATCTGGCGTGGGAGGGCGCCGACGGCCGCTATCCCGAAGGCATTCCGGACCATGTCCGGCAAGCTCTCGACCATGAGCTGGCGCTGATCGGCAAGCTCGACTACGCGCCTTATTTTCTCACCGTCCATTCCATTGTCGAATACGCGCGCAGCCGGAACATCCTCTGTCAGGGCCGCGGCTCGGCCGCGAACTCGGCGGTCTGCTACTGCCTGCGCATCACCGATGTGGATCCGCGCGACGGCCGCCTGCTGTTCGAGCGTTTCATCTCCTCCGACCGCGGCGAGCCCCCCGACATCGATGTGGATTTCGAGCACGAACGGCGCGAGGAGGTAATCCAGCATATTTATCGCCACTATGGACGCGACCATACCGGCATTGCCGCGACCGTCATTTCCTATCGCGGCCGGTCCGCCATCCGCGAGGTAGGCAAGGCGTTCGGGCTCTCGGAAGACACCATTGGCGCGCTCTCCTCCTCGATCTGGGGAATGGGCGGCGGCGCCGTGCGCGCGGACGCGCTCAAGAAGACCGGCATCGATCTCGCCGCTGCGCGCGTGCATAAGATGCGGGCGCTGGCGCTGGCGATCCAGTCTTTCCCGCGCCACCTTTCTCAGCACGTCGGCGGTTTCGTCATCACGCGCAGCCCGCTCGATGAAGTCGTGCCGATCGGCAACGGCGCCATGGCGGAGCGCACCTTCGTCGAGTGGGACAAGGATGACCTCGATGCGCTCGGCATCCTCAAGGTCGATGTGCTCGGGCTCGGCATGCTGACCTGCGTGCGCAAGGCATTCGAGCTCACGGAGCAGCACTACGGCGTCTCCTTTCGCGCTTGCCGGAGCGACCCTCGCTTATCCCTCCCCGAAGGGGAGGGTGGCCGAGCGAAGCGAGGCCGGGTGGGGGATGCTGAAACGCGACAATCTCGCGGGCCTTCCCGCTTCACCCCACCCTGTACCCTCCTGCGCATTCCGCAGCCAGTCTGGAAGTTAGACTGGCGGGACGGGCCGATTCTGCCGGAGCCACCATATCCCACCCCGTGCCACGAGCACCTCGGTCGGACCTGTGCC